>ERZ802822.111-NODE-111-length-61656-cov-9.079946_pt1 | contig 61656 bp, 56 predicted proteins | sample MGYA00345649_ERZ802822 | MGnify/ENA primary metagenome ERZ802822 (study PRJEB30503, sample SAMEA104212359) | marine metagenome | biome: Westerlies Biome; feature: [SRF] surface water layer (ENVO:00010504) within the epipelagic zone...; material: water... | reverse complement strand
CTAATTCGCAGGGATTCCCCGCTCCGAACTTCCAGGTACCCGTACCGTGATAGCCAACTCCGGGATCCCGCGACGAAAGACGCCTGGATGGACAACTACGAAAAGATCAAGGTCGAAGCGCTGGTCAGGGAGGGGTGTCTCAGTTGGACAATCGTGCGGCTTCCGATGATCTATGGTCCTGGCGATAAGCAGAATAGATTCGACTGGGCGCTCCGGCCCGCGTTGTCGGACGAAGGAATAGTTGAGTTTCCGATCGAATGGCTAGACTGGACCTCTACCTACTGTTTCGTAGAAAACGCGGGTAGTTTCATTGCTGAAGTGTGTGGTGATGCCTCGACGTCTGGCCAAATCCTAGTGTCTGTTGATCACCCTGCTATGAGTCAATCTGAATGGTTAGCATTGTTTGCAATTGCATGTGATTGGCATGGTCGGGTTAAAGGTTCGTCCAACCGGTCACTCCCGTTAGCGCAACGTACAAAAGGCTTGGATCTGAAAGTTCATTTGAAATTCGATGTTCCTCGCGAGCTCGTCAGGACGGGCATTAAGCCAGTTATTGACTTGCAAACGGCGGTTCGCCTGACGGTTGAAGATGCAAAACGGCGACTAGCCTAGATCCAATGCGGATATCCATCCTACCTAGCGTGAAAAATATCTTTCATGGTGTCACCGACATGCAGGATCGATTGGGCTTTACCCAACTTAAGCGAGAACGTGGTTGGTGAGCGCAGCAGCGCGACTCTAGTACCCTGCAGGCAAGTTGCAGTAACCTTAGCGAAACTGGTTGGAGACCCCTATGCGAGCAACGACTCTCTATTTTGCACTAGCGCTATGCTTTACATCGCTGTCAGCGGCAGCTGACGTGTTGAACGAAACCATTGCCGACGAAGTGGCGGCAGTCACCGATCGTGTCGTGGCTTGGCGGCGTGACATTCATGCCAACCCCGAGCTTTCGAATCGCGAGTTTCGCACCGCTGAGCTTGTCGCTGAGCATCTGCGTGATCTCGGTATCGAGGTGCAAACTGGCGTTGCTCATACTGGTGTTGTAGGCGTGCTCGAGGGCGGCAAGCCCGGCCCGGTGATTGCGCTGCGTGCTGACATGGACGCCTTACCGGTCACGGAAAAAACCGGGCTGCCCTATGCATCGAAAGTCCGGGGTGAGTATCAGGGTCGTGAGGTCGGTGTGATGCATGCCTGCGGTCATGACAACCATGTGGCTATCTTGATGGGAGCAGCCGAAGTTCTGGCAGCCGTTCGCGAGGAACTACCGGGAACCGTGAAGTTTCTGTTTCAACCCGCCGAAGAGGGCCCACCCAAGGGAGAAAATGGTGGGGCGAAAATGATGATCGAAGAGGGAGCGCTGCAAAACCCGCAAGTCGATGCGGTGGTAGGACTTCACATTTCGCAAAGCGATGTGGTTGGCCGGGCCAGCTTCCGATCACTGGGCATGATGGCGAGCGCACAGCGCTTTGACGTGGAAATTACCGGCAGCCAAACCCACGGCGCGCGGCCTTGGTCTGGCGTAGACCCTATTGTGACCGGCGCCCAGATCGTTAACGGCCTACAAACCATAGCCAGCCGCCAAGTTGATATTACTCAGCATCCTGTTGTGGTTACGGTGGGTCAATTTGAAGCCGGGGTGCGTAACAACATCGTGCCGGAAACCGCGCGGTTAAGCGGCACCATTCGCACCTTTGATGCGAATGTGAGGGCGCAGGTGCACGAGAAAATTGAACGTATCGTGACCCAAGTAGCGCAGTCTCAGGGCGCTACTGCAACGATCGAGATTGATCCCGGCGTGCCGGTCACCTACAACCACGCTGAGCTGACGAGCCAACTACAGCCGACCCTAGAGGCCGTTTACGGCAGCGAGAACGTCTCACAGCCACCGCCGATTACGGGTGCTGAGGATTTCTCCTTTTTTCAGGAGCAGGTACCCGGCTTCTTTTTCTTTATCGGTGGTCGACCGAGCGACGTACCAGCGAAAATGGCGATTCCCAACCACTCACCGTTTTTTTACGTTGACGAAGGCGCGCTGCCTTTAGGCGTGCACGCCATGTCGAGGATGGCGGCGGACTATTTGAGAGCTGGCGCCCAATAGGCGCCGATTAAATCCTAGCGCGGGGCTCGACTAGAGCCCCCAGCACTCTCCATCGTTAGCGAACAAGATGGTGCCGTCGTAGTTCTCTTCGATGGCGTTGCGGCTGAGGCTTTCGCGTCCGCGGGTGCGCACGTTTCTGTGTCCTAAGATCATCATCCGCGCCTCGGCTTGGTCTGCAATTCGACCGAGCTGCGAGGGTCTGGCGTACAGGTCTCGCAGAACACCGCGAGAGTTTTCTGGTATGGCGTGGCTAACCACTAAGACGTCTGCATCTTGGGCAAAGCTCGCCACGAGATTCTTGGAATTGTTAAAGCTGCCGGTGATGACAATGCTCTGACCGTCGATCTCGATGCGCCAAGCCAGCGCTGGTATGTCGCCATGATGCACGGGGATCGCGCTCATCTTCACATGCTCGGTCTGATAGCGCGCCCAGCGCTTCGAGCCGCTGGCGGGCACGTCAATACTGCGTACGCGATAACCCAGGCTGGATCGAGGTTTGAAGGCGTCGGCTAGGTAGGGATAAACACCCTGCGGGCCAAAGAGCCGCTCGATGAGCTCCCGCGTCGAGGGGTTGGTAGCGCCATCACCCGTGGGGCCCATGATGGTTAAGCGTTGTTCCCGAGTGTGGCTTTGCGCTGCGCCAATATAGGCCGGCAGGTCGGCGCTATGGTCAGGTCGCAGCTGGGTGAAGGCGATGGCTTCCACGGTGTCAAAACTGGCGCCGGATTTCTCGAAGCCGATCTGCGAGCCTGCGCCCATGTCGACAAGGACACGAGCGACATCGTCATGCCAGATCAAGTAGCTGGGGGAGGCTTGGCCATCGTTAAGTTCACCGCTGCCAGCACCGAGAATTTCTATCCAAACGCCTTGGTCACCGCAGTGGTTACTGCTAGCGATGGCGTTGCCTGCCAAAGCCAGTGTCGAAAACAAAACGAATAGGGTGCGGAGCAGGAGGCTTTTGGAGTTCATATCGATCATTCTCAGTAAGATGATTGTCAGTAGTCAGGACTAACGAGGCGTTTGGGCAAACGCATCGCTGTTTTAAAGGGATTCAACTTCCGCCACAAGATGGGCGAATCCTGCCTCGTCGGGCATACGCCAATCACCTCTGGGCGATAGGCTAACGCTGCCTACCTTGGGCCCCGGCGGCAGGGTCGTGCGTTTGAATTGCTGAGTCATGAAGCGCCGAAAAAACTCTGCAAGCCACTGTTTGATCACCTCGGCGGTGTACTCGTCGCGAAAGCTACGACAGGCCAGGGCGAAGATTTTAGTGGGCGATGAGCCAAAGCGCAGCCAATGGTAGAGAAAGAAGTCGTGTAACTCATAAGGCCCAACAAGGTCTTCGGTGCGCTGACTGATTTCGCCATTTTCCGGCGGAATGAGCTCGGGGCTAATGGGTGTTTCTAGTACTGCCTGCAGCACCTCGGCGAGTTCCGCTTGAGCGCGGTGCTGTGCATACCAACGCACTAAGTACGCCATCAATGTTTTTGGCACGCTGGCGTTGACGTTGTAGTTGGCCATTTGATCCGCGTTAAAGGTTGCCCAGCCTAGGGCCAGTTCACTGAGATCGCCAGTGCCAACCACGATGCCGCCAACCTGATTGGCATGGTTAAACAAGATTTGCGTGCGCTCACGGGCTTGGGCGTTTTCAAACACCACGTCGTGGGCGCCGCCATGAGACAAATCCGCAAGGTGTTGTGCTACCGCTGCCTCAATCGAGATTTCCTGCAGTGATACCCCAGTGGTCTGCGCTAACCGATGCGCATTGGTCAGCGTACCCGTTGTGGTGCCGGGGCCTGGCAGCGTGAGTGCATGCAGATTTTCAGCAGGCAGGTCGAGTTTGCCCAGAGCATCCTTGGCAACGAGGAATGCTAGCGTTGAGTCGAGTCCACCAGACAGGCCAATGACCAGCCGTTCGGTTTTCGCCGCCAACATGCGCCTTGCTAGCCCGGTGGCCTGTATTTGCAGTATTTCCTGCGCCCGCGCCGCAAATTCGTTTTCATCCTCAGGCACAAAGGGTTGCTTGGGATAGTCCCGGCGTAGGGTGTCTAGCACTGGTGCAGTGAGGTTGTCAGGCCCGATCCGATACGCTCTGGGACGCGGCATCTGGGCAAAGGTCGTATTTTGTCCGCGGTCGTGTTGCAGGCGCTGCAGGTCGACATCGCGAACCAATGTTTGCGGCGCCAGCTCAAAGCGCTTGCTCTGGCCCAGCAGTTGTCCTGCTTCGGCGATTAAACAGTGCCCACCAAAAACCACATCCTTGGTAGATTCCATTGGCCCAGCACCGGCGTAAACATAGGCGCAAAAATTGTTCGCACTGGTCATACGTACCAAGTCTTGGCGGTAGTCGGCTTTGCTGATCAGTTCATTGCTGGCGGAGAGATTGCAGACGACGTTGGCACCTGCCAAGGCAGCATGGGTGCCGGGATTGATCGGCGCCCATAAGTCCTCGCAGATTTCCGCTCCGACCAAGGCCTCGCCTAGGCGGAATAGCTGATCTACGCGTACTTGGAACGTGCCGAGGGTGGTACTTACCTCGGTCTCATTGACATGGGTACCAGACACAAACCAGCGCTGTTCATAGTACTCGCTGTAATTCGGCACAAAGGTCTTAGGCACCATGCCAAGAACCCGCTGGTTACCAATCGCCACAGCGCAATTCACTAAACGACCGTCACCGAGTCGCCAGGGTGCGCCAACAAGCAGTAGCGGTAGCTTGCACGCACACAGCTGCTGTAGTGCTTTTTCTGTCTCAGCCAATAAGGCCTCGGAAAAAAACAGGTCCTCGGCAGAATAGCCGGTGAGACAAAGCTCGGGAAAAGCCGCCAGAGCCACGCCCTGGGCTGCCAAATCATTGGCTTGCTGCAGGATCGATTCGGCGTTGGCGGCAGCATCGCCAATGACCAGCGAGGGCGTTGTCGCAGCCACGCGCAGGTAACCTAGCTGGCTGTAATTGATGGATTCGCGTTGATTGGGCGGACTCGCGTTCATCCGGCGAGTCTAGCCTAAATCCCCAGATGGCATGACTGCTTGTTGTTGATCACTGTCTAATTTTGGCCCGCACACCGACATCGAAGACAGTGCAGAACCTCTGTTATATTCAAGACAGCACAACGTCCTTGGAGGGGGAATATGAATTTTGAGTTTTCTGAAGAGCAAGAGCTACTGCGAGAGCAAGCCCGCGGTTTCTTGACCGAGCATTGCCCACCCGCAGCGGTACGCGCCGTGCTCGATGGCGACGCCGACTATGACCCGGCCCTATGGCAGAAGATTGTCGAGATGGGCTGGACGGCGACGGTGATTCCCGAAGAATTTGGCGGCCTAGGGTTGTCCTACCTTGAACTGGTGGTGATTGCTGAGGAGTTAGGCCGAGCAGTCGCCCCGGTACCATTTAGTTCATCAGTGTATCTGGCTACCGAGGCACTGATCGCCTGTGGCTCTCAGGAGCAAAAAGACAAGTGGCTCCCCTTACTCGCCGCTGGTGAGGCCATTGGCACTTTCGCGTTGTCAGAAGGTAATGGCCGACCCAGTGTGAAAAGCCTGACCACCCGCATGGATCAGGCAGGCCTCAATGGTCGCAAGCTGCCGGTTGCCGATGGCCGCGCGGCGGATTTTGCCATCGTGGTCGGCGCATCAGATGCGGGCGACGGCGCCAGCTGGTATCTGGTTGAGTTAGATCAAGATGGTGTGAACCGCGAAGCCGTGCGCACCCTCGATTTTTCCCGAGGCCATGCAGTGATTGAGTTCAATAACGCCAAGGCCGAACTGCTGGGCGGTGAAGGCGCTGGCTGGAGTGCAACCGAGCGACTGCTGGATCGCGCCGCTGTACTGTTTGCTTGGGAGCAAGTGGGCTTGGCGGACGCCGCCATGATTCAAGCGCGAGATTACGCCATGGGCCGCTATGCCTTTGGTCGCGCCATCGCCTCCTACCAAGCGATTAAGCACAAGCTCGCCAATATGTACGTGAAAAACACACTGGCTCGCAGCAACTGCTATTACGGTGCTTGGGCACTCAACACAGACAGTGCTGAGTTGCCGCTGGCGGCAGCGACCGCTCGGGTTGGCGCAATTAAAGCGGCGGTGTTTGCGGCGGAAGAAAACGTGCAGACCCATGGCGGCATGGGATTCACCTGGGAGTTCGACTGCCAGTTCTACTACCGACGCGCCAAGTTGCTCGGGGTCAACGTGGGTAGCGAAGGCTACTGGCAGGACCGCTTGATCACAGCCTACGAGCAGAACAACGCAGCCTAACCTGCAGCACAGAATTTTATTGAGGAACGATCATGGATTTTAACGACACACAAGAAGAGGCAGCGTTCCGCGCCGAAGCAGCCGCGTGGCTGAAGGCCAACGTGCCAACGCCGGACGAGTTAGCCGGTCTTGATGACATCGCAGCTGCCAAGCTCTGGCAAAAGCGCAAGTACGATGCCGGTTGGGCCTGCATTCGCTGGGAGAAGCAATACGGTGGCCGCGAAGCTACGGCCATTGAACAGGTGATCTGGAACCAAGAAGAAGCCAAGTTCAATACACCCGGCGGCGTTTTCGTCATCGGTCAGGGCATGGCAGCACCAACGCTCATGACCTGGGGTAAGCCCGAACATCACGAACGTTTTTTGCCCAAGTTGGCTAGCGGTGAAGAAATCTGGTGCCAGCTATTTTCTGAGCCTGCGGGCGGCTCCGATTTGGCAGCCCTGCGCACCAAGGCCGAGCGCGATGGCGATGACTGGGTGATCAACGGACAGAAAATCTGGACATCTGGCGCGCATTATTCCGACTACGGTATTTTGGTGGTGCGCACGGACCCAAATGTCGCCAAGCACAAAGGCCTGAGTTACTTCTTCCTCGACATGAAGTCGCCGGGTGTGGAGATCAAGCCCATCAAGCAGCTTACGGGTGGCGCCAACTTTAACGAGGTGTATTTCACCGACGTGCGCATTCCAGACAGCCAGCGATTGGGCGAAGTCGGCCAAGGTTGGCAGGTGGCATTAACCACGCTGATGAACGAGCGCGCGGCCATTGGTGGTGGCGGTGCTGGGGTCAACGTAGATGTGGCTTATCGCATTGCCAGCGAGGTGATGATCGACGACAAGCCAGCGATTGAAGACAGCGCTGTGCGCGCCAAGCTCGCGGACTGGTACGTACAGGAATCCGGTCTGCGCTTCACCGGTTATCGTTCCATGACGGCCATGTCTCGCGGCGAGATCCCCGGCCCAGAAAACTCCATTGGCAAGCTGGTAGGCGCGCCAAAAACTCAGGAGATGGCATCGTTCTGCATGGACTTGCTGGAGATGAGCGGTGCGATTTGGGACGAGAAACTGTCCACGGAAGCCGGACTGCTGCAGCTCACCTACATGGGTGCACCGGGCGGGCGCATCGCTGGCGGCACCGATGAGATCATGGCGAATATCATTGCCGAGCGCGTATTAGGGATGCCTCAAGAGCCGCGCATGGATAAGGGCATGGCGTTTAGCGAGGTGCCTACGGGCAGCAACTAGTGTGAACTAACTTCCTGGGGAGAGGGAGTGAAGCGCGTTTGTGCAAGCAAACGCGCTTTTTTTTCGCCGGTTGGTTTTTCGTCGATTGGTTTTATATCGATCAGTCGAGCCAGTTGATGCTATCGCCGACGGCAATTTCTCCAGGCTGCTCGATGCTCAAATAAACGCCGAGGTTGCCACCATTCTCTTTCACCAAGTGACGCATGATTTTTGGGTCCTTGGGTAGGTCGCTAAAGCCGTGGGTAGTCATGACGCAGCGCGGGCATTCGATCTCCACTTTGATGACCGCTGAGCCGATTTGGCCTCGACGTCCCACCCAGTCATTTTCAGGAAAGCCATGCTCAGCGGTTTCCACCACGATGTTCGGGCGAAAACGTCGCACGTCGAACCGTGAGCCCTCGCCTTGCGCGATCATGGCCTGCTCGAAGTGTTGCAGACTAGCCTGACTCATCAGCAATAGCGGGAAGGCATCAAAATAGGTGCCCGGTGACGATTCATAGATGAAGAGTTCCTCGGGAAAGGCAGCAAGATCCGGTAGCGGCTCGTCCTCGGTGCGCGCAAAGACCTCCCGGAAGTACGCCTCAGGGTCCACGCCCTCTTCCATGGGTGGGCGCAGATAGTGTTCGAGCTGATCTGCGGGTAGTAGGGGCCAGAGACTGACCGGAGCATTTACCGCTGCACTCAGAGTCTCGTTAACCCGCGGGTCTGACGAGGAAACGCTGCGGCCGTCATCGAGCGTAATTTGCACCTCGGGCGAAACCACCTGTGCCGTTGGTTCGCTGGTAAAACTGGCACTCATGCTCAGCAGTTGCGGGAACCGCTTACCCCCTTTGATGCCGCCGCGCTCCTCGTCTTTCAGCGTCCATGCACGGTCGCCTGGAATACCCTTGGCGGTGAGGGCGCTGCGCTGCAGCGCGTGACCGCCCATGCTTTTGACGGGGTAGCGTAGTAGGTGGGTAACGGTGGCAGACATGCAAACCTCGATGAAGCTGTTAGATGAGCAGAGTAACAAGTCCGCGATAATCTGCTAGAACGTCTGTTGCGCCTGCCTCAATAAGGGCTTGCCGATTATTGCTGCCGGTAAGCACGCCCACGCAGCGCATGTTCAGCGCCCTGCCTGCCTGCATATCTAGCGCGCCGTCGCCAACCATGACTGCTGCGCTCGCCCCAACGCCGAGCGCGTCGAGGTTGTCCTGTAGATGTCTTGGATCCGGTTTGAGGTGCGCGACGTCGTCCCGGGCATGCAGACAGTCGATGAATTCGTCCATATCCGGAAACATGGTAAGTACCGCTGCGCGACAGTTGCGGGTCACGATACCCAGGCGATAACCCGCATCTCTGAGCTGGCCAAGTACCTGCCGAACACCCTCAAATGGCACAGTATTGCTGGCAGCCTCCATTTCGATGTCGTTGATTCGCTGATGGCTAGCCGCTGCATAGGCCTGTGCCGTATTCGCCAAGGCGGGATACTGTGCGCTCAACCAAGCCTGAGATGCTTCGATGATTTCAACAATGTACAAGCCGTCATAGATTTCATCGGGTACACCCGCCGCCTTGGCCATGTCGGCGATTTGCCGGCGCATGTCGGCGAGGTCGAGATTGGGAACTAAGGTGCCATCGAAATCGAAGAGTATGGCTTGGCCTGTCATTCCTCGGGCTCGCGCTGTCGGCTCGCCCAGCGCTCTTCGTGGGTGTCCTTGATGCGCTGGCGAAAGCGCTGTAACAATACCCAGCCAATATAGGCACTACACACGGCCAACAAGGCAGGATAGGCGAGGGCTGATACCCAGAAAGTGGCGCCCAACTCCATATGCAGAAACGCCAGTGTGGCAGCGGTGATGGCCACAGCCATCAGCGACAGCGTTATCAGGTATGCCCCAGCGGCCAGTAACAGGGGCAGCCACAGTTGATTGACCGCATCGTCGACGTTGAGGTCGATGACAAATAGCACGGCTAAAATGACGACAACGCCGGCCAAGCGCAGTGACAAATTGTTCAGGGAAGTTGTTTCCATCAATCCACAATGCCCAGCTGGCCACCATCGATGCGAATATTCTGCCCGTGGATCGCGTCCGCCATTGGGCTGCACAAATAGGCCACCAGTGCGGCGACTTCTTCGCGGCGGCTGATGCGCCGAATGGGAATGTCTTTGGCGACGTGGGCTTCAACTTCTTCCCAAGTATCGCCCCAGCCGCGCTTAGCCGCCATTTGCATATAGCTTTGCTCAACCTCTGGTGTATGAATCATGCCCGGCGATACTAAATTCACGCGAATATTGCTGCCCGCGACTTCCTTCGCTAAACCGATGGTCATGTTGGCCAGCGCTCCCTTGGCGGCGTAGTAGCCGGGCATTCTGGCGTTTGGGCTAGTGGAACCCACGGTGCCAAGATTGATGATGCGTGCCCAGGGCATGGCCGTGAGTCTAGGCAACATGCCAGCAATCAGGCGCTGCGCGGATAACACGTTCTTTTGATAGGCCAGTAGCCAGTCATCCTCACCTTGGCTGCGCCAAGTGCCCGCGTCCGCGGCGCCGAAGTTATTGATCAAAATAGACACATCAAAGGCATCACACTGTTCGAGTAACTCGTTGGTGCCTTCGCTGCTGACGATATTGCCCCAAACCGGCGTACCCGCGCCAAGCTGTGCTATCGACGCTTCTGCTTGGGCTTGGGTCATGCCGTGCACGAGTACACTCGCGCCCTCCTGCAACAGGGTTTCGGCAATGATTTGTCCGGTGCCACGGTGGCTGCCCGTTACCAGGGCCACTTTGTTCGTCAGCGCAAGATCCATGCAAGTGCTTCCAGAAAAACTGCGGCTACCCTAGCAGATGCGTGGCTTTGCCAGAACGGAGTTTGAGTTTCTGTCTCGTATTGGCACGGCACTGGAACGACTGTGGCAGACTGGCCAGATGGCGGATTTTTCTCTCATGCTCGTCCTACTGGTGCTGCTCTTTGGCAGTTATGTGCAGGCTGTGGCGGGCTTCGCCTTGGGGATGATTGCCGTCGCCGTGATCGGTGGGTTAAGACTTCTCGACATTCCCACGCTTGCGGCCATCGTCAGTTTTCTCAGTCTACTCAATGCAGGGCTATCGCTGCGCGGTCATGTGCATGAAATTCATCGGCCCACCTTTTTTTGGTTGGGCCTAGGTATCGTGCCGGGGCTGCTGCTTGGCTATTGGCTGATGCTTTATTTAAACGCGAGCCATCTGTGGCTGCTCGAACTTTGTCTTGGTGCTTTTATTACGTTGGGTGGTCTCTCGATGAGCCTGCGACCCCGCAGTTGGGCGCGGGTATCCGGCGCGCCTTTTACATGTTCGATGGGCACAGTCGGCGGGCTGCTGGGCGGTTTGTTTTCGGCCAGTGGGCCCTTGCTTGGCTGGTTTGCCTACAGTCAGCCATTGTCGGTGGCGATCATTCGAGCCACATTGCTGGGCTACTTCGTGTTGGCGACATCGGCGCGCACGGTGATCGTTTTTTTCGAAGGCAGTCTGTCCAACACGGTATTACTATACGCGGCGCTTGGCGCACCGATAGTCGTTTTGGGTGCTTGGCTGGGGCGGCGGTTTCCGCCAGTGGTTGGCGAGGCAGCGCTTAAGCGCGGGGTGTTTGTTGGGCTTTTGTTGATGGGTATTTGGATCTGCGCCACGGCGCTGAACACAGGTTTAGGTCTTACGGCGTTGTGAACGGTATGGGACAACGTCATATGAGAAAGAAATATGTCTGAATTCGACGCGATCCGGCCCTACTACGATCACGAAGTGCAGGATGTTCTGTCTCGTATCGTCGCGTCGCAAGATCTGGCTCAAGCAGCCAGTCAGTTGGTGATGCCGAGCTGGCTTGCCAATCGCCGTGTAGGGCGCTGGCTTACCCGGGGTGTGCTTCGATATAAGACTCGAGACCTAAAGTCCATCCGTGATTGTCAAAACATGGTGGCCGGCCTGTTTGAAACGGTAATTCATCGCACCATGGATCGACTCTCGGTGAGCGGGTTGGATCGATTAAGCCCCAATCAGCATTACTTATTTATCTCCAACCACCGCGACATCTTAATGGACTCGAGCCTGCTCAACTATCTGCTCTATGATGCGGGCCACGATACCTGCCGCATGGCGGTGGGCGACAACCTCTTAAACAACACGCTGGCGGCGGATCTGATGCGCCTGAATAAGAGTTTTGTGGTGGAACGCAGTGCAGCGGGTGCCCGGGCCCAGTACCGCGCGTTGACTCGAACCAGCCGGTATATGCAGTACTCGTTGCAACAGGGCATATCCGTTTGGATTGCCCAACGGCAGGGGCGCGCCAAGGACGGTTTTGATCGCACAGACCCGGCGCTGCTGAAAATGCTGTTACTGGCCTACCGCAGTAAAAACACGGCGCAGACTCCGCTGCAGCGATTGCTGACGCTGACACCGGTGGTGCCGGTCTCAGTTTCCTACGAGTTGGATCCCTGTGCGGTGGATAAAGCACACGAACTGGCTGTGATCGAACAACTTGGTGAATACAGCAAAAAGCCCGACGAAGATCTCAAAAGCATGGTGCAAGGCCTGATGGGACACAAAGGTCGGGTGCGCCTAGCCTTCGGGGAACCGATTACTGCCGCAGGCAGTCTTGAAGATCTCACCGCGCAGCTCGATCAGGCGATCGTGGCCAATACGCGCCTTTACCCAACGCACCGCTACGCGAGAGCGTTGAACGAAGGCTTAGATACCCAAGATTTAGTCAATCACCCGACGGTAAGGGTGCTGGCGGCGGAGCTAGCATCGTTGAGCGCCGCGGAGCGTCCTTTCTTGCTGCAGCAGTACGCCAACATTTGGCGTAACCGACAAGAACTCGGCATCGGCTAGCTCGGCGCCAATAGCTGAAGGAGCCGATTGGGCCTATGCCAACTGCGCTTGGGCTGGTGCCTCGGCCTCGCCTGTGCTGCGGACTTCACCGTCGTAGACGAACTCCGAACCATTCAAATCCGTAGCGGGTATTTCGTCTTTTTCGCGCCAATAGTCTTGGTTGTGACGCCATTCTGGCTTCGCACCACGTTGCGGCATTTTGTCGATATCTCGGGTGAGATAGCTTGGGTTGAAGTTGTCTTCTTCGATCCAGGGCAAGATTGCCATGTCGGCATCTTCATCGCGTAGCGCGACCTCAACGCGTTTCGCGCCAATGTCGTCCATATGGTTGAGCAGGCCGCAGACAAAGTCGCCCATAAGATCCACCCGCAGCGTCCAGCTGGCGCGGAAGTAGCCAAACACCCACGCCATATTGGGTACGCCGGTAAACATCATGCCGCGATAATTTACAGTGTCGTGCCAGTTGACCGTGTTGCCGTCCACTTGAAATGGAATGTTGCCCATGACGGACAGATAGAAGCCCGTGCAGACGCAGACTATGTCAGCCTCAATCTCCTCGCCGCTGGTGGTGCGCACACCCGTTTCGGTAAAGGTTTCAATGGTGTCTGTGACCACGGTGACCTTACCGGCGCCAGCCGCCTGAAACAGATCGCCGTCGGGGCAGAAGGCGAGGCGCTGTTGCCATGGCCGGTAGCGCGGCGTGAAGTGCGGATCAAATTCAAAATCGTCACCAGCATACTGTCTCATCAGTGCCTTCAATTCTTCGAAGACGGCGTCGGGTTCGTTTTTGCAGCGCTCGGTGAGTGCATCTTGGTCGTAAAGAATCTGCGCGCGAACCACGCGATGAATGGTGGGTTCGTCGATACCGATTTCGCGCATGCGGTCTGCCAACTCATTACGGTTCTCGCTGCAGAAAAAGTAGGTGGGTGAGCGCTGCAGCATGGTGACATGCTCAGCATGCTTGGCGAACTCTGGAATCACCGTTGCAGCGGTAGCCCCGGAACCGATCACCAGCACTTTTTTGCCGGTGTAGTCCGTGTTTGGATCCCACAGTTGCGCGTGGGTCAGCATGCCGCCAAAGGTGTCCATGCCGGGCCACTGCGGAATATGCGGATTCTCGTGATCGTAATAGCCCTGGCACATCCACAAAAAGTTGCAGGTAAGGGTCAGGCTAGCGCCGTCAGATTTGCGCGTCGCCGTCACTGTCCATTGGTTATCCTCGGTGGACCAACTGCAGTTGGTGATCCGGTGACCGTAGCGAATGTGTTGGTCAATACCGTTTTCCTCGATCACCTCACCCATGTATTCGAGGATTGCCTCGGCGCTAGCGATGGGTGTATCAGTCCAAGGTTTGAAGCGATAGCCGAAGGTATAAAGGTCAGAATCCGAGCGTATACCCGGGTATTTGTGCGTTTCCCAAGTACCGCCGAAGGTATCCTTCATTTCGAGAATACAGTAGCTCTTGTTCGGGCTTTGCTCTTGCAAATGATACGCCTCGCCGATGCCGGAAATGCCTGCGCCGACGATGAGTACGTCAAAGTTTGTGGTTTCCTGTGCGGCCAGGTTAGCGCTATTCGTCGTCACGGTATTTCTCCCCCAAGGTGCCGAGGTGTTGGGCTCGGCAACGTCGTTTAATGGTCAACCTTCAAAGATGTTTAGATAAAACGTATACCCGCGTTGCCGAGACCGCAACATCGCTCTGACGACCGGTCTACTTAACGGCTGCGCCTGCCGTGCTTTTGCCTTACTCAACCAAAATAAGTCAGTGGTGGCTCATCCAACATCGCCAACTGCTCGCGCAGCGCCAGCACGTGGTTTGACCAATAGTTCACCGTGTCAAAGGTGGGGAATGCTAGGGGAAAGGCAGGGTCTTGCCAGCGCCGCGCAATCCAAGCCGCGTGGTACATGATGCGCAGTGTTCTCAGTGGTTCGATGAGATGTAGTGTTGACGTATCGAAGTCATAGAACTCTTGATATGCGTCGAGTATGAGGCTGAGCTGTAACGTGCGATCTGCGCGCTCGCCGCTGAGTAGCATCCATAGGTCTTGAATGGGCGGTCCGCTCATGCAGTCGTCAAAATCAACAAAGTGCGGAATGTCGTCGCGCCAGAGAATGTTGCCCATATGACAGTCGCCGTGAATCGCCACCATGGGGGTTTCGCTCATCAAGGGTGCGATTCGCGCCAGCAGTTGCTCGGTAATCGAGCTGTAGGCTGCTTCCATTTCCGCGGGCAGGAAATTGTTTTGCAGCAGAAAGTCGCGGCTTTGCACGCCTAATCGTTCGGCGGTCAAACTGACCCGATGCTCAAAGGGTCGGCTAGCGCCGTAGGCGTGCAGTCGCGCAATGGCTCGCGCTAAAACCTCCAGGTCATCCTCATTTTCCAAATTGGGCGGGTGACCACCCTGCCGGGCAAAAACCGCAAAGCGAAAATCTAGATGGCGAAAAACACTGGTGCCGTTCACTTGCACCGGCGGCACCACGGAAAGCTCGGCGTCAAACAGACCCTGAGTGAAACGGTGCTCCTCGGTGATGGCGTCATCGGACCATCGGTTCGGGCGGTAAAACTTTGTGATGATGAAACTGCCGTCTTCAAGCGCGACTTGGTAAACCCGATTTTCGTAGGAGTTCAGCGCGGTGAGTCCGCCTGTTGGCTCTAAGCCAATACTTTCCATGGCATCCAGCACCGCATCGGGGGTGAGTAAGTCATAGGGTGCTTGACCCAGATTTGGATTTTCGTGCTGCATGATCGCACTGTAACAGCTATGGATGGCTCGGGCGTTTGTCTCGGCGTTTTCGCCGTAGGGACAGGCTAACGAGCATGGGCTTACGTTAGAGATCAAACCGCTGTGTGCTAGCTGTTGGGTAGTCGTCGTTGAGTGAGGGTGTGCGCGTCGCGCACCAAACATCGACTAAGCCAGCTCCCAGTTGTCGCAGCAGGCGGCTGACCCTGCGCACTGTGGTCCCTGTGGTGAGCACATCATCGACAATCGCGACATGGGCGCCAGCCAAAGGCTTGGCCGATGAACGACGAGCGAACTGAGCCGAGTTCAGCCGTTGGCCGCGAGACAGTGAACGTTGGGCAGGCCCACCCTGACGCGCAAGCAACTTTGGTGCGTAGCCGATGTTGAAGGTCTTCGCCAAGTGCCATGCAAGCAATGCGCTTTGGTTGAAACCTCGGTGCACGGCGGTGGCGTAGGCCACCGGCACCGGCACTAACAGAGTCGGCAGTGAGCCCATTTCTCTTAAGCGAACTTGCGTCGCCATGAGCATCGCGAGGGTTCTGCCTTCTGGTTCTGATCGATGAAACTTCAGGCGATGGATCAAGTGCGCAGCCTCGTGTCTGTGCACGAGGGGTGCAATCGCGCGGTTTGCTAGTGGTTTGGTGAGGCATTCGGGACAGATACTGGTATCGCGCTCCTCCCTAGCTTCATCGAGAACCTGAAGGGGTAGTGCGCAGTGCAGGCAGGGATTTCGATTGAACGGTAGTGCCAAGCGACAACGGGGGCATAGATGATCTGCGCTGATGGTCACGATGGCTTGTTCGCAGAGCAAACACTGCATGGGCAGATAAGGGCTGCACGCACCTAGATGCCTTTGCAGCCATTGGCGGAACGCGGATGAGGAACGCGGTGCCACGGCGTTTTCGTCGGTTCTTGTTTTTCTTGGTGGTGGTGTTGGCGTCGGCGTTGTATTGGGCATTGCGACAGCATGGGCGCGCGTGGCGAAAAACGTAGGTGCTGAGACGGATCACGCTGTAGGAAACTGACGGGGGTTAGGGTCAGACAATACCTGTCGAGGCAAAAGCGTTGGTGAGCCCGCAACCGTGCGGCTAAACTGCCGCAGCAGCAAAAGAGGGAAATGACGGTGGATTACGCAGCAAAAGAAAAAGATGCAGACTTTCTGATGAACCAGGTGTTCAACGTTCAGCAGAACTGGTCGCAAATTGAAGCCTATCAAGAGTTCTCTGAAGAGTTGGTGCGCGCGGTTGTCGCCGAGGGCGGCCGACTGGCCACCGAAGTGATGGCGCCACTCAACGAAGTGGGTGACACCCACGGCTGTCAGCTCAATGACGGCGAGGTGACGACACCGCCTGGATTTAAAGAAGCTTTCGCCCAGATTACTGAGGGTGGTTGGCTTGGACTGACGGGTAACCCGGCCTTTGGCGGGCAGGGCATGCCGAAAAGCTTGGCGGGTCTGATCGAGGAGATGTTTTGGGCGGCGAACAGCAGCCTGTTCTTATATGGGTCGTTGACCGTTGGCGCGTGTTTGAGTATCGATGCCCATGGCTCCGCGGAGCAGAAACAAACCTATCTGGAAAAGCTTTACAGCGGCCAGTGGACGGGTGCCATGGCCCTAACCGAATCCCATGCCGGCACCGACCTTGGCATGATGCGCACCAAGGCCGAGCCCCAAGCCGATGGTTCTTACCGCATTACTGGCACGAAGATTTTCATCACCAGCGGCGAGCACGATATGGCGGAGAATATTGTGCATCTGACTCTGGCTCGCATTGTCGATGGGCCCAAGGGCACGAAGGGTATTTCGCTATTTATCGTGCCGAAGTTTGTACCTAACGCCGACGGCTCTCTCGGTCCGCGTAATGGCTGGAGCAGCGGCTCCCTCGAACACAAGATGGGCATCAACGGCAGCGCCACCTCTGTCATTAACTATGACGGTGCCCGGGGCTTCCTGTTGGGGGAGGAGCACCAAGGCTTGGCCGCCATGTTCACCATGATGAACTATGAGCGTTTGAGCGTGGGTCTGCAGGGATTGGGGGCTGGCGATTTGGCGTACCAGCATTCTGCGCGATACGCACAAGATCGCATTCAGGGCCGGTCGGCGACCGGCGCGCAACACCCAGACAAGGAAGCGGACTCTTTGTTGGTGCATCCTGATGTGCGACGCATGTTGCTCACCCAGCGCGCCTATGTCGAAGGTTGTCGAGCCTTTGCGTTTTTCGCCGGCATGCAGTTAGACGAGGCCAAGCATAGGGGCGATGAACGTGCGGAGCGATTTGGGCAGTTGCTAACGCCGGTGGTGAAAGCTTTTCTAACCGACAAGGGGCTTGAAGGCGCGGTTATGGCACAGCAGATCCTAGGCGGCCACGGCTATGTGAAGGAGTGGGGGGTTGAGCAAATTGTTCGCGATGCTCGCATTGCGCAAATTTACGAGGGCGCGAATGGCATCCAAGCCTTAGATTTGGCTGGACGCAAAGTGGTTCGAGATGGCGGCAAAACCCTAAAGGAACTGCTGCAGGTGCTTGCAGATTTCGAGTTAGACGCAGGGCATGCGCCGGCTGTTTCTGAGGCGTTTGAACGACTGCGGCGGGTAACGGACTCGATGATTGCTCGAAGCAACGAAGACGCTAATCTGCCCGGCGCGGTGTCTGCTGACTTTCTGGACCTTGTCGGGATGACGCTGTGTGCGTGGGCCTGGGGTGTGATGGCGCAGCGCGCTGGTGACGATGATTTTGGCGTGGCGAAAAAACAAACCGCCCGCTTCTTTTTTGCCCGACTGCTGCCGCGTACTGTCGGTTTGGAGCAAGGCCTAATGGCAGACTCTGATGTCCTAATGGATATGCCTGAGGCGCTGTTTAGCGCCTAAGCCTGATCAGCCCAAGCATTACGGGTTACGTTCTGGGGTAGACCCATGGATGCGAGGCAGATAAACCACCGTCAACGGGTACGGCCTGACCGTTGACGTAGGACGCGCGATCACTCAACAAAAAACACGCCATCTCGCCGATTTCGCTGGGTTGACCAAAGCGCGTCATCGGGTTGATCTGACCAATTTTGTCCTCGCTGCCGCGGGCCCTGGCTCGGTCGAAGGTGGGCTTGGTCATGCCGGTTTCGATCAGCCCAGGACAGATGGCATTGATGCGTACGCCACTGCCGTAAGTTTGATAGGCGGTGGTTTGCACGATGCTGATGACACCCGCCTTGCTGGCGGAATAATCGACACCGCCAGCGTTGGCACGCAGACCCGCAACGGATGCCGTGCATAAGATGGCCCCATGGCCTTGGGGCAGAAAATGCTTGAGGCTGTGCTTTACCGCGAGAAAGACACCAACCGTGTTGACGCCCAAGGTGCGTTGCCAATCCTCCACCGTGAGCTGGGTAACGGACTTGCCACCACCGGATACGCCGGCGTTGGCATAAATGCCGTCAAAACTACCATAGGCGGTAACGCATGCGTCGATATAGCCCTCAACCTCAGACTCTTCGGCGACGTTGGCACGATGAGCCAGCGCACTGCCGCCGGCCTGCACAATTTGCGCAGCGGTGGTGTCTGCCCCATCCGTCAGGTCAACGCATAGCACGTTGGCGCCATAGCTCGCTGCGAGCAGACTCGTGGCTTGGCCAATTCCGCTGCCCGCACCAGTTACCACAATATTTTTGTTCTTTAGCACGTTTCGCACTACCGAATAGCGATGGGATTGATGACCGCCTGCACGGCGCCAACAAAACGCGGCACACCGAGCACAAACAGAAACTCGGTGGCACCGTCGGCGGCCAAGGCTCGGGTATCCATGTTTTCAAGAATGTAAACGCCGTTCTTAGCGAGCAGGTGCGGGTGCACGGGGAACAATTCGGTAGCGTTCTCGCCGGGTAGCACTTCCAGTCCCCAAGTGTCTGATCCCACGGCGGCAACCCCAAGACTGGCAAGATATTGCGCGCCATCCATTCCTAGCCCCGGCTCCCCAGCCATGAATCGTTTGGGGTCTGACTCCATGACGTTCATCCAGCCTGTATGAAACAACACCACGTCACCGGCTTCGATGGTGATATTGGCGGCCTTCGCTGCCGCCTTAATTTCAGCACTGTTGAATGCGGTGCCTTCGGGCAAGATCGCCTCGCCCATCAGTTTTGCCATATCCAGTAACACCCCGCGGGAGGCGATGGGCGGCAGCTTGTCGATGGATAACTTGGTCAGGCCGGTAGGGGTAACAAAGTCTCGTGCCAAGTTGCCATTGTAGTAGCGATGGTTCTCGCCCATGTGTCCCAAGCCGTCAATTTGGCTACCGATGCCCATCCAGAACGTCATCAGATCATCGTTGCCAGTCGCTTTATTAGTGCCCATGGGAGTACCCATGCCGTCGTCGAGCTGCAGCACGGTAACGCTGTACGTGCGAGGCGAATAGGCGGGTGAGTCAGGGCCTGTTTCGACACCGAGGGCATAGGATTTACCGAGCTTGACCAACTCGGCAGCACGCTTGGTTTTGCTGGGGCTCAGTTCATTGAGTGCGCCGATGGTGTCATCGGCGCCATACTTTGATGGGTACCAAGTGTCTTGTGCATGTATTTGGCTTGCATAAAGGGTGATCAGCAGAACCCCTAGGGCACTGCGCAGGTGGTTGCGAAAGGTTGCTATCGACATTGCTAAATCCTCCCCGGAAAAATGTCAGTCTAATTTTGGTGCTGGGTTTAACGCCAAGTTTAACTTCAGGTTTCAGTTTGCATCGTCGGCTAGCGCTGCAGCGAGCTGCTGATAGATGCCACCAAAGTCACCATTGCTCATGATGACCCAATGTTGTCTGCGAGCCTTAGGCTGCGGTTTTTCCGCCACGAGCTGCTTTATCAGTTTGTCGACGTTGTCCACAATCTTGGCAGGTATCACGCAGGCCTCGGCGATCTCATGCAGGTCCCACTTTATGCGCTCACCGCGAAACCAAATCACTCGATCCGCCGCAGCGCAGCAATGGATAAGCTCATTGCGCAGCGCACCCAATGACATGGTGTGGGTGCGCGGCTCAATGATCGCGATAATTTCATCTTGGCTGAACTGCGCGCGCAGACCCTGTAGCGTGGTACGAATGGCGGTCGGGTGGTGGGCAAAGTCGTCGTACACCACGAGATTGTCCGCTTCGTAGATCACCTCCATGCGCCGCTTCACGCCACGAAACTCACACAGAGCCTCGATTGCCGTTTGCGGTTGCACGCCAGCGTGGCGCGCCGCCGCAATAGCATTTAGGGCGTTTGTCTTATTGTGCTCACCGAGCAGCGACCATTGAATGTTGCCCAGCGGCTCATCGTTAAGCAGTACGGTGAAGCCATCGCTGGCACTTTTGTCGCTCGCAAATGACCAGCGTTCAGCGTTGTCTTGGGCATGCGAGCGCTTGCCGTCGCGTTGGCCCACCCGCGTAACATCTGTCCAGCAGCCCTGCTGCAGTACTTCGTTGATGGCGTCACTTGCCGATGGCGCGATCACCAAACCCTCGGCGGGAATGGTTCGCATCAGCAAATGAAATTGCGCCTGGATGGCGGCCAGATCGGCGAAGATGTCCGCGTGGTCGTATTCCAAATTGTTCAGTACCAGAGTGCGCGGCCGGTAGTGAACGAATTTGGAGCGACGGTCAAAGTAGCTGGTGTCGTACTCGTCTGCTTCGACAACGAAAAACGGCATCTCTCCTAAGCGTGCAGACGCCGCAAAATTCGCCGGCGCGCCGCCAATCAAGAAACCGGGCGACAGCCCTGCATAATCTAGGATCCAAGCCACCATGCTGGCGGTGGTGGTTTTACCGTGGGTACCCGCCACTGCGATCACCCAACGATCTTGTAGTACGGTCTCGCCGAGCCATTGGGCACCAGAGGTATAGCGAAGCCCCTTGTTCAAGACGTACTCAATCGCCTCACTACCGCGGGGCAAGTTCGCATTTCCTACGATCACCAGATCTGGTGCCGGTTCAAGCTGGCTGGCCTCGAATCCCTCGTGAACGGTGATGTCCGCGTTCGCCAAAAGATCGGACATGGGTGGGTAGATCTTGGCGTCGCTGCCACTGACGGTATGGCCGAGATCTTTCGCCAACAGCGCCAAGCTGCCCATGAGCGTGCCGCCAATGCCCAAAAAGTAGAGGTGTTGTTGCATAGGAGGTTTCCAGTGACAAGGCGGGGCTAAGCCTTGGGGTCAGGTTTGGCCCACAGCGAGCTGGCCAAGAGCGACGGTGACCAATGTCAGTAAAAATGCCAAGGCGATGGCCATGGCCATATGCACTTCCATCGCCTTGTGCAGGATGTAGCCAAACACCAAGACGCTCCAAAAGAAAATCAGCAAGGCCAAGGTGGTCATGAAGTCAACGCTGAATAGCTGCATGATGACAATGCTCGCGCCGATCACCAGATTCATTAGCAGGTCGCAGCCAAAGTAAGCGATCAAAGTCTGCGTCAATCTGGTGGGCTTACCCACGAGGTAGAGTAGGCCGTAGATCAGTAAGGCTTGAGCGGCAAGATTGGTCAGAATCGTCGTGGCGACAGTGCTCGCGGGCTGAGGCCCGATACTGATAGAAATTGTTAGACTGAGAAAGATATTGAGCAGGGTGACGACGAGCAGCAGCAAACTGTTCGCGGGCAGGTGTTCAGGCCCGCTCTTGAGCTGGGCGATAAGCCAAAACTGGCTGAGAATGGAAAGCATGGAATTTTCTGGAATTTGTTAATCGAAATTGTCGCACAAAAGTGCTGGATCACCGACAATTGCGCGCCTCACCACGCTGCTTTTCACGGCCTACCTTAGAACCGACCAACGGGAGTCAACATGCCAAAACGCAACGCCTTTTATGCCCAATCTGGGGGGGTCACCGCGGTGATCAATGCTTCGGCCTGTGGGCTAATCGAAACGGCAAGAGCGAATACAGCGCAAATGGGTAAGGTGCTGGTAGGCCGCAACGGTATTTTAGGTGCGCTTAACGAAGAGTTGATTGATACATCCAAAGAAAGCAAAAAAGACATCGCCGGCTTGCGCAGTACGCCGGGTGGCGCGTTCGGCTCTTGTCGCTTCAAACTGAAGTCCCTGCAAGAGGATGCGCGGGAGTATCAGCGTCTCATCGAAGTCTTTAAGGCCCACAACATCGGCTACTTTTTCTACAACGGCGGTGGTGACTCGCAAGACACGGCGAACAAAGTGTCTCAGCTGGGCAAACAAATGGGCTACCCGCTACAGGCCATAGGGGTACCAAAGACGGTCGATAACGACCTGCCCTTTACGGATACCTGCCCGGGGTTTGGCTCGGTCGCTAAATATGTGGCGACATCGACGAAGGAAGCAGCACTGGACGTAGAGTCCATGTGCGAGACCTCCACCAAGGTCTTTGTGCTTGAAGTCATGGGCAGACATGCCGGTTGGATCGCTGCGGCGGGAGCGCTGGCACAAGAGCAGCCCGGAGACGCACCGCACATTATTTTGCTGCCAGAAGTTGCTTTCAATAAGAAAGCGTTCCTAGCCAAGGTGAAGGATACCGTTCGCAGCAAGGGATTTTGCGTAATCGTTGTCTCCGAAGGTGCGCGCTACGCCAACGGTAAGTTCTTGGGTGAATCTGGTGCGGCTAAGGACGCCTTTGGCCACGCACAGTTGGGTGGCGTGGCGCCGACCATCGCCAACATGATCAAGGACGCGCTGGGCTACAAGTATCACTGGGCGGTGGCAGACTATCTGCAGCGTTCTGCGCGGCACCTCGCGTCGGCAACAGATGTAGAGCAGGCCTACGCCCTTGGCAAGGCGGCGGTGGAATTTGCCCTAGCGGGCAAGACAGCGGTTATGCCGACGATAGTGAGAACGAACGATCAACCCTATCGCTGGAAGATCGGTGAGGCGAAGTTGTCCAAGGTTGCGAACGTTGAGCGATTTATGCCCAAGAGTTTTATCAGCAAGGATGGCTTTGGTATCACTGCTAAGGCGCGGCGCTACTTGGCGCCGCTGATCGCCGGCGAGGACTATCCGACATTTAAAAATGGCGTGCCTGCTTACGTGCGGCTGAAAAACCAGTTGGTTGCGAAGAAGCTACCAACCAAGTGGTAGCCGGGCGCCAGTCGCAACGAAGCCAGCGACAACATACGGTTGGGGTCGAATAAGACCAACTGCACGGCATCGCCTAATCACTAATGTGCAGGCGAAAAAAAAGGGGACCGATGTCCCCTTTTTTTCGCCTGTGGGTCTTAGCTCTTACGCTAGAACCGGCGCGATCACCAAGCTCACAATCGCCATCACGTTGATGAGAATGTTCATTGCTGGTCCAGAGGTATCCTTGAACGGATCGCCAACGGTGTCGCCGACGACGGCCGCGGCGTGAACGTCTGAGCCCTTGCCGCCGAGGTTGCCTTTCTCAACGTACTTTTTCGCGTTGTCCCAAGCGCCACCAGCGTTCGCCATGGTAAGTGCCAGCAACACACAGCCGAGCAATGCGCCGCCCAAGGTGCCGCCTAGCGCTTCTGCACCGAGGCCGAATCCAACCAAAACGGGTACTGCCACAGCAATGATGCCGGGCATCAGCATTTTCTTCAGCGCAGCGGTGGTCGCGATATCCACACACTTGGCGGTATCTGGCTCTGCGGTGCCTTCCATTAAACCGGGGATTTCACGGAACTGACGGCGAATTTCTTGGATCATCTCCATGGCAGCTTCGCCGACAGATGTCATGGTCATGCTGGCGATCAAGAAGGGTACGAGGCCGCCAATGAACAGCCCGATAAGAACGTTGGGATCGCCAATGTGCAGTAGAAACTCGCCGCCGCGACTGGCGGCAACGGTCTCAACGAAGGCGGCAATAATGGCCAATGCTGCCAGCGCAGCTGCGCCAATCGCAAAGCCCTTACCCATGGCTGCTGTGGTGTTGCCAAGCTCGTCGAGGGAGTCGGTAATAGCACGAGTGTCTTCACCAAGGCCGCCCATTTCAGCGATGCCGCCCGCGTTATCGGCGATTGGGCCATAGGCATCAACCGCCATGGTCATGCCAACAGTTGCCAGCAGACCGACCGCCGCCACACCCACACCGTATAACCCGGCAAGCTCTGTAGAGACGAAGATAATCGCGCAGATGATTAAGATTGGACCGACCACCGACTGCATGCCGACAGCTAGACCCGTAATCATGACGGTAGCTGGGCCGGTTTCACCAGATTCGGCAATGCGCACAACGGGAGTGGATGAAGTGTAGTACTCGGTGATCAAGCCAATGCCCACACCACCTGCAGCACCGAATAGCACTGCCAACCAGATGTTAGTGGAAACACCCAAGCTACCCATCATGAAATAGGCCGCAATGATGAACAGAATCGGCGTGCCGATCATGCCGATTCGCAGAGCAACGGCGGGGTTGGCGTTAGAGAAGGCGCGCACAATGCCAATACCGATGACAGAGGCCACCAAACCGGTAGATGCCAAGGCCAAGGGCAAGAACATAAGCGCAGCGCGGGCATCACCCTCGCTGGCGCCGGGAACGAGCAGGTTCAAGGATCCAAGCGCTAAGGTAGATGCGATAGCGATGGTCGCGATCATCGAGCCGCAGTAGGACTCGAAGATGTCAGAGCCCATGCCTGCTACATCGCCAACGTTGTCGCCAACGTTGTCGGCAATGACGCCTGGGTTGCGCGGGTCATCTTCTGGAATACCCTGTTCAAGCTTACCAACCAAGTCAGCACCGACGTCTGCACTCTTGGTGTAGATGCCGCCGCCAACGCGGGAGAATAACGCGACCACCGATGCACCCATGCCGAAGCCGTGGATGTGGTGCGCACTTTCAGGATCGTTGCCAAAGTACAAATAAACGAGGCCAAGTCCCATAAGACCTAGGGAGGCAACAGCCAATCCCATGATCGAACCGCCGTAGAAGGCGACTGACAGTGCTGCAGCCTGACCTTCATTGTGAGCCGCAGTTGTGGTTCGCACGTTTGCTTGGGTCGCCGTGAACATGCCAAACCAACCAGCGCAGGCAGACGACAGTGCACCTGCTAGAAAGGCTACCGCTGTGTGTTCACCTAAGCCCGGCGTGAAGTAAACGCCCACAAGCAGAACTAAGGCAAATATGGCCAACATGGTGTATTCGCGTTTCATGAAAACCATGGCGCCTTCATGGATGGCGTCGGCGATTTTCACCAGCTCAGCGGTGCCCGCGTCGTAGCGACGGACAATGCCGTAAATGATGACCGCGACTAAAAGGCCCACAGCACCAATAAGTGGTGGAATGAGGGTAGATGTCATTTGGATCCCCAGCAGATAAATGAAACAAGTTGGGGAGCTTCAGTCGCAAGCCACGAACGTGTGTGCAGCGAATACCCACTCCCCAGAGCGCGCGTATGATACCAATGTGACATCGACTTGCCAGCCGAAAGTGGGGTTTAAGAGGGGTTTAACCCTGTGCCAGCAAGGATCGCAGGTCGATAATCGCCGCATTTGCGCGCGAGATATGAGAAGCCATGATCAGCGAATGATTGGCCATCATGCCAAAGCCGTCGCCGTTCAGGACCATCGGACTCCACAGCGTTTCCTGAGTGGGTTCTAGCTCACGAATGATCTGTCGCAGAGAGACCCGCGCAGCCTTTTTATCCAGCACGTCACCGAAATCGCCCTCCACGGCTTCGAGCAAATGTAGCAAGGCCCATGTGAAACCGCGCGCTTCATAAAAAACGTTGTCCACCTCCAGCCAGGGAGTTTGCACGAGCTGTTCTGCAGGCGTCGCCGTACTCTGGGCGGCATCCGCATCGCCCGCTAACGAGGTATCCAGCTGACGTTTGCCAACGCTGGCAGACAAGCGCTGGGATAGGCTGCCAAGGCGTGTCTCCATAGCGGCAAGCCAAGACTGTAAATTGTCGCTGCGCGCATAGAACTGGGCCTCATTGGCGGATCTGTCCGCGAGCTGACCGAGATAGGTTTCCATGTGCTGTATACCGGCTCGGTATTCGCCTTCGGTATCGGGTAAGAACCAGGAATTGTTGTTGAAGAAAAATTTGCCCTCGGCCTCAGCCAGGTTTGGATCTTCCGCGGATTGGCTCTGCGACCGCGAAAAATCGTTGCGATAGACGCGCGCGGTATCACGCAACATGGTCAGTGCACCCATCTCCCATGACGGAATATTGTCCAGCCAGATACCGGGAGGGAATAGATCATTCGTCAGGTAGCCGCCGGGTTTGGCCATCAGCGTTCTTGCCACATTGATGGTTGTAGCGGTGGTGAGATAGCCGGTAACCAACGACTCGCCGCGCTCGACCGCCATGGTTTCGGCATGCCGAGCTACATCGAAGCGCTCGGGTTCTTGGCTCCACCAAATGCCAATACAAACAGCACCAATTAGGTACAGCCCGGCGATACCAAAAAACCCCCTGAACAGCGTTTGGTTCGTGAAGACAGATCCACCACTGGGCTTGGTATCAAATCCTTCGCCCAGCGGATGTGCTTGGGTTGGATCTGGACCGATCGTGTCATCTCTACGTTGCCAGAATTTCCAGTTCATCAATTCGCCCTATTTGCTGTCGATGTTCGGCTTGCTGTCGATGTTCGGCGTTGCCGCGCTAGGCGGGTGTTTTATGCCCAAATGCAAAGTTCGAGGCGGCCGGGTCTTTGTGTTGTGTGTGCTGCTTCGATGACCTGCGAGATGCCGCTTTGTGCAACGGCTTCGATTCATCATAGACCATCGGCATGGTGCCTATGTCGTTAACACAATAGCAGGAGCAAAAACTGCGCTGCACTTCGCGTTTCAAAAAACCTCTGCAGGTCAACGCATCCTATTTCGCACCGCGCTCGCTAGTGATCGCTGTGGTTCATTCCCGGGGTCATCTGCTGTTTCATCCACTCATCCATGGCGAGTACGTTAAATGTCGTTTCTAGGCTAGCGCCATGTTCGAACTGCATGACGAGCGCAATACTCTTCAGATCGCTGGGCAAATCGCGAATCATTAGATGGTTACCACCCGGCTTAAAGATGATCTGATCATCGGCGGCGATCGTAATGGTGTTCAGCGGTCGCATGGTGGTGCCGTTGTTCTCTACCTTGGTCGTATGCATTTGCACAGAAACGGTATCCGATGTGAGTCCGGTCAACGTAACGGCTTCGCTGCCGTGGTTCATCAGGGTGAAGTAACCTGCGCTCATCGGTTGTCCCGGGGCCGGTGCATGGATACGCGCATCGATCAGATGCAGGCCCGCCAAGGCGTCCCCTTTTGCTGCAGCTTGGTCATTCGCTGTTTGGCTAGTGCCGCCGCCGGTTTGTTCGGCTGAGTTTTCATTGACCGTTACGTCACCATCGCCAGCGCTGCAGCCCATCAATGCGCTTGCCATCAAAAGTACAAATAACGATTGGAATGGTCGCTGCTGGAAGAGTTTAGGTGTTTTCATATTGACAGATACGCTCCAATCGTTCGGGAGTTGAGATGCTGGATGTTGCCCTAGGGCGGCGATTTAGATCGGTGCGCTGAAAGCTTTCGCGCAACAGCTGATACAGGTGCCTAGTGCGTGCGTCGTTGGCGGCGTAGATGCGAAAGCGGCAGTTAGGTTGGATGCCTTGAACCATGGCCTCAATGGTCGCGCGCAACTTGCTCTCGGAAAGCCCGCGCAGGGTAACGATTTCGCGACGAGAAGTTTCAACGGTTTGCACGAATTGTTCGGTTGGCCCTATCGAAGGATGCGTCGGATCAATGTCACGCCCGCGGTTCAGCAGTGCGCGGGCGGTAGCCGTGTCGCCACGGTTGGCGGCTTTCAGCGCTAGCGCGACGTAATGCTCAATAATGGTTTCCAATCCTCTTTGTGCGTGAGCACTCTTGGGATCGAGGCGCAGCGCTTGCCGATACAAGTTCAGCGCACTGCCGTCGTCAGGAAAACTAAGGTGGCTATTGGCCATAGCATCCTCGGCAGCATAGATGAGTGCTTGAACCTCGCGTTTTTCCGCAGCATTGAGCGAGCGCGCTGGCTCAGCACTGGATGGTTTGGGTAGGGTCTCACAGGCACTGCTGAGTAGCAGCATGATCGTCACGGCGATGGCAAGCAGCGGGTTCGCGCTCTGCGCTGACGGCGCGTGGGTCGCTTCGTTCAAGGTTGGCTTATTCGTGTGCATCACGGTCTTGGCTACGTGGTGAGATTACGCAAAGCGATTCAACGGTGGCTAAACGGGTCATCGAGCATGCAGATTTACACAAAGGATGATAGGCGAATATCGCGGGCAGCAGGGTAGCATAACGTGCCAACGTTCTGGTGCTCCAGAGGATGATCCATGAGGCGATCAACAGAGGCGATCAACAGAGGCGATCAACAGAGGCGATCAACAGAGGCGATCTACACCACTGTTTGATGCTGATCCGTTATCATTGGCGCGGCCGCCAAACCTCTACTGACCACAGTTATGAGTCGCGAAGGAGTATTTCGATTGTTGAATTCGATATCTGCTGAAGGATTGCAAGCGATCGCGCGGTTTTATGCGCGCCTGATCACCTGCCTGATCTTGGCTTGCGGCTCGCCAGTGTTCGCCCAGAGTGACGACACCATTCTGGCATCGCCGGTGTCCTCAAGCACCAGCGAGGCGGGCGCTTGGCTCAGCGAAGAACCACAGTTTTTGCCCGTGGACGAGGCCTTCGTGCTCACCGCAACCTTACAACCAAACCGCGTTGTTGTGGCGCGCTGGGAAATGCCCGCAGGGTACTACCTGTATCGACATCAGTTCGATGCCAGCCTTAACGCATTCGACAGTGGCGCCGCGCTTGGGGCCATGCGCATTCCTGAAGGCAAGGCAAAGTTTGATGAGTTCTTTGGCGATGTTGAGGTGTACTACGGCTCTGCTGCGGTGCAGCTCCCGGTCGTTGGCACCCTGCCCGATGGGGCCGAACTGAGTATCAGCTATCAAGGCTGCGCGGATGCCGGTCTTTGCTATCCGCCCGAAGTACGAAAATTTGTGGTGTCTGCAGGCGGGCTGTTGCCAGCGAACGCCGTGCTTGCGGAAAACTTAACCTCGGCGGCGCCAAGTGATGACGGTGCTGCGAGGGCGGCGTTGCCGGCGCGAAGCATCAGTGAAGATCGCGCCATGGCAGACGTACTGCAAGGCAGCAGCTTTCTGGTCGCCTTGGGGTTATTTTTCATCGCTGGAATCGGTTTGGCGTTTACGCCCTGCGTTTTTCCCATGGTGCCGATTCTATCGACCATTATTGTTGGTGAAGGTGAGGGTCTGACCAAGACCCGCGCCTTTACCCTCTCCCTAGCCTACGTGCTCGGCATGGCCCTGACCTATGCGTTGGTTGGTTTGCTGGTGGGACTGTTTGGAGCAGAGCTTAATCTGCAGGCAACCTTGCAAAGCCCGCTGGTGCTCAGCGTCTTTGCTGTGGTTTTTGTGCTGTTGTCTGGCGCCATGTTTGGCTTTTACGAACTGGCACTGCCACAGGGCATGCAGCAATGGATTAACCAGCGTAGCGCCCAGCAACAGGGTGGACGTCATCCGTCCGTATTTGTCATGGGCTCCTTGTCCAGTTTGGTCGTGTCTCCCTGCATTTCTGCACCGCTGGCCGGAGCACTGATTTACCTATCGAATACCGCCGACGCGGTGCTCGGCGGCTCCGCGTTATTTGCCCTTGGTTTGGGTATGGGTGTGCCGTTGATGGTGGTGGGTGGCAGCGGTGGTCATTGGCTGCCGCGCGCTGGCATTTGGATGGATACGGTAAAGGGTGTATTTGGCTTCGGTTTGTTGGGAGTCGCGATCTGGTTGCTGGAGCGGCTAGTACCGGGTTCGGTGGCCTTAGTGCTCTGGGCAGTCTGGTTAATCGCTGCTGGCGTGTACTTGGGTGCTTTCGAGTTCGTGCCAAAAGCCGCAGGTCGGCGCTTTGCGCAGGTGCTCGGTTTAACCCTCAGTGTCTGGGGTGGCGCCTGTTTGCTTGGCGCAAGTGCCGGTGGCGTTGATCCCCTCAAACCGATGCATCGCTTTTCCAGCATCGGAATTGCAGAGCAAGCACAGGTAGAGTCCGTGCGCTGGGAGGCGGTTAAAACCGTTGCCGACGTGGAGCGGCTGATGGCCTCGTCATCAGGACCGGTACTGCTAGATTTGTACGCAGATTGGTGCATTTCATGCAAAGTCATGGAGCGATCTGTTTTTCCCGAGCCCGAGGTTGCTCGACAATTGGCCCAATTTACGTTGTTGCGAGCAGATGTGACGGCCAACGATGCGCAAGATCAAGCCTTGTTAAAGCAGTTTGGGTTATTCGGTCCGCCCAGTTTGGTATTTTTTGCCGAAGATGGCAGCGAGATCGACGAATTTAGAGTGCAAGGGGAGGTTTCCGCAGATCGTTTAGAAACCCACCTCGCACAAGTGCTGGCGCTATAGCGCTTACCATCAGACCTGATGAAAGGTTAAAGTTCGTCGAACGTGGCGTTATAATTCGCGAATTCACGATTAAGACAGTTTTGCACAGGCGATCCACAACCCAGCGACGATACTCCTGAGACGATAACGAGGCGACAACATGGCAAAACACATTCTCCTGCTGAATGGCCCAAATTTGAATCTTCTGGGCACGCGAGAACCCTCGGTATATGGACACGAGACCTTGGCGGATGTGGAGGCACGCCTTATAGCATCTGGGGATGCCCAAGGTGCTCAAGTCACCTGCATACAAAGCAATGCGGAACACGAGCTGGTGGATGCCGTCCATCAAGCGAAGTTGCTGCAGGTGGACTACATTCTCATAAACCCTGGCGCTTTCACGCATACCAGCATCGCGCTTCGCGACGCCCTGCTGGGTGTGGCCATACCGTTTATCGAAGTGCACATATCCAATGTGCATGCTCGCGAGGAATTCCGCCATCACTCCTATTTGAGCGATGTGGCGGTTGGCGTGATTGCCGGTCTAGGCTCCAAGGGTTACGACTTCGCACTGGCCTTTGCACTGGCCAGCGCAACGCAGCAGCCGGACGTATAACCGCTAGGTAGCCCGCTGACGGACACAAAAAGGAATCGACAATGGATTTGCGCAAAATTAAGAAATTGATTGAATTGGTGGAAGAGTCAGGCGTTGCAGAGCTAGAAGTCAGCAGCGGCGATGAGTCCATCCGTATATCGATGACCGCACAATCTCAGGCTCAAGTGATTGAGGCAGCACCCGTGGCGCCGCCGCCCCCAACCACCATGGCTGCGTCGCCTCAAGCTGCGTCGCAAACCATGAAAGCCCCCATGGCAGGTGTTTTCTATCAAGCATCCAGCCCCGAGGCGGAGCCCTTCGTGAGTATTGGTCAACAGGTCAATGTCGGCGATGTGCTGTGCATTATCGAGAGCATGAAAATGATGAACGAAGTAACGGCGACTGTTTCTGGTGTGATCGAGCAGGTCTTCGTGACCAATGCTGAAGCGGTCGCCACAGGCACCCCTCTCTTCGCCATTTCGTGAATTGGCTGCAGATATCACTGGCGCTTGGTACCCAAGAGGCTGCTGAATTTGAGACAGTTTTGCAGGCCCATGGCGCCGTCGCCGTAACCTACGAAAGCCAAGCCGATGAGGTGGTATTAGAGCCCAAACCCGGTGAAATTCCGCTCTGGCAGCACATCAATCTTATCGCGCTATTTTCCATTGATACAAACATCGCCGGACTAAACGAAGCCCTCCGCGTGTTGGATGCCAAGGTTCATGAGCGCCTTGATGTGGCATTTGTGGCCGAAGAAGATTGGCAACAACGCTTAGCTAACCACACGGTTAGCGCCGAGTTCGGTGGGCGTTTGTTGTTGCTACCGAAAATCGAGGCCGTCGAGCAGCGGGTCGATGCTGCAGGTGCGGTGATGTCCAAAACCGGGAAAGCGGCACTCTATCTGGAACCCGGGCTCGCCTTTGGCAGTGGTAGTCACCCCACTACGCGCATGTGTTTGGAGTGGCTGGCCCGTCATATCAAAACCGACCAAGTCGTGTTGGACTTTGGCTGCGGGTCCGGCATTTTGGCGATTGGCGCGGCGCTTTTGGGTGCACGAGTCATCGCGGTAGATCACGATGATCAGGCGATTCTAGCCACTCGTGAAAATGCGCAATTCAATGGTGTGAGCGAGCAAATTCAGACCCTGACGCTGGCGCAGTGGGAGCGTGACGGGAGCCATCAGGCACCCGATCATTTCGACGTCGTCGTTGCCAACATTCTTGCAGCGCCACTTATCGAGTTGGCACCTACTTTTTCACGCAGCCTGCGTCAAGGTGGCTCGCTAGTGCTTGCGGGCGTCCTCGATGATCAGGCCACCGAGGTCATACAAGCTTATCCAGACGTAGAGTTTGGCCCAACGGTCGCCGAAGACGAGTGGGTATGTTTGACGGGAACGCTGGCTAGATCGTCCTAGTTTGACTAACGTAGACGACGGCAAGCAACAGCTTAGCCAAACTGTTTAGACTCGTTTGTGTCGGGAGGGCGCGATGATTGGATACGTCACCATTGGTGTAAGTGATATGGAGAAAGCCTGTGCGTTCTACGATGGGTTGTTCGGCGAATTGGGCGGTAAACAGATGTTCGGTCAAGACCGCATCAAGTTTTACGGCACTGGCCGAGGGCAACCCATGGTAGCGATATGCGTTCCTTATGATCAGCAAGCGCAGCATCCCGGCAATGGCAACATGCTCGCATTGCCGGTTAAACGAGACGACATTGATCGGGTTTATCGCAAGGCGCTTGAGCTTGGCGCAACAGACGAAGGCGAGCCCGGTGAAAGGCTGCCAGTGTTTTATGGTGCCTATATCCGCGACCCGGACGGCAATAAAATCTGCTTCTATGAAATGACTTTCTAACCCGCGAACTGGTGACCCCTGTACTGGCAGGTCGCCATCTGCGGCGACCGCCTAGCCTTGGGGATTCGCTACAGATTTACCCTGCTAAGGGCTATTATCGCCCATCGACGGCGCCTCGCTGAGAATGGGCGCTCATACTGATCTATCGTGTCGTTAACCCAGCTTCTAACTAAGCTTCTAACCAACCCTCTAACCATGACGCCAACTCTGCCTGTAGCTGCATTCCTAAATCGCCTAATGCCCGTCGCCTGGGATGGACAGACGTTGCGCAACCGCGTTGCGCTAGCGCCCATGGCGGGAATGACCGATGTGCCGTTTCGCACCCTGGCTTGGCGATTTGGGGCCGGTCATATGGTCAGCGAGATGGTGACCTCGAAACCCGAACTCTGGGACACCGGTAAGAGTCGCGCGCGGCGGGTGCTGATTCCCCATGTGCAGCCGCAGGCCGTTCAAATCGCCGGGCATGATCCCCTCGTTATGGCGGAATCTGCGCGCCGCCTAGTGGACGACGGTGTTGAATGGATTGACATCAACTTTGGTTGCCCCGCCAAGAAGGTTTGTCGCAAGGCAGCAGGGTCGGCGTTGTTGGCTGATATCGATCAGATTTCGCGCATCGTCGCTGCCGTGGCATCAGCCGTAGACGTACCCGTTTCGGTTAAAACGCGAATTGGCTTAACCCTCGACGACAACGCAGGCACGCAGGCTGCGGTCGCGGCCCAAGAAGCCGGTGCGCAGCTCATCGTCATGCATGGGCGCAGTCGCGCTTGTCGGTTCAAAGGACATGCATGTCCAGAGCGATTGCATGAAGCGCGCAACAAACTGCGTGTACCCCTGCTGGTGAATGGCGACATTGTCGATCTGGCCTCGGCAGAGCGCGCACTGCAGCGCAGTGGAGCCGATGGCGTGATGGTAGGAAGGGGCGCCATGGGCCAGCCTTGGATTTTCGCCAAGCTGCTGGGCCACAGTCTTCCAAGCGGTGAAGCGAGGCTTGATTTGATTCGCGAACACTTGGATGCGATGCACGGCTTTTACGGTGCAGAAGCTGGCGTGCGTATCGCGAGAAAACACATTCAGGCCTATCTGCAGCGCTGGGGGACACCGGAGTTGATCGGCGACTTTATGACTCTTGCGGATGCCAAACAGCAGCATGCATGGCTGCTGGCTCGGCGCCAACAAATGCTGCAGCGGTCCGAGTACGTCGTCACCCAGGGCGCCGTGGCGGCCTAAAACCGTTGGAATAAATGCGGCCGCCGCCGCAATGCAGGAGAGCAAATGTCATTGCAGATTCGTCGAGCGCTGATCAGCGTTTCGGATAAATCCGGGATTGTAGAATTTGGCCAAGCACTGGCTGCGGCTGGTGTTGAGCTGCTTTCGACTGGCGGCACGTTTAAGGCGCTGCAGGATGCTGGTATTGCGGTCACGGAAGTGGCCAGTCACACCGGTTTTCCAGAAATGATGGATGGCCGGGTAAAGACCCTGCACCCTAAAATTCATGGCGGGATCCTCGGCCGACGCGGTACCGATGATGCCGTGATGGCTGCTAACCACATCGCCCCTATTGATCTGATCGTGGTGAATCTTTATCCCTTTGCTGAAACGATTGCCCGAGACGATTGCACCGACGCCATGGCGATAGAGAATATCGACATAGGCGGGCCCGCCATGGTGCGCTCTGGCGCTAAAAATCATGCCGATGTGCTGACCGTTACCAGTGCTGAAGACTATGCGCAGGTTATCGCCGCGATGCAGGCAGACCAAATTGACCAAGAGATGCGTCGCGCTTTTGCCATTAAAGCGTTCCGACACACGGCGCAATACGATGCCACGGTTGCAGGCTACCTAGGTGCGCAAGAACCGTTGCCCGATTCCCTGACGCTGACTTATAGCAAGATTGATGACATGCGTTACGGCGAAAATCCCCATCAAGCTGCCGGATTCTATCGCGAAGCGGGTAAGCCCATGCCGGGCACCATCGCCAACTATCAGCAGCTGCAGGGCAAGGCCCTGTCCTACAACAACATCGCAGACACTGACGCCGCGCTGGAATGCGTCAAAGTGTTCGATACCCCAGCCTGCGTGATTGTGAAGCATGCCAACCCCTGCGGTGTTGGGCTTGGGGCTGATCTTGCCGAGGCGTATGGCAAGGCCTTTGCCAGCGACCCAACCTCGGCTTTCGGCGGCATCATCGCTTTCAATCAATCTTTGTCCGGCCCGCTGCTTGATACTATTTTGGCCAAGCAGTTTGTCGAGGTGGTAATTGCGCCTGAGGTGGACGAAGCCGCCGTTGAGGTAGCGAAACAGAAAAAAAATGTGCGCTTGCTGGCTTGCGGTGTGCTGGATGCTGGGCCGCGAGGCCGAGAGCTCAAACGGGTCGGTGGGGGTCTGTTGGTGCAAGACGCGGACGAGCTGTGTTTGGATGAGCAGGCACTTAAAGTCGTTACCCAAGCGCAGCCCGATGAGGCGCAAATGCGTGACCTGCTTTTCGCATGGAAGGTCGCTTGGTTTACTAAATCAAATGCCATCGTTTACGCCCGAGATCTGCAGACGATTGGTGTTGGCGCCGGTCAAATGAGCCGAGTCATCAGTGCAAAAATAGCCGGGCTTAAGGCCGCAGAAGAGGGTCTTACGGTGCTAGGCGCTGTCATGGCCTCGGATGCATTCTTGCCGTTCCGCGATGGTATCGACGCGGCAGCCGAGGCGGGCATCGCTGCGGTGATCCAGCCCGGGGGTTCGATGCGAGATCAAGAAGTCATCGACGCTGCTAACGAGCACGGTCTTGCCATGGTGTTCACTGGCGTAAGACACTTCCGGCACTGACGCCGTCACGTAAGACGAGGTGTAGAGCGAATGAAAGTACTGGTGGTTGGTGCGGGCGGACGCGAGCATGCGCTGGCTTGGAAGCTTAAGCAAAGTGCTGGTGTGGAAGAGGTATTGGTGGCGCCGGGCAATGCGGGCACGCAGCAAGAACCGGGGGTACGCAATGTAGAAATTGCCGTCACCGATACTGCGGGTCTGATTACACTGTGTCAGCGCGAGAGCATTGCGTTTACGGTGGTTGGCCCAGAAGTGCCGCTGGTTGCCGGAATTGTGGACGCGTTTGCGAAGGCCTCCTTGACCTGTTTCGGCCCAACGGCGCAGGCGGCCCAACTCGAAGGCTCAAAAGCCTTCAGCAAAGACTTCATGCGTCGCTACAACATTCCTACAGCTGCCCATGAAACGTTCAGCGATGCCGCCACCGCAAAAGCCTATGTACGCGCGCAAGGTGCGCCCATCGTGATAAAGGCAGATGGGCTTGCTGCGGGCAAGGGCGTCATTGTCGCCCAAACCGAAGAGGAAGCGGCTGGCGCCATTGACGATATGCTCAGCGGCAACGGCTTTGGTGAGGCAGGTCATCGGGTAGTGATTGAGGAATTTCTGCCCGGCGAAGAAGCGAGTTTCATCTGCTTGTGTGATGGTACTAAGGCCATTCCCTTCGCTTCTTCACAAGACCACAAAGCGCGGGACGATGGCGACCGCGGGCCAAATACCGGTGGGTTGGGTGCTTATTCCCCAGCCCCGGTAGTGACCGAACAGGTACACGAACTCGCCATGAAGCAAGTGATCTTGCCAACCCTAAAAGGCATGGAGGCCGAGGGTTCACCCTATCGCGGCTTTTTGTATGCCGGTTTAATGGTTAGTCCCGAGGGCGACATCAAGGTAGTAGAGTTTAACTGCCGCTTTGGTGATCCAGAAGCTCAGCCAATCATGATGCGCCTGCAAAGCGATTTATTGCCCTTACTCCAGCAAGCCGCGGTAGGAGATTTGCAAACGGACAGCTTGCAGTTCGATCCGCGTATTGCCTTGGGTGTTGTTATGGCGGCAGGAGGCTACCCCGGCAGCTATGACAGCGGGGATGCCATTTCTGGCCTAGACAAGAATCTCGAGGACACAAAGGTGTTTCATGCCGGTACGCGCATGGAAAATGATGCTGTGGTGACGGCTGGCGGACGGGTGCTATGTGTGGTTGGTCTTGGCGATACTGCGGCCATGGCCCAGGTGCGGGCCTACGAGCGTATCGAATCCATCGGCTGGCGCGGCCGCTACTTTCGCAAGGACATTGGGTATCGAGCTGTGGCAAGAGAGAATGAGGCAACACATGGATAGAACAAAATCGGGTCGCCATCGCACAAGTCATGGATTGGATCAGTGGATCAGTGGCTTCGATCGCGGGCTGCGCACCCTGACCGGTGTACATCAGGCTGCTCGGCCTAACCCGGCAGCTGAGGTGGCTGAAGCAGATATGACTGCACAAGAACGTGCGCATGTGGCGGGTCTGATGCGGGTCAATCATACCGGTGAGGTCTGCGCCCAAGCACTCTACGAGGGGCAGGCGCTGACAGCGTCAGACGCTAATGCCAAGGATTCGCTGATGTCTGCAGCTGCCGAAGAGCAAGATCACTTGGTGTGGTGCCGGTCTCGTCTGCGTGAGCTAGATGCTCGGCCGAGTATTCTTGACCCGGTGTTTTTCGGGCTGTCCTTCGCCATGGGTGCTGCAGCGGGTTTGCTGGGCGACCGTGTGAGCCTGGGCTTTGTCGAGGCGACAGAAGATCAGGTGGTGCAGCACCTCGACGAACACTTGCAAACCCTGCCAGAGCAAGATGCAAAAAGTCGCAGGATTTTAGAAGCTATGCGAGCTGACGAAAGTCGTCATGGCGCGCAAGCGTTGGCAGATGGGGGTGAAGAATTTCCCCAGCCGGTGAAGCAGTTTATGCGTGGACTGGCTAAGGTTATGACGACAACCACCTACCGTTTGTAGCAGCAAGTTGTAGCGGCAAGTTGTAGCGGCCGGGCGACTATCGCCGCTGGCCTAACTTTCCTCCAGCAATTCGAAAGAATGCGAAATCATCACACCGGCTTTCTCGAGCATGATCGAGGCGGAGCAGTATTTTTCGGCAGTCAGGTCGATGGCGCGCTGTACTTTCGCCGCATCGAGAGCTTTGCCGGTAATTTGAAAATGGATGTTGATGGTTTCAAATACGGCAGGAATGGCATCTGCGCGCTTGGCGCTTAGAGCAACTGAAAACCCCGCTACCTGCTGTCGGCTCTTGCGCAAAATATCGACAACATCGAAGGCCGTACAGCCGCCTAAACCCATCAACATCAGCTCCATGGGACGACTGCCCCGGTCTTCGCCGCCTTGATCAGGCGGTCCATCCATTGCGATCTTATGCCCGGAATCGTTGGTGGCAACGAAGTGAACATTCTCCTGCCAATCTACCGTGACCTGCATAAATCTCCTCGCTTAGTGGCTCGCTAAAGGCTGCTGAGATTTGGTTTTGCTCCGCAATCGGTGGTGAAACCTCCTAACCAATTCCCAAAAAATGCATTTGGTAGGGATTTTACTACCGTTTGTCATCCCACAGGCGCGATTTCGGAGGGTAGGCATAGCATCCAGAAAGCATAAAAAGCGACTGGTTCACATAGTTAAGCATTACCTTGCTGGGTCGATCCAAGGGTAAGCAAATTCGGCAGAACAAAAGTCTGGCGGTTGTTGAGGAACCAGCGCTGAAGATCTTTAGAGGAGAGACTCGATGAAGGCGACAGAAAATAATGGTTACCACAGATCCGCAATGCACAGTCAAAATGCATCTGCCCGGCATGATGCATTTGCCTCACAGATAGCCTCCCCATCCATGGCGGAGGAGATATCAGATAGGGCTGCTGCTCAAGAGCCAAGCCTCAATCCAGAGGAGCGCCGCGCGCATCTCGAAGCATCCCTTCCGGTATCCCTTAAGTGCTTGTCGGCCGTCAGCAAATTGGATGAGGGCTTGTTGGTCGCGCTGCTGCAAGACGCGACCATTCATACTTTCAAGCAAAAAGAGATCGTGCTGCAGCCCGGCGATAATGATGATCGCATTTATATGGTAGTGGATGGGGTAGTCACCCTGCACACCTACACAGAAAACGGTCGGCAAATCATTAACGATTACCTCGGTCGCGGCTATTTCTTTGGTGAGACGGCCTTAACCGATCCTGAAGGATCAGATTTTTGGGCTAACTTAAAGGGGGGCTGCGCTGTAGCCTCCATTTCGAGAGAGCGCTTTATGGAGGTTGGCATGACGCATCCAGCGTTGTTGCGGGCACTGACCAACCAGCTTATACAGCGCCTGCACTCGGCAGATCACAAGGCTTGCGACCTAGCATTTTTGGATGTCAGCGGTCGTGTCGCCAATGCTCTGCAGCATCTAGCCAAGGGGCCATGTGCTATCACGCATCCAGATGGCATGCAGATTCGCATGACCCGTCAGGAAATTGGGCTCATTGTCGGTTGTTCGCGCGAAATGGTTGGCCGTGCGATCAAGGTTCTCGCGCATCAAGGCGACATAGAAGTGAATGGCAAGAACATTGTTGTTCGCGGTATCCGCTAACAACAGGGTCTGCGCCGATCAGTTAGTGCTGATCAAATAACGCTGACAGTGCGGCACCCGGACTGGGTTGCCGCATCAGCGCCTCCCCCACTAAGAAACAGTAGACGCCTTGGCTAAGCATGGCTTCGACATCTTGCCGCGTACCGATGCCACTTTCCGTCACCACTGTCGTACCCACGGGTATTTCGCTGAGCAGCTCCAGCGTGGTGTTGAGGGATGTTTCGAAGGTTTTTAAATTGCGGTTGTTGATGCCAATCAAATTGGGGTCGAGGGACAGCGCAATATCAAGTTCCGCGCGATCGTGCACCTCAATCAACACGTCGAGACCTAGGTCTCTAGCCGTTCCATGCAAGGTAGCAAGTTCGGTTTTGGTTAGGGCGCTGGCGATGAGCAAGATGCAATCAGCATCCATCAGTCGCGCCTCATAAATCTGGTACGAATCGATGGTGAAGTCTTTACGGATAATTGGCAGATCCACCGCCCCGCGTACCTCGCGTAAGTAGGCGTCACTCCCCTGAAAGTATTCTTCGTCGGTTAAAACCGATAAGCAGCTCGCGCCGTTAGCTGCGTAGTCCTTAGCAATGGCTGCAGGATCAAAGTCGGCGCGAATAACGCCCTTACTTGGTGATGCTTTTTTGATCTCGGCAATGACGCCCGGTTGTTTCTGTTCAGCCTGTCGACGCAGCGCGGCAACAAAGCCTCGTGGATCGGTCATAGAGGCGTTAGCCAGCGCCGACTCGAGATCTGCTTGGCTCCGTTGAGCCTTGCGCTGCACCAGTTCGCCTGCCTTGGTCGCAAGGATGCGGTCGAGGATAGTGCTCATGATGATTCAGACATCAGTGACGTGATGCGCACCAGTTCTGCCAGTCGTTCCTTGGCTTGGCCGCTGGAGATGGCGTCTTGGGCCATCGCCACGCCGTTTGACAAGGAGTTGGCAACGCCGCTGACGTAAATCGCGGCGCCAGCGTTGAGCGCGACAATATCCGCCGCGGCACTGCTGTCATCTGTGAGTGACTGTCGCACCAGAGCAAGACTCGACGCCGCGGAGTCAGCGACGATGCCAGCAAGGTCGGCATCGGTTCGAGGCGCTAGCCCAAGATCGCCAGGCGAGATGTCGTATTCGGTGATGGCGCCATTCTTTAGTTCTACCACATGTGTGGGTGCATCTAGGCGAATTTCATCCAAGCCATCACTGTGCACGACCATGGCGTGTTCGGATCCTAGGAGCTGCAACACTTCCGCCATTTTGTGCTGCCAGGCTCTGGAAAATACGCCAATGACTTGACGCTTCGCGCCCGCAGGGTTGGTCATGGGTCCAAGCACATTCATCAGGGTGCGAATGCCAATCTCTTGTCGAATAGGGCCGGCAAAGCGCATGGCCGAGTGGTGGGCCTGAGCAAACATAAAACCCACGCCGATCTCGTCAATGCAGGTGGCAATCTGCTGGGGAGTCAGCGACAAAGAGACTCCGGCGGCTTCCAGGACGTCAGCGCTGCCGCTAAAACTGGTCATCTTTCTATTGCCGTGTTTGGCTACTTTGGCGCCGGCACTGGCAGCAACAAAGGCGGCTGCGGTGGAGACGTTGAACAGCTTGCTGCCACTTCCGCCGGTACCGCAGGTGTCTACCAAGGTTTCACTCACGGCAGGCACCTTGGTGGACAGCGCGCGCATGGTAAGCGCCGCCCCAGCGATCTCTTCAGCGGTCTCTCCTTTGACGCGAAGTGCGGCGAGCAGCGCTCCGATCTGCCCCGGGGTGGCTTCGCCAGACATGATTTGCTGAAAAACCGTCGCAGCATCAGCTTGGCTGAGATTATTGCCCTCGACGATTCGAGCGAGCGCCTCCGGTATATTCATGACTGCTTCCTATCGCTGGAGAAAATTGTTTAACAATTGGTGGCCATGCTCCGTGAGAATCGACTCGGGGTGAAATTGCACACCTTCGACATCGAGCTCTCGATGACGCAGCCCCATAATCGCATCTACTTCGCCATCCTCTTCCGTCCATGCCGTGACTTCCAAACAGTCGGGCAAAGTCTGCGGTGCGACGACTAGGGAGTGATAGCGCGTTGCCTCAAAGGGGTTCGCCAGCTCTGCGAACACGCCGCTACCGTTATGGTGAATCATGGAGGTTTTGCCGTGCATCACCGCCCTAGCTCGAACGATGTCACCGCCAAAGCTTTGGCCGATGCTTTGATGCCCTAGGCAAATGCCAAGCAGCGGTATTTTGCCGGCGAAATAAGCCACGGTATCTAGGGACACACCGGCTTCGTTGGGGGTACAGGGCCCTGGCGAGATGACAATTTTCTGCGGTGCCATGGCTTCGATGTCGGCTACGGTTACTTCATCGTTGCGCATTACCGTTACCTCGGCGCCTAGCTCGAGCAGATACTGCACAACGTTGAAGGTGAACGAATCATAGTTGTCGATCATTAAAATCATGACTGACCTCCGGCGTTCTCAAGCTCGGGATGTACCATGCGGTTTTCGGCCATAGCCGCTGCGCGGAAGATGGCTCGGCCTTTATTCAGGCTTTCCTTCCACTCCAGCCTCGGCACCGAGTCATGGACGATGCCACCGCCTGCCTCGATGTAGAGGTAGCCGTCCTTAATGACCGCGGTGCGAATGGCGATGGCAGTATCCATGTTGCCATTCCAGGCCAGATATCCCACGGCGCCACCATAGATGCCGCGCTTTACCGGCTCTAACTCATCGATGATCTCCATGGCGCGAACCTTCGGGGCGCCAGATAGCGTGCCAACAGGCAGGGTCGCGCGCAGCACGTCCATGGCGGACTTACCGGGCAGTAGCTTGCCTTCTACGGTGGAGGATAGATGCATGACATGGGAGTAGCGCTCAATGATAAAGCGTTCAACGACCTCTACCGAGCCTGCCTGGGAAACTCGTCCGACATCGTTGCGCCCGAGATCAATCAGCATCAGATGCTCGGCGATTTCCTTAGGATCTGTGACCAGTTCTTGCTCTAGCGCCAGATCCTCCTCTTCGCTGTGACCGCGACGACGGGTGCCCGCTAGCGGTCGATTGGTGATTACACCATCTTCGACTCGGGCCAGAATTTCTGGCGAAGAACTGACAATTTGAAAATCGTCGAGATCCATAAAGTACATATAGGGCGATGGATTCAGGCTACGCAAAGCTCGGTACATATTGATCGAGGGCGCCTGAAATGGAATGTGCATGCGTTGGGCTAGCACCACCTGCATAACGTCACCGGCTCGCGTGTATTCCTTGATGGTTTCCACCGCTTCTTGGAAAGCCTCTTCGCCGAACTCAGAAACGAAGTCGCTCTCGCGCAGGGTTTGGTTGGCATTGCCGTGTTCAAGGCCGGTCACAGGTACGGCCAGGGCGGCTTCGCGCTCCTGGAGACGGCGACGCATTTGATTTTGGGCGCTGACGTCGTCGGCATCGACCAAACTGATCATCTTCATGCGACCCTCAAGGTTGTCGAAGACCACAACCTCCTCACTCACCATCAACACGATGTCTGGCGTATCTAAGCGGTCGCCAGCAATACTCGGCTGCAGACGTTGCTCAACGTAGCGCACGGTGTCGTAGCCAAAGTAACCCACTAGGCCACCAAAAAACCGCGGTAGCTGGTCGATATTGGCAACGTCGAAACGCGCCTGAAAGGCTTCGATAAAGGACAGCGGGTCGTCGGTCACTACCTCTTCGACCACCTCATGGTCAGTGATCACCTGAATGCGGTTTTGATTGACCTTGAGAATGGTCCGAGCGGGCAGACCAATGATCGAGTAACGGCCCCACTTTTCGCTGCCCTGGGCAGACTCCAACAAATAGCTGTAGGGGCCTCGAGCGAGTTTCAGATAAACCGAGAGCGGTGTATCGAGATCAGCGAGGGCTTCGTGGACGACTGGAATACGTCGATAGATAGGATTTGAATCAGTCATGTGTCATTCCGCAGAAAGAAAAAAGGGGATTACCCAAGGCTTTTGGACGCCATCACGCTAGTGTCGGCCGTCTGCCTCATACGCATTTAGCGTCGCCAGCCACCTCGCCAGCGTTTTTCATTTCTGTTCAAGTCCACACAAGACATAGCATTGATTCTGTCTGCAAATTCACGCGCAGGCTAACACGAGATTTCTATGATGTGGAGACTTGGCAGCATGCCTGTCTTGGCGGAATCCCTGTCTTGGCAGAATCCAAGGGCGCGCCAATGATCAAATGGTTGGCAGTATTTCGCGCATCCGATCAAAGACGAAGTTGGGCTCCATGGCATGCACATCCATACCGTGGTTGTAGCCATGGCGAAAACAGGCGACATCAACACCTGCGGCCTTGGCTGCGCCAACGTCAGCGCTGGAATCTCCCACCATCAATGCTTGGTCTATGCCAATGTTCAGTTCCTTTAAGCACAGCAGTATGGGGTCTGCGGCAGGCTTAGGCTGAGGGGCGGTATCGCCACTGATGACCGACTCGAAGTAGCCATCCAAAGATAGAGCGGACAGCAAAGGCAGCGTAAAGCGCGCGGGTTTGTTGGTAACCACAGCAAGCTTTGCGTCGGCATCGTGCAATGCGTCCAACGTGTCGATGACACTGTCATAGGGCGTGCTCGCGTCGGCGACATGCCCTGCATAGAAGTTTAGAAACTCTTCAAGCAGCTCATCTGTTGCAGATGTTGTGAGCACAAGTTGGTGGTGCTCAATGGCTTGGCTGAGTGAGTAGCGCGCGCCGAAGCCAATCCACTGTCTTGCCTGATCGGTGGTGACGCCGGGGAAACCGGCATTGCGCAAGCTGGCGTTAAGTGCCTGACCGAGATCTGGCGCGGTATCAACTAGGGTGCCGTCTAGATCGAAAAGATAGGCATCGTATTGGCGCAACATGAAGGCTAGGCGTCGGCTATTTCGTTGCGCATGGCGCTGATGGTGGCCGCATAGTTGTCCGCACCGAATATGGCGGTGCCCGCCACAAAGGCGTCCGCTCCCGCCGCTGCCGCTGCGCCAATGTTGTCGATCTTGATTCCGCCGTCGATCTGCAGCCGAATATCTCGACCACAGGCATCAATCATGCCTCGAGCTTGCCGAAGTTTTTCCAGACTCGACGGAATAAAGGCTTGGCCGCCGAACCCTGGGTTGACTGACATGATGAGCACCAGATCAACGAGGTCGATAACCGGTTCCAAGGCTTGTAGCGGTGTCGCCGGATTAAAGACCAATCCTGCCCTTGTACCGCCATCGCGGATCATCGAGAGCGTGCGATGTAGGTGTTCACTCGATTCGGGGTGCACGGTAATAAAGTCTGCACCGGCGGCCAGAAAATCCTCCACTAATCGGTCAACGGGTTTGACCATCAAGTGCACATCGATGCAGGCGTCGATGCCAGCTTTACGTAGGGCGCTGAGCACCAGTGGCCCAACGGATAGATTGGGTACGTAGTGGTTATCCATCACATCAAAATGAATGGTGTCGGCGCCAGCCGCCAGCACATCAGAGACTTCCTCGCCGAGGCGGGCAAAGTCTGCGGCCAATATGGACGGGCATATCCAAGGGGGTGTGGGAGGTGTCATAGCAATCTTTGCGACGAAAAACGTTATGTTAACTGAGCTTTATGCAGATGCGTGGCTTTTTCATCTGACACCGGGCGCTAGGGTGTTTGAGTTGGCCCCTTGATGCGCTGATAGTCATCTGGCGTGCCGATATCTGTCCACGCTCCTGAATGCACTTGCGCGGCGACCCTGTTCTGCGCCGTGGCTGCAAATAGTAGATCCCGCACTGAAAACGGGCCATCGGGTGAGCCTTTAAACAGATCTCGATGAAGCAGCGCGATGCCGGCATAGACGTAGTCGCCGTCTCGGCAAGTGATGCGTCCATCGGCATAGTCGAAATCGCCGGCATCCCGGCTGGCAGGTTTCGGCACCAGCACTAGGTGTGCAAGATCGTTTCCAAGTAGCTGTGTCGGCAAGGTGTTGAAATCAAAGTCGGAAAAGATGTCGGCATTGCATAACCAAAACATGGGTTGCTGCAGAATTGGCAGCGCTTTTTTGATGCCGCCGCCTGTTTCTAACAATTGGTTTTCGCGACTGAAGTGCACGCGTATGCCGGAAGGGTCGAGGCCGCCGAGGGCCTGCTCGATTTGCTCGCCAAGATGGTGGGTATTGATCACCACCTCGTTGACTCCCGCTTGCCGCAGCTGCGTCAGTAGATGAAAAATCAGTGGCTTGCCATCTACTGGCAGCAAGGGCTTGGGCGTTTTGTCGGTGAGCGGCGCTAGGCGCGTGCCCTTACCGGCGGCCAGTACCATAGTCTTCATGTGGCGCGACTCTTTGCCAGCAATGGGTTGGTGGCCGCTTCTTCAGCCCAACGGATCAGCAATGGTGAAAGCGCCTGGGTTGCTTCGTGAGTTGCAGTAAGCGCTGCTGCTCGGGCGAGCACAGCAGGAATGTAATGTAGATGGCTGGATTTACCGTCACGCAGATGCAGGCGCGCAAAAATACCCACAGCTTTAATCTGACGTTGAATGGCGCAGGCATCGTGCCACCACGCAATCTGCTCGGGTGCTATCGCGGTCAACAGCGGACTCTTTGACGCGAATCGATGCAGCGCAGCCGCGATCACTGTCTTATCGTGCAGCGCATAACAGTCCTGTAGCAGTGAAGCTACGTCGTAGAGCACTGGGCCAATAAGCGCATCCTGAAAATCCACAATGCCAATGCGGCGATTGCGAGCCTCGTCAGTCAATAACAAATTCCGGCAGTGGTAGTCCCTGTGAACGCACACTTGTGGCTGCTCGAGCATGGCGTCAATCAAAGTGGATCGAGTTGCTGCCAAGGTGGTCTCGTCTTGCACAGATGGCGGTAGCGACATGAGGCTAGCCGCAAACCATTCAGCGCATAGGTCAAATTCCATGATGAGCCGGTCTTCGGTATAGGGCGGTATTTGCGCGTCGGTGAATTGCTGCCACGGCTGCAGGGTGTCGAGTGCAAGATCGAGGATAGCTGTCAGCGCCTCCTGATTGCCGCCTACTCGCGCGTAGGCATCGGATAAGTGGTCTGAACCCAAATCTTCCATCAGGAAAAAACCGTGGTCGTGATCGCCGGCCAAAAGTCGTGGGGTGCCGAGGCCGTGAAATAGCTCGGCCAGGGCAGCGAACTGCGCATTATTTTCGAGCTCGGGTGGGCTCGACATGGCGACCCAAGAGCTGTCCGTTGAGGTGTCCTCTAGGCGATAAAACGCGCGATGGCTGGCCTCCACTCGCAGCGGCTGCAGCGCAATCTGGTCAGAGGACGGAGACAGCGTGTGCAGCTGTTGGGCACACCAGTCGCGGAGTGAATGAGCTGTAGGTTTGAGTGATGACACGATTTGATTATATCCCTAGAGCCAATTCTTTTATCATGCCGTGATGAAATCCTCCCTTAGCCGTTGCAAACGGTCTATCTCGCTAGTACTCCTTCTGTGCACTGGAATTTCCGTAGCACAAGAACGCGAGACAAGTGCCGATCGCTCAGCAAGCACCATGCCGGCAACGCGGGCTGACGCGTCTGCGCGGGATCTCGCTAGTGACCTAGCGCTGCGTCTTTACCGACCCGCCTTGATGCCTAGTGCAGAGCATTTCGGTCAGTGCTTAGGGGGCTACATTGCGCCAGTTACCCCACCGGCCGCTAACGCAAAGACTGATAACGCTGGTGAACGCCTGATTACTGCCGAGCTCGATCGTTTGACAGGTCAACGCGACGGACAAGTTGCGCTGCAGGGCAACGTGTTGATTCGCGATGGCCAGCGATTGTTGCAGGCTGACAGTGCCTTGCTTGAGCAAGCAGACCAAAAAATACGCTTTCCCCAGGGCTTGTTGGTGACTGAGCCGAACTTGATCGTTCAAGGTCAGCGCGCAGAGATTGGCCTGCAGGGAGAGACATTGCAGCTTGGTGGTGTGCAGTGGTTGTTGCTGGAGCAGCAATTGCGTGGGTCGGCGGCATCCTTGGTACAGGGCGAGTCAGGCCAAGTGGTGCTGAAAGACGCGGAGCTGACTCGTTGCTCACCCGGCAATCAGGGTTGGTCGCTGGGTGCTGACCGACTGGAGATTAACCAGGGCGAGGGTTTCGCCCAGGCCAACGGAGCGGTGCTTAAAGTGAGGTCGATCCCGGTTGCCTATCTGCCGCGCATGCGGGTGTCGATGGACGGTAGTCGGACGACGGGATGGCAAATGCCAACGGGTGGTCTGAGCAGCCAAGACGGTTTGGAAGCCCAGTTTCCGTATTACTGGCAGCTTGATGACGCGCTCAGTGCCACGCTGGCACCTCGATGGGTCAGTCGACGAGGCGTCGGCATTGACGGGCAGCTGAGCTATGCCAAACAAAGCAACGTTGCAGAAGCCAACGTCTCGTTCCTTCCCTCGGATGATTTGTACAACGGTTATTTTGATCGCGACATCTACAAGGCTCTGGGCGGTGATCGCGTAGCTGGGCCGTTTGAACCTGCAGATCGTTGGTTGTTTGCTTTGCAGCAGCGGGGCGAGATTGGATCGCTGAGTACACGCGTAGATTTTGCCCGTAGCAGCGATCGAGATTTTTTCCGCGACCTGGACTCTTATGTGGGCCTAACCAACCCGAACGCGCTACAGCAGTTTGCCGAGGTTGCCTATGTAACCGACCATCTTGACTTAAGCCTGTATGCCGTAGGCTTTCAGCGCTTGGATGAACTGAATATTTCAGACTACAAGGTTAGCCCGGCGCTGCAGCTGAACTACCGCAGCAATCCCATGGGTCGAGGTTTCGGCTGGGCTGTGCAAGCACAGGTCGCCGAGTTCGATCAACGGCAGGGCCGTTTGTCTGGATTGGCCAATGCATCACCCGGCGTTGAAGGTCGTAGGACCCACCTGCAACCGTCAATTGGCTATCGTCGAGATGGTAAAGGGGGTTATTGGTCGCTGCAGGGTGGGTATAAATTTACCCAGTACGATCTCGACCAATTGGTAGGCACCAGCCCATCGGGTGACCTCGCAAATACTGCACCAGATCGTGGCGTGGGATTTTTCAGTCTAGATACCGGCCTGATTTTCGAGCGCGATTTGAAGTGGGCTGATCGGCAATGGACGCAAACCCTAGAGCCTCGCGTGTTTTATCTCTACCAAGAGTATGAAGATCAAGATGACCTGCCGGGGTTTGATACCATTCCTCGAAGTCTGGCTTTCGATGCCCTATTTGCCGACAACCGATATGTGGGTCTCGACCGGATTGGCGATGCTGACCGCCTGACATTGGCCGCGACAACTCGTCTGCTGCAGAACAGTGGGCGCGAGCGCGCAGCGCTCAGTCTCGGCTACTTGCAGCATCTATCGAATCCTCGCGTGCAATTGTTTGGGCAAGCCGATATCGGCACAGGGGATCTAATCGCGGCGGAGCAAACCGTTGAGGTGTCGCCTAACATACAGCTGCGCGGCTGGCAGCTTTGGCATCGGGATCGAGGCGAATGGGAAGAGGTGCGTGCCTCATTACACCTGCGCGGGTCAGGTCGCAGGGTTTATAATATGGGTTTCAACCAGCGCGACGTGCTGAATATTAAGCAGGCCGAGTTGTCGACATATGCACCGCTCAGTCAGCATCTGGCGGTCACCGGCCGCTGGCACTACGATTTGGCAAGCCAGCGCACCTTAGAAGCCTTTGTCGGTGTGGAGTACGACGACTGCTGCATCAAGCTAAGGCTCATCGCTCGCCAGTATTTGGAAAACCCGAGCTATCGAGACTTTGGCTTACCGCAAGCGCTTTTGCCGGTAAACGAATTGCGCACCGATCGAGGGGTGTTGTTAGAGGTTGAGTTAAAGGGGCTTGCGGGTATCGGCAGTAAGGTAGAGACCTTGTTGCGTCGCAGCATCTACGGTTACGGTGCACCGATGGGAAGCCGTTAGCATCGATAGGCGGTTGCAGGCTCAGGTGTATCCGCCAACACACATCAGGAAAACTTAGATTATGCAAAAGCTGAAATTCTTCACGACGCGCTGTGCTATCGCCCAACTGCGTAACTGGGCTGCGATGGCACTGTTTTCATTGTTGTCATGTAACGTCGCCGCCGACTACCAGCGTCTCGAAGCCATTGTCGCGGTTGTGGACGATGACGTGGTGCTCGCAAGTGAATTGATGGCGCGACTCGACACGGTGCGTACCTCCATGATCGAAAATAACGTGCAGATGCCACCAAGCGATGTCCTGATCAACCAGATCATGGAGCGATTGATCATCGAGAATATCCAGCTGCAAGAAGCTGAAAAAAGAGGTGTAACCGTAGACGACGAAACCCTCGCCCGTGCTGTTAGCAGCTTTGCTAACAACAACAATATGAGCATGGAGGATTTCCGCCAAACCTTAGCGGCAGATGGCACCAACTACCGCCAGTTTCGCGAGGAGATCCGGTCGGAGCTGATTATCACGCGTTTGCAGCGAGCCATGATTAACCGGCGTATTTCCATCAGCGAGCAAGACGTGCAGGCGCTGCTGAACTCGCCCTTTTACCAACAAATGTTTTCAGATGAATATCGCGTGGGCCACATCATGCGCACGTTAGCCGACGATGCCACCGATGCCGATGCGCAGGCCGCTGTGGCGCAGGCACAGGATCTTGTGCAAGAGCTGCGCGATGGCGCAGATTTCGCACAAATGGCGATTGCCAAGTCATCAGCCAGCACCGCACTAGAGGGCGGTGATCTAGGGTGGCGTCGTGCCGGTGAGTTACCGACACTGTTTGCTGATGCAGTACTTGATATGCAGGTGGACGACATTGTCGGTCCTATAGCGTCTGGTGCCACCATTCACATCATCAAGCTGCTCGATCAACGTGGCGCCGGTACCGAGCGTATGGCTCAAACCAATGTCAGTCACATACTGATTCGGCCTTCAGAAATCGTCACAAATGAGCAAGCGAAGGCCCAGGCTCAAGCCGTCTATGAGCGTATTCAGGCGGGCGAGGATTTTGCCGAGCTGGCGCGGGAGTTTTCCGAGGATCCAGCCAGTGCGCTTAATGGCGGTACCCTAGGTTGGTCAACTCCAGATCAGTTCGTACCCCAATTTGCCCAAGTGATGATGGCGGCGGGTATCGGTGAAGTCAGCACACCGTTTGAGAGCGAGTTTGGCTGGCACCTGCTGCTGGTCGAGGACCGACGCGAACAAGACATGAGCGATGAGGCTCGACGCAACATGGCCATGGATTTGCTGTTTCGACGGCGATTCGAGGAAGAGCGTCAGGAGTGGCTCAAAGAAATTCGCGATGAAGCCTTCGTAGAACTGCGCCTTAACGAGAGTTAACGATGATCGCCATAACGCCGGGTGAACCTGCCGGGATCGGTCCGGACTTGGTCATTCAGGCGGCTCAGCGGGATAGAGCCCTTGCCGAGGTGGTCATCGCCGACGCCAACATGCTGCAGCAGCGCGCAGACCTGCTTGGATTGCCACTGGAAATTGATCAGCGCCTCGACTCACCGAGTAACCGCCCAGGGCAACTCACAGTGCAGCATATCCCGCTGGCTGAGAGCGTTGTCCCGGGTTGCCTGAGCATCGCAAATGCCGATGGCACGCTGCAGGCGCTGGATCGCGCCGTCCAAGGCTGCATGAATGGAGAGTTCGCGGCGCTAGTCACCGGGCCTATGCAAAAGTCCGTGATGATGGACGCAGGCTTCGACTTTTCTGGACACACTGAACACTTAGCCATGCGCGCAGGCGTTGAGGACGTGGTGATGATGCTGGCAAGCGATGCTATGCGCGTTGCCTTGGCGACCACTCATCTACCGCTGCAGGCAGTTTCAGCACAGCTGACTGAAACCCTTTTGGAGCGACGGTTGCGTATTCTCTATGCGGCACTGCAAGCTCAGTTTGGCTTGCCGAATCCGCGGATATTGGTCTGCGGCCTGAACCCTCATGCTGGCGAATCTGGCCACATGGGTCGCGAAGAGATCGATGTCATCGCACCAGTATGCGAACGCCTGCGCGCTATGGGTTGGGCGATACAGGGACCGCTGCCTGCGGATACGCTGTTTACGCCGCAGTATCTTGATGCCGCTGATGCGGTCATGGCCATGTTTCATGATCAAGGCTTGCCAGTACTGAAGTACTCTGGCTTTGGCAGCGCGGTGAACATCACGCTGGGTCTGCCCTTTATTCGCACCTCGGTGGACCATGGCACAGCGCTGGACCTTGCAGGTAGCGGCGGCGCCGATGCGGGTTCGTTCAGGGCCGCCATGGCCAATGCGGCTGAATTGATCAAGCGAAGCCATGCAGCCGCGTAAACGATTTGGTCAGCACTTTTTAAACGATGCATCGATCCTGCAGCGCATTGCTGACGCTGTGGCTTTGCAGCCAAAACACCATGTTTTTGAGATTGGTCCGGGCCAAGGGGCGCTCACCGAGTACTTGCATCAACCGTCGTTGGCTCGCTACCTCGCCGTGGAGATCGACCGTGACTTAGCGCCATTGCTGCCCGCAAGATTTCCCGGCATCGAAGTACTGCAACAAGATGTTCTGCGCATGGATTTGAATGCAGCGCTGGTGACGGGAGCCACGAACCCAGCGTGGCGAGTCGTAGGCAATCTTCCCTACAATATTTCCTCGCCATTGATCATGCGGCTGCTCGATCATGTACTCGCTCACCCCGGCAATGTTCAAGATATGCACTTCATGCTGCAGAAAGAAATGGCCGAACGTCTTAGCGCTCAGCCAGGCAGTAAGGCGTGGGGTCGGCTGAGCGTGATGACTCAGATAACCGTCCGCGCCGAGTATTTGTTCGATGTGCCACCACAGAGCTTTCATCCGCCGCCCAAGGTGGATTCCTCCATCCTGAGGCTAACACCACGTGCGCCTGCTGCTTTGACGGTACCGCGCAAGAGTCTGGATAAAGTGCTGCGGCTGGCCTTTGCGGGTCGCCGTAAACGCATGTCTAATGCACTCAAAACACTACAGCTGGATTGGACTGCTTTGGCCGTGGACCCAGGAAAACGAGCAGACGATGTGAGCATTGATGAGTTTCTAGCCATTGCCAAGCAGTCTCAGGCAATGCAACCCAGTATGGACAGCAAGGGCGAGGCGGGAGTAGCACATTGACCGATAAGGATCTGCAGCAAGCCATCGAGGTGTCGGTGCAAGTGCACTATTTGGAGAGTGAATCGTCCAGTGAAGAAGAGCGATATGCCTTCGCCTACACCATCACCGTCAGCAATCATGGCGCAGCGCCCAGCCAGCTGCTGAATCGACACTGGGTGATCACCGACGGCCGCGGTGAAGTGCAGGAAGTTGCCGGTCCCGGCGTAGTAGGCCAACAACCACGGCTCAGTCAGGGTGAGCAATTCACCTATACCAGCGGGGCTGTGCTGAAAACACCGGTTGGAACCATGCAAGGCAGCTATGAGTTTTGCACCGACAGCGGTGAGCTTTTTGACGTGCCCATACCCGTATTTTCGTTGCGGGTCGCCAACATGGTGCATTGAACCGATGGCGGTCTATGCAATAGGTGATGTCCAAGGCTGCTGGCGAGAGCTAAAGGCGCTCCTGAAAAAGCTCCGGTTTAGAGACAGTGATGAGCTGTGGTTGGCTGGAGATCTGATTAATCGGGGTCCCGATTCACTTAAGGTACTGCGCAAGTTGCGTGCCATGGATCAGCAGATACATATCGTGCTGGGCAACCATGATCTGCACTTTTTGGCCATCGTGTTTGGTGGTCATAACGCCGGCGCCAAGGACACCTTTGCAGAGCTGCTGGGCGCTGACGATGTTGAGGATCTCGCCCATTGGCTGCGCACACAAAAGCTCTTCCATCGCAATTATGGCCATGTCATGACTCATGCTGGTTTACCCGGATGCTGGACCGTCGGGCAAGCCCAGGACTTGGCTCGGGAGGTTGAATCGGTTATCGGGCAGTCCGATAAAAAGGCAAAGACGGCAGAAATTTCTTATCGCAAGTTTTTCGCTGACATTTACGGTAACAAACCTGCAGCTTGGTCTGATGACCTAGTGGGCATGGATCGACTTCGCTGTGTCGTCAATTATTTGACGCGCATGCGCCTACTGGACAGTTCAGGGGCCATGGACTTTGCACAAAAAGGCGCGCTGCAGGATGCACCTGCCGGTCTGATGCCATGGTTTGACGATGCACGCATTCAGGCCTTTGATGAAACCCTGTTGTTTGGACATTGGGCATCGCTGGATGGCGAGACTGGCACAAGCAAATGCATCGCGCTGGATACCGGATGCGTTTGGGGCCGTCAGCTCACCGCCTATGAACTGGTGCAGCAGCGCAAAATCACTCAAGCCGCGCTTACTGAATCGTAGTGTGATGAACGACGAATTACAGGTCTATCTGGTCGGTGGTGCGGTGCGCGATGCGCTGATCGCTGAACAGCGCCTAGATCTCAAGGTCAGGGCCGCTGCAAGCGACCGTGACTGGGTAGTGGTCGGGTCAACCCCTCAACAGTTGCTGGACCTTGGTTACACCCCGGTGGGTAAGGATTTCCCTGTATTTTTGCACCCCGACAGCAAGGAGGAGTACGCGCTGGCCCGAACCGAGCGTAAGCAAGGCGCTGGCCACAAAGGTTTCAGCATTGACGCAAACCCATCGGTCACCCTGCACCAAGACCTGAGCCGCCGCGATCTGACCATTAATGCCATTGCCCAGGATGCCAACGGTCAGTTAATTGATCCGCACCAAGGTCAAGCCGACATCGCTGCTGGGTTGCTTAGGCATGTTTCGGCAGCGTTTACGGAGGACCCGTTGCGAGTGTTTCGCGTTGCCCGATTCGCGGCGCAGCTACCCGGGTTTAAGGTGGCTGACGAAACTCAAGCCCTGCTGATGCGCATGTGCAGCGCTGGTGACCTTGAGACACTGTCCGCCGAGCGGGTCTGGCAGGAGTTTGTTAAGGCTCTTGCCGCGCCGAATCCCGGCCGGTTTTTTGCAGTGCTAGAGGCTTGCGGGGGTCTTGCGTATTGGCTGCCCGAGTGCGCGGACATGTCGTTGGATTCCTTACCCGCGTACCCCTTAGATCCAGCAGCTAGCTTTGCCTTACTGCCAATATCGGCGATGGGTTTAGCGGCCATACTCGCTCGTCTGCGCGGTCCAAGTCGTTTTGCTCAGTTGGCGGCGGATCGACACGCCTACCTGTCGATGCTTGAGCAGTGGCCCATGGTGGAGCCGTCAGAATGCTATCGGATGCTCGAGCAGTTGCGCGTCACCCACGCAGAAGAACGATTGCTGCAGCTTGTGGATCTCATTGCAGCGGCCGCAATTCGCCTGCGGCTTAGGGCGGAACTGCCAGAGCTGATTGCGCAGCTTCGGCAAATAAGTCTGTCTGCCGAAGAAGCAAAGGCATTGCGTGGAGCCGCTTATGGCGAGGCGTTGAGCGAGCGCAGGCAAGCGCACCTGGCACACTACCTATTGGACAGGCAAAAATAGGCTGCATCGGCTATTTCAGCTCTTGTTGGTGCGGTAAATTTCCACGCCAACCGCACCAGCTGCGGGTACTGCTTGGGGTTTTTCTACCCTCACTGAAACGCCCTCGACATGCGCTAGAGACAAAGATAGCGCAGCCAAATCCTCCACCAGGGTTTCAATCAACAGGTACTTACCATCGATTGTCAGCTTGGTGGCCGCATCTGCTAAGGCGGCATAGTTCACGGCATCGACAATATCTTTGCTGCGTGCAGCGCGCCTTGTATCCGTGAACACGGTGATGTTGATCAGTACCGGCTGCGGCGTGACGCGCTCCTGCGGCAGTATGCCAAGTATCGCCCCTACCTTTAGTTCGCGTATCAGCACTTTGTCTTGCCTTGCAGAATCAATGCTCATAGGGGTGTTAGCTCAGTCATAGGCCAGCGGGGCCGGGTATGAATACCCAAACTTTCTCGTGTCCCCGCCTGCAGTCGCAGCGCCCCAGCGTAGGCGATCATGGCGCCATTATCGGTACACAAATCCAGCGGCGCGTAGACCACTTCAGCCGCCAGTTTATCTTCGAGCTCTGTTCGTAAGCGTTTGTTGGCACTGACACCGCCGGCAATGATCAGCTGCGTTGCTCCAGTTTGTGCAATGGCTCGACGGCACTTAATCACCAAGGTGTCGACAGCGGCAATTTCAAAGGCGGCGGAGACATCGGCAATATCTTGTTGCGTCATTGGCGTCAGGCTTTGCACAGTGTTGAGCGCAAAGGTTTTGAGGCCGCTAAAGCTGAAATCCAATCCTGGTCGGTCTGTCATTGGACGAGGAAAGCGGAATCTGTTCGCATCGCCCCGTTCGGCCTCGGCGGCAATCTTAGGGCCACCGGGATATCCCAGCCCGAGTAGCTTGGCAGTTTTATCGAAGGCCTCTCCGGCGGCGTCATCAACGGATTCGCCGAGAATGTCGTAGTCACCCAAGCCTCTGACATGAACCAGTTGTGTATGCCCTCCCGAAACCAGCAGCGCGACGAAGGGTAAGCCTAGGTCGTGGGCGCCGCGGTTGATCAGCGGGGCCAGCAAATGGGCTTCCATATGGTGAATGCCGAGGGCGGGAATATTTAAAGACCAAGCCAAGCTTTTGGCGAACGACGCTCCAACCAATAGCGCCCCCATCAGCCCCGGCCCAGCGGTGTAAGCGATAGCGTCTAGGTCTTGGAGTGTCTTGCCCGCATCGTCTAGCACCCGGTGAGTGAGAGGCGTGATTTTGCGGACATGATCTCGAGAGGCCAACTCGGGAACGACACCGCCATAGTCTGCGTGCACGGCGACCTGGCTATGCAGTGCTTGCGCGAGCAGGCCAAGGTCGCTGTCGTACAGCGCCAAACCGGTCTCGTCACAGGAGCTTTCGATGCCAAGAACTAACATCGGCGCATGATACAAAATTGCCGACCGCGCTGCTGCATCAAGGTGATCTAATCCAGCAACGGGCTGGTTGTTGCAGGCCGATAACGGGGTTGCTGCGCTATTGACCACTGTGTAGAATCCGCGCCCTCATTGGAAACAAGTTGAAACATGCCTCACGTCAGAGTCAAAGAGAACGAGCCCTTCGACATCGCATTGCGACGCTTTAAGCGCTCCTGTGAAAAAGCCGGTGTGCTGAGTGAAGTCCGACGTCGGGAGTTTTATGAAAAGCCCACGGCGATGCGTAAGCGCAAGGCCGCGGCTGCAGTTAAGCGGCACATCAAAAAGCTGCAGCGCGAAGCACGCAAGTTCGAGCGATCCTACTAGCAGGGCTGCGTTGTGTCGGCCTTGGCCGCAAGAATGGAAAAGCCCCTTACGCAGGGGCTTTTTTGTGGGCGGAGTATTTTGCCTGTCGATTTCAGTGCTATGGCCTAGAATAGAAGACGACCCACCACACGACTGGAGGCGGTATGTCCGCGCTGAAAGCAACACTGAATCAAGCCACCAAGGAAGCCATGAAGGCTCGAGACAAAGACCGGGTGGCAACCCTGCGAATGGTTAATGCCGAGCTCAAGCGCATAGAGGTTGATGAGCGACGCGACCTAAGTGACGAAGATGTCTTTGCGGTCCTCAACAAAATGCTGAAACAGCGCAAGGATGCGATGACACAGTTTCGCGATGCTGATCGCGAAGACTTAGCAGCGGTAGAAGCCTACGAAATCAGCGTGATCGAAGCGTTTCTACCTGCGCAAATGGACGGCGACGAGTTGGCAGATTTCGTTGCTGCCCTCGTTACAAAGTCTGGCGCGCAGGGTATGCAGGATATGGGCAAGGTTATGGGATTGCTTAAAAGCGAAGGTCAGGGCCGGGTGGATATGGGTAAGGCCAGCGCCTTGGTGAAGGCTCAATTGGCGAATCTTTGATTCGCACCAAAAACGCTTGATCTGTGTTGGTCGACGCGGCATCTGGCAGCGCGGCCCAATCCCTGTGCTATGCTTTTTCTTAACACACTACGGATGATGTCGTGGCTGGCCTAATTCCACAGTCTTTTATAAACGACTTAATCGACCGTGCCGATATTGTCGATGTTGTCGGCAGCCGCGTTACCTTGAAAAAAAGCGGTAAGAACTACTCCGGTCTGTGCCCCTTCCACGATGAAAAATCACCCTCCTTCTCGGTCAGCCCTGACAAACAGTTCTTCCACTGTTTTGGCTGCCAGGAGAGTGGTAGCGCCCTGACCTTCCTGATGAAGTATGAGCGTATGGAGTTTGTCGAGGCAGTGGAGGCGCTGGCCAAGGATTTGGGATTAGCCGTGCCCAGAGAAAAATCCAATCGCAATTATGTGGAAGTCGATCAGCGCATTTTCCAAGCCCTCGAAAAGGCTGAGCGAGTCTACAAGCAGGAACTACGAACCATGCCCGCCGCCGTCGACTACCTGAAAGGGCGCAGTCTTACCGGCGTAACTGCCAGAGACTTTGGTATCGGTTACGCGCCAGAAGGCTGGCACTGCCTCAGTGAGATCCTGCAGGAGGAAGGCGTCAGCGCTGAGGTGATGCTTAAGGCGGGTCTGACCATAAAAAACGACAGCGGCAGAGTTTATGACCGCTTTCGGCATCGCATCATGTTTCCCATCCGTGACGTCAGAGGACGTGTGATCGGCTTTGGCGGACGCAAGCTGGGTGAAGAAGAAGGACCCAAGTACCTCAACTCTCCAGAAACGCCTGTATTTGCAAAAAACCAAGAGTTGTACGGCCTTTATGAGGCGCGTAAAGCGTTGCGCAATATCGATCGTTTGCTCGTGGTTGAAGGTTACATGGATGTGGTCGCCTTGGCGCAGCGAGGATTCCCCAACGCTGTCGCCACCCTCGGCACGGCGACTGGTGAAGCGCACTATCAAAAACTCTATCGCTACACCGACGAGGTCGTTTGTTGTTTCGATGGCGATAAGGCCGGCCGAGCAGCAGCTTGGCGTGCGCTCGAAAGTGCCTTGCCGGTATTGAATGAGCATCGACAATTGAAATTCGTATTCCTCCCCGACGGCGAAGACCCAGACTCGCTGGTGCGGGATCAAGGCGCTGAGGCATTTGCCACGTTCCTGCAAAACGCCACACCGGGTATCGAATACTTGTTCAGCAAGCTCGGTGAGGGGCTTGATCTGCAGAGCCTCGATGGCCGTGCGCGCTTTATGGGCTTGGCCAACCCTTATGTGGAGAAAATTCCTGCAGGCATCCTGCAAGACCTAGTGAAAAAGCGCGTACGAGAGATCGGTGGTATGGATTCTGGGTCGGTAAGGCCCGCACGAGTCGAATCAAGACCTCGGGCGAATAGCAGTAACGATGCTCAATTTGGCTCGGTATTGGCTCAGCGTTTGATCGCTATGCTGTTGAAGGCACCGAACCTATGGCAAACGCTCAACAGCGATGTGCAAAAGCAATTGTTGGCTCATCAGCAGGAACTCGGCGCGCTTGGGCGTTTGGTCAGTTTGCTCAACGCCCAGCCTCAGGCAGATACCAACGAGATACTCATCGCTTGGCCAGAAGAGGTCGAACAGCACAAGCTCATTGAGTTGGCGAAAAAGCCCATGGCATCCAATGCCCAAGCTTGGCAGCAGGAATTGCTTGACGGTTCGATGCACCTGCTGCGCCTGCGTGAACGCTCCGTGCGCCAGCAACGTATTGCCGAACTGAAGGCCTCTGGCGAAGAAGACAAATTGCGCGATCTTTTGCCCAGCAAGACGCGATCTGGCGATAGCGCAAGCGAGGGTTGAAACTGTTTGCTGCCAAAGTTATTGGTATGTTGCTGCGCCAATCTGCGCCAATCTGCGCCGGTATGGGTGCACGGATGTGGCGCAGCCTTAATGCCGTTGTTATAATCCACGGTCGGCTCACGCAAATCGGACAATTCGACAGGCTTCGGACCAACCGCCAAGACGTTAAGTAAGGACTTTGGCGAGCTTCCCCGTCCACCTCACTCAGCCGCCATTTGCGTCAAAGCTCCTGCAATGCAAAGGAGCATAAACACATTGCGCATAAAGGCATGCGGAGAAAGTCGCGAAGCCTGATCACATTGAAACGCTCGAGGCGGGCTAGGTACGATCTAACGTTCGTGATCCAGTCCAAGGTCATCCCTCAAGCTAAGCAAACGTCGTTGCAAAAAGTTGGGAAGATATGAATAAACAAGTCGCTACTGCGCAGCAGCAATCTCGTCTGAAAGAACTGATCGCCAAGGGTAAGGAGCAGGGTTATCTAACCTATGGTGAAGTCAACGATCACCTGCCTGACGATATTTCTGATCCCGAACAGATTGAAGACATCATCCGCATGATCAACGACATGGGCATCACGGTGTACGAAACCGCACCTGACGCCGATGACTTGTTGTCGAACGAAGAGAACACCGCCGACGAGTTAGCGGCAGAAGAGGCCGCCGCTGCGCTGGCCGCGGTTGAAACAGAGGCGGGTCGCACGACAGACCCGGTGCGCATGTACATGCGCGAAATGGGTACGGTGGAGTTGTTGACCCGCGAAGGCGAAATCGCCATCGCTAAGCGTATTGAAGAAGGCCTGCGCGACATGCTCACTGCGCTCGCGAGCTATCCCGGCACGGTCGAGTACCTGCTGGAAACCTATGCCGAGGTGGTGAAAGAGGAGAAGCTGGCAGACCTGTTGGTCGGATATTTAGACCCAACGGATCATGTGCCAGCGGCAACGCAAATCGGTGCAGATGGCCCAATTAAGAACGATGACGACGACGAAGACGATGAGCCCAAGGGGCCAGATCCCGTCGAAGCGAAAAAACGCTTTTCACTGCTCAAGCGCCAGTTCAATAAGTTCAACAAACTGGTCGAGGAAAAGGGCAAGAACAGCAAAGAGGCACAAGCGCAGCAGATCAAGTTGGCGGAGGCCTACTGCTGCTTCAAGTTGGTACCTAAGCACTTCGACTACATGGTGTCGCTGGCAAGAGACTCACAGGAAGTCGTGCGGCATCAGGAGCGCTTGATCCAAAACGCCGTTGTGCGCCGCGCCCGAGTGCCCAGAGATATCTTCCGTAAGGAGTATATGGGTAGCGAGGTAAGCGTTACTTGGATCAACAAGATCGGCAAGCTGAAGAAGGAATATGCCACGGGTTTAGAGGCTCAGCGCGAAGATATTCTGCGCTGCCAAAAGAAGCTGAAAGCACTCAGTAAGATCACTGAACTGACGGTATCAGAGATCAAGGACATCAATCGCCGCGTCTCATTGGGCGAAGCCAAGGCGCGACGCGCGAAGAAAGATATGGTGGAAGCCAACCTACGTTTGGTTATCTCCATTGCCAAGAAGTACACCAACCGCGGTTTGCAGTTCCTCGATCTGATTCAGGAAGGCAACATTGGTTTGATGAAGGCGGTCGATAAATTTGAATACCGACGCGGCTACAAGTTCTCGACCTATGCGACATGGTGGATTCGCCAAGCAATTACCCGCTCCATCGCAGACCAAGCTCGAACCATTCGTATACCTGTGCACATGATCGAGACCATCAACAAGCTGAATCGTGTGTCGCGGCAAATGCTGCAGGAGATGGGCCGAGAGCCTACGCCTGAAGAGCTTGGTGAGCGTATGGAGATGCCCGAAGAAAAAGTGCGTCGGGTGCTGAAAATCGCCAAAGAACCGATCTCCATGGAGACACCCATCGGTGACGACGAAGATTCGCATCTGGGTGATTTTATCGAGGACAACACCATCGGATCGCCCATCGATCTGGCAACGGGTGAAGGTCTTCGTGAAGCGACCAAGGATGTGCTGGGCGGCTTGACGGCTCGGGAATCTAAAGTGTTGCGTATGCGCTTTGGCATAGACATGAACACCGACCATACGCTTGAAGAAGTGGGCAAGCAGTTTGATGTAACCCGCGAGCGTATACGTCAGATCGAAGCCAAGGCGCTGCGCAAGCTGCGTCACCCCAGTCGTTCAGAGCATTTGCGTAGTTTTCTGGACGAAAGTTTGGAGGGCGGCAAAGGACGTAACGTCTAAGCCGCGTGTTAGCCCAGCCGGGCTAGCAATGAGAAATTGGGCCTATAGCTCAGTTGGTTAGAGCAGTGGACTCATCAAAATGGTGCGCCTGATTCCGAAAGGGTCAGGATGAACGGGATGAATTCAGGGAAACCGTAGTCGAGCTTCGGCGCGACCGGCAACCCTGAGCCAAGCCGACAGTACACTGTCGGAAGGTGCAGAGACTACCTGAGAGCGGGCTGCTTCAGCGATGGAGCGCCGAGTGCTCTTAATAACAGGCAAGAGCGTCCCGCTCCCTAACGCAGCGCAGTTGGCCGGCGAGGGAGATGAGATAGTCCGCACACGGTTGAAAAATCGTGACAATGTGAATCCATTGGTCCCAGGTTCGAGTCCTGGTGGGCCCACCAATTTCTCTTCCAAAGACCTCTGTCGAAGTCTTGGTTAGACCATAAATATATGTTTTTATTGGATTAATTATCCAAAAAGATCTCAAGGCGTCT
>ERZ802822.110-NODE-110-length-62031-cov-7.735949_pt1 | contig 62031 bp, 56 predicted proteins | sample MGYA00345649_ERZ802822 | MGnify/ENA primary metagenome ERZ802822 (study PRJEB30503, sample SAMEA104212359) | marine metagenome | biome: Westerlies Biome; feature: [SRF] surface water layer (ENVO:00010504) within the epipelagic zone...; material: water... | reverse complement strand
GTAAATATACTGAGAGCGTGAATTCAATAAAGTGAGGCCTTCAGAAAATAGGGACACAAGAAAAATTCACGCTAGCAGGATGCATTATTTATCCTAAAGACGAACACATAGAAATACATGCTGAGCGAAAAAGAAAAACAAGGGGCGCTATAAAAATTGTTCCTGGCACGCCAGCTGTGATTGATAATCGATGGCTTGTTAAAACAAATAAGGTGCTATATCTGCATCATATGAGCGATGAGGTTTATCGGCATTTAAATAAGGCTGAAAATGGATACTATTTCATAAAAAAATGGCGTTATCCAGCTAGATTATGTATTCCGATATTACAAGACCTTGACGGACGACTGGTTCAACCCCACATTGAAGTTTGTAATATTGAAAATGATTTTTCTGAAACGAAGCCGTTAGACAAAATTCCAAGTCTGGCTACTTTGATCCCAATAAGAAAAAAACCATTTTGGAATGAATCTTAATCATCATTGTATGATTAGAAAAAAAAGGTAAGCAAGCCGTTAGGGCTTTTGTTTGAATATAAAACAGTACTGGTGATAAAGGGCTAAAATCTTATGAATAATCTCGTCAGAAATATCCTAATTTGGTTGATTATTGGTGCTGCATTAATGGCATTATTTAATATGTTTCAGGGCAGTGGTACCACCACCCAATCGACCAAGATTGCTTATTCGGAATTTATTGACCAAGCACAAACAGGCGGTATTTCAGAAGTACTAATCGAGGGCCAGAATTTAACCGGGTTAACTTCTGATGGTCGGCGCGTGAGTAGCTACAAGCCTGATGGCGCTGATATTGTCGATGCGCTATCTGGAAGTGATGTTCGCATTAACGCACAGCCAGATGAGAGTAACATGCCAGGATTTTTATCAATCCTTCTTAGCTGGTTCCCAATGTTGTTATTTATTGGAGTTTGGATTTTCTTCATGCGCCAGATGCAAGGTGGCGGTCGTGGCGGGGCAATGGGCTTTGGTAAGTCACGAGCCAAGCTCTTAACAGAGCATACAGGACGGATTACCTTTGATGATGTTGCTGGTATTGATGAGGCTAAGACAGAATTAGAAGAAGTTGTTGAATTTTTGAAAGACCCTGGAAAGTTCCAGCGTCTTGGAGGTAAAATACCAAAAGGCGTATTGCTTGTTGGCCCTCCTGGTACAGGTAAAACGCTACTGGCAAGAGCTATTGCTGGGGAAGCAAAAGTACCATTTTTCACCATATCGGGGTCTGATTTTGTTGAAATGTTCGTAGGGGTGGGGGCAAGCCGTGTTCGTGATATGTTTGAACAGGGAAAGAAAAATGCGCCTTGTATTATCTTTATTGATGAGATTGACGCTGTAGGCAGGCATCGCGGTGCTGGCCTTGGCGGCGGTAATGACGAGCGTGAGCAAACACTTAACCAAATGCTTGTTGAAATGGACGGGTTCGAGGCGAATGAAGGTGTTATCTTAATTGCAGCCACAAACCGTCCAGATGTGTTAGACCCTGCGCTTCTCAGACCAGGTAGATTTGACCGTCAGGTGGTAGTGCCAAATCCAGACGTTATCGGACGAGAAAAGATTTTAAAAGTACATATGCGCAAAACACCGCTTGCCAGCGATGTTGAGGCACGCATTATTGCCAGAGGTACGCCTGGTTTCTCAGGTGCTGATTTGGCTAATCTTGTTAATGAGGCTGCATTATTAGCTGCACGAAAGGGTCGCAGAACCGTATCGATGGCAGAGTTTGAAGAGGCTAAAGATAAGGTAATGATGGGCTCTGAGCGCCGGTCTATGGTGATGACAGAAGAAGAAAAAAAGCTAACAGCATACCATGAAGCTGGCCATGCTGTTGTTGCTTTGCATTGTGCGGCGTCTGACCCGATACATAAAGCTACGATTATACCAAGAGGGCGCGCCCTTGGAATGGTGATGAGACTTCCTGAGGGCGATCGTGTTTCAATGGCAGTTGATAAATTAGTTGCTGACCTTCGGGTAGGGTGCGGTGGCAGGATAGCCGAAGATTTGATATTTGGTGCCGATAAAATAACCACAGGTGCTTCATCGGACATAAGAATGGTAACAGATATGGCACGCCGTATGGTTACAGAATGGGGAATGTCAGAAAAACTTGGGTTTTTAGCCTATAGCGGCGACGAGCAAGAAGTATTTTTGGGTCGCTCTGTCACTCAGTCAAAGAATGTTTCTGATAAAACAGCGGATATTATTGATGCCGAAATCAGACGTATCGTAGATGAAGCGTATTTTGATGCCGAAGATATTCTAAAAAAGAATAGTGTGGAGCTTGAGCGTCTTGCGCTTGGTTTGCTTGAATATGAGACACTTAACGGAGATGAAATCAAAATAATCGTTGAGGGTGGCAGTTTGTCCAGAACTGACCAAGATGACGATACTACCCCTACACCAAGACAAAAACGTCCTAGAACAGGACTTCCCACAGGTGGTAGAACTAGAAAACATGATGATAATCCTGGAACAGAGCCTGTATAAAGCATCTATTCTAAAGTCTATGATGGTAGCGTTATGACGGCGCGGTTCCAGATTAATCATTTTTCGTCACTGAGGGATGTTGAAAGCGACATTAGCTGGGTGAAACCTGTACCACTCGATAGGGTGGGGCTGTCCTGTCTTTCTGGTATGCCACATTTCAGGTTGGCTGGCGGGCAAACAGGGTTCACGCAGGTTGATATAAGCTCCTATGATTATAGCTCTAATAGCTTGAAGATTTGGCGTGGTAGCGTATCAGATTGGCTTCAAAAAACAAAAATGGCGCAAGCTGCGAGCCAGACACTTGATAATATTGTAAGTGCTAGACCAAACTTCGCAGGGCTTGATATGTCAGCCACCCATCTAATGGGTGTAGTTAACGTAACACCAGATAGCTTCTCTGATGGCGGTCAGTACTTAGAGCGCGAAGCAGCAATTAGCCATGCAAATGCATTACTATCGCAAGGCGCGTCAATAATCGATATCGGCGGAGAATCCACAAGGCCAGGGGCAGCTAAGATAACGATAGATGAAGAACGCCAAAGGGTAATACCGGTAACTCAAGCATTATCCAAACGTAATATTTTAGTTTCTGTTGATACACGTAATCCAGAAATAATGCGAACAGCACTATTAGAAGGCGCAACGATCATTAATGATGTTTCTGGGTTCAGAAATAAGGAATGTTTGCGCGTTATCACTGATGCTTACAAAGCTGGAATGTCCCCTTATGTTATCATTATGCATATGCAAGGTGAGCCAGCGACCATGCAAGAAGCCCCTAGCTATAATTTTGCGCCTATTGATATTTATATGTATCTGCAGGAACAAATAGATCTGCTGGTATCATCTGGGCTTCCACGTTCTAATATTGCAGTGGATGTAGGATTTGGATTTGGGAAATCAGTTAAAGATAATCTTGTATTAATTGATTGGATGCCGTTATTTCATGGCCTGGGTGTGCCAATTCTAATAGGTGTTTCCCGCAAATCTGCCATTGCAAAGCTCGATAATAATGCCCCCGTTGATGAGAGATTAGGGGGCTCAATTGCCCTGACCTTAAAGTCGGCAGATGCAGGGGTTCAGATGGTCCGCACGCATGACGTAAGACAAACCGCGCAGGCAATAAAGCTTTGGCAGGCAGGCTAACCTGATAGCTTGCACAGAACTCGTATGGTGCCTATAGTCTGATTAGGTTAGAATAAGCAAGTAGGAAAATATGGCAGGCATATTTGGCACAGACGGGGTGCGATCTCGGATAAATACAGGTCCAATGAGAGCTGAATTTATCGTCAGACTTGCATTAGCAGCGGGTGAATATTTTATAGCAAAAAATGATAGCTATCATAAATCCACAAAACCAATTGTAGTAATCGGAAAAGACACCAGATTATCAGGTTATATGCTTGAAGCTGCGCTTGTCTCTGGATTTACATCAATTGGAATGGACTGCAGGCTCACAGGCCCAATTCCATCAGCCGGAGTTGCCTATCTAACCCATTCTTTGAGAGCAGAATTAGGTGTTATGATATCAGCAAGTCATAACCCGCACTTTGATAATGGAATTAAATTATTTGGTCCTGATGGTTTTAAATTAGAGGATGATATTGAATTAGAAATTTCTAACCTGCTTCAGGGATCTATTTCGCTCGCGGAACCAGAATCATTAGGCAGGGCGCGGCGCATGATTGATTCTGTTGCTCGTTATGTGGAATTTGCCAAAGCAAAATTCTCGCCTCAACTAAGTTTAGACTCTCTTAAAATTGTCGTAGATTGTGCAAATGGGGCTGCCTATAAAACCGCGCCGGAAACACTTCGTGAATTAGGCGCACATGTTATCCCAATTTCGGTCGAACCAGATGGGCTGAATATAAATGCTAAATGTGGGGCAACCTCCCCGCAAAATCTCGTGCGCGAAGTTAAAAACCATAATGCTGATATCGGGATTGCCCTTGATGGAGATGCAGATAGATTGATCTTGTGTGATGAGAGAGGTGAATTACATGATGGCGATTCTGTTCTTGCAGCATTAGCGCTTGAGATGCATCACAGCGGAACATTACGGGGTCCTGTAGTAGGAACTTTGATGACGAACCTAGGTCTTGAGCGATTTTTTCAGGAAAATAATATCCCCTTTAACAGATCAAATGTTGGGGACAGGTATATTTTGGAATCATTAAAGCGCGATGGTGGGAATTTGGGAGGAGAGCCGTCAGGGCATATTCTTCTTCCTGAAATTACGAGATGTGGTGATGGGTTAATCGCAGCATTGAAAATTCTCGAACTCTTGGTAAAAAACCAAAAATCTGCAAGTGCGCTATTACATTTATGTACCTCAATCCCACAAAAACTTGTAAATCTGTCAAATATTGATAACGCTGTTCTGCAAAAAGATACGGTAGTAAATGAGGTGGAAAAGATAAAAAACAAGCTTGGTGACAAAGGCAGGATTTTATTGCGACCCTCTGGAACGGAACCTGTGATAAGAATTATGGTTGAGGCTGAGGACGCAGTCTTGGTCGATAAAACGATAAATGAACTTTCCGAAATTTTAAAGAATAACTAAATAACCATAGGAAATATATTTTTTAACTATCTGAAATTATTGCCAAAATATAATTATTCTCTGATTATTTGTATTCATCCTTGACATTTAACGCGAACTGCCTATTTTCCAGATTGGGTCGTCATCCCCCAACGGATGGCCACATTTTTGAATCGAGGTTTGCTATGTCACCAGAACAGAAGCCGTCTAGCGCGCTTTTTTCCTCAGGACCGACAAAAAAATTTCCAGGCTGGAAATTAACCCATCTATCAAACACACCGCACGGCCGAAGTCACCGCGCATCCATCCCCAAACAAAAATTATTAGATGCTATTAATAGGATGAGCGCATTGCTTGAACTTCCCGATGATTATCGTTTGGGGATTGTTCCTGCGTCCGATACAGGGGCTATTGAAATGGCGATGTGGTCTGTTTTAGGCCAAAGACCATTGGATATTTTGGCATGGGAATCCTTTGGTCAGACATGGGTAACAGATGTGTCCAAACAGTTGAAACTTCCAGATGTTACACTCCACTCAGCAGATTGGGGCGAGATCCCAGACCTCTCACAGGTAAATTTTGATCATGATGTTGTTTTTTGCTGGAATGGTACCACCTCTGGCGTGCGTGTTCCAAATGCAAACTGGATTCCACATGATCGCAAGGGCCTAAGCATTGTGGATGCAACTTCTGCCTGTTTTGCAATGCCGCTAGAATGGGACAAGATTGATATAGCGACCTTTAGCTGGCAAAAATCCCTTGGCGGTGAGGCTGCACACGGGGTTATTGTCCTGTCCCCTAAAGCCGTTGAACGTTTGGAGAGTTATACGCCTGCTTGGCCAATGCCAAAAATATTTCAACTCACCAAGAATGGTAAACTCATTGAAGGGATCTTCAAAGGAGAGACAATTAACACACCGTCTCTTTTATGTTTAGAGGATTTACTTGCCGCGCTTGATTGGGCAGAAAAAATCGGCGGATTAGATGCGCTTGTAAGACGAAGTGATGATAATTTAAAGGTGATATCAGATTGGGTAGATGCCTCTGCTTGGGCAGATTTCCTAGCTGTTAGGCCTGACACTAGGTCAAATACATCTATTTGTCTTACCATTACCGATCCTCAGATATCACAGCTTTCAGAAGCAGAGCAGAAGGATTTTGCGATAGCCATTACAAAACGGCTAGAAGAAGAGAATGTGGCGCTCGATATTGGTGCCTACCGAACAGCACCAGCTGGATTGCGTATCTGGGGAGGGCCTACGGTTGATACATCAGATATTGTGATATTGTTGGATTGGCTTGACTTTATCTTCGCAGAACAAAAACAGATTAAAATTTTATAAGAAGGAACTGCACTATGCCACGCGTTTTAATCAGCGATAAACTATCAGAAGAAGCAGTTAATATTTTTGAAGCTGCTGGAGTAGAGGTCGATTTTAAACCTGGACTACCAGCGGATGAGTTAAAAGAAATCATTCATAATTATGATGGGCTGGCGGTTCGCTCTGCCACCAAGGTGACCTCAGAGATAATCGCACTAGCCGCTAACTTGCAAGTCGTTGGAAGGGCCGGTATCGGTGTTGATAATGTAGATATACCTGCTGCAACGGCGGCTGGAATATTGGTTATGAATACTCCTTTTGGAAATGCCATTACAACAGCTGAACATGCAATTGCCATGATGCTGTCTCTTACACGTCAAATTCCCCAAGCGCATATGTCTACAATTGCGAGCAAGTGGGAGAAATCCAAATTTATGGGAACAGAGATTACGGGCAAGAAACTTGGTATTATCGGGTGTGGTAATATTGGTGCTATTGTTGCCAACAGAGCTCTTGGTTTAAAAATGAAGGTGATTGGATATGACCCGTTTCTTACTACCGAGCGCGCAACGCAAATCGGTATTGAAAAAGTCGAGCTTGATGAATTACTCGCACAAGCAGATTTTATTACACTGCATACACCGCTTACAGATTCAACTCGAAATATAATTTCTGCAGATGCCTTGAATAGAACCAAAAAGGGTGTGCGCATTATTAATTGTGCAAGAGGCGGCCTTGTTGATGAACTCGCGCTTTATGCCGCTCTTAATTCAGGGCATGTAGCAGGTGCCGCACTTGATGTTTTCTCAGAAGAGCCTGCAAAAGATAATATTTTATTCGAGCATCCGAATGTTGTTGCAACGCCGCACCTTGGTGCCTCTACAATAGAAGCGCAAGAGAAAGTTGCATTGCAGGTAGCTGAGCAAATGGCCGAGTATCTGCAGAATGGCGCGATTACAAACGCATTGAATATGGCCTCTGTTACGGCAGAAGAAGCCCCCATTTTAAAGCCATATATGTCTCTTGGGCAGCTTTTGGGCGGGTTTCTGGGACAGGTAGATATGAATGACCTTGCCGCGGTGCAAATCGAATTTGATGGTAAATCAGCTAGTTTAAACGATGCGCCGGTTGTTGCGTCGATCATAGCTGGATTATTGGGGCCTAAAATGGATTCTGCCAATTTGGTAAATGCTTCTGCCATAGCCTCTTCCAAAGGCATCGCTGTTTCTACTGTTAAACATGACAGAAGATGCGATTATGAGACAATGATCAAAGTATCTGCTAGTTACAAAGGGGGTGAGAGAAGTATCGTTGGCACTTTGGTGGGGGGTAATAAGCCACGCATTATTGAGGTGCAGGGAATTTCAGTTGAATCTGATTTTCCAGCCGATTTACTATATATAAGAAATTATGATCGGCCAGGATTTATCGGGGCGATGGGTAGTCTTCTTGGGGAACTTGATATAAATGTGGCAACATTTCATTTAGGCAGAAAGTCAGGGACAGAAGAAGCCGTCGCGTTAATTGAAGTTGATGGTAAAATCGACCAATCTGTTCTAACCAAGGTTCGTGAGCTACCTCAAGTCGTCAGAGCAGATTATTTGCAGTTCACGCCGTAGTACAGACTTGCACTTAGCATTCATCTGCGCTAATTATCTGAATTGCTTGCCACTATTTGTGGGATTTGCTAATCGCATCATATAATTAGGACGTTAATAATCAGATGGCACCGACAGAAGATGATAATAACAATCAAGGGTTATTGCCAGCTGGATTAATGGATCTGCTTGATCCCGTTGCAAGCCAAAATAGTCAGGCAATCACAACCATGCTGAATTGTTTTGCGCAATTTGGCTATCAGCGGGTAAAACCACCGCTTGTGGAATTTGAAGCAACATTGCTTGCAAAAGGTCCAGGGGCTACAACAGCAGCAAAGTCTTTCCGGTTAATGGATCCGCTAACGCAAAATATGATGGCGCTTCGCTCTGATATGACAGCGCAGATTTCTAGAATTTCTGGTACTAGACTTGCCCATAATCCCCGTCCTTTGAGACTGGCCTATGAAGGCGATGTGATGCGGGTTCTCCCCGATAGTTTAAACTCAGAGCGCCAGCTTTTTCAAACTGGGGCGGAATTAATCGGGTTTAATGATGCCACCGCAACTGCGGAGATATTAATATTAGGAATAAAGGCGTTATTTCAGGTTGGAATTGCGTCTCTTACTGTGGATCTTGGCGCACCCTTGCTCGCAGAGAGCTTGATGAGCACCCTTGCGCCAGATAATAGGGCTTTGGCTTCTACTGCAATTTTAGATAAAGATATTGATGCATTACAGGAAATTGATGATCCAGAAATCACTCTTATTGTTAAGGTAATAAATTCATCTGGAACAAATCAAGACGCCCTTGCCGCATTAATCCCCGAAATGAGTGAGGATGCAGGGAATATGATGCGCGATTTATTGTTTGTAGCACAGCAGCTAAAAGAGGCCTATCCTGACCTTCCTGTTACCCTTGATCCGCTCGAGAATCGCGGATTTGACTATCATACGGGCATAGGCTTTTCGATATTTGCAACAGGCCTTAGAGGCGAGATTGCAAGAGGCGGTGCCTATCTTACAGGCTTTGGAGAGCCTGCTACGGGATTGTCTGTATATATGGAGCGAGTGCTAAGAGGACTTCCAGATTTATCCCCGATGCAACGTATCTATATGCCAATCGACATTCCAAAGCAGACCATTCTTAACTATGTTGATAGAGGCCGCTCGGTTATATCGGGCAGGTATAAAGCAGACGATAAGATGGCTTTACAAGAAGCAAAACAGCTTAATTGTGCATTTATTGTACGTAATGCGGGCTCCCCGCCAGAATCAATTGAAGAATAAGGTATTTTGATGGCAAATGTAGCGGTAATAGGAACCCAGTGGGGGGATGAAGGTAAAGGTAAAATAGTCGATTGGCTATCAGAGCGAGCAGATATCGTTGTTCGCTTTCAAGGCGGGCATAATGCCGGTCATACCTTAGTCATTGACGGCACGGAATATAAACTCTCTATTCTGCCCTCTGGAACAGTGCGTTCTGGCAAATTGTCGATTATTGGTAATGGCACGGTAGTAGACCCGTTTCACCTATTGTCTGAAATAGCGCATTTACAAAATCAGGGTGTTCAAATTTCACCAGATAATTTGCTATTATCGGAAACAGCGACCTTAATCCTACCCGTTCATGCGCAAGTAGATAAGGCAAGAGAGGTGCTTCGGGGTTCAGGTAAAATTGGCACTACTGGGCGTGGAATTGGCCCCGCATATGAGGATAAAATAGCAAGGCGCGCTATTAGAATTGCAGATTTATCAGATACAGATGTCCTTAAGAAAAAAATAGAGCAGATTGTTACTTGGCATAATATTTTTCTTAAGGCTTCTGGTGATGAAGGTATCACTGCTAGCTCGGTTTTCGAACAGCTTGAACCAATAATTCCAGAAATTTTGTCTTATACAGGCAGAAGCTGGGAAGTGCTTGGCGCTGCTCATGCAAGTGGCAAACGTATCTTGTTTGAAGGTGCACAAGGCGTTATGCTTGATATTGACCATGGAACATACCCGTTTGTTACATCATCAAACACCGTGGCTGCACAAGCGGCAACAGGTAGTGGTACTGGCCCATCAAACATTCATTTCACACTTGGTATTACCAAAGCCTATACAACAAGAGTTGGGGAGGGGCCTTTCCCAACTGAAGATTTTGCTGAAGATGGCCAAAGAATGGGCGAGAAAGGCCGTGAGTTTGGGACGGTTACGGGGCGTAAGCGACGATGTGGATGGTTTGATGCGGTTATGGTTCGTCAAGCAGGGTTAATGGCTGGCATTACCGGAATGGCTCTTACGAAACTTGATGTGCTTGATGGTTTTGAAGTTCTGAAAATTTGTGTAGGCTATGAAGTTAATGGACAGAAAATCACCTATTTTCCAGCTGATACGCAATCACAAATCGCATGTGTTCCCATTTATGAAGAAATGCCTGGATGGAGTGAAACTACATTTGGCGCACGCAGCTGGGCTGATTTACCAGCTAATGCGGTAAAATATATCAGGCGCCTTGAAGAGCTCACACAAATTCCAGTAGCGCTTCTCTCAACCAGTCCAGAGCGCGAAGATACTATTCTGGTGAAAGATCCGTTTATCTCAAGCTAGTTTTCTTGGGAAGAATGAGGCAGTAAATTTAGCTCGGCAGATTTTATCTTTACCGCCTGCGACAACTTCTCAAACGCTCTTACTTCGATTTGACGGATACGCTCACGGCTAACATTAAATTCTTCTGAGAGGTCTTCTAGTGTAAGAGCAGGCTCTGTTAATCGTCTTGCATGAATGATGCGCTGTTCTCTTGGATTTAGACTTTCCAAAGCTTCTCTCATAACAGAATATTGAGCTTCAAATTCTTCTCTTTCAGCAAACTCAACTTCCTGATTTTCGCGGTCATCTTCAATCCAATCTTGCCATTCACCGCCCCCATCAATGTCACTTGCCATCGGCGTGTTTAATGATTTATCGCCTCCTGACATTCTCTGGTTCATAGAAATAACTTCAGTTTCAGCTACCTCTAGAGTGTCAGCAATATAAGTGACTTGTTCTGGCTTTAGATCACCGCCATCTATTGCGTCTATCTTTCCTTTTAATCGCCTAAGATTAAAGAAAAGCTTTTTCTGGGCTGCGGTTGTTCCAATTTTAACAAGCGACCAGCTACGCAATATATACTCTTGAATAGAAGCCTTTATCCACCACATAGCATATGTTGCTAATCGAAATCCCCGCTCTGGGTCAAATTTCTTAACAGCATGCATCATGCCGATATTTCCTTCAGATATCAGGTCAGATAAGGGCAATCCATACCCACGATATCCCATGGCAATTTTTGCAACTAATCGCAAATGGCTTGTTACAAGTTTATGCGCAGCTTCAACGTCATCACGCTCAGACCATGATTTTGCTAGCATGTATTCTTCGTCTTTTTCCAGCATTGGAAATGAGCGGATGCGAGATAGATATTTAGATAAATTTCCATCTGGCGTTAACGCAGGGATAAGTGCATTTTTTGTCATGTGCCTGCCTTTGTTTCTGTGGCAAATTAGTCTTCCTTATTATATATGAATTAACCCTATTTTTTTAAAGACATAACTAGTAATTAGTGTGTCCACGCTCCCAAACGGCTTGTTCCAAGATGGTGTGCAGATTTTTTAGATCCTCTGGGAAGGGGGCTTTGAATTCCAGCTCTTGTTTTGTTACCGGATGTATAAACCCTAGTTCAGATGCGTGAAGCGCCTGACGCTCAAACGCTCTGATTGTAGCAAGCGCTTGTCTGCTGATTTTATCAGGCATTTGGGCTACACGCTGCGGTCTTCCATATACAGCGTCTCCAATAATAGAGTGACCGATGGAGGTTAAATGCACTCTTATCTGATGTGTTCTGCCAGTTTCAAGTGAGCATTCAATGTGGCATCCAAAAGGCGGGAATAATTTTATCACTCTATAATGGGTAATAGCAGACCGGCCATTTTCACGAATTGTTTGTTTTTTTCGGTCTACAGAGTGCCTGCCAAGAGGCGCATCAATAGTCCCAGTCATTTCTGACGGTACCCCCCAGCATAACGCCTCATATTTTCTGTGAATTCGGTGCTTAGCAAACAGGGTGCTTAACCCATGATGGGCTTCCTGAGATTTAGCGGCAACCATTACACCAGATGTATATTTATCGAGCCTATGTACTATACCAGGTCTTGCAACACCGCCAATGCCTGTTAAGCTTCGCCCGCAATGATGTAAAAGAGCATTGACCAAAGTTCCATTTCTAGAACCGGGGGCTGGGTGCACCACAAGTCCAGCAGGCTTATTGATAATAATTAAGTCATTATCTTCATAAAGAATATCCAGCTTTATATCTTCTGCCTGCGGTATATCGTCAATTATGGCAGGTATTGTTAGCTGATAGGAACAACCGGGTTTGACGCTCACGGAGGGATCGTCTAATGTTCTGCCATCGCAGGATAAATGGCCTTCCTGAATAAGCGTTTTTATACGAGAGCGTGAATAACTTCCTTCTGTTATGTGCTCTGTTATAAATTTATCTATTCGGCATTTCGGCTGATCTGGCGAGCATATAATAGTAATGTGATGAGGATCTGTCATTATCATGAATAATACACCAGAACGCGCGGAAATAACACCTAATAAGCAGGCTGCCATGTCAGATAAATCGCTGAAACTGGTGAAAATGGCGTCTATTATAATGGGCATTCTTATTATATTTGGCTTTATTGCGCTGATTTTTGGATTGCAGCAAAAACTATCAGATACAACAGATGCTTATTCTGAAGTTGAAATTTCTCTTTCTGAGGGACAAAAAATTCTTTCTGTTAGCCCAGATGCACAGGGCGGTATAGTACTATGGATTGAGAATTCAAACGCTTCTGATATGAAACAGCTAATTCAGCATATTGATAAATCAGGAATCGTTAAAAGCCAGTTTTTCATAACCGTTAAATAATAACTGACAGATAGTCTCCCGCACATAGCGCTATTATGGATATGTATTTTTCCTTCTTGGGAGTCATTGATAGCTGGTGCAACCACGTAAAATCGTATATCAAATTCTCACATTAATGTTATCTTTAAGGAACAAAGCCGATGGTGAGCTCTCAATATGTGTATTCAATGTACCGTCTTGGAAAAACCTATCCAGGTGGTAAAGAGGTTTTAAAGGATATAAGTCTTTCCTTTCTCCCAGGCGCCAAGATTGGTGTTCTTGGCTTGAATGGTGCAGGTAAGTCTACATTGCTAAAAATTATGGCGGGGATTGAAACTGAATTTACAGGTGAAGCGCAAGCAGCAGACGGATTGAATATTGGCTATTTGGCGCAAGAGCCAGAGTTAGACCCAAAACTGGATGTGGCTGGTAATGTATTATCAGGTCTTGGCAACGCAAAATTGCTTGTTGATAGATTTAACGAGGTAAGCGCCCGTTTTGCTGAAGAGCTTACCGATGATGAGATGAATGATCTTATCAATGAACAGGCCGAGTTGCAGGAACAGATTGATGCTGCAGATGGCTGGGATCTTGAGCGTAAAGCCCAAATAGCAATGGATGCTTTGCGTGTGCCTGAACCAGATGCGGATGTGACGACCCTCTCAGGTGGAGAGAAAAGACGCGTTGCATTATGCAAGTTACTATTAAGCGCGCCTGATATGTTGCTATTGGATGAGCCTACAAACCATCTGGATGCAGAATCAGTTGCTTGGTTACAGCGGTTTTTACATGATTTCCCAGGTACCGTTGTTACAATCACACATGATAGATATTTTCTAGATGAGGTTGCTGGCTGGATTCTTGAGTTAGATCGTGGCCAAGGCATTCCGTATGAAGGCAACTATTCTGGCTGGCTTGAGCAAAAACAAAAGCGTCTTGAAGTTGAAGGGCGCAAAGATGATGCACGGGTAAGATCACTCTCACGCGAATTAGATTGGGTTCGCTCTGCCCCAAAAGCAAGGCAGGCTAAATCAAAAGCAAGATTGAACGCCTATGAGAAAATGTTGGAAGAGCAGCAGTCTAGCCGTGAAGATGTTGCAAAAATCATTATTCCAGCAGGCCCAAGATTAGGGGATGTGGTGATTGAAGCAGATAATCTTAGCAAGGCCTTTGCAAGTAAGCTGCTTGTTGAGGATTTGGATTTCCGGCTTCCTCCGGGGGGTATTGTCGGTGTAATTGGCCCGAACGGCGCTGGTAAAACAACCTTGTTTAGGATGCTCGTTGGTGACGAAACTCCAGATAAGGGAAGCTTGAAACTTGGTGATACCGTAAAACTTGGATATGTTGACCAGTCACGCGACTCTTTAGAGGATGCCAAAACAGTTTGGGAAGTTATATCTGACGGGAATGACGAGTTGGAATTAGGCAAGCGGGTTATGCCCTCAAGAGCTTATGTGAGTTTATTTAATTTTAAAGGCTCTGATCAACAAAAGAAAGTCTCACAATTATCTGGAGGAGAGCGTAATCGGGTGCATCTTGCACGCATGTTAAAATCAGGTGCAAATGTGCTGCTTCTTGACGAGCCTACGAACGACCTTGATGTGGATACTTTGCGTGCATTGGAAGAAGCGCTTCTTGAATTTGCGGGATGCGCAGTTGTGGTAAGCCACGATCGCTGGTTTCTGGACAGGATTGCAACGCATATTCTTGCATTTGAAGGTAATTCCCATGTGGAATGGTTTGAAGGCAATTACGAAGCCTATGAAGCAGATAAAAAACGCAGACTGGGCGCTGATGCATCTCAACCATCACGAATAAAATACAAACCTATATCAAGAGGGTGAAATTACTTACGTAACTTACCTTCTATCGCCTCAATCAGCGCAGGAAAAGAACCTGCATTTTTTCGGATAATCGCGACGTTTTCCTGCTTTTGGGTTACGAGCATTGATATGTTTTCAAATTCGACATCAATGATTTTTGCTATATCACTATCAGGCGTTGAAACCCGCCATTTTACTGAGATTTTAGGAATAGATTGGTTAGGAACAAGCAAATTTCCTGATACCATAACCATTTTATCTCCCTTAGGGATAGAGGATTGAAAATCAAAACTAAAATTATCAATATCGCCTAATTGAGATGATGTAACATCTGCAATTAATTCCGAAATTAGTTTGGTATAATGCTCTTTTTCATCTGACGTTGCTGCCCGCCAATAGGGACCAGTTGACGCTTTTGCAATGATATTAATATCAAAATATGCATAAATGAGCTTTAGGAAATCAGCTCGTCTTTGCTCTATGGATAGCTCTGTTTTCTGAATATTTGAGACTTCGTCTAATAATTCATTAACAAGGCTAACCGCATTATCTGTCTTTGAAGCAAGGGCAGCATTATTTATAAAAATACCGCAAAGCATGCAGACCGAAAATAATAATACAGATAATTTCGAATAAACTGTCATCCTATTGCTCAAAATCTAAATCATCAAAAAGAGAGTCTGCCTCAGATTTGTGAATGCTGGAAGACGGCATCTCCCCAAACCGTAACTGATAATAAGCCGAACGCGCTCTTACATATCCATCAAGACTATTATATTTTATGTCATTTACAATGTCAAAATTAGCAGCTCTCCATGATATAGTAGATAATACAGGTTGCATTGATACTGCTTGGCTTATGGCTTTTTTCTCCTCAAGGGCAGAATACGGATTAACAATCATATTTGCAACTTGCCCAAATGCGTGTCTACTTGTTTTCCCCCCTAATATTGGAAGCACAACATAAGGCCCTTCTGGGATATCATATACACTCAAAGTTTTGCCAAAATCTTGACTTACCGGGGGCTCTTCTTCAGAGACGAGGTTTATTAACCCAAGCGTTAGCGCATTCACAGAAAAATGCAGGCTAGATAAAGCTGCATTTTCCCAATTGCCTTGAAGTCCAGAATTTAGAGCAGTATTAGGCAGCCCAGCCCAGAACACATGGTTTGCAACCGCTGTCTTAGCACTTTGCGGGATTGCTTTTTTATAGCCATAGGCCACGGGTTCTAATATTAATGTATCAACGCTGTCATTAAAGGCGTAGATTTGCCTGTTTGTATTCTCAAACGGGTCTCTGTTGAAAGAGGCATCTGACTTATCTACGCCGCTGCAGCTTGTTAAAATAAAACCAAGACAAATCATAATGGGTAGATAGAATTGGTGGATTTTCATAAACTTAAATTTCATAATAGTTTACATATATCGATATCATAGAATTTTTGCTAGACTCAATAGTGATCTTTATTAATCTGTTGTTTATCAATGAGGCACAATTATTGGTATATAAGAGCGAGTATCTTATAAAGGTTTCACAGCCATCTATTGCGGAATAAGAATGTGTATTTGTATGCCAGATGGCCAAGAATAAAAATCTATTTAAGGGGCCTATATCAGTACCCCATATAAGAACCCAATCGTAGCCCTTTATATTAGAATATGGTTAATTTATGAATCTAGAAACTAATAGTGAAATAACGCAAAGAGACTTACACCCTATTTGGTTACAAGGTCTAAATCAGCCACAACAGCAAGCTGTTACGAATTTAGATGGACCATTGCTTGTATTATCAGGAGCAGGAACTGGAAAAACACGTGTTCTAACGTCTCGTCTGGCGCAGCTAATTGCGACAAGAACTGCTAATCCATTCAATATATTAGCGGTTACATTCACCAATAAAGCAGCTCGGGAAATGCGTATTCGGGCGGTTGAGCTGGTAGGCCCAATGGCGGAGCAGATCACACTTGGTACCTTTCACTCCGTTGCCGCACAGATGCTTCGCCGTCATGCTGAGCTGGTTGGATTAAAATCTAATTTTACAATTTTAGATACAGATGATCAGTTAAGATTAATTAAACAAGTCATGGAAGCAGAGGGTCTGGATTTAAAACGTTGGCCACCACGAATGATCTTGGGCTTATTTAGCAGGTGGAAAGATAGAGGTCTTACGCCAGATAAAATCACGAAATCAGAAGCAGGGGATGCAGCGCAAGGAAAAGCTAAAACATTATATAGCGCTTATCAATCCCGGCTTTTGGCATTAAATGCAGCTGATTTTGGCGATCTTCTATTACATATGCTTACCATTTTTAACCAGAATCTGGATGTCTTACAGAAATATCAAAATCGTCTAACGCATATTATGGTAGATGAATATCAGGATACAAATGTTGCTCAGTATCTCTGGTTAAGATTGCTTTCTGCTGCACATGGCAATTTGTGCTGCGTTGGGGATGATGATCAGTCAATCTATGGGTGGCGAGGCGCTGAAGTCGGCAATATTCTTAAGTTTGAGAAAGATTTTCCAGGTGCAGATATTGTTCGCCTAGAGGAAAATTACCGTTCTACGGGACATATATTAGCAGCAGCATCGACACTAATAGCCCATAATGAAGGACGTCTTGGTAAATCCCTTTTTACAGCAGAATCAGATGGCGAGAAAATACGAGTTGCTGGCTATTGGGATGGTAGTGAAGAGGCTCGCACTATCTCTAGCCAGATAGAGTTTCTTTTAAAAGAGGGACAACAGCTATCTTCTATGGCTGTTTTGGTTCGGGCTGGATACCAAACACGCGAATTTGAAGAACGCTTTATTGCGATAGGCCTTCCCTACCGCGTGGTTGGGACACGGTTTTACGAGCGCGCTGAGATTAGAGACGCACTGGCATATCTAAGGTTGGTATATCAACAATCAGATGATCTGGCATTTGAGCGGATAATTAACACCCCGAAACGTGGCTTGGGTGAGGCCTCGCTACAGCTGATACACCAATTATCAAGAGCGCAAAATATACCGTTATTTGCGGCGGCTACAAATCTTTCTTACTCAGACGAGCTTAAACCACAAGCAAAACGGGCTTTATGTAAATTTATCGATGATATTATGCGCTGGCATTCTGCTCGCTCAGACATGCCGCCTGCGGAACTAGCAGAAACGATATTAGAAGAAGCTGGCTATACAACAATGTGGCAAATGCATAAATCCCCAGATGCCCCAGGAAGATTAGAGAATCTAAAAGAATTAGTCTCTGCCATTGGAGAATTTGAGAGTTTATCTGGCTTCCTTGAGCATATCTCCCTTGTAATGGATAATGAAACGCAAACAACAGAAGGTGAAGTGACTTTAATGACACTTCATGCTGCCAAGGGTTTAGAGTTTGATACCGTGTTTTTGCCTGGCTGGGAGGAGGGCGTGTTTCCAAGCCAACGAACTCTGGAAGAAAATGGGGGGGCTGGCCTAGAAGAAGAGCGCAGATTAGCCTATGTTGGAATAACGCGGGCAAGACGTAACTTGTTTATAAGTTTTGCTGCAAACAGACGCATTCATGGCTTGTGGCAATCTGCTATCCCATCTCGGTTTATATCTGAATTACCAGAGCGAAACTTAATTGAAGATATGGCACGGGGGCTGTCTATTGGGCGTGTAGAGCCTATAATGATAGGACAGGCAGAAACCCGTGTTGGAAAGCCTGGATATGGTCCAGGCTGGCAAAGAATGGCATCTAATACAACAGCTAACCGTGCCGCCCCTCGCAGAGATTCAGGCGGGATAATCGAGCAGCAACAACAAATCACATTTTCTATTGGCGATAGAGTGTTTCATATGAAATTTGGGATGGGGGATGTCCTTGGCGTTGAAGGGGATAAACTCGACATACAGTTTGATAAAGCAGGTAGGAAGAAAGTCATTGCTAGCTTTGTCAGTCATAAATAATGCCGCAAATTAGGGAGTGTTTAGCTAGATGATCGCGCAGACATTTTGGGAATTACAGGTAGAGTGTACCGGCCCCACAGCAGAATTAGAGGCCATCTTTGAGCAATTACTCGATGCTAATGCGATTTCTCTTGAAAGGCGGGAAGACACAAAACAGCTCACTAAGGTAGTTGCTTTATTCGATATAGAGCCAAGCCTAGAGCAGGTGGATTTTTATCTCAGTAGATGCTTGCTTGCGAACATAAAATCTGTACAGCTTCAAAAATTACCGCCAACAGATTGGGTGCATGAAAACCGAAAAGAGTTTCCCGCATTTAAGATAGGCAGATTCTGGGTGCATGGCAGTCATATTACACACCCAGCACCTACGGGTTTATTTCCGTTATGCGTTGATGCTGCACAAGCTTTTGGCTCTGGAACACACGCAACAACAAAAGGGTGTCTGTTAGCAATACAAAACGCATCTCGCTCAAAAAGACATATTAGGCGAATACTTGATTTAGGATGTGGGAGCGGGATATTATCAATGGCGGCAAAATCCCTTAATCCTAGTGCCGCTGTTATGGCAGCAGATTATGATAAAATATCAGTTGAGACCACACGCCAAAACTGGCATATAAACCAATATCCAAAGACGGCATTTTTTGCACTTCATTCTGATGGTTTCTCGCATGAAAGGCTCCGTGGAAAGCACAAATTTGATTTGATAGTTGCGAATATTCTTGCAAAACCATTGAAACAATTTGCACCGCTAATTGCTCAAAACCTCGCATCTAATGGCAGGGTTATTCTCTCAGGTCTTCTGACAAGTCAAATGCGTGATATTCGGGCTATTTATCGACATCATCATTTATTTGTGATGCAACATATTCAGATGGATGCATGGTCAACACTCCTGCTTGCGCCCAAAACCAATTATACCAAAAGGTAGAGATTAGATGGCAGATAATACCTCATCCGAAAAACTAGCCGCATTACGCTCTGTATTAGAAAAGCAAGGGTTAGATGGATTGCTGGTTCAAAGAGCAGATCTATTTCAAGGAGAAGAGGTACGGCCGTGTGATGAGCGTCTTGCTTATATTAGTGGTTTTACAGGCTCTGCTGGTTATGCGCTTATTCTAAAAAACACAGCCGCATTATTTTCAGATCAGCGTTACAGCTTGCAGATGCAAAACCAGACTGATGCTAAAGAGTGGCAATGCTTCGATACTATGAATTCTGGCATTAAAGATGTAATTGCTGATTTAGATGATGTAGCAGGCAACATAATTATTGGTTATGATAGCTGGATAATGACCGCAGGCCAGGTTGAAAAACTTCTAGATAGCGAAAACGGAATTTCTATCAGCTGGGTAGCGTTAAGAAATTCTCTTATTGACGAAATTTGGCAGGAAAGACCTGATAAGAAAATTATTCATCACTGGTATATGCCAGATGAGATAGCTGGCATATCCGCACAGCAGAAAATCACGCAGCTATATGAAAGACAAAGTAAGGGTGACCCTTCAACCAGTATTTTGGTTAGCAAGGTAGATAGTGTTAACTGGCTATTAAATGTTCGAGGCGATGCGCTTGCACATACACCGTTTTTTCACGCAATGTTACTTGTGCATTCAAGCAGGGATATCGTCGTAATATCAGAGGATAAGCCAGAGATAGACTTTCAAATAGAGGGTTTGAAAATCGAGCATAGATGCTTTAAGGAAATGTCAGAAATAGCAAAAAAGCTGGTAGATAGAAAAATTCAAATTGATAAATCATCCTGTCCCAAAGCATTGTTAGATTGTTTCTTAGAACAAAATAGCGCGATTGAATTTAAGCCAGATAGCACAGTGCTGGTTAAGGCACAAAAGAACGAAGCTGAATTAAAGGGTATGAAAGATGCTCACATAAAAGATGCAGTCGCTTTTTGTCAGTTTTGGTATTGGTTTGAGCATGCGGTATATAATCAGCCAATTACCGAATGTGAAGTTGCCACCTATCTTTCAGAATTTCGTGCGCAGCAGCCTGAATATATATGTGACTCATTTCCAGCAATCGTGGGATTTAATGATAATGGCGCTATTGTTCATTATCGCGCTAAAAAAGGGGAAGATAACAAAATTGAGAATAATGGTGTGGTACTAATTGATTCAGGGGCTCATTATAAAGCTGGAACGACCGATATTACGAGATGCTTTGCTATCGCAGAACCCGCTGCCACAGCGGTGCTTGCAAACAGCCTAGTTGTTGGTGCCCATTTAACTTTATCGAACGCTATATTCCCAAAAGGGGTTAGCGGTATTCAGCTTGATGCCATTTGCAGACAGGGTTTGTGGGATAATAAAATGGATTATGGTCATGGAACAGGCCATGGCGTTGGTCACGTATTAAGTGTTCATGAAGGGCCTGCATCACTATCTAAACGCGGAAGTCAGGAAATTTTGGCAGGGATGATTTTATCTAATGAGCCTGGTTATTATCAGCCAGGTGAATTTGGCATAAGACAGGAAAACCTTGTTCACGTAATTACTGTTTGTGACGATTTTCTAGGCTTTGAGAATCTCACTTTTGTTCCATTTGATAAAAGACTAATTGATACATCTTTGTTATCAAAAACCCAGCTTGACGCTTTGAACAGCTATCATAAAGAAGTGCTGGAAAAAATAAGCCCGCATCTTCCACACGCACTGCAAGATTGGTTGGATCATAAATGTGAAGCCTTATGATAGAAGGGCTATCCATTCCTCTTCACTTAATATCGTAACTCCCAATTCAGCTGCTTTTTGAGCCTTGCTGCCAGAATCGCTGCCTGCTATTACATAATCTGTTTTTTTGGAGACAGAGCCTGCAACCTTTGCTCCCATTCGTTCTGCCTGAGCCTTTGCTTCTGCTCTTGAGAGCTGATTAAGCGTACCCGTAAACACAATAATTTTGCCACTAATGGGAGAGGTTGATTGAGGCGCTGTCGGTGCAATAGGCGTTATATGTTCAAGAAGCTTCTCAACTAATTGCTGATTTTCTTCTTGGGCAAAGAAATCGATTAAATCGCCAGCTACAGATTCCCCTATCTGGTCAATATTTATCAAATCTTGATAGGCGGGATGTGTAATATCTTGTGCGTGCAAGCAGCTCTCTTGAAGAGAAGTCAAAGACTGATAGGTTAGCGCAAGTAACCTTGCCGTTGCGATACCAATCTGGCGAATACCAAGTGCAAAAATCACACGGCCTAGGGCGATTTCATGTCTTGAATTTATGGCATTGACTAGATTGGTTGCCGATTTATCGCCCATTCTGTCTAGCTGTGCAATCTCATCTCTTCGCTGTGGAAGTAGGAATATATCTGAGGGCAGTTTTAGCCAGCCTAATTCGTTGAATAAGACGATTTGCTTGGCTCCTAAGCCCTCAATATCAAAGGCATCTCTGCTTACGAAATGAATAAGGCGTTCAACGGATTGCGCATGACAGTTAAACCCACCTGTGCATCGTCGCACAGCTTCGTTATCTGGTCTTATCGCTGGATAGCCGCAAATGGGACAGCTGTCTGGAAACGAAAATACAGTCTCGCTTCCAGTTCTTTTATTCGGCAGGCTGGCAACAATTTGAGGAATGACATCTCCTGCTCTTTGTAGAATTACTGTATCGCCAATACGGATATCCTTGCGGCGTATTTCATCTTCATTATGCAGCGTAGCATTTGAGACAACAACGCCTCCAACCGTAATAGGTTGAAGCCTTGCAACTGGGGTAAGTGCGCCTGTTCTTCCAATTTGGATATCAATATCTAACAGCCGTGTTTCCGCCTGTTCTGCTGGAAATTTATGAGCCATTGCCCAACGTGGCGCACGACTTACTTGTCCAAGGCGTTCTTGCCAATCTAGCCTGTCAACCTTATACACAACGCCGTCAATATCATATTCAAGCTCACTTCTTAAGGATGCTATATTATGATATGTGGAAAGCAAACTTTCTGCAGACCCGCATTTAGTGGTTAATGGGTTTACGGTGAACCCAAATTCAGAAAGACAGGTAAGAAAACCTGAATGCGTATTTGAAATTGGTTGTGAAATTTCACCAGACGCATACGCAAAGAAATGCAAGGACCTCTTTGCAGTAATTAGTGCATCTTTTTGCCTGAGCGAGCCAGCAGCCGCATTTCTGGGATTTGCAAAAACTTTTTTTCCAGCATCCTCCTGAGCTATATTTAACGCGTGGAAATCTGTTTTTGTCATATAAATTTCACCACGGATTTCACAAATATCTGGCGCTGTTTCAGGAAGCATCGAGGGTATATCAGATATGGTTCTTATATTCTGGGTTACATCCTCCCCAGTTGTGCCATCCCCGCGCGTTGCGGCGGTAATAAGCCTGCCTTTTTCATAGCGAAGCGAAATTGACAAGCCATCAATTTTTGGCTCCGCAGTAAACTCAACTGCCTCATCTTCACAAAGATTTAGGAAGCGGTTAATCCGCTGAATAAATAAAGTGACCTCTTCTGGGTCAAAAATATTCGATAGTGAAAGCATTGGGCGCGCATGTTTAACCTTGGCAAACTGTTCCGAAGGCGCGCTGCCAATTCGCATAGAAGGGTTTTTCTGCGATATTAGGTTTGGAAATGCATTCTCTATTGCAAGACTTAATTTGACTAATGTGTCATATTCTGCATCTGAAATGACAGGTGCATCTTTTTGGTGATAAGCGATATCATGGGACGCTATTTGCTGGTTTAAATCTGCCATTGCATCTCTTGCCGTATCCTCAGAAAGCATATTTACACTATCTATGGTGAGTTCATCATACGGTTTTTGAGAGGTCATAATTTTTTTTATCCTTTAACGCAACTGCTAACTCAACTGCCAACTCAACGACGAGCATCGATCAAGGTTCGAGCAGCCATTCTTGCCGCATCGGTTATTTGTTCTCCTGCAAGCATACGGGCTACTTCCTCGCGGTGACCATCCGCATCAAGAAGCGTTGTATTGCTGATAATGCTATCGCCAACTGACAGCTTACTTATTTTTAAGTGATTTTGTCCCTTGGCAGCTACTTGCGGTGAATGGGTAATCACCAGAGTTTGTGTTGTTTTTCCCAATGCAGAAAGGCGGGATCCAACCGCATCTGCAACCGCGCCACCAACACCAGAATCCACCTCATCAAATATAAGACATTTATCTGGCTCTCCTTCAGATAATACAACTTTAAGCGCAAGCAAGAACCTTGCTAATTCTCCTCCGGAGGCTATTTTATCGATGGCACCGATTGCTTGACCTTTGTTGGTGCGAGCCTCAAAGCGTACTTTATCAATACCAGTTGCGCTCCACCTATCTTCATCTAATAATTGGATATTTGTTTTAAATTCCGAGCTTTCAAGTTTTAAAACAGGAAGCTGTTGCATAACCTGCTGATCTAAGATGTGTGCTGCGGTAATTCTGGAAGCACTTAACTCCTTGGCTTTCTTTACATACTGCTCATAAGCAGCATCACGTTGTAAGCGGAGCTGGGCAATATTATCTGTTTCGTCATCTAGACGCGTAATTTTTTCTTGGAAGCTATGATACAACTCAGCTAAATTATCTGCAGAGCAATTATGTTTTCGCGCTAGGGAGCGAAGCAAATGAAGTCTTTCATCAATTTCTTCAAGCCGCCTTGGATCTGCATCTAAATTCTCAGCAGCATCGCGAAGTTCTGTTTCTACTTCATTTAATTCAAATGTAATTTGCTGTAATTTTTCAATTGCCGGATTTACAAGACTACTACCAAGCGGTTCTATTTTATCTAGATGGGCGCTTGCAGACCCAAGCTTGCTAATAGCGCCATCATCATGACTTAGAATTTCATGAGCAGATTGTAATCCTTGAATAATTTTATTCGCATTTGCATGAACATTCCGCTCCGTCATGAGCTCTTCTTCTTCGCCAGTAACGGGCAGAAGCATATCTAATTCTGTCAAAGACTCTCTTAGCCAGTCTTCTTCTGCTCGAGCCTTTATGAATATTGCTTCCGCATCATTATAATTCTGCTGTGATTGACGCCAATGCTGAAAGGCTTCTTGGGTGCTGACAACAAGGTGTGGATGTCCAGAAATCCTATCTAGAAGAGTGAGATGGGTGCTGGTATCAAGAAGACCACGTCCTTCAAACTGGCCTTGTATTTCAACAAGCAAATCCCCGCATTTGCGAAGCAAAGATACAGATACTGGTTCATCATTGATAGTGGCTGGTGACCTGTCTTGGCGTAACTGACGCCGTAAAATCAGCTCATCTTGCATTGGGATTCCAGCCTCAATCAATAGATCTCTTACGGGATGTTCTGATGGAATGATAAAACTAGCTGTTACTTGCGCCGATATATGCCCATGCCGCACCAGCGAGAAATCAGCCCTGCTCCCAAGCGCTAGGCCTAATGCATCAAGCAGAATTGACTTTCCAGCACCTGTCTCGCCAGTGAGAACTGTTAATCCTGAATTAAATTCAAGATCTAATTTTTCGATTAATACAATATTTCGGATGCTTAGGTGAACCAGCATGAGTTTACTTAAAAATGTTAATTCTACTAATGATGCTGCCTACCACCCCTTTTTGGTCAGTCTCATCACTGCTGCTCGCAACACCCATTAAAGCCTCTGCTTTTTCTGTCCAAGGGGAATTTGGGAAATTATACTGCGCTACTTTTAACGCTCTCTCAGCTTCGTCATCTAGGTTCATCATATTATAGGCAACAGTCAGCCTATATAAGGCCTCTGGAACCTGATTAGAGGTTTGATACTTGTCTGTTACAGTTTGGAACCTGTTGATTGCTGCTGAGATATATCCTTGTTTGAGGTAGAATCTTCCAACTGCCATTTCTTTTCCAGCTAAGTTTGAGCTAGCCAGATCGCGCTTTAATTGACCGTCTTGTGCATATACTCCATCTGGAAAACGACGAAGCAATTCTGAAAAAGCATCCATCGAGCGTTTGGTCATTGCGGCATCTCGCTCTACATCAACAATCTGTTCATAATAGCATAATGCACGTAGATAATATGCATATTCGGTATCTTCATGAGCTGGGTATAATTCGATGAATCTCTCAAGTGTTGATAATGCTCGGGGATAATCATTGGCTTCATAATAGGCCCAAGCAGCCATGATTTGGGATTTTACAGCCCAGCTAGAGTAGGGATGCTGGCGCTCGACTTCTTCAAATAATGACGCTGCTTCTTTTGGATTGCCGTTATAAACAGAATCCAGCGCTTTATTATAGAGGGAATCAACAGGCAGGTCTATTTGGTCAAGATCGTCTGTATTTTGATTAGAGCTACACGCTGAAAAGAATAGAAATAACGATAATAAAGCTGCAAACACAGCAGAACTATACGGATTACTGATAGTCATCTGCTTTCCTTAATCTATTCTATAATCATAGGTTCTATGATGAAAATGAGATTTTTCAACACTGCAATATAGTACCATCTCGCAGGTGATACGGCTAGACACTTTAAGTGTTGGAACTATTTTTTGATATTTAAGCAGGGATTGCCGCAGCAGATTTTGGCAGATTAACAAAACCGCGCGCTGGAGCAACATCCTCTGAAATTGTTTTAACAACATAGGCTGATTTATCAGCCATGAGCGTATGCAACAATTTTAAGGTTAATGCATGTCCGGGCCTAAACGCCTCAATTTTTCCAAAAATAGGCATGCCAGTAAGAAACAAATCGCCCATACAATCTAACGCTTTATGACGCACGCATTCATCATTCATACGCAAACCGCCCTCATTCAGGATTTTTCCGTTATCTACGACAACTGCATTTTCAAGTGTACCGCCTTTGGCAAGCCCTGCATGTTGCATATTTTCAACGTCACGCAACATACAGAATGTTCGTGCAGGAGAAATCGTTTCAATATAGCTTGACGTTGTAAAAGAATAGTCAATTTTTTGCTGTCCAATCCCGGGATCGGGAAAGTCTATATGAAGGGACAACTCTAAATTAGAGGATGGGTTGATGCGCGCCCATGCGCCATTCTCGTTAATAATGCTCACTTCTTTTAGAATTTTAAGATAGCTTGCGGGATATTTTTGCTGCCTTTGTCCTGCTTTAAGGAGTGCTTTTACAATAAGCTCTGAGCTACCATCAAGGATAGGCATTTCAGGACCGTCAACATAGATATTGGCATTATCGATTCCCATTGCGAATAGAGCTGACATAAAATGCTCTATGGTGTTAATCCCAACACCATCATTATTTTCTATTCGGGTGCATAACGATGCACTAACTGTATTATTTATGTGCGCTTGGATTTTATTATTCTGTTCGTGAATATCCTCACGCCAGAAACAAATTCCTGAATTTGTATCAGAGGGTTCAATTCTAGCTGTTATGGCACGACCGGTATGAACCCCAACCCCAGATAAGGAAAAGGGCTCTATTATCGTAGATTGTAAGTAATTCAATTTAAAACCTTTAGTCATAATAATACCCAGACAAACTAGCGAGTGTCTGGGTATTATACAAATCACGTTTAGTTACAAATTGTTGCAGGAGCTCTAATTTGCCTGACGTCTTAAGAATGCTGGAATATCCAGCTCATCAGGATCTTCTTGCTCTTGAACTTCTTGAAACGCCATTGCTGCCTGACCACCAGAAATAGTTGGCAAGTCCAGAATTTTAGGGGTCTCATTTGCGCCATTAGATGTTCCTGCCTCATCAGAAATTGGGGGGGCTAACTCTCGCCTAATAGCGGGTTCACTCTCATCAGCTCTCTTTGCTAAAAGCGGCGAGAGAGACGGTGTGCTACCTCCTAGTGAATTGGCAGTTGGGGATTGATTTGATTTTTGTGAATCGCTCCCTTCCGCTGCTGAGGCCCCCCACATTTGGGAAATTCGGCCCATAAGACCCGTTTTCTGTCGCACAGGTGCATAGCTTGCATTTGGAGACATTGGTTCAGTTGGTTCAGGAATAAAAACCGGCTGGGCTGTATTCTCTGTTTCTTCTACCTTCAAAGAGCCTAATTTTTCATCTGCAATAGAGCTTTTATTAGCTTCATTTTCTGAGAAGGTAGCAGATGTAGCCTGTGCATTCATTAATCCGAGCGGCGAGAGCTCAGGGGATGAAGCCTTTGGCAAATTCTGCTCAGCTGCATTCATTTGCTCTGGCAGTGCATCTGTTTTCTCAACGCCTTTATCATTTTCTAGTGGGGATGCTTGTGATGGCTCATCATTCTCTGACTGAGTAGAAGAGGGCGTTTTTGTATCTGATAACTCTATTTTTTCTGCCACGCTCTCGCTCATCTCTGATGGAGGAGATAACTTATCTGCAAAACGCCCCATATTATGTGCCTCTGGCACCTGCTCTGCTGGAATGGCGGCAGAAAACAAACCTGGGATAGGGGAGACCTCATTAATATTGGACATGGCAGGTGCTTTTGCATTCGAGAATGGAAGAGAGCCAGTTTGCTCAGCTGCTTCAAATCCAGTAGCAACCACAGATACTCTTATAATGCCTTCTAATCTCTCATCAAATGCTGAGCCGAAAATAATTGTGGCATCTTCATCCACTTCTCTTCGAATGCGGTTTGCAGCCTCATCAACTTCAAACAGCGTCATATCCATTCCGCCAGTGATGTTAATTAATAGTGCCTGCGCCCCTTGCATTGTTGTATCATCCAAGAGCGGATTATTGATAGCTGCTTCTGCGGCCTCAATAGCTCTGTTTTCTCCTGTTCCTTCGCCAGTACCCATCATGGCTTTGCCCATCTCAGTCATAACGGAGCGAATATCAGCAAAATCTAGATTAATTATACCAGGCTTTATCATCAGGTCGGTTACACCGCATACACCTTGATGAAGAACCGCATCAGCCATATTAAAAGCATCCGCGAATGTTGTTCTCTCATTAGCAAGTCTGAATAAGTTCTGATTAGGAATAACAATTAAGGTATCCACATAGGCTTGTAATGCGCTAATGCCTTCATCAGCTTGCGCCATACGTCGCTGGCCTTCAAACGAAAATGGTTTTGTTACCACCCCAACGGTAAGAATGCCTCTATCTTTGGCAGCCTTGGCAATGATAGGGGCAGCTCCAGTACCAGTGCCACCGCCCATTCCAGCGGTAATAAATACCATATTGCAGTCATTCAGTTCAGCTAGAACCTCTTCCATGCTTTCCTCTGCAGCAAGTTTTCCCATCTCAGGCTTGGAGCCAGCACCCAACCCTTGGGTTATCTCAGAGCCGAGTTGTATTTTTCGAGGTGCAAGAGAATGTGATAGTGACTGACCGTCTGTATTCATCACCAGAAATTCAACGCCTTCAAGGTTAGCGTTAATCATATTATTGACAGCATTGCACCCGGCGCCACCAACGCCGACTACAGTGATTTTAGGACGTAATTCTTGCGTAGTTTGTGGGATTGTAAGATTAATAGGCATAATTCACTCCATTATTATAAGTTGAATAATTAGGTTTAAATTTGAGTTGGATGAGGCGTTTAAATAAAATTTGCGCCGGTTTGGATAATCTAAATTTATAAAAACAGATAAGGGACATTTGCTTTCTCCTTTTTTAAATATTTTCAATTAACCAATTGCCAATTCTACCAAACCTGCCAAATGGCATAGCTCTGGTTTGATGTTGGATCGGTTCGTTTTGGGGATAGGATTGAATGTAATTTGCCATTCCGAGCGCCGCAGAAAGAGGTTCTATATCTTCTCTTTCGCCAAGCCCAGAGATGTGATTTGGTGTTCCCATTCTGGCATTCTTTTTCCAGATTGAAGATACGAATTCGCAAATTCCTGTAAGTTTTGCTGTTCCGCCTACCAGTATGACACGGTTGCCAACTGCTTGATGCATATGAGCCTGCACCAGTCTTGCCATTAGTTTTTCCAAAATTTCTTCTAATCGCGTTTTGATTATACTATTGAGCAGATGGCGCTCTATTTGCTCTGAGTTAGAAAGTGTAATGGTATCTAAATCTGACAAGCCACCTGACAAAATGAAATTATCACCTTTTGAAGGGATGCCAGATGAACGCGCAGAAGCGGTGTGCGAAACAGGGCTTGGGGCAAAAACAGTGCCTTCGAAAACTTTCAGTCTCTCTGCTTCTTGGATAGAAATTGACAGGACTTTGGCAATATCTCGCGTTAGCTGGATGCCGCCAATTGCAATTGTGTCTGTGTAAATTACCTTGCCTTCCATAAACAAGGATAGGCTGGATGTACCGCCGCCTATATCCAGAACCAGCGAGCCAAGGTCTTTTTCCTCCTCACTCAAACACGCAAGGCCAGACATACTTGCACCATGATGAATATGTCCGGGGTTTAGATGGTTTTGTTGCAAAGCCTGCTTCAAGTTAGCAATTGAAGTTGAGCGCATGCTTAACAGCAGCGAGTCACTTGAGAGCTTTTGTGCAAACATTCCAATTGGGTTTTGCACTTGGGTTTGTCCATCAAGAATATACAGAAATTGCTCATGCTGAATGATGGTTCTTGAATCATCTGTTTTAATGTCATTTTGCTTGCTCACTATTCTGCGTAAATCTCGCTTTGAAATTTTTGCATCAGACAATTCTATGTTCGAGCGGATAATTTGCATGTTAGGCTGACCCGCATTACACACAAGATGCGCGTCTTTTACGGTAACCCCAGCTTTATCCTCTGCCAGTTGAACTGTATTTCCGATAGCGGTGCTAAAAGATTCTAAATCATTAATTTCACCGCCACGTAATCCAGCACTTTCCTGAATGGCATCGCCTATCACATTCAGCTCACCTGTTTTACTTGGCTCTACAATTATGGCAGCAAGCTTGGAGGTTCCAGCATCCAGAATAGCAAAGGCTGAGGTTGGTTTTTGCTTTGTTTTAACCATTGCTTTGTTCACTCATGTTTCTTGTCCTTTGCCTCGAATAGGCAAATTTGGCTCGATTAAAATCTGATCTTGAAGCCGCATATCAATAACAGCTAAATCTCTTTGAATAATCTGGTTCCGGTGCTCAAATCTAGCCAGCCGAGACCAGGCAAAACCAGGCTCATTCTCAGGTAGTTTTATCGTGATTCCATTTTTCATATGTACGTTCCAACGTCGCTTGGAAATATGTTGGATTGCCCAAATTTCTGCATATAATTCAGGCTCTGTTTTAAGAATTTCAATTAGATGGTTGGCTCGTCTAGCAGCATCCTTGCCAGATACCACAGGCAGATGACTAAATGCTTCAGGCGCAGCGCCCGCAATAATCGCTCCAGTATCATCGATTAACTGATGCCCCTCATTGGTTTGAAGTAACGCAATAGGGGTGCGCTCAATAATAGTAAGTCTAAGTGTGTTTGGCAGAAGGCGCTCTAAATAGGCGCTTTCAACCCAGCCCAATTGCTCAATTTGAAGACGCTTTTCGGTAAGATTAATAGATAGAATTGGCGCTCCATTTTGAAGCTTTAAGGCATCATTAAGCTCTTGATGTGTTGTATGATTACGTCCATTGATCGTTACAGTTTCAAGCTTAAAGCCAGCTTCTGCAATTTGGTGAAGAAAGCCAGTTTTGATAGTCGGCCACTGAATAATAATGATACCGCTGCCCAGAATAAAACATAAGGCAAGAAAACCAAATAGATATCCACGAAGAGACATTCTACGCGGTGTTTTTTTATCTTCAGGGGCGATTTGTTTTGCTAATCGCATTGTGCCGCCTCCACCAAAGTTGTGATTAAACGGTGCATTTCAAGATTACAGAATGATGCTTGTTCAGGGACGAGGGAGGTCTTTGTCATGCCTGGCTGGGTATTTAGCTCTAGCAAATATAAGCTGTCATTATCTTCATCCCATCTAAAATCAGCCCGAGCTATTCCCCGGCACCCCAAAAGTTCAAAGGCGCGCTCTGCCCAACTCATCGCCTTTTGGGTACAGCTATCTGGGATAGCAGCTGGTAGTATATGGCGTGAACCGCCAACATCATATTTTGCTGAATAATCATAAAATTGGGTGTTTGTGATAATTTCAGTTACGCATAATGCGTTACCATTTAATACAGATACGGTTAATTCACGCCCCGCAATATAGCGCTCTGCAATTAACGGGCAATTGCTAGCCCATCTGTTTCTGGGGCATACTCTGCCATCTAATATGATTTCAACGCCAACGCTTGAGCCATCATTTCGCGGCTTTATAACGTAGGGGCCTTCATAATCCACCGGAGTGACAATATCAGCCTCATTGAGAGAAAGACGAGGCGGGGTTTGAATATTTGCACCCTCGAACAGTCTGCTAGATAACGTCTTGTCCATGGCAATAGCAGATGCCGCCACCCCGCTATGAGTGTAGGGAATATTTAGGATGTTAAGTAATCCTTGAACAGATCCATCTTCACCAACTTGTCCATGCAAGGCGTTGAAGACAATATCGACTTTATGTTGCATGAGGTAGTGTGGCAGGTTTCTATCAAACGCTATTTCGCTAACGTCGTATCCAGCCTCTCTTGCTGCAGCAGTGCAAAAGGCTGCAGATGCTCTGCTGACTTCTGCTTCAGAATTCCAGCCACCATAGAGCATACCTATTTTTGGAAGCTTGCTCATCTAACCTGCTCCCCCTTATATATATTTGTTTGTATATCTTCATTCAAGCCAATTCGCTTTATCTCCCAGCGCAACTCAATGCCGCTGTTTTTCCTTACACGCTTGCAGACTTCAAGGCCAAGGGCTTCAATGTCAGATGCAGTTGCCTGCCCATTATTTATAAGGAAATTGCAATGCTTGTCAGATACTTGTGCGTTGCCAATGCGAAGGCCTCTGCAACCAGCAGCTTCTATAAGCTGCCATGCTTTATGTCCTTCAGGATTGGCAAAAGTAGACCCGCCTGTGCGTTTTCCAATAGGCTGGGCATCTGCTCTATGTGCTAGATTCTGTTTCATTTTTTCACGAATTGATTGCTTGTCAGCACTCCTGCCGATAAATTCAGCATGGGTGAATATCCAGTCTTCAGGTGTCTGGGTATGGCGATAATCCATCCCCAGATCAGATGCGCCTACAACATGTTGGATGCCATTTCTGTCAATCGCAAAGGCGCGTTCAAGCACGTCTTTAAACTCTCCGCCATTAGCGCCTGCATTCATGCGCAATCCGCCGCCGATTGTACCTGGTATGCCGATTAAAAACTCCAAGCCAGCAATTTCCTTGCTGGCTGCAAAGCGGGCAACTTCGGCGTCACTTGCACCTGCGCCAGCGATGATTTTGTTTGGGCTCTCAAAAGTGATTTGTGTGAATAAACCATTTAGCTTTATGGTAATCCCTTTAATGCCGCCATCTCTTACCAGCGTATTGGAACCTGCACCTAGAACATGAATTGGTATTTCATTGGGACAATTTTGTAGCAGAAAGACAAGGTCTTGGGTATCAGCTGGCTCAAACAGCCATTCACTTGGGCCTCCAACGCCAAACCAGGTAAGCTTATCTAATGCTGCCATTGAGGTGAGCTTGCCGCGAACGTTTTTCCAGCTCAGCCCTTTTATTGATGAGGGTTGATGCAGGCTCATAGTACCGATTCCTGCTTTTTTTGAGGTGCAATTTGTGCAATTTGCTCTGGTAATGCAGCAGCCCAGCTTGTAATAGTACCAGCTCCTAGACAAACCACAAGATCCCCTGCATTAGTGTATTCATATATCATCTGGGCAAGATTATCTTGATGATCTAAAATCATCGCGTTACGATGACCAAATTCATGTAATCCTCGTACCAGATCTTCTTTCTCATATCCTTGAAGTGGCGCCTCGCCAGCGGCATAGATATCGGCAACGATAATGATGTCTGCATTATTGAAACAGGCACAAAAATCTGAAAATAAATCGCGAACTCGGCTGTAGCGGTGGGGTTGAACAACAGCTATCACTTTGCCAGTACCGCAATATAATCTAGCTGCTGACAAGGCTGCTTTAATTTCAACGGGATGGTGCCCATAATCATCAATAATGGTAATTCCAGCCTCACATCCTTTGTAATCGAACCGTCTTGCTACACCATTAAAATCTGCAAGCGCCTTTTCAATTGTGGTAATATTAATGCCCATTTCAAGACAAACAGAAATAGCCGCCAGACAATTCTGGATATTATGTTCGCCTAGCATTGGGAAATGAAGGGTTGCTGTTTGCTTCTCAAAACCTGCAATACGGTCAGATAATTGCAAATCAAAAACCATTTTTCGGTCTTTTGAATGCACATTACTGGCACGCACATCTGCATTACTGGCAAGACCGAAGGTTATAATTCGCCTATCCATAATTGTAGGGAGTAATCTTTGAACAGAGGGGTGGTCTATGCATACAGATGCAAATCCATAGAACGGGATAGCACCTACAAAATTAGCGAAAGCACGTTCTAGATTCTCATAACTGCCATGATAATCAAGATGCTCAGGATCAATATTAGTTACAACTGCAACGGTGGGATTAAGTTTAGAGAATGAACCATCACTTTCGTCAGCCTCTACCACCATCCAGTCTCCAAGACCTAATCTTGCGTTACTTCCCCATCCTTGAATTATGCCGCCATTTACCACTGTTGGGTCATAACCAGCTGTTTCCAAAATTGTGGCCACAAGCGAAGTAGTGGTGGTTTTACCATGCGTTCCAGCAATTGCTATTGACCAGCGAAGCCGCATTAATTCGCCCAACATTTCAGCACGATGTACAATCGGCAGAAACTGTCTTTTGGCTTCTTCTAATTCTATATTATCCGGTTTAATCGCAGTTGAAACTACAACAAAAGCAACCTTGTTGATGTTGCTAGCATCTTGAGGTGTAGAAATCTGAATTCCTAATTTGCGCAGGCGCTTAACATTATTATTTTCTGTGATATCACTTCCTTGAACCTGATAGCCAAGAGAAAATAATATCTCAGCAATGCCGCTCATTCCGATGCCGCCAATGCCAATAAAATGAATGGTTCCAATTGTTAAGGGAAGGGCGGTCATTTAGCACTCCGGGCAGCTGAATTCTGGCAAGATGTAATTGTTTCTATAATTTTGCGTAACGCATCTCTATGTGCCAGCTTTCTAGCCTTTGCGGCCATTTGCTTGCATTTTTGCGGGTTGGTAATAAGCGATAAAAGCTCTTTTGTAAGTAATGTAGGATCGCTCTCAGCCTCTTTTTGTGTCACAAGAATAGCCGCATTCTCATCTGTGAGACTTTTGGCGTTAACTGTTTGATGGTCATCTAATGACGCTGGGAAAGGAATAAAAATAGCGGCTCTTCCAGTGGCTGCAATCTCAGCAACAGATGCTGCGCCTGCTCTTGAGATTATAATATCTGCTTTCGCCATCTCGTCTGGCATTTTGGTAAAAAACGAGGAGCAGAAATGTGTGACTGACATAGCAGAATAGGCGGCTTCAAGTTCGGATTGCTGCTCTGAGCGCACTTGCTGTGTAATTGTAAGTGACTTTTGCACTTCTTCAGGCAGCTTTGAAATAGCGTTTGGGATTAGATTTGCAAATATTTCTGCGCCAAGAGATCCGCCTATAATTAATATATGGCAGGGCTTGTCTGTATTAAAGTGCGATTTTTCTGGATAGTCCGCAAGTTCAAAAAAAACATCTCTTACCGGAAGTCCTGTTAATTTAACATCTGTGTTTTTTGGTAATGGCGTGCTGTTTTTCCAGCTAAGCAACATGGTTTTTACACGGTTGGCAAGAAATAAATTCGCTCTGCCAACACGTGCATTTTGCTCATGAAGCAGACTTGGAAGCTGGCATATATTTGCTGCAATTAGGGGCGGGGCGGATGGGTATCCACCAAACCCGACGATACAAAATGGACGAAACCTTGCAATGTAGAATACAGATTGGATAACCCCAAAGCTGAGTTTAAATAATGAGAAAAGCCTTTTCAGAAACGCTCCAGAAACAGGGGATGATGCTGAAATAGTGCTGACTTTCTGTTCAGGCGCAATTTTTTCTAATACAGCTTGACCTCGTATATCTGTTAAGAATTTACAATCAAACCCGCGTTCCCTTAATCCGTTGCAAACAGCCAATGCTGGGATAACATGTCCCCCGGTTCCGCCTGCCGCTAGTAAAATACGATTAGACGTCATCATCTGCTCCAATCATGTGACGCGTATCACGGGTTAGGGCTAAAATGATGCCAACCGTAATCCCAGAGGCTACAAGAGATGAGCCACCATAACTAATGAGGGGCAATGTCATCCCCTTGGCAGGAATAAGGTTTACAGAAGATGCCATATGAATAGATGCCTGAACTGCAAATTGCATAATGAGCCCCGCACCCGCTAGCAGATTAAACAGGCTGGTTCCAGTTGCAGATCGCTCAAACCCGCGCAATAAGAAAAAGCCATATAGCCCGATGAGAAATAAGCAGGCCAGAACGCCATATTCTTCTGCGGCAACAGAGAAAATAAAATCTGCATGGGCGTCTGGTAAATTAAGTTTTACCTGACCGTCTCCAGGTCCCACCCCAAAGAAACCGCCCTCTGAGAAGCTTTCGATTGATTTGCTTGTTTGCATCGAGCCGCCATCTAGAAAGCGATTTATGCGGGCTTCTACATGAGGCAGAAATAGGTAGGCCGCATATAAACATAAAGGTGCTAATGCGATTGCAATTAGAACGAGCAGCATCGGCATTCCAGCTAAGAACATCTGAAAGCCCCATGTGAGCGCAATTACCGATGTCATGCCAATATCAGGTTGCAATACCAGAATAAACACTAAGATAGCAGCAAGGCTTGTTGCCCATATCCAGCCTGGGAAATCTTCACCATCTCTCCAAAGCGTTAATAACCATGCACAGATCACTGCAAAAAATGGTTTTGCGAATTCAGAAGGCTGAACTCGGAATGGCCCAACAGAAACCCACCTTGTAGCGCCATTTACTTCATTGCCAATTAAAGCTGTTATAATCATTAATCCGATAGCAGCTAAAAGGCCTAATAAACTGATAACCCGAATTTGTCTTGCTGAAATCAGGGAGAAAAATAACATCATGCACAAAGCGGGCAGGAGGAATATCAGTTGTCGCCAGACAAAATGTTGCTCTGGCAGGCCAATTCTGAGCGCTACTGGCGGGCTGGCGGCCATAACCAAGATGGTTCCAAGTGCCATAAGAACAAGCACAATGCTAAGCAGCCATCTATCTACCGTCCACCACCAAATTCCAATAAGAGATCTGTCTGTTCTATCCAACATTATAGCGCCTCCACATGGTGAGGTTGCTGTTGGCATAGTTTTTTAGCAAGGTCGGTGAATTGTCTGCCCCGCTCTTCAAAATTGGCGAATGTATCAAAAGAAGCAGCCGCTGGAGATAATAAAACAAAACTATCAACCCCATCTTGAAGGGTTAATTTTTTAGCAGCTGCAAATGCTTTGCTAGTAGCGTCTTCTAGATTCTCAGCCAGCGTTGTAGGGATTAACCCTGATAATTCTGACTGAAATTGTGTTTTAGAGTTTCCATATAGATAGGCGTGCTTAACCTGCCTTAATTCTTTTATACAATTTGGTAAGCTAGGTTCTTTTGCAAGGCCGCCCGCACACCAGAAAATTTGCTGAAATGAAGATAATGCCCGCGCTGCTGCGGCATCATTTGTTGCTTTGGAATCATTTATAATTCGTAATTGATTTCCAGCTATATCACAGCTTGCAACCAGTTCTAACCGGTGCGGTAATCCCTTGAAACTCAAAATAGCTGTTTTAATCTTCTCTTCTTTTATACCAACATATCTGCATATAGTCGCCGCAACCGCTGCGTTTTCAGCATTATGGGACCCAGATAACGCAAAGTTTTGGTGTATCCCATCAGGGGTGTCATCTTTGCTTATTAAATGAAGCTGGCACTCATACCGTGCGGGGAGTAGCGGTAGCAGGTTTGAGCCATTCCCAAGAATAATTATCCCATCTGGCTTTACGTTTCGTACAGCTTCTGCCTTGGCAGCTGCGTAATTTGCCATCGAGCCATGCCTGTCAAGATGGTCAGGAGATAAGTTAAGGATTGCAGATATATCTGGATTTAGGGAGGGTGTGATTTCTAATTGGTATGAGGATAATTCAACCACTCTGTAACCATCTGCGCCAGGGCTATTTAATTCTGCCATTGACGTGCCAAGGTTGCCCCCAACAGCAACCGTTTTTCCAGAACAACTCAGTATATGAGCGGTAAGCGCTGTTGTCGTGGATTTCCCGTTAGTGCCTGTTATTACAATCCATTTAGATGCTGGCTGAAGTCTAATCACAAGCTCTATATCGCTTATAATGGGCACTTTAAATTTAGCAGAGAGCAGAGATGCAGGATGTGGCTCTGGCAGATAGGTTGGAATGCCAGGGCTAAAAACAACCGCATCAAGCTCATCCCAAGGCCAGTCTGAATAATGTGCATATAAATCACTAAATTCTTCTGGAACTTTTTCTGCATTATCATCAAAAACATACGTTATGATATGATTGCTGACAGCCAGTCTTAAGGCTGCCAATCCTGACCTTCCTAAACCAAGTACCGCAATTTTCTGCAGCTGTTGTTTATTTGTGGATTTAGAGTTGTGCAACATTCCTAAATCCTCTACCGCAACTTTAAGGTTGAAAGACTAATTAGAGCGAGAACAACAGAAATAATCCAAAATCTGATGACAATTGTTGATTCAGCCCAGCCTTTCTTTTCGAAATGATGATGAAGAGGCGCCATCAGGAATATACGTTTGCCAAAGAGCCGAAAGGACGCAACTTGCAATATAACGGAGACTGTTTCTAGTACGAATAAGCCCCCTGCAATTGCCAACACAAATTCATGGCGGGTAGCAACCGATATAGCGCCAAGTGCGCCGCCTAATGCAAGGGAGCCTGTATCCCCCATAAATACTTTGGCAGGTGGGGCGTTAAACCATAAAAATCCAAGGCTAGCCCCTATCAGGGCGCCGCATAGCGTAGCAAGATCGCCCACGCCAGGAATGTAGCTAATCTGCAAATAGGAGGCAAAATTAATATTTCCAGAAAGATAAGCAATTAGAACAAAACATGAAGCAACAATCATCACAGGAACAATTGCCAGCCCATCAAGCCCGTCTGTTAAATTCACAGCATGTGAGGCACCGACAATTACAAAGCTTGTAAATAAGATGTAGAATAACCCAAGGGGAAGAAGCTGTTCTTTGAAAAAGGGAACAGCAACACTGTATCTCAGCTCTTCTGGTGAGAGTTCGACAAAGAACATGCTAACAAATATGCAGATAACTAATTGAAGAAGAAGTTTGCGCTTGCCGCTCAAACCTCTGCTTGTGTTTTTGCTTAATTTCATCCAGTCATCGACCAAGCCAATAGACCCAAAGCTAACAATGACGGCTAAAACAGGCCAGAGATAAGGATTTCCAAGTGGAACCCAAAGAAGGGCGGAAATCACAAGGCTTGATAGAATAAGAAGCCCGCCCATCGTTGGGGTGCCTTTTTTGGCAAAATGTGTATCAGGCCCGTCATCCCTTATAGGTTGACCTTCTGCCTGACGTGATTTTAGCCAAGCTATAAAAGGCGTGCCAAGAATAAGCGAGAAAAGAAGAGCTGTTAGAACAGCCCCGCCCGTTCTAAAGGTAATGTAGTTAAAAAGATTAAATATTTGGTACTGATCGCTCAAAGGTACAAGGATATCAGACAGCATTTGCGATCTCCTTGTTGGATAATGATTTTAAATGTTGCACAAGCAAATATGCGCCAGAGCCATGAGAGCCTTTGACAAGTATTATATCAGCCTCATCAATAAGCGATTCTATCGCTGGTTTAGCTTCTTCAACATTTTCAAATGTATGAACTGCTGTAATAGGTTTCAGGGCTTTTTTTATTTTCTTTAGGGCAGGGCCAACCAGAATTACGCTTGACGGGTGCGCCTGAATGATGTCAGGGACTAACTCGGCATGCATCTCGTCGCTAAATTCACCAAGCTCAAGCATATCGGTGAGGATAAATACTTTGTTCGCTTCTGGCCGGCTGGCAACATCCAAAATAGCAGCTCTCATTGAAGAAGGGGACGCATTATACGCATCGTCAATTAGAAGAGTTGAATGGGTATTAATGGTAAGATGTATCGCAGCCCCTCTGCCATCTAGTTCGGTTTGGTTCTGCAGACTTGCACAGGCTTTTTCGATATCAAGGCCCATAAAATGACAGGCGGCAATTACACTAAGCGCGTTAATGGCCCAATGTTCTGCCCGCATTGCGATGCCGAGCTGGTAGGTGTTTTTGCCAATTCTAAAGGAAATATGCTGTTTTATCTGGCTGTCATGCGCATCATCCACTATGCGTGAGAGAAGCTGAACTGTGCTAGTGCTATTTTTTCCAAAGCTAATGATGGTTCTAATTTTTGCGTGAATAGCCGCTTTTTCCAATATAGAATATTGGTCATCGTCCCGCGGTAGAATAATACAGCCATCAGGGCTCATCCCAGCGCATATTTTAGCTTTCTCGTGAGCAACTGCTTGAAGTGAATGCAGGTGACCTATGTGAGATTCAGCGATTTTTGTAATAATCGCGATGTTTGGCCTGACAAGTTGGCTAAGAGGGGCAATCTCCCCTTCATGGTTCATTCCTATTTCTGTTACTAGATATGAGAGCAGGGATGGCATTGATAATAGTGTAAGCGGCACGCCCAGATAATTATTATAATTACCTCGATTTGCGTGCGTGTCCCCAAATTGGCTCAAGCATCTGGCGAGCATTTCCTTGGTTCCGGTTTTTCCAACAGATCCTGTAACCGCAATTTTTATTGCATTTGTTTCTTGTGCGAATGTGCCTGCTAATCGATGCATTGCATCTAAGGGGGAGGCCACAATTAATTGAGGCACTTGTGCGATATTTACAGGCCGCTCGACAATCGCAGCTGCAGGAGGCTTTAACCCTGTAACAAAATCATGCCCGTCAAGATTATGGCCTTTTAGTGCAAAGAATAACTCATTATTATTGATTTCAAGGCTATTGATTTTGGCGTTTGTAAATTCGGTGGAGGGCACTTGGTCAAGATGCCAATGTCCGCCACATATGAGGGCCAAATCCCAAGGAGACAATAATTCCATCATTGGCTATCTCCTGTAATCTGGCTGGCATCATTCAGGCGCTTTACAATGTTTCTAGCAACAACGGCGTCACTGAAGGGAAGTGTTTCTGACCCTATTAATTGAAGACTTTCATGCCCTTTGCCTGCAATCAGAAGACTGTCAGAGCCTTGCAATTGTTGGATTGCAAATTCAATGGCTTCATCTCGGTTGCCTATTTCAATTGCATCAGGGCAACCGGCCATAATTTCTGCTCTGATAGCACTGGGAGATTCGTTTCGAGGATTATCATCTGTAATAGTGATTTTATCTGCTAATCGGTGGGCTACTTTGCCCATTAAAATGCGTTTGCCTTTATCACGCTGGCCGCCGCAACCAAAAACCAGATGGACTTGTTTTTCGGTCTGTTTCTTCAGCGATAGAAGCACCTGTTCTAGGGCGTCTGGTGTATGTGCGTAATCTATTACGATTAGAGCATTCTTTGGATGGCCATAGATAGGCTGCATGCGCCCATCAATCGCAGACAGGAACGAAAGCGACCGGAGGGCAATTTCAACTGGCAGTCCAGATAGATAAGCAGATATGCCAGCCGCAAGCGCATTACTGGCCTGAAAAGTACCTGTTAAGCCCAGAGGACACGTATATTTTTTATCTTTAAAAAGAACGTTTAACTCTAATCCATAGCCAGTTGGCTTGATAGATTCAATGCAAAAATCAGCTTGCGAATCCTCGCCAAAAGTGACGATTGATACTGGCCGTTTTCTAACATTTTCCAGTAATTTTTTTCCATATGGATCATCAATGTTAATAACCGCATGACCACCATCTGCAAGATAGTCTAAAAATAATTTTTGTTTAGATTCGAAATAAGCATCCATGTTTGAATGATAATCAAGATGGTCTCTGCTCAGATTGGTAAAAACCGCAACTTGAACGTTGAGGCCATTCATTCTTTGTTGTTCTAAACCATGACTGGAGGCTTCAATCGCAAGATAGGAAATATTTTGTTTAGAAAAACTGTTTAAAGCAGAGAAAAAATACTCTGACGAGGGTGTGGTAAGACCAGAAGAAGGCACTTTAAGCACTGTGGAGGAGCGTGCGCCAAGCGTGCCAAGAGATACCGCATTCCAGGTATTGCGCTCCCAAAGTTGTCGCAGGAACTCTACTGTTGACGTTTTGCCATTAGTGCCAGTAACAGCGACTGTAAAGCCAGGTCTTGATGGCCAGAATTTAGAACACGCAATTGCAAAGCAACCTCTGACATTATCTGCGCGGAGTAAGGCAATGCCATCTGGAATAACCAAGTCTCTGCCGTCTGCTAGAATAGCAACAGCGCCATTTTTTATCGCACTATCTATGTAGTTATGTCCGTCAGATAAATTGCCAGAAATAGCAGCGAATAAAGAGCCTTTTCGAACATTACGAGAGTCACTTGTTAGATGAGTAATAACTAAGTCATCATCTCCTTTCTCAAGCGTCACTGTATTTGTTAAATCGAATAATCTAGAAAGATGCATACACGGTCTCCTTGCCATCTAGCATCATGGGTGGCAGAAGATTCTGGCTATTTTCCGGCTTTGTTATGTCAACCGGATGAACGCCTAAAATTGGTGCAATTTGATTCACAACCTCTTTTATTGCGGGTGCAACCACCCATCCTGCCGTTGCGTAATTATAAGAATGCTTTTGTCCAATTGGCTCATCTACCATCATCATAATCAGATAAGCAGGGTCATTTGCTGGAAATGTTGCAACAAATGACACCCGGTTAGCCTTCCGATTAAATCCCTTATTCTCCACTTTTTCAGCAGTGCCGGTTTTTCCGCCAACAAGGTAGCCAGGCGCATCTGCAAAATTGCCAGTGCCAATTTTATTGCTGACAACCAGACGCATCATAGAACGCACCGCCATGGATGTTTCTGTTGAAAAGATTCTTAACTTTTCAATGGGCTCATTTGCGTTTCGCCTTAACAGAGTAGGGGCGATATAATGACCATCCCCGCCTGCAGCAGCAATTGCAGCAGCTGCCTGCACCATGCTTACGGATAAGCCATATCCATAAGACACTGTCATTGTGGTGATATGTGACCAGTTTTGCGGCACTAAGGGAACGCCGTTCTCCACGATTTCAAGAGGAGAAGCTGATAGAAGTCCGAGTTGCTTCATATAATTTTTTTGTGTTTCAGAGCCGATTAGCTGGCTTATATGGGCAGAGCCTATGTTAGAAGATCTCACTAATATTTCTGCTAGCCCAATCGAGCCTTTAATAGGGTGATAGTCATCAATAAGCTGGCCTGCAACGCGAATAGGTTTTGATACATCAATTGTGGCTTGCATATCAATTGCGCCCGTTTCCAGGGCAATAGCAGTATTGAGGACTTTAAAAATAGACCCCATCTCATACACGCCTTTGGTAACCTGATTAAAGCGCGCAGTGTCTGTGGATGTCATAATATGGTTTGGATCAAAATCCGGAAGAGAGGTTGCTGCCATAATCTCACCAGTCTTGACGTCCAGAATTAATGCAGCGCCGCCTAATGCTTCAAATGTTTTAATTTGAGTATCTAGTGATTCCCGTAAAATTGTTTGCAACCCTGTATCGATTGATAAATATACATTCTCGCCAGAAGCTAATGTTTCATTCTGGCTTTTCTCGATACCAGCAATTCCGTTATTATCTCTGTCTACAGCGCCAATAATATGGGCAGCCTCTCTTCCTTGCGGATAAATCCGTATGGTTGCTGGCTTAACATAAATACCAGGCAGACCTAATTGTAGAATAGCTGAATGCCTTTTGGGCGTTAGTTTTCTGTCTAGCTCTGTAAATCGCCCTTTTTTAGTGAGGCGCTTTATAAGCGTTGGTTTATCCAATTTTGGAACATAAGGTAGAAGCGCTGATGCAACTTCTTCTGGATTAAAAATATGCTTTGGATCTGCATATAGGATATTGACCGGAACCGTGCTGGCAAGAATGCGCCCTTTTTGATCTAAAATAGCGCCTCTGGCTTTATCGTTAATAGTGGCATAGGAATGGTTAGATGTTTTTGGTTTGCTTAACGCAAGCGCGATAGATTGCGCGCCGATAAGCGTAAATATCAAAAGCATCGAGAAACCTGAAAATATTAGTCTATAGCCAGCTATTTTTCTGGATTTTGATGGTTCTGGGCGGCTTGGCCATAATAAGCTGCGACAAATATTCAGAAATTTAATATGCCACATTTTCAACTCCTGCATCTGCATTCGGGATTGATGTGGTCACTGAACGTCTCATCGGTATTGATGAGATAGGCAGAATACGTTCTGGTGTTATGGCGTTCATTCCAAGCAGAGAATGCGACAATCTAAGCAAACGCTCAGGGCGCGTCAGGAAAGTCCATTCTGCTTGAAGAACATAATTATGCTCTGTTTGTGATTTTATTTCCAACTCTAGCTGTTTTAGCGTTCGGTATTGCTCATCAACAGTGAGTTTTGCAAAATATAACCCGGATCCGAGTACAGCAACGATGAGGCAGGATAAAAGTACAAAGCGCATTAATCTCTCCCCATCATTATCTCGCGCGCATCGCGTGCTTCTTGCACTGGAGCGGACGTTCGAATGCCAACCCGCAATTTAGCAGAGCGTGCACGAGGGTTAGTTTCAATCTCGCTTATCTCTGGAAGGATGGGTTTGCGAGGTAAAAGCCGAAATGTTGGCTCTGTATCTGGCTGAAACGGTTGATGACGCGATGGCTGGGCTGCATACCCTGCGCGCTGGCTAAAGAACCTTTTAATAATTCTGTCTTCCAATGAATGAAAACTTACAACTGCGAGTATACCGCCTTCTGGTAAAATTCTCTCTGAAGCAAGCAAAGCATCGCATAGCTCACCAATTTCGTTATTTACATAAATTCGCAATGCTTGAAATGTACGAGTGGCTGGGTCTGACTGACCTTTTTTCGCGCGAGGTAGTACAGAGCGAACAATCTGCGCAAGCTCAGATGTTCTAAGCAGGGGCGCTTCTTCGCGTTTGGCACTTATAGCGCGAGCAATCCTACGTGATGCGCGCTCATCTCCATAGGTAAAAATTATATCAGCGAGTTCTTTTTCTGGCATTGAATTAACGATATCAGCTGCGCTCTCACCTGCTTTAGACATTCTCATATCCAACGGACCATCAGATTTAAAGGAAAAACCTCGCTCTGCTTCATCTAGCTGTGTGGAGCAAACGCCAAGATCAAACACAATTCCGTCTGGTCTGTTAAACTGAGTATTGGCTATTAGTCGTTCAATCTCAGAGAAGGAGCCCTCCAAAATAGTAAATTTTTCGCCAAAATCTTGCATCTGTGCCTGCGCGCGCGATATAGCATCTGGATCTCGGTCTATCCCAGCAACACAACAATCAGCTTGATTTAGAATTTCGCGGCTATATCCGCCATTGCCAAAGGTCGCATCAATAATATGATCGCCATCTCCGGGTGCGAGGGCAGAGATAATTTGGGGCAACATAACCGGATGGTGAAGCGCGCCCATATTCATTAGGAATTTCCTTGGTTAGGTATTCCGGCAAAGGATAATTTAGGTACTTTGCCGTTCCGTGCATTATGACGAGTTTCGGCATCGCGTGGCTTCCAGTGCGCTGGATTCCAAATTTCAAAGGAGCGCCCAATTCCTGAAAATAACGCCACTTCTTCAAGTTCTGCATATTGAATGAAATCATCTGAAAGCATTACTCTGCCTTCATTATCAAATTTCATCTCCTGCGCACTTGATAGCATTGTTTGCAGGGTAAGGGTGTCTTCAGACAAGACATCCATTTGGTCTATTGCATCGACAATCTGGCTTATACGCTCAATGCCGCATCCCTCAAGACAAGAACGCGTTAACGATTTATAGAGATAAAGAGGTGTGTGATTACGCTCAAATATTGCGCGATATTTAGCAGGCACAGAAAGCCGTCCCTTTCTGTCTATCTTGTTTTCAAAAGTGGATAAAAACAGATCCACCCAACGCCTCCTTAATTTTTATTTCTCCGATAACTGCTGTTAAATGAGATATGGGATACTATGGGATATCATGGGTTACTATGGTAGTCAATGGTATTTTACTGTAATTCCATGGAAAAAAGCGTTATTTTTCAATTATTTGAATGTAAAATATAAGGAGTGCGATCTAAAATTCTGAATTTAAATGATAATTTTATTTTGTTTATGTTTTGTTCTTGTTTTTATGTAAAAATTCAATGGGAGCGGGATAAAATCAAGACCATTCTTAGCTACAAAAAAAAGGGGATTATTAGCTATATAAGGGAGCTTATACTGCCATTAATTATACTGTTCAGAGAGCCTATAAGCCGGGTTCTGTTAGAAGAAATCTTCATTGATAGCTATTCATCTGAACCGTATTGTTACCAATAGGTTTTAGCGATCTACCCGGACAATCTGGCAGGACCGCCAGTGCGTCTAGACGCGTATGTCCCTATATGATCTTGCTTCGGATGGGGTTTACCCTGACCAGTTTTGTTACCAAAACTGCGGTGCGCTCTTACCGCACCATTTCACCCTTACCCTATCTTTTCAGCTAAGGCGGTTTAATTTCTGCGGCACTTTCCCTAAGGTCGCCCTCGCTGGAAGTTATCCAGCATCCTGATCCTGTGAAGCCCGGACTTTCCTCTCACCTTCCATTTAAAATGTTAGCCAAGCAGCTATCCAGCTCTCTGAACATATTTGTTGTGACGTGTTTCGTATTTAAAATCAAGATTGATTATGAAAACCGTGACGCATAGGCAAAAAATCCCCAAAAACAAACCTGATATAATGCGGGGGGATCATAACGCCTCGCCAAGTTCCTCTCGGCGTAATTCGAGTTCAAGCCAGCTTTGTTCTTTTTGTTCATGCTGCTCTCTTAAATCTTCGACTTCTGTTGCCAGTTTCTGATAAGTTTCTGGCTGCTCTTGGAATAATGCCATATTAGATAATTTCTGCTCAATTGAAGATATCGTTACCTGCAATGCCTCAATTTCTTCGGGGAGTGTCTGCAATAGATATTTTTCCTTAAAGGTTAATCTGTCTTTGGTATTATTTTTTGGCTTATGAGCTGTTTTTTTAATCTTCTTCGCTGTTTTCTTACTTCCATAAGATTTTCTTTTTTCCAGATAGTCTGAATATCCACCTGCATGAGTTTGAATTTTGCCATCTTCTTCGAATGCTAGAACAGAGGTAACAGTTCTATCAATGAAATCACGGTCGTGGCTTACAATCAAGATTGTTCCATCATAGTCAGCAACAACTTCTTGCAGAAGATCAATGGTTTCTAAATCAAGATCATTTGTTGGCTCATCGAGCACAAGAAAATTATGTGGCTGTGCAAAAATTTTGGCAAGAAGCAATCTGTTCTGCTCTCCTCCAGAGAGGCTATAGACACGTTGTGTCATCTTAAAATCATCGAATAGAAAATCACGAAGGTAACTTGCCACATGCTTTGTTTTTCCCGCTACTTCTACTGTATCGCCGCCATCAGGGCATAATATCTTCCACGGAGTTGCTTCTTGCACAAGCTGTTCACGTTTCTGGTCAAAATATGCTGGCAGCAGGCCAATTCCAGCTTTTACATATCCAGAATCTGGCTCTCTTTGTCCTAACAATGTGCGAACCAGCGTTGACTTACCAGCACCATTTGGGCCGACGATTCCTATTCTATCGCGTCTTTTTATAACAAGATTAAAATGGCTTGCTAATATCACAGAAGCGTTCTTGCCATTTTCCGCTGAAATGTTTGCCGAAATGTTTTCTGAAATGTTCGCCGGAATGTTTGCCGAAATGTTCGCTGGAACGGTCAGGCCAAGGTTGCGAGCTTCTACAACAATTTGTCCGCCTGCCTCTGCCTTGCCACTTGAAATTTTAAATTCATGTTCTGCTTTATTGAAGTCGCTTTTTCGCACTTCTCTTAACGCAGTTAATTCTCTTAGTCTGCCCTGATTTCGCTTGCGTCTTGCACTTATACCTTGGCGTGACCATCTCGTCTCTTCTGCTATTTTTTTATCTAGCTTGGAAAGTCTTACAGCTTCTTCTGTTAATATGGTCTCTGACCATTCCTCAAATTCTGAAAATGCCCCATCGCGTCTTTTTAGCGTTGATTGATTGATCCAGATAATACTATTGCCTAGCGAGCGCAGAAATGCTCTATCATGGCTGATAATTACTAAAGCGCCTTGATGAGAAGAAAGACGCGCTTCCAGCCATTCAATTGTCGGCAGGTCAAGATGATTAGTTGGCTCATCAAGTAATAATATATCTGGTTTATTTACTAATGCTTTTGCAAGTGCCAATCGGCGTGCTTCCCCGCCAGAAAGTGTGTTTGTTAAACGCGCAGGATCTAAATCCATTTTCATAAGCATCGCTTCAGCAACATGCAACTCTGCTGGGTTTCGAAGGGAATCCCCAACATAACTTACAAGTGTTTGTATCCCATTTATAATCGGATTTTGGGGCAGATAAGCAACCTCAACACCAGGGGCAACCCATAGACTTCCCTCATCAGGCTCTACGCTTGCTGTAATGAGTTTCATCAAAGTAGATTTGCCAGCCCCATTCCTGCCAACAAGTGCTAGTCTCTCACCTGCATGCAATGATAAGTCCACATGTCGAAGTAACCATCTATCGCCAAGATTTACCCCAGCATTTTTAAGCGTGATTAGCGGCGTTGACATAATTCTTATAACTTTTCTTCTACTATAATAAGTGAGTCTTGATGCATCATATGCGCTTTAACATGGAGTGATATGCCGCATTAATAAGGCGCAATCTATCTGTAGCAGCTTGTACAAACTCTTCTGGTAATCCTTGGGAAATTAATTTATCTGGATGATTTTCACGCACTAATTTACGCCAAGCGGCCTTGATTTCGCGCTCACTTGCATCTGCTGCAATTCCAAGGATGGTATGGGCGGCACCTTCTCCACTTCCGTAGATATCTGCCATACGCTGAAATTCACCTTCATCAAATCCAAAAATGGAAGAGACTATGTTTAAATAATTCCATTCTGGTGTGGAGATTTCACCATCTGCTTTTGCGATGAAAAAAAGCAACTCTAGTAATTGTTCAAGAATGGGCGCGCGACTCCCAAATAACGCAACACTTTGTTTTGCATAAGACTGAAAACCATCTGGGGTTTGTCTTGCCAGATCCCAGAATTGTCCAACACGTTTTAAATCTTCTGTGGGGATGTGAACTTTCTGCCTGAATGCTGTGATCTCTGAGCGGGTGATAACACCATCTGCCTTTGCCATTTTTGCTGAAAGAGCGATGATAGCAACCGTAAAGGCGATTTTTTTAGACTCGAAAGAATCGCTAGGCCCTTTGAACTTTGCCTCCGCATAATGACCTGCTGCTGCTCCCAGAAGAGCGCCTATGGGCCCACCAATTGCAAATCCAGTAGCCCCGCCAATGATAATTCCCCAGATATTCATAGGCTATGTTGTGACTGTTTTTAGGGTTAATTGCAAGTTGCATAAGCCCTGTAAAAATGTATTGTGTGATGATAATTTGTCTAACAGAGTATCCTTATCTAAATGCAAAAACAGTTATTTGATTTTACGGGTTTGAAATGTCCATTGCCAGTCTTGAAAGCAAGGCGAGCTCTAAAATCTATGGCGATAGGTCAATTAGCAGAAATAACAGCAGATGACCCAGCAGCCCCAATAGATTTTCAGCATTTTTGCGAAACATCCGGTCACACGCTTGAACAACAATCTGAGCAGGATGGTTTATTTACCTTTTTAATTCGCAAGTCTAATGAGTAGAAAAAAGCATTTCTTGCTGGGACTGAGTGAAAATACGAGCTTTTGCGAGATCATTCTGCCAATCAAAAACGCCTATTTCCGCACAGAATGAGAAGAAACCAGAAGAGGGCAGGCCAGGCGTTTGCTTTGAGAATATCATACATGCCCGCAACGGCCTTCCTGCGCGCATATCCTCTAACGTGATTTTCTCCAGCCATGTGACAATTCGATTGATTTTTTGCGGCCCCGTTAGCTTCATACAAACAGCAAAGTCAGAATAGGACATAGCTGTTCTAGTTTGTATCAAGCTCTGAAGTATGATTTCTGCTGTTAGGTGCTCATCTGACGTTAGTTGCATTGATTTATTTAAAACCCCTTATCTAAAAAAGCAACTGACCTAAAACCTCATAATAACCTGTTATGAGATAAAAATATATTGAATTCAGCTTTAATCGAGTTAGGCGTGCGGACTTGCTTGTGAGGCTTAAACGCGCTACCTAGTTATTATGAATTTTTTTCGCGCTGTGTTATTTTCGGTGTTTTTTTATAGTTCCACCGCCTTGATGGGTGTTTTGGGACTTCCTATTTTATTAATGCCAGCCAGATATGCCTCTAAATTAGGCTCACTCTGGGGGCGCTGTGTTCATCTATGTCTCTCTATCATCCCGATTGGTTTTTCCCTTAAGGGAGATAGTGCAAAATCTAAGCAGGTTATCTATGCGGTCAAACACCAATCTGCATGGGAGACTTTGATTTTATACTGGCAATTAGATAGCCCTATTGTGGTTTTAAAAAAAGAATTATTATCCATTCCGATAGTAGGTCAATTTATGAAGCGTGCCGGATGTATTGCTGTTGATAGATCAGCTGGAATGCGTGCATTAAAAAAACTTCAGGAAGAAGCGCTCTTAGCAAAACAGACAGGCAGGTCCATTCTGATTTTTCCGCAAGGCACCAGAGTTGAGCCGCGCGATAATACAACACCGTATCAAATAGGTGTGTTTTCACTGTATCAAGCACTATCAATTCCTGTTATCCCGGTTGCATTGAATTCGGGACGTTACTGGCCAAATAAAAGATTTCTTAAAAATCCTGGAATTATAGATGTGATATTTATGTCACCAATTAAAACAGGTTTGCCACGAAAAGAATTTATGGCAAAATTAAAAAGTGATATTGAAGATAAATGCGCTGAGCTAGAAAAAAAGAGAATTTAAAATGGATGGAGAAAGCCCATTTGGTGGCTCTCAACGAAATGTGCTTGGAGGCCTGTTAGAGACCTGTTCTCTTGAGCCCCTGACAGGCTATTTCAGAGATGGATGTTGTCATACTGATAGCGCGGACGCAGGCATTCATACTGTATGTGCATTAATGGATGATGCTTTTTTAACATTTAGCAAACAAGCGGGAAATGATTTATCCACACCGCGTCCTGAATTTAATTTTGCTGGTTTAAAGGCTGGTGATTATTGGTGCCTATGTGCAGCAAGATGGGAGGAGGCAAGGTTAGCAGGCGTTGCTCCTAACGTAAATTTGAAGGCATCGAACTATAAAACCCTTAGCCTTGTATCCTTAGAGGATCTCATCGAACATGCGCTCTAAACTTGGTAATCAGTCTCAACATGAAAAAGCGGCACAAGATAGCATTGAGGCTATTTCTTATGAGGACAGAACAGTCTGGTTTATCTGGATAGGACTTGTCTTTATTGCCATAGCAGCATTGCCGTTCATCGCAAGATCTCCTGATTTAGTTGGATTTATTGCTGATTTATGTGTTTCCATTACGCCTTTTTAACAATAATGTTTGATGGCCGCTTCATCGAGCTACCCATTTACTATTTTGGGGGTGTATTTGTGGGGGCGTTTATCCGCGTGAAATTGGCGCGAGTGTCCCTCAGGTGAGTTGGGACCGGCTAGTTTTACTCATCTAAGGGACATGTATCTATACGGATGAGGCTTTAGGGTGGATCTGTTTTTTCGGTAATAATATTTTTTTTCTATATAAAATTATTTACAGATTGAATTTATTGAATTAATTATGTCCCCAATAAAAAACGATTGGCAGCTAAATTAGGCAAGACCAATTAGCCTAATAGATTTAAGAACTATTTTTATGAGCGTTACAGAGCGTTAATTTCTAAACTTCCGATGACAGGATTTACAGCTGTCGCCAACGGATTTTGCAGCGGAGATTATGGCCTCTTTATCACCTTGGTCTACCGCGGCAACCACTGATAGGGCCGCTAATTCGAATGTTTTTGCAGCATCTTTGAAGCCGTCAAAATCCTTCCAAATTTCTGCAGATGCCTCAGACACGCCGCCGCCGCTTCCTTCTGGAAAATAGTCAGGCATAACAGCGCCCCATTGTGCTAATGCTGCAGCATTTGCCCTTATATCTTCTAATTCATCACTTCTGATTGAAGCGTATAAAGCTTTAATATCTTGTTGGCTCTTTTTGAACAAATCCATACGTTCTTTTACAATACCTGTTGCGTCCTTATGTGCATATGATGCTGCACAAAAACCCAATATTAATGTGGTTAGTAATGTTAAAAAGATGCGTATCATTTTAATTCCTGTTCCATTCTAATTAAGTGTCATGCTTTATGTTGTTTTATACTGATGCAGGGGCATTTATGGACTAAAATTAGATATTAATTATTTAATAATTTTGCTCAAGTTTTATTTCCCGAAGCGCAATATAAATTCCTGCACCGACGATTATCAAGATACCAAACCACGTCATTTTGTCTGGAATGGCGCCGAAAAGATAATATCCAACAGCTGTCGCAGCAATTATTTGGGCATATATAAATGGAGAAATGATATTTGCCGCAGCTAGTCTGAAGGCCGCAATCATTCCAATTTGGCCAATTGCAGAAAAAATCGCAAAACTTGCTAATAGGGGTAGCTGTGATTGATGTATCGGACTTGCGTAGAAAAAAAGCAATGGCAGTAGAAAAAACGAGGCACAAAGAGCGGTATGGAAAACACTACAAATAAGCGGGCTTTCTTGGGATAATTTTCGATTCAGAAGGTAGAAGAAGGATATGAAAAACCCAGATCCAAGCGCTATGAGATAACCAGGTGTTTGCCCAGTAAAGCTTGGTTGTACAATAATAATTACGCCTATAAAGCCAACTAGGACAGCCATAATGCGTCTTGCACCAAGAGGCCGTTCACCCAGCAAAAAAGGAGATAGGGCAGTCACAATCAGTGGTGAGACAAATACCACCGCAATAGCGTCTGCTATATGGATAAAATGAACTGACCAGTAATAAAAACCAATGCCAAGACAGGCAGATCCGCCGCGCAAAAGCTGAAGCCAAGGTCGAGGCGGAATAAGGGTGCTTCTCCCGAAATATAAGGTTATTGGGATCGATAAGAGAATTACCAGAAACATATATTGGATAGATAAAAATGTAACAGGCGTGATTTCTGCGGATAATAATTTTGAGATACCATCTTTCACAGCATTGATACTAACAGTCCCAACAAACAAGAATATACCAAGAGATGTTCTATTGTAAGGTGACATATTCTACCCTGTTTCCGCTTTTCTAAGATTTGCTATATTTGCCCCAATGATTAATATCGCGCCACCTAATATAAACAGTGATAATGCCTCTGCATAAACAAAATAGCCAATCACTGCTATAAGGGGCAGACGCAGAAACTCTAATGGTGCGACAATAGACGCAGGTGCCAGCGTTAGCGCTGTTGTAATGCAAAAATGAGCGGTTAACCCGCCAACGCTAATAACAGCAACCCAATGCAGATTTGCGGTATTAGGAAGTGCTATAATACCATCAAAACCAGCACCAATAATACTCATGACGCATTGCATAACAGTTAGCCAAAATAAAATGCATGTAACGGATTGGGTGCGGGTTAATAGCTTGGTTGCAAGAATGCTTCCTGCAAAACCTACGGCACAAAATATAGCCGCCAGCATGCCTGCCGATAGGCCTGTTGCTTCAGGACGGGCAATCATTAATATGCCGATAAAACCAATAAAAATCGACAGGAATTTGGTTTTGGTTAAGGTCTCTTTTAAAAATAAGGGCGCTATCAGAGCAACCCATAAAGGTGCTGTGAATTCAAATGCAAAGAGTTGAGCAAGAGTTACTTTTGTAACCGCAAAGTACCATAATGTTTGACCAAAAAAGTGACTAACATTCCTGATTGTATGAAGTTTTAGAGTATTAAATTTTATTTGATTTAACGTATTAAAGCGCCAAGCCAGTGCTAACACGATAAATATGCCAGCAAGAGAGCGCCAGAGCATAATCTCAAAGCTATCTAACTCTCCTCCTAATTCTCTTCCAGCGATTGCCATTAAACTAAAGCTTATAACAGCCCCAAGCATCCAAACCCCAGCCTTCATTGAATCAGTTATAGATAAAGACATTCAGGCACTCGCAGATAGATTAAGGGAAAATGATGTACTCATTTGCTCAAGCTTGAAAACACAGCACTCGGCCAGTATTTAAACCACTCATACCACATAACGGTTCGTTAAAGTGTGACTTATTTAGAAATGCCAGCAAAATGTTATGTGTATTTATGATCTATAGATTTGTAACGATCTGAAAATACTGGTTCCAGAAAAGGGCGCTAATTTTGTTTAAATTTTTGTGTTATTGCTAAATACTTGGATAGTTCTTTTAATTTAAGAAGCATTTTTATCCTTTTCTGGCTATCAGGTAATAACGTTTATTTTAGGGTGTGTGATGGAGCGATATGATGTCTGTTAACAAATTAGCGTCAAAAATAGGGTTAGCAATAATCGGATGCGGGGATATTGGAAGAGCGAGAGCAGAATTTGCACGGATTTATCCAGGCGTTGAATGGATAGGCGTTTGTGATGTAAATAGAGAACGAGCACAGATTCTGGCAGATGAAATTCAGGCTGATTTTGTAACAAGTGATGCAGCAGAGTTGCTATCCCGCTCTGAAGTAAATGCCGTTATTATTGCAACGAACGAAACGGCCCATTACGCGCCAGTATTACTGGCGATAGAACGAAATTTATCTATGTTTATTGAAAAACCACTTGCTGTGGATTTTGCTCAATCTATTGAGTTATCCAATAAGATTGCGGCTGCAGGGATTGATGCTGTAATGGGGTATACACAGCGTTTCAGACAGCGCTTTCTTGTCGTCAAAGAGAAGCTTGATACCAACCAAATTGGCCATGTTACCTCTGTTACCGCAAAGGGAATGCTAAATCGTACAATTGCGAATATGGTTTTATCAAGAGCCAATGACCTTCGTAATATCACGCCAATTGTTACAAGCGGCACTCATATGCTTGATATGTGTTTTTGGCTGATGGGTGACATAAAACCAAAATCCATTTTCGCACGCTCCACTGATAAGATTTTTGGCGGTTCAGGTAGTAAAGATACAACAATGGCAGTGATAGAGTTTAACAATGATACGCTGCTTTCGGTCGCTCACAGCTGGGCCGCACCAGAAAATTGGCCTGGCGGCGTATATGGAATGCAGATTGGCCTGATAGGAACAGACGGTGTCATTGAGATTGATGATATGCACAAAGAGGTAATACTCGCAAGCAACCACTATCAACCCCCTGGATATAAGCGTGATGCCCAAATTGATTTAAAATCAAATAGGCAAAATAGAAATGTTGATTTCCTAACAAGCATTCCTTTTGGTCAAAGGAGCCAGAGCGAGATGTGGGGCCCCATAAGAGAGGAGACATTCTCTTGGTTTCATCGTCTGCTTACAGGTGCCAACACGCCTCATACTACTGCCAAAGAGGGGCATGAGAATCTGGCGATATGTATGGCGATTGACTGTGCTGCCAAAACAGGCGGTATCCTCGAGATACCCCAGGATCTGAATGATCTTCAGCAGTATTTTTAGAGATAAGATTAGCAGATAATAAAATTAAGAATGGCATAACTCAACAAGATAAAGGCTGGTTTGCTCATGCAATAGCTGTCTATTTTTGTTGCAGTATAGAATTTAATAAATTAGTTATTATTCATATTTTGCTCTATTTGTTATTGCTGTATGTATTATTGTTATATTTGTAAATTTTTATGATTGAGGTGAGTGATGCTATCAGAGTCAAGAAAAGGGTTTTTGGTTGTTGCCGATATTTCTGGATATACTCGTTTTCTAGCGGATACAGAGCTGGAGCACGCTAATGGAATCCTGAAAGATTTATTTGATGCTATTGTTCCGATCTTTGAGAACTCAGTAGAGATTTCTAATTTTATGGGAGATGCCATATTTGCTCATAATGATGATATGACCATATTAAATTCACAATATATGTTGGATTTTTCAAAAGACGTTTATAACTCATTTGCAGATAAAAAAGAGCTTATCAATATTAATACCTCCTGCGTATGTAGTGCATGCAAACATATGAAAGAGCTTGATTTAAAACTATTTGTTCATTATGGCGAATATATCAATCAGTCTTTGCAAGGAAGGCAAGAGCTTGCAGGGTCTGATGTGAATAGCCTATTCAGGTTAATGAAAAATGATGTTGTTGAAAAAACAAATATAGAGCCTTATTTGCTGGTCACGCAGCAAGCATTAGATGCCATGGCTCTGACTGATTATGCACAAAACAAACATACATTATCCCAAAGCTATGAGCATGTAGGAGAGATTCATTTTGTCGTTGATGATTTAAGCAAACACTGGAAAATGCATCGTGAGGCAAAACGATATTATATCGAGCCAGATGATAAATTATTATTTGACGAGATTTCGATAGAGATTAATGCCAGCGCGCAATTAGCATTCCTTATTTATACCAAGCCTGAATGGCGGCAAAGAGTGATGCATGCTGATAAAATGGAGATATTCAATAATCAATCAGCAACATTAGGTGAGGGCACATCCTTTCACTGTCATCACGGAGATGTGGTATTCAAAATGGAAATAACAGATTGGCAAACCAGCCATTATGTGTCTCTTAAACATATGCTTCCATTTGGTTTATTTATGAGAGAAACTACAGAGTTTATCAAGAAAGATAAGGGTTGTATTGTAAAGACACGATTTTCTGAGATAGAGCCTCAAGATTTTCTGGGAAGCATAAAGGCGCTACTTGTCAGAAAGAAGGTTCGAGCAATGATGGCTGAAGGCATAACATCGGTTCACGATAGTATGGCAGAGTTAGCAGATGAGTTAGCGCAATCTAAACATTAATTTTAGAAATCAGCGCAAAAAAAATTATTCTGAGACCCTAAATTAACCTCTCCTTTAATCACTGAACAAGGCGATTGTAACAAGGCTCGCAAGACTAAAACCAGTCCAATATTTCCAGCCTGACAAATTTGCTTTTTCAGCAATGAGCGTCCAGATAAGCCATACAGAGCCAGCAATTACAATTTTTGTAATGATATTCATAGTTATAACCCTAACCCCAAATGGTTCTTTGGTCACTTTTGGATAATTTTTTTTTGAGGTTTCAACTCTATGCAGGAATCACCAGTGATACAAGCGATCTGAATAAATAAAATTATTCAAAGAGAATTTTTTTTGGTCATGCATTGTTTGCGTCAATATAGTGCAAAAAAAGCACTGTCATTATGGTGTCATAATCAGTAGCCATTTAGAACCTAATGGGAATAAGTGAGTGCTGTGAAAAAATTGAGTTTCAAAAAAGGGGAGATTATTTTTAAAAATGGTGAGCCTGCTTCTCATATCTATTTGGTAATATCAGGTGAGGTTGGATTATTTTTCTCAACCGACCCAAAAAATCCATATATCACTATTAGAGAGAATGAAACTTTTGGTGAAATGGGCGTGATTGATAATGAGTTGCGCCAGTCGCGTTCTTCCTGCTTGTCAGACTGTGAAGTTGTGCAAATAGAAAGAGAAATTTTTCTTAAAAAATATGAGAGTTCAGACACACTTGTAAAAGCCCTGATAAAATCGCTTAGTGTGCGTCTTCGCGAAGCCAACAAAAAATTAATGAGGTCGCGCTAGTCTATCAACACTGTTTCTTGGTTAAATATGCAGAATTGTTGGACTATTCCAAAAACCGTTAGTTACGATAAAATAGCGGTATCTTCGTGATAATTAATTTGTCTTGGCTTGCCGTCATCATCTAAGGCGACAAATACAAATTCGGCATTTGTTACCTCGTTACTTTCAGCATCAAATCTACTTCTTGCCCAACTATCAACATGAATCCGCATAGAGGTTCTGCCAACCGACTGCAATTTAGCATAAATGGTGACCTCGTCACCTACTCTAACAGGGCGCAAAAACTGCATTCCTTCTACGGCAACAGTTGCACTCCTGCCACGTGATACACGCCCTGCCAGATTGCCAGCAGCAAGGTCCATCTGTGACATTAACCAGCCACCAAATATATCCCCTGACGGGTTTGTATCTGCGGGCATTGCTATGGTGCGAATAACAAGTATCCCATTTTCTGATGTATTGTTCATTCTTGTTTAAACTCTAGCATAATGCGTCCTAGATGTTGGTTTTCTGCCATTCTCTGCAATGCCTTATCTACATGTTTAAAGCCAAAAACGCAATCAATTGGCATTTGTAAATCATTAGTAGAAATTGCATTCCATAAATCATGATAGGCAGATTGTGCTACTTGTTCATGTTCGTGAATATCTCGGGTTCTGCCAGTCGTCCCAATATAAGTTATTCGGCGCTCTGCATGCTTGTTGAAGTCAAATTGAGATTGTTGACCGCTTAATCTGCCGACATTAATTATTCTGCCGCCCACTTTGGTTATATTTAAATTGGCAGACGCAAAAATCCCTGATAGTTGATCGATCACAAGGTCTACCCCTTGTTGCTCTGTTGCATTCAAAATTTGATTTTGCCAATCATCCTGCGATATATCGATACATATATCCGCGTGATACTTCTCAAATATAGGGAATTTGGATTTATCTCTGGAACTTCCAAATATCGTTTTTGCGCCAAGATATCTTGCAATCTGAAGCCCCATTAAACCAACTCCGCTAGAGGCTCCTTGTATAAAAATTGTCTGGCCTTTTTTGAATTGACCATGTGTTACGATTGCATCATGCATGGTTAATACAGCAGAATTATAAGTTCCTGCCTGAAGAAGCGACATTTCGGGTGAGGGGATGGGTAATACCCGCCTGTAATCTGCAGCACAAAATTGCGCCCAACCTCCAGAACCTTGGGCAACCACTTTATCGCCAACAGAAAAACCACTAATGTTACTGCCGATTTCTACGATCTTGCCGCTGCAAGTCGCCCCTAATATTTTCTGCTTTCCTGATAAATGCCCAAAAGATTGCCCATGTGTTTCCAGCAAATCAGAGCGATTTACAGAAGATGAATATACTTCAATAAGAACTTGATTTTCGGTTATAACGGGCATCTCAATAAGGGCTAATTCAACCCCATGCGCCCCTAAAATAATCGCTTCCATCATGCTCCCTTGATTTCACGTTTGTTGAGTTCCAGTTGGGTGAGCTATGCCATTGATTACTAATTTAGGGGCTATGCCTACCTCTATTAATTCTGGACGTGCCAATAAATAATCTTTCATTTGGGGGATGGCTTGCATATCCGCTAAAAACATCTCAAGTCTTGGAAATTCAGAAATAAGTGTTGGGTCTAGTAATTTTGATAAATCTAGATGATGGAATGTTGCAAATTCTGCAGCTCGGGGGATATCATCACAAAAGTATCTTGCATCATTTTCACTCAAACACCTAGATAAGTCTGCAAATCGGGCAATAAGCATTTCGCGCATTTCATCACGTTTTGATATGAAATTATCGCCTACTGCGAAATTCACAGCAGGGTTTAATGGGAAAAACAATTCTTGTGCAGATTGCAAAATGGCAGAAGATTTCGCCGCCTGAATTGGATCCTCGATAGCAAGGCCTGCTCTGCTTTCAAGAAATTGCAGAATAGCAATGCTTTGGCAAATCTGTGTAGAATTATCAACTTCGAGCATTGGTAATTGCCGGAACGCGATTTTGGGTTTTACCTTAGCCCAAACATCTTCAAAATGCTCCCACGACATTAAATATTCATGTTCTATGTTATGGCAATGCATCAACATTAAAGGCGCTTCTGCCAAAGCTCTCATCTTGAAATAAATTAATTTGAGGGACATTAAACACTACTCCGAATTTATAAATTTGATTTGATGTTTATGAAAATGGTCGTCACATTTCATCAGGCATTATTATTTTTTCATCCTTGATATCATAAGTCGTAATGAAACGATGCATCTCATTAGCCATGGTTACAATTGTGTTAGACACACCTGTTTTGTCTAGTAGCTCGAAGATGTCATCTTCGCTCTCAGCTATCCAATGACAGAAGAAGAAATCGTCTCTTCCTCTCCAATGTTGAACAACATAAGCTTTTTCACTTGTGAAAAATTCAAAAAACTCTCGGTCAGTTGGATGCCAATTATTATCAGCCTCTGAAGAGCTTGATGTATGGGTGCACATAAAATGTTTTATGAAACCATCTCCTTGACCCTTAATGTTGCGATTTAATCAAACTCACAATTGAGAAAAGGACAGCACTATCGGGCAACATTGTTTTATTCTACATACATAAGATATAAATTTTATTAGTTATATCTAAAATGTAGTATTATCATCAGGGTATCAACAAAAAAATCTATTCTGATAAGCCTCGATAAGATAGTTACGTCCTAAAATAAGCCATAAAATAGCATAATAGGAAATGATAATAAGGATGATATAGTTGCTCAGACAAAAATACATAATTTTATTTTTATGGTTTACCATGTCTTTTGTTGGCCATGGTTTTGCGGACCATTCTCCCAAACAATTAATGCGCAATTTTTCTGCTTTTTCAAAATTAGCAGAAACAGGCATGCTTGGGCCCTTTGATGTGAGCGTTGCAAAATTTGGTGAATTTAAAAAGTCGCAATCGCCAATGACTTATAGTGATAAATATGACTATCTCTTCGAGGATAAATTTAATTTAGCAGCGATTATTATGAACAATGATGAGGTTGTTTATGAGCGCTATAATCTAGCGCGTTCTATCGATGCATCCACACCGTTGCTTGGTATGTCTATGAGCAAGACGGCGGCAAGTGCTTCTATTGGCGTTTTGCTCTGCCAGAATGAAATATTGAATCTTAATGATAAAGCAGGTGTTTATTCTGAGTTTCTGAGGACAACGCCCTATTCAGAGGTCAAAATTAGAAACATATTACAGATGAATAGTGGGGTTAGTCCATTAGGTCGAGCAGATGAAAAGAAATTCAATCAAAAGGCTCGCGGAATGCAAAAATATGCGGGTGAAGCAAGTGTCAGAGAGGCATTGAATTTTTATGATGTCGCCGCAAGAGAGCAGGGTACAGGGATGAATTATCACTCATCTGATACGCTTGCATTATCGGTACTCATTGAGGAAATTTCTGGAATGCCCCTTAGCCAGTTTTTTTATGAACATATCTATACCCAATTCGGGCAGAATAACTACATGCATTGGACTAGCGATGAATTAGGAACGACTGTTTCTTTTTCAGATTTGGTGATGAGCGCTAGAGATTGGATTAATTTTGGCAGTTACCTAATGCAACAAAAAAGGGACAATACTTGTCTTGGCGCGTTTTTTAATGAAGGGGTGGCATTATCTGTTGAAACAGGTAAAAAAAATGGCGCAAAATACGGTTATCAATCATGGGTTTTCAACATACATGAATCTCCTGCGATGGTTTTGCAGGGTCATGGCGGACAGTTTTTGGTGCTCGATGAGGTAACCGACACCTTATTACTCACTATTTCAATTAATGAGCGGTATAAGATAGGCAATCTATTCAACGATATTGGCGCCATTACCGAGCAATTACAGTAATAAATCTGTATTCTCAAATAGATTTGTTGGTAGCGGTACCATGGCGGCACATATCAGGTGCATACTTACCTATATTATGAATAGGCTTGGCTGTAATGTCCTTGCCCAGTTTGAATATATATCAGATATACCAGTTTCAATATAATAGCGTTACGAGCCCAACATCAGTTATAATTTGGACGCTGTGGCATATTTCATTTTAAACAAAATTGAGGAGGCATCAGCCGCATTTAAGAGGGGGGTTAGATTAAATCCAACCTTAGCTGAAGGCTATAATAATCTTTGAAATAGCTTTAAAGATCAGGGCAAGGTGCATGAGGCGATAGATCAATTCAAACAAGCTATATTATAATGACAGAATGCTTGTTTATTACCCCCAACAGAATAACCGCATTGTTAAAACAGCTTCGCAGCATCAGCTCAGAAAAAAACATTTATAAAGAAAGCTCAAAAGCCTAGCTTAATTATACAGCTTTATTTAAAAAAACGCTTTCAGCAACTTATTGAAATGATGTTTTTCCTTTCATAAGCACACATTATCCAAGTGGGTTTCCAGACTTCTCAGCCTATTCTGGGATTGATGAGCTTTGAGGCATTTCTTGCTACTAAAACCCCTGAGTTGCAAAACATGCCGGAAAAATCTTCAGAATTTATTGAGACGTGTTTGCAATCATTTGCTAAGGACTTGGCGTCAGGCCAATTCGATAGATTAGTAAAGTCTAGCCGCCTAGATACAAGCTTCATAGATATGAATAGAATTATCGACGCTTCTCAGCGTTATTTAATATTTCTTTGCGCTTGGTTGATTAGTTCTG
>ERZ802822.109-NODE-109-length-62536-cov-10.485422_pt1 | contig 62536 bp, 51 predicted proteins | sample MGYA00345649_ERZ802822 | MGnify/ENA primary metagenome ERZ802822 (study PRJEB30503, sample SAMEA104212359) | marine metagenome | biome: Westerlies Biome; feature: [SRF] surface water layer (ENVO:00010504) within the epipelagic zone...; material: water... | reverse complement strand
AGCAACAAAAACTTCTTCACCATCAGATAAAGCATCAACATCAAATTCAAAAGCATTTTCAATAAATTGATCAATTAGTATTGGATGATCATTTGTAGCTTCGGCTGAGCGGAAAACATAATCTACAAGTTGTTCTTTATTATAAACAATCTGCATTGCTCTACCACCCAAAACATAGCTTGGCCTTACTAATACTGGGAATTGAGCAATTTCTGAGAAATTGATAATTTCTTCATAATTTTTTGCAATACAATATTCTGGAATTTGAATTTTTAACTTTTTAATTATACTGGCAAATGCTTCTCTATTTTCTGCTAAATCAATGCTAGCAGAAGATGTACCAAATATTTTGACACCTTCATTTGTTAATTGCTCTGCAATTTTTAAGGGTGTTTGACCTCCAAATTGTACAAGAACTCCATCAGGTTTTTCAAATTCAATAATATTCATAATATCTTCAAATGTAATTGGTTCAAAGTATAGTCGATCTGCTAAATCAAAATCAGTTGAAACGGTTTCTGGGTTACAGTTCACCATAATGGATTTATATCCAGCTTCTCTAAGCCCATAAACTGCTTGAACACAGCAATAATCAAATTCAATTCCTTGTCCAATACGATTTGGACCCCCACCCAAGATCATTACCTTTGGTCCATCAAGTGGTGTAATGTCATGCGTAGATTCATAGGTAGAGTATGAATATGGAGTTTCTGCAGTAAACTCACCGGCACATGTATCTACAACTTTATAAACTGGCTTTAAGTCTCTTTCTTTTCTAATCTGCCTAATTTCTTCAACTGTTTTATCAGTAAGTGCAGCTACTTGAATATCTGAAAATCCATTTTTTTTCAGCAATTCTAAATCATCTAATGAGTTATGATGATTTTCCAAATAAACAATCTCTGCTATTTCATTTAAGAACCAGGGATCGATACCAGTGTTATTATGTATTTCTTCAATTGTAAATTCTTCTTTTATTGCTTCTTTCACTTTTAAAATTCTGAATGCACTTCCATCATTAAGAGAAGATATATCTAGAGAGCGATAACGTTTAATATCTGGATCTTCATTTCTTGGGTCTTTAGTAGAAAGTCCTGGTAGGTTTAACTCTAAGGATCTAAATGCTTTTTGGAATGATTCTCTGAATGTTCTTCCAATGGACATTGCTTCACCCACAGATTGCATTTGTACTCCTAACTTTCCGGAGGCAGAAGAGAATTTTTCAAAATCAAATCTAGGTAGCTTTGTTACGACATAATCAATTGTTGGTTCAAACGCAGCTAGTGTTTTGTTAGTAATATCATTTTTTAATTCATCTAAGGAATATCCAACTGCTAATTTGGCAGCTATTTTTGCAATTGGGAAACCAGTTGCCTTCGAGGCAAGTGCAGATGAACGACTAACTCTAGGGTTCATTTCGATAATCACCATTCTACCATCTTTTGGATTAATAGCAAACTGTACATTCGAACCCCCCGTATCAACTCCAATTTTTCTAATACATTGTATTGCAGCATTCCTCATATGCTGAAATTCTTTATCTGTTAAAGTCATTGCTGGAGCAACAGTAATAGAATCTCCTGTATGTATTCCCATAGGATCTATATTTTCAATAGAGCAAATAATAATGACGTTATCATTAGGGTCTCGTATCAACTCTAGTTCATATTCTTTCCAGCCTAACAAGTACTCTTCCACCAATACCTGACCTGTAGGACTTTCCTTTAACCCTTTTTCAACAGAATCTTCAAACTCTTTTTCATTGTATGCAACTGAACCACCCGATCCTCCTAAAGTAAAAGAAGGCCTAATAATTGCAGGTAAGGAAATATCATCAAGCAAATCTTTTCCCTCTTCCAATGATTGAATAGTATGGCCATATGGCAAATCTAAACCAATCTCAAGCATTGCTTCCTTAAACTTTTCTCTACTTTCAGCTGTTTCAATAGCTTGTTTATTAGCTCCAATGAGCTCTACATTATATTTTTTAAGAATTCCCTTATCATTTAAATCCATTGCCACATTTAAAGCTGTTTGCCCTCCAACAGTAGGCAAAATAGCATCTGGCTTTTCTTTTTGAATAATTTCTTCAACATATTCTAATGTAATAGGCTCAATATATGTTCTATCAGAGAATTGAGGATCTGTCATAATGGTAGCTGGGTTAGAGTTAATTAATACAACTCTATATCCTTCCTCTTTTAATGCTTTAATAGCTTGCGTTCCTGAATAATCAAATTCACAGCCTTGACCAATGACAATCGGCCCTGCACCTATGACTAAAATTGTTTTGATATCTTCTCTTTTAGGCATTGGAATCCATCATGTTAAAAAATTTTTTAAAAACATATCTTGAATCGTGTGGGCCTGGACTAGCTTCTGGATGATATTGGACTGAGTATGCCCTCATATCTTCACATTCAATTCCTGCAATAGTATTGTCATTCAGATGCGTATGTGTGACTGTAATATTAGATGCTAAAGAGTCATCGCTAACTGCAAAACCATGATTCTGTGACGTAATTTCAATCTGATTAGTTTTTAAATTTTTGACTGGTTGATTAATTCCTCGGTGGCCAAATTTCATTTTAAATGTTTTAGCTTCTAGTGCAAGTGCTAAGATTTGATGACCAAGACAAATACCAAAGATAGGTTTTGTCCCTAATAATTTTTTAACTGTTTCGATTCCATATGATACTGCAGATGGGTCACCTGGTCCATTCGAAAGAAATATACCATCAGGATTATAATTCAATATCTCTTCTGCTTTAACAGAGGCTGGGAAAATAGTTACTTCAGCATTATTTGCTAGCAATATATCATAAATATTACTTTTCATACCATAGTCAATAGCTGCAATTTTATACTTTGGATTATCTACATTGCAAATAATTGTTTTTTCGCTTCTAGAAACTTCCTTAGCTAAATCTAAACCTTCCATAGAAGGTATATCCTTAATTTTCTTGGCTAAGCTATTAATATCAAAATCGTTCGTAGAAATAATTCCTCTCATTGATCCATTATTTCTAATATGGATAGTAAGAGCTCTAGTATCAATATCTTGTATCCCCACAACTTTATTTGATTTTAAAAATTCTTCTAGTGAGCTAGTAGATCTCCAATTAGATGGAGATAGTGATTCGTTTTTGATAATAAATCCTGATGCATAAATGTTTGAAGATTCTACATCTGATTCATTGGTACCGTAATTACCAATATGTGGGCTACACATAACAATCATTTGCTTTGCGTAAGATGGGTCTGTTAAAATTTCTTGGTATCCTGTCATCCCAGTATTAAAACATACTTCACCAGATGTTTCCCCTAACGAACCAAGACTTTTTCCTTTAAAAAAAAGACCATCCTCTAAAAATAGGATAGCCTTTTGCTGATTTCGCATGCGTAGATTTTACCTCATATATATTAAAATTAAAACCTTATTTTTTTACCTGTATGCATTGTTCGCACTGCTAATAAAGTAGACATGGTAGTAAATATGATCAAAAAGATGAAAGAAGACTGAAAGTTAGCGTCTGAAACTCCCAAAGTTGTATACCTTAAAGTATTGATAGCATAAAAAATAGGATTTATCAGACTAATAGTTGTTGCCCATGCCGGTAACATCTTTATGGAATAAAAAATTCCTCCTAGAAAACTGAACGGCGTTATTACAAAATTTTGAATTAGCGCTAATTGATCCCAAGAATCAGATAGCTGTCCAATTAGTAGGCCTAAGCTAGCAAAAGACCACGATACTAAAAAAATTGAGATTAAAGTTAAAGGTAGATCATTAATTGGCATACCTGCTAGCCAGCAAATTAATAATATTAGCGTTCCATTTACAAAACCCCTGACTGCTCCTCCAATAATAAATGATAAGGATAATTCTAGACTAGATAATGGAGTAATCAATAGCTCGGGTAATGTTTGAAGAAGCTTCATTTGCAACATAGAGGAAGCTGTATTTGCTGTAGCATTTGTAATAACATTCATCATTAATAATCCTGGAAGAATATAAATCTTATAAGAAACTCCGCTGATTTCTGAAATTCTATTCTCTAAAGCAACTCCAAATACAAATATATATAAAAGCGTTGTAATTACGCCAGGTATAATCGTTTGTCTCCAAACAGAAAAAAATCTCATAACTTCTTTTGAAGATAGAGTATAAAAACCCACCCAATTATTAATCATTAATTTTTCTCCCTGTTAAATCTATAAATACGTCTTCCAATGAAGCTTTAGGAAGTTGGACATCCTCAATTCTTATATTATTTTCTGATAATTTTAAAATAATTCTTGGTAAATCTAGGTTTGGCTCTTTTGTTAAGATTTCTATTTTTTTTTCATTCACGAGAGGACTAAAATCCTTTAAAATAGTATCTAAATTTGGGTAATTTTCTTTTGTATGAATCACTATCCCTGATTTATTAACCATATTTTTTAAATTATTAACTGTGTCTTCAACAATCAATTTACCGTTATCAATAATTCCAACCCTTTCACATAAAAGTTCTGCTTCATCAATATAGTGAGTAGTTAATAATATAGTTTTACCTTCTGAATGAAGCTCATTGAGATATTTCCATAAATCATGTCTTAATTCTACATCTACACCTGCGGTGGGCTCATCTAATATGAGAATTTGTGGATCATGTACTAAAGCTTTAGCAATTTGTAGTCTTCTTTTCATTCCCCCGGAAAGCATTCGCATTTTTTTATTTCGATGCTCATATAATCCAAGCTTATTAAGAATATAGTCTATTCTCTTTTTTGCATTTTTTCTAGTCACCCCGTAATATCCAGCTTGATAGTATAAAAGCTCTTCTACCGGGAAAAAGAAGTCATTACTTAATTCTTGTGAAGCAATGCCAATTTGAGATCTAGCATATCTAAAATCAGATACAATATTTTTCCCTAAAATTTTTACTTCACCGTCTGTCGGCTTCACTAAGCTGGTAATAGCATTAATAGTTGTAGATTTTCCAGCACCATTTGGTCCTAGAAGGCCATAGAATTCTCCCTTTTTAATAGATAGATCGATTCCTTTAACAGCATACACATCATCATATTTTTTATGCAGATTAATTATTTCAATCCCAAGATCTTTCAACTATTTCCCCTTTTGAATTTTGTATATAGCCCCTAAAGAACCTACTATATATAGTTCATTATAAATATCTTCTCCAAAAGATGCAATCATATGCTAATCAGAAAATAATAAAGATTTAACATACTTAATTAATAATTTTATCTAGCTGATCTTCATTCATAATTTTTACATTGAGTTTTCGAGCTTTTTCTAGTTTTGATCCTGCGTTGTCTCCGACGATTATAAAGTTTGTTTTAGAAGAAACTGAGCTTGAAACCTTACCGCCTTTTACCTCTAACATATCTTTTATTTCATTGCGGTTATATTTTTTGAAACTTCCTGTAATGACAAATATAGTTTCTTTTAGTTCGCCAGCATTATTGAAAATAGTCTTATTAATAATTACGCCATTTGTAAAGCAATTATTGATTATTTCTTTATTTGAAGAGATACTAAAGAAATCGATAATTGATTGTGCTACTATTAGACCTATACCTTCTATATTTTCTAAATCCTCCACCGAAAGATTAGATAGAGTTTCAATAGAAGAATGACAGTGAATGTCTAATATTTTTGATATATGTTGACCGACGTTTGGTATACCAAGTCCAAATAAAAATCTGGGAAAGGTAGTTGTTTTAGATTCATTAATTGAAGTAATAAGATTCATTGCAGACTTATCCTTAAATCGATCTAACTTAATTAAATCATCATATTTTAATCTATATATATCATCAAAGCTTTCTAAAAGATTTACTTCTAGTAATTGTTTGACAATTTGAGGACCCATACCTTCAATATTCATTGCATTTTTAGAGCAAAAATGTTCGAGCATTCCCATGACCCTAGATTTACAATTCGGATTTATACACCTGTAAGCAGCTTCCCCATCAATACGTTCAATTTTGCAATTTGGGTCAGGCCAGTTAAAATCACTAATTGCAAACTTTTGTGTATTTTTAGGTCTTTTTTCTTTCAGAACTTTTATAATTTTAGGTATAACATCCCCTGATCTTTCTACTATTACATAATCATTAATTCTAATGTCTTTTTTATCAATTTCATCTTGATTGTGCAAAGTAGCACTACTAATAATTGCTCCAGATATCTCTACTTCTTTAATTTTTGCAACTGGAGTAATAACTCCTGTTCTACCTACTTGAAGTATTATATCTAAAATCTGCGTTTCTGCATTTTTAGACTTGAATTTTGCAGCAATAGCCCATCTTGGAGACCGAGCTCGCTCTCCCAGTTTAGATCGTAGTGTATAACTATCTACTTTGATTACAGAACCATCAATTTCATATGGGATGTTATCTCTTTTCTCCTCTAAATCTTGGTGATATAAAATCATATTATCTATACAGTCAATTTTTTTTGCTAAAGGATTCACGGGCAACCCTATTGATTTTAAATATGACAACATATCCCAATGAGTATTCACGTCTAGTCCATCACTTGCACCAAGCTCATAACAAAAAATGGATAGCTTTCTTCTTGAAGTAATATTTGGATCTAATTGCCTTACACTGCCAGCTGCTGCATTTCTAGCATTAGCAAATAGCTTTTCACCAACATGAGCTCTTGCTTTATTTAAGATTTCAAAATCAGATTTTAACATGAAGATTTCCCCTCTAATTTCTAGAAAACTTGGGTAATTTTCTCCTCTTAAAATCATAGGGACGGCATTAATAGTCTTAATATTGTGTGTTATATCTTCTCCTGAATACCCATCTCCTCTGGTTAGTGCTCTGACCAATTTACCATTTTTATAAATTAATGAGACCCCTAAACCATCTATCTTTGGTTCTGCCACATAAAAGGTTTTACTTTGATCTAACCATTTATTAATTCTTTTATTGAATTCAGAAATTTCTTGCTCATTGATAGCATTAGATAAAGAGAGCATAGGAATCTCATGATCATAATTTTGAAAACCACTTTTAATGGGGTGGCCCACTCTCTGTGTTGGAGAGGAGGGTTCAATCAATGCTGGATTAGCTTTCTCAAGAGATTCTAGTTCTCTGAACAAATTATCGTATTCTGCATCGCTTAAATATGGCTGATCTAACACATAATATGCATAATTATGTTCATTAATCTGGCTAGTTAACTGCTTTATTTTTTGTTTATTTTTTTGTTCCATAATATTCCTAAAAATCCGACTATAATCAGTCCTAATAATAATTGAATCCTAAATTTATTGATTCTAATTGAATTAGCATACATTTTGAATTCGTCTCTTGCAATACTATCAAAATCAAAAGACCACACTAACAGTCCATCTGAAATAGACTGCGCGTTGTTACTGCGAACTATTCCTGGCAAATTGATATTAAATTGAAAATAATCATTCATTAATGCTGTATTTTTTAAAAATTCGCTTTCATATTTATCAACAAAGATTTCCATATCTTTAAAAAAATTTCTTGGAAGATTTTTTGATATAGGCTTTAAAGCATCTTTCAAGATAATTGATGAATTTATATCAAACTTATCTATCAAATCTCTTTCTTTAGCATAACTAAAATATGAATTTATCTGATTATTGATTCTTTCTTTGAAGATACTATTCACTTGAGCTTTTTTATCATAATCTTCAAGGCTTTTTGTAATAATATGCTTTTTAGCAGGTACTATCCATGATAATGAGTCAGCTTCTATATCTAAATATTCAATGACAGAGGGATATTTTTTATTAATAGCTAAGCTATTCACATTTGATTTAAAACTATAGGTATTCCAAAAGAAATATTCTTTTTTGTCTATATCTATACTATAGATTAAGCTTTGGCTGTCAGCAAAACTTAATTTTTGATTTATGGGCTCAGTAGAAATAGTTTCTTTTTCCCAGTTGAGATTTTTAGAAAGCCTGTCTTTATCATCTAAGGAGGTCATAGTAGTTGCCCACTTTATTGATTCTGTGTTTTTAGGGTGGACAAAGTCTTTGTTTTCTAAATCAATTTTGTCGCCAATTGAGTTATATTTAATAGAAAACTTTCCATCAGGGAGTACAGATATATGTATTAAGTTTTCAACGCATGCCGTCATTAGCATGCATGCTATTATTAATAATGCTTTTTTCATCTTTTTATGAAATTACTATGAAATCTTTAGATGTTTTGTTTAGTACAATACAACCGTCATCTGTAACAACGATATCATCTTCAATACGAACACCGCCAATATCTTCAATATAGATACCAGGCTCTACTGTCATTACATAGTTTGACTTTAAATAGTCTGTACTAACCTTACTAAATCTTGGATCTTCATGAATTTCAAGACCTAATGAGTGACCTAATCCGTGATCAAAGTATTTGCCATATCCAGCATCGGTAATATGTTTTCTTGCAATAGTATCAATTGCTTTACACGAGACTTCAGCTTTAATGCCTTCAATACTCTTGATTTGAGCTTCTAAAACGATATGATAAATTTCTTTTTGTTGCTCTGAATATCCTTTAGTAGCTACCGTACGAGTCATATCAGCATGATATCCTGCGTATTTTGCTCCAGAATCGATAACAACCAGTTCGCCAGGACCGATTTTCTTATCAGTTGGTCTTTGATGCGGCATAGCAGAATGAGGGCCACTACCAACAATTGGTGAGAATGCATCTGCATCTGCATCACCATACTTACGGTAAAGGAATGATAACTGATTAGCAATTTCCTGCTCTTCTACCCCAATTTTAATCATAGGAAGTACTTCTGCAAATGCCTTATCAGTAATTTCTACTGCAGTTTTAAGCGCTTCAATTTCTTTATCATCTTTTTCCATCGCTAAGGTTTCTACAGATCCAACTATATTTTCCCATTTTACATGAGGTAAAATGTTACTGATATCAGAGAACATTTGATGAGAAACATTCTTACCGTCAAATCCTATCTTAAGGCCATTTGATAAAAAATTTTTATTTTTTATTACTTGTAAGTGAGGGATACTATCGATTGTAATATTAGCACCCCTTACTTCATTTTTAGATTGGACAACATACCTACCATCTGTTATAAACTCGCAGGTGTCTGGGGCCATTAATAAAGAACCACTTGATCCACCGAAGCCACATAGATATTTAATATGTATCATATTAGTGATTAACATTCCATCTACATTTTTTTCTGCTAAAACTGTTCGTAACTTCTCTTGTCTTCTTATAAAGTATTCTGCACTCATTTTTGGTCCTCTTTTTAATTAAGATCTTTTAATATTTTTTTAGCTTCTAAAATTTGTTTTTTGGTTTTACCATGATTAATAATTGTATTTAAACTTCTTTTTGCCTTAATAATTTTTCCTTGTAGTAGCATTAATTTAATATATGATATGGTAACTAGATTTACCTCTTTGCTAATTTTTTTAGGCTTAGGAACTGGCTTATATTCAAGAACAATTGCTGGGTTAATCCTTTTTAGTTCTTTTACTACTTGTTGTAATTGAGAAGATTGTGAGTTGTTTAGAATTTCAAATAATAAAAGATAAGAAGCATAGTGATTAGTATCATGCTCAACAACGGACATGAGGTGTTTTTTCGCCTCTCCAAATTTATTATTCTTATATGCTCTTTCTCCCCTAAGATAGATGTTGTGAATATTTGAAATCATCTTCGATTTTCTTTAACCCATTTTTCAATATAATCTAAGGATATTTGAACGGGAGTACCTGGACCGAATAGTTCTCCAACACCAATTTTAGCTAGTGCATCACTATCTTCTTTTGGAATAATCCCTCCACCTGTTACTAGAACATTCTTTAACTTAGAATCTTTTATTAAAGACATAACCTTAGTAAAAATTGTCATGTGGGCACCCGATAAAATAGATAGTGCTATGACATCCGCGCCTTCTTGGATCGCAACTCTAACAATACTTTCAGGTGTTTGGCGAAGTCCTAGATAAATAACATCCATGCCAGCATCACGATAAGCAGCTGCTAACACTTTAATTCCTCTATCATGGCCATCAAGACCTGGCTTTGCCATTAAGATTCTAATTGGTGGATTTAAGCTCATAATAGATATAATTTAACTAATCCAGACGTTTGATTCCCCTAATAAATCTCTTAACATTATAAGAAAATGATTACTGCTAGATACTCTAATTTTCTTAGATATAATCCTTCGGGAAGATCCATCTTCATTGTTCATGTGCACTACAAATAAACTTTGACCTAGGTTGTCAGTTGCGTGCTTGTAAACTTCATCTATGGTAGCTTTTGTAACATTTTTTCCTATCTTTATATTAATTTCTTTTAGTTTTAAAACTTTTTTGGCATGATTAATAGGAACAACCTCATCTACAATAATTTTCAAATCAGAAAAATCATTTTGTGATGTAGAATTACCAACTAGGAAAACGATATTACCTTCACTTATAATTTCTTTATATTTTTCGAAAGCGTCATGGAAAATAATTGATTCTACCTGACCACCCAGGCAGTCTAAATTAAAAAAAGCCATTGGTTGATTTTTTTTATCATAATGCAGCTTAAAACTTGAGACTGCTCCGCCTATTCTTATTAAGCTGTTTTCTTTTAAGTATTTCTTTTCGGTAAAGTCATAGTTACTTAATTCTTCTAGAGTATCAGCATATTTCAGTAATGGATTACCTGACACATACAGGCCTAATACTTCTTTTTCTTTTTTTAGCTTGTCTTGGTTTCCCCAATCTTCGATGTTAGGCAAGTCGGGTTGTTTCACTAAATCTTCTTCATCTGAGAACAAATCAATCTGATTTTTATTGGAGGCTTTATCTACTTGCTGACCATAGTTAATGGCAACATCTACAGATTCAAATAACTGTGCTCTGTTTGAGGAAATAGAATCAAATGCACCTGCTAGTATAAGACTTTCTAATACCTTCTTATTAACAAGTCGCTGATCGACTTTTGTTACAAAGTCAAATATCGATGTAAAATCTCCTTGAGCTTTTCGAACTTTAATGCATTGCTCCAAAGCTTTAATACCTACATTTTTAATAGCGTTTAATCCAAAGGAAATTTCTTTGTCATTTAGTGGGATAAAATTGATATCAGACTTATTAATGTCTGGTGCATTCACCTTAATATTCAGTTTTCTACATTCATTTATTAGCACTACGACTCTATTAGTATTTGTCATCTCACTAGTCAAGTTAGCAGACATAAATTCTGCTGTATAGTGTGTTTTTAGCCAACCTGTTTGATAAGCAATATAAGAATAGGCTACTGAGTGACTTTTATTAAATCCATATTGAGCAAATTTATCAATTAAATCAAAGATTTGCTTAGCTTTAGCTTTTGATAAACCACTCTTCACTGCACCGTTAACAAATTTTTCTGCCATCTTATCCATTAAGGAGCGATTTTTTTTACCAATGGCTCTTCTCATTTCATCTGCTTCTGAAAGAGTAAATCCTGCTATAATATTAGCAATTTGCATAACCTGCTCTTGATATACAATAATTCCATGGGTTTCTTTTAATGCTTCTTCAAGTAGGGGATGGACATAGTCGACTTTTTCTTCTCCGTGAGATCTTTTGATATATCTATCAATATTTTGCATTGGGCCTGGTCTGTATAATGCGTTCATGGCTACTAAACCCTCTATACCGGTAGGCTTAAGTTTTTTAAGGAAATCTCGCATTCCAGCAGACTCAAATTGGAAGATTCCAACGGTTAATCCTTTTGAAAAAAGATTGTATACTTTATCATCATCCATTGGAATAGTATTTATATCAATATCTTTTTTTGATCTTTCTTTAATTAAGTCTAATGCTTTATCAATAACAGTAAGATTCCTAAGGCCTAAAAAGTCCATTTTCAGAAGACCAACAGATTCTAATTCTTTCATATTGTATTGTGAAGTCACATCTCCTTGCGAAGATTTATATAATGGTACAAAATCAGTTAAATCTCCCGGAGCGACTACCACACCAGCTGCATGAATTGATGCATGTCTTGTCATACCTTCAAGGACTTTAGCATTATCTAATAAATCTTTATGGGATGTTTGTGAAGCAGTACGAAGCTCAGAACTTTGTTTCAAAGCTTTATCTAAAGTAATGTTTGGACCTTCGGGAATCATTTTTGCTATCCCATCTACTTCAGAATAAGGGTAACTCATAACGCGTCCTACATCTCTAATAACTCCTCGAGCATTCATTTTACCAAAAGTAATGATTTGTGTTACAGAGTCATCTCCATATATGCTTTTAATATAATCAATGACTTGGCCTCTACGCTCTACACAGAAGTCAATATCTATATCTGGCATACTAATTCTGTCAGGATTCAAAAAACGTTCAAAAATTAAGTTATGTTTTAGTGGATCAATATTGGTGATATCTAAACAATAAGATACAAGACTTCCTGGAGCTGACCCTCTACCAGGTCCTACTGGAATTCTATTTTTTTTAGCATATTGTACGAAGTCTGCCGTAATTAAGAAGTAACTCGCAAATCCCATTTTTTTAATCACCGACAGTTCATATTTTAACCTTGTATCCATTTCTTCGGTATATTGATTAAATTTTTGCTTCATACCTTCTTGACATAATTTTTCTAAATATCCATCTACATCTTTTGCATCAGATCCTTCAGGGATTTTATACCAAGGGAGATGGTATTCATCCATGGGAATATCTAAATCAATACTATCAGTTATTGCTCTTGTGTTTTCTAAAGCCTGCGGAAATTCTTTAAATAGAGAAAACATTTCGTCTTGCGATTTAAAATAAAATTCATGTCCTGGATATTTTAATCTTTTAGAATCACTTAATTGCTTTCCTGTTCCAATACATATGTGGACATCATGTGCAACATGATGTTCTTTTCTGGCATAATGAGCATCATTTGTTGCAACGGTTGGAAGTCCCATATCTTTAGCTAGCTTTGTAGCTAACTCTATATTACGTATTTCTTCTGGTATGCCATGATTTTGCAATTCAATATAGTATCTCCCAGGGAAGATGCTTGAATATTCTTCTGCGACTGCTTGTCCTCTAGCATAACCACTATATAACAGTGCTTCCGGTAAACTTCCTTTTAAACAAGCTGACATACATATAATGCCTTCATTATATTTTTTTAAAATTTCTAAATCTACTCTAGGCTTATAATAAAATCCTTCAAGATACCCGTGAGTTACAATTTTCATTAGATTTTTGTAGCCTTTTAAATTCTGAGCGATGAGTACTAAGTGGTTATAATTCCCCATACCACCAGATTTATCTCTAACAAGACTACTGCCTTTTGCAACATAAACTTCACAACCAATAATAGGTTTAATATTATTTTTCTTAGCCTGCTTATAGAATGAAATGGCACCAAATAAATTTCCATGCTCGGTAAGTGCTACTGAATCCATGCTTAGGTCGTCCATTCTTTCTAATATAGAGTTCACATTCTGCGCTCCATCTAATAGGCTATGGTCTGAATGGTTGTGTAGATGTATAAATTCGCTTTTCATTATTTTCTAAAAAAAACCTTAATTACTCTTTTATTTCCTTCTAAATCTTTAAAAAATGTACCTTCAATATTGCTATTATTATCAATCATATCAATGATTTGATTGGTAATTTTAGATTTAGGAATTTCAAAATACATCGCACCGTCTTCATTTAATAAATGTGAAATATTATTAATAAAATATTTATAGAATTGTATTCCATCTTTTTTATCTGTCAAAGCATCTAATGGATCATGATTTTTTACTACACTATCTAATAATGGAATCTCATTGATATCAAGGTAGGGGGGGTTGCTTACTATAATATCAAATTTTCTAGTCTTCATTTTAAAAATATCCTGCTTCATGATCTTTATATTGTCTATTTTTAAGTGAAGAGCATTTTGATTAGCGACGTCAATTGCCTTATTTGAAATATCGATACCCATTACCTCAAAATTTTTATAAATACTGGCTATAGTAATCCCTATGCACCCACTGCCACAGCCTACATCAAGCACTGTTTTTTTTGACATTTTCTTAAAATCATTTCTAATACAATCAATGAGGAGTTCTGTTTCTGGCCTTGGAATAAAAACACCTGGCGGTGTCAAAAAAGAATCTTGGTAAAAGTAAGTTTTTCCAATTATATGCTGAACTGGCATGTCTTCTAGTAATAGAGAAAATGCTGCTTCTAGACTGTATATTTCCTTATTAGATATGAAATGATCATTTGTATATAGTTCAGCTTTAGATATACCTAAAAGATCATCAATAATCATTTCTGACTTTTGTTTATACTCTTCAATTTTTTTTTCTTTAAGAGCTAACAATTGTTTATTAAAAAAATCAGTCAAGAGATAGTTTGGATGCATATCAGTTAATCTTAGAATTATCCTCTGCAAGTTTTAATTGCTCTATAACATGATCTAGGTCTCCTTCAAGAGTGACCTGTAGTTTATGAGTGGTATAATTTATTCTATGATCAGTAATACGGCCCTGTGGAAAGTTATATGTTCTAATTTTGGCTGAACGATCACCTGTAGATACTAAACTTTTTCGCATTTCATCTCTATCTTTATTTAGCTTTTCTTGTTCTAAGGCAAACAACCTTGCTCTCATAACCTTGAGAGCTGAAGCTTTATTTTTATGTTGAGATGCTTGATCTTGACATGTCACAACTAGGCCTGTAGGAATGTGCGTAAGACGTATAGCGGATTCTGTTTTATTAACATGTTGACCACCAGCTCCACTAGCACGATAGGTATCTACTTTAATGTCAGTTGCTTCATTTATATCTAATTCTGCTTTTTCTGCTTCTGGTAAAACTGCGACTGTTGCTGCTGATGTATGTACTCTTCCACCAGACTCTGTTTTAGGAATTCTTTGAACGCGGTGGACGCCTCCTTCATATTTATAAATACCGTATGCTTTATGGCCCTCAGCGCTAAAGATTACAGATTTTAAGCCACCAACGCCCGTTTCATGAATATCCATTACATTAATGGATAGACCATTTTTTTCGGCATATCTAGAATACATTCTAAATAAATCAGCTACAAATAAGGCAGCCTCATCTCCTCCAGTGCCGGCCCTAACTTCTATGATAGCACTTTTATTATCGTTGGGATCGTCGGTAATTAATATTTTGATAAGTGCATTTTCAATATTAGATAACTTGCCTCCAATAGACTCTTTTTCTTCTTTCACCAAGTCTGCATAGCCTTCTTCACCATCTAGAGCATCCAACTCCTCATTTTCTTTAGTAAGTGCAACAAACTTTATACTTAAATCATATACTTCTTGAAGGGCACTTTTTTTCTTCGATAAGGAAGCTAACTTTTCTTGATTAAGTACATTGGAAGGATCTATCATCTCTTGCATAATATTATCATATTCCACAATAGTACTGTTTGCTTTTGATAAGATGTCCATAGATTAAAAATTTATAAATAAAAAAACGCTTAAGAAGCTTTTTTATTGTACTTGCGGTTGAACTTCTCAATTCTTCCAGCAGTATCTACCAATGTACGTTGACCTGTATAGTATGGATGTGATTTATCAGAGATATCTAGCTTAAATAATGGATATTCTTTTCCATCTTCCCATTTAACAGTTTTATCTGTTTTGACAGTAGATCGTGTCAAAAAAGAATAGTTACATGAACTATCCTCGAAGACAACGAGTCTATATTCTTTTGAATGTGTATCTTTTTTCATTTTAATTCTTTTAAACTTTCTTCTATTCTTTTAATTCCAGTTTTGATGATTTCACTACTTGTTGCAAAGGATAATCTTAAATAGCCCTTTGCTCCAAAACCATCTCCTGCAACTGTTACTACACTTGCAGTGTCGAGAATATAATCAGAAAGGTCGAAAGTGTCGCGTAAAATTTTACCCTCTTTTGTTTGCCTATTTATGTAAGATGAGAAGTCAGGAAACATATAAAAGGCTCCTCCAGGCATATCACATGTTATACCTTCTAAAGCATTAAGAGCATCAAACATGACTTGGCGTCTTTCTTGGAATTTACTTTTCATATCTAATACAGGTTGGGGATCTCCCAAAAGAGCTGCTACGGAAGCTTTTTGACCAATTGCATTTGGGCAAGATGTTGTTTGTCCTTGAATTTTTGACATCGCTTTTACGATTATTTCATCTGCAATAGTATATCCAATACGCCAACCGGTCATAGCATATGTTTTAGACATACTCCTAATAGTTAAAACTTCAGCACCCATACTATTCAAGCTATCTATTGCGGTGAATTCTCTATCGTAAACTAACTCTTCATATGTTTCGTCTGAAATGACAATCCAATTATTTGCTTTGCTGATTTCTAACATCTTTATAATTGCTTGATCTGACCACACACCCCCCGTAGGATTACTTGGAGAGTTAATAATCACTCCCTTAATAGAAGGATCAATTTTTTTGAAATCATATCCTCCCATAATCTTCTTATTTAAATCATCAAAATCTGGTTCAAACTGTACGGATGGTAATGTATTGACTAAAAGAGGTTCTGCTCCTGACAATCTTACAAACTCTGGGAAAGACACCCAATAAGGAGAAAAAATAATTACTTTATCGCCTTCTTCAAATAGTGCTTGGCAGGCTACTGATAATGATTGTTTTCCTCCGTTTGATACAATTATTTGATTCGTATCATATAGAGTCCCTGTATGATTTTTTACTTTTGTTTGGATTGCTTCTTTTAATTCTAACATTCCAGAACCTGGAGTGTATTTAGTGTAGCCATCTTCGATTGCTTTTTGGCCCGCTTTGATGATATGCTCAGGAGTATTAAAATCTGGTTCACCAACACCAAAATTAATAACATCTACACCTTTGGCTCGTAGAGCAGCAGCCCTAGCTGTCATCTGTAGGGTAAAAGATGGTTTGATTTTATCAACTAATCCTGATAAAGATACAGACATTTACTGGCTCATTAAGTCAAGAAATTCTTGGTTAGTTTTTGTTCTTCGCATTCTTTCTGACATAAACTGCATAGATTGCTCCGTGCTCATTTCTCCTAACATCTTTCGTAAAATCCACATTCTAGACAAATGCTGATCAGATAAAAGCAATTCTTCTTTTCTAGTCCCTGATTTAACGATATTAAATGCTGGGTAGATTCTTCTGTCACTTAATTCGCGGTCTAGCACCAACTCCATATTACCAGTTCCTTTAAACTCTTCAAAAATAACACCATCCATTTTACTACCAGTATCAATTAAGGCTGTAGCAATGATAGTTAAACTGCCGCCTTCTTCGGTATTACGTGCTGCTCCAAAAAATTTCTTCGGTTTTCTTAAGGCGTTTGAATCAACCCCACCAGAAAGAATTTTACCACTATGAGGTATGACGGCATTATGTGCTCTACCTAAGCGTGTAATACTATCAAGTAAGATGACAACGTCTTTACCACACTCCACCAATCTTTGCGCTTTATAAAGTGCCATATCTGAAACTTGTACATGTCGTTCTGGCCCTTCATCAAAAGTAGAAGCTATTACCTCTGCATCTACACTACGCTTCATATCTGTCACCTCTTCAGGTCTTTCATCAATCAATAAAATTAATAGTACTGTTTCTGGATGATTTCTTCTAATAGCATTGGCTATTTTGGATATAAGAATCGTTTTACCGGTTTTAGGTTGTGCAACAATTAATCCACGCTGACCTTTTCCAATAGGACAAACTAGATCCATAATTCTCATTGACATATCGCTAGTGTTAGATAAATTAAATTTTTCGTTTGGATGTAAGGGTGTATACTTATCAAAAGATCTTTGATTTCTAATCTTTTCTGGATCTACATCATTTACCTTATCTAACTTTAATAAGGCATGGAATCTTTCTTTAGATTTTGGAGCTCTAGTACTCCCTTCAACAAAATGACCAGTTTTTAATTTGAATCTTTTGATTTGTGATGGACTAACATATATATCTTCTGGTCCAGGTAAATAATTATCATTTACACTTCTTAAAAATCCATATCCATCAGGTAAAATTTCTAAAACTCCTGCAGCTCTTTTTTCACTAGACTGATTTTGATGTGGAGTATTCTTTGGGGCTTCTTTTTTTTCAACTTTGATTGGGTTTGGAGCATCTTCTTTTTTTTCAGCTGGCGCAGCACTAACCATAGCCTGCATTAGCTCATCTTTTGAAAGAGAAGAAATTTTCTCTATTCCCATAGTTTTTGCAATTTCTTTTAAGTCGCTTAATTTTTTTTCTTTTAAATCGGTTAACTTCATTAGTTCCTCTGTTAATTGTGAAATGTATTTCTAGGGGGAAAACACCTTGAATCACAAATTACATCATATGATACCATTGTCAAAGGAAAAATCAAAAAAATTATATACCTCTTTCGCTATATAATGACTACCAAAAACAACTTTACCACCCGCATACTCTATATTATTAATATCTGTAAGTGCTTCGTTAAGGTTTTCAACAAATTCAAAGTTTTTAAGCAATGGATTTTTCATTATTTCTTCTTTATTTAATATATCTTTTGACGGAATAGTTGAAATAATAAGTTTCTCGAATGATTGAGAAAACATTTCTACCAACTCAGGGTTAATTTTATCATTTTTTAAGACCACCACTCCTAATGGTTTCTTATTATAAATTTCTTTTAAATCTTTGGTCAAAATTTCAACGCCATTTCTATTGTGAGCTACATCATAGAAGAAATTGTCTTTCATAATCTGCATTCTTGCAGGCCAATACCACTGATCGAGAGCTAGCTGAATATTTTCATTGGTTAAATGATTGAAGTTGTTTTGACATGTCTTAATGGCCATTATAGCATTCTGAGCTTGATAAGACCCTGCTTGAGGCAAAGTAAATTCCTGGTCTTTGTAGCAAAAACTGATAGATTTTTGTTTTTGACTTCTAACAATAATATTTTCTTTCTTAATAAATGTCACTTCAACATTTTTTAGTAAAGCTTGTTCTTTGATGGTTTTTATAGCTCGAGAATCTGAATTCACTGTTATTGATGGCGTTTTATCTTTAAAAATTCCGCACTTTTCAGTAGTAATTTCTTCAATTGATTCGCCTAAAATGTGTGTATGGTCATAGTGTATTTCAGTAATAATTGTCTGAATAGGAGTCAATACGTTAGTTGAATCTAATCTTCCACCTAAGCCTGTTTCAATTATAGCAATATCTACTTTTTGATCTGCAAAATGTTCAAACGCTAAAGCTGTAGTTGCCTCAAAAAAAGTAATCGAGCTATCAATTAATGTTTGCTTGTGCCTTTCAATAAATTTTATAATCTTTTCATCAGATATAGGGATACCATCAATTCTAATTCTTTCATTAAAATTTATTAAATGTGGAGAAGTATATAATCCTACTTTATAACCATTATTTTGTAAAATTTTTGCAATAATAGATGATGTAGATCCCTTGCCATTAGTTCCAGCTAAATGAATTGTTTTAATTTTTTTATGTGGGTCACCACAGATTTTTAAAAAACTATTTATATTCTTGAGTCCAAGTTTAATTCCACGATTATGGAGTCCATATAAAAATTCTAAGGTAGGATCAATCATTTCAATTAGCGTCTAAAGTTTTTTCATATTTCTCTATTGCTCTATAAATAGATGTTGCTAACGTATCTCTATACTTTGGACTTTTTAATTTTTTTTCTTCAGATGGATTTGATATAAACCCGAGCTCAATTAATACATTAGGCATAGAAGCGCCCATTAATACATAAAAACCAGCTTGTTTGACGCCTCTATTTTTACTTTGAATCCTCTTTCCTATTTCTTCTTGGACTAACGCCGCAAACTGCTCACTAAAGCTTGCAAAACCTGCCTGTGCAATTGTCGCCGTAATAAGAGCTTCATCTGTTAGTTTTTTAGTGGCACCACCTTCAAGTTCTAATACTGCGTTTTCTCTGGCAGCTACCCTTACTGCTGCTTGATTTCTGTTAGGACCAATCAAAAATGTTTCAAATCCACTTGCTCTTCTGTCTTCTGCTGCATTTGCATGAATACTAATAAAAAGATCTCCGTTGTTTTCGTTGGCGAATCTTGTTCTTTCTCCTAGTTTTAGAAAAATATCTTCATCCCTAGTTAAGATTGTTTTTACCTTCATGTTTTTGGCTATCTTTCTTTCAAGTCTTTTGGCTACATCTAAGGCAATATCCTTTTCTCTGGTTCCTCGATATCCAATAGCTCCTGGGTCTTTACCCCCGTGCCCTGGGTCAATTATAATTGTGTTAAACTTCCATTTATTCTTTTCCGCTTTTAAATCTGGTGACACAACAGGTATTTTTGATTTTTTATTTTCTGTTTTAAATGTGATAGACATTTTATTATAGTCTATAGAATGCTTGTTAGAGCCGTGAATAGATAAAATCTTAAAAAAACTATCTATGGGCATATAATATTCTTCATCTTTTTTTACAACTTTGCTTTCCATTTGATAAATATTCTCATCAATTACAACAAATGGAATGTTGTATGAAAACTTGATTTTAAGATTGTCTATGTAAATAACAATTTTTTCTGTCTTTTGATTTATAAATGAACCGTTATCAATAATTTCTCCAAAGTCGTTGATCGACAGATAGTATTGGTCTTTCTTGAAAATATCAGCTTCACCTAAAATGTTATTACTGTCTAGAATAGTAATAGTTTGTGTATTATTTGCTATAAGGAGTGATAGCAAAAAGAAAATTGATATAATAGGGCGTAAAAGAATTTTTGATTTCATAGTATAAAATTATTACAAATATAACGTAAAAGGGCTCAAAATTTGAGCCCTTTTTATTTTAAGTCAACGTAGAGTTTATTAAAAAAATTATTTTTTCATCCACCCTGCAACAATCATTACTGCAACTAAGCCAGCAATGCCGCCGTCACCAATCATAGCTACTGCATTACCAATACCTGCGATAACACCAAATACGTCATCATACAAAATACCAATAATAGTACCAGCAACAACCACCTGTGTCAATAAGCCTGTTAACTGGCCTAAAGTATCGTTGATCATTTTCATAGCATTTTTCATTATGTTTGTCCTCCAAACTTTTAATTTATAAGAGCTTCATACTAGTGTATGAAGCTCTTATTCTTGTTAGTTTAATACAGTCTATCTTATAACCATGACAAAAAGACTACTAATACTAGCAATCCTGTTACGCCACCGTTTAGAAATGTATCAACTAAATTCATAATTCCACCAAGTGGGTCCATTCCTGTTGGATATAGTATATTTGCGAATATGAAGAAGATTACTGCAGCTTTTACTACACCTGTTAAACCACTTAATGTACTCGTTATCATTGAATCCCATGAAGCCATGTTATTCCTCCTTGATTAGTTATTAACTAGTTAAAAAAAAGGTAAAACTTCACACTTTACGAGTGACTTTTTACCCCCATTATTAATCATGTCAATATGATTAAATCTTTTAAAAAAGTTGTCTTTATTCATCTTTTTTATAATTATAGTCGCTTTTTGCCGATGAATCAAGATTTTTATTAAGTAAGTAAAAAAATTTTATTTACATAATAAATCAATAATTCATTAGAATTGTTATTGAAAAGTGTCATATAAACGCAATAAGAACTAACTTAAGATATGGGAAATAATAATTATCCTATTATAGAAAAAGTACACGCTAGACAAATATTAGATTCTAGGGGTTATCCGACGATAGAGGTAGAGGTACATGCGAGTGGGATTATTGGTAAAGCAGCTGTTCCTTCAGGTGCATCAACAGGAGAATTTGAGGCGCTTGAATTACGGGATTTAGATAATACTCGCTTTCATGGAAAAGAAGTTTCTACTGCCATCAAAAATGTAATCAATGTTTTTCAACCTGAGCTTATTCACAAAAGATCTGATGATCAAACAGCAATAGATGCCTTATTAATGGAAATTGATGGTACGCCTAATAAAAGCAATTATGGTGCAAACGCAATGCTGGGAATATCAATGGCATGTGCTGTTGCGTCCGCAAAGTTTTATCAACAACCACTTTATATGTATTTAAATAAAAACAGCATTCAAATGCCTGTACCGATGATCAATGTTTTGAATGGGGGTATGCATGCTGACAGAGGTTCTGATATTCAAGAAATTATGTTATTCCCTTCTGGAGCAATATCTTTTTCAGAATCGCTTAGAATGGGTTCAGAAATATTTCATACACTCAAAGGCGAGTTAAAGAATTTGGGCTTGTCGACAACAGTAGGTGATGAGGGTGGATTTGCTCCGAGACTTAAATCAAATGAACATGCTATAGAGCTTTTATTAAACGCAATAGAGAAATCAAACTATAGGGCCGGAACAGATGTTTACTTAGCTTTAGATGTTGCAGCATCAAGCTTTTATAACCAAGGAGAATATCATCTAAAAATTGATAATAAAGTTTTAGATGTTGATGGTATGATACAGTTTTATGATAATCTTATCACTAAATATCCTATTGTATCTATAGAAGATGGTTTAGATGAAAATGATTGGTCTGGATGGACAAAAATGAATCAAGCATTGGGTAACAAAGTTCAAGTTGTTGGTGATGACTTAACTGTAACCAACCCGGCTAAATTAAAGAAAGCAATTGCTCAAAATTCTATTAATAGCATTTTAATAAAACTGAACCAAATTGGAACAGTTTCAGAGACAATTGAAGCTATTAATATAGCAAAAAAAAATAATTGTGATTTTATTATATCTCACAGATCTGGAGAGACGGAAGACACCTTTATTGCTGACCTTGCAGTAGCAATGGGTGGTGGTCAGATAAAAACTGGCTCTGTTTGTCGTTCAGATCGAACAAGTAAATACAATCAACTTCTAAGAATTGAAGAAAGCTTAAAAAATCCAAAGTTTGGTAAAAGCTTTTCCTTTATAAAGTAAAATACTATGAATTTTAAAAGCCTATCACTTACTAATGTCTTGTTTGGCTGCTTATCTGTCGGCTGCATATTGTTACTACTTTTTAGTGATAGGGGGTTTATTGCGCTATGGAATTTAAAAAAAGAAAAAATTGAAATTCAGGAAGATATCAATTCATTGCGTCAACAGATTGCTGCTCTTGAAAAGGAAGCTGAAAAATTAGAATTTGATGAAAAATATATTGAAAAAATTGCTAGGGAAAAGTTCAGGATGTCTAAACCTGGAGAAAAAGTTTTTAAGGTAGAGTAATTAAGAAGTTCTAAAGATTTCTTTTGCAACACCAAACGATTTTATATCTGGCAAATGATATCTCATTAGGTCAGATATAAAGTTAGCCATGGTTTTTTTATTATAGTCAAACTCTACATTCATACTTTTTTTATCTATAAAGTCAGAGAAATATATTTCCTTTAATTGTTCGGTCAAGTTAGGTTCTTTTGTTTTATACCGCCTTACAATAGGGTGCTGTTCTGCATCAATAATATTGTATCCTGTATTTTTTAAAAAATGTATCAGGAAAAAATAAAAAGCATTATTGTATCCACTATTTACTCTATTGAAATACTCTAAGGTATTTCTAATTAAATAATAAGTGCTTTGATCGGACGTAGTTTCATCAAAACCCTTATCAATCATTTCAATCATGGATAAACAAAGTACGGTTTTTCTAAGGTCTTTATTAATCCCGTCCCAACTATTAATGGTTTTAGAATCATATATTGGTTGTAATTGCCTCTTATTGTTATGAACATAGTTTACCTCAACCTCATTCATCTGTTGATATATAGCTTTAAGAGGAGATTTCTGCCTCATGGCCGCCTTAATAACATAAGAAGACTTGCCTCTTTTTAATGTAAATAACCTAACAATGATACTTGATTCTTTAAAAAGACTCGTTTTTAAAACAATGCCCGGTGTAGAAATCCTCATTTTGGAACTTCTATTTTACCCCAACCTTCATGAGTGAGGCTTCCAAAATATAAATGGTCATCATACTCCTTAACGCTTGTTATGGGAGCATAGGCATCGCTAGCATCATACTGAAGGTTATGTAAAACATTGCCGTTAGCATCAATTCCCAAAGCAAAGGCATAAGATTCTGGCTTGGGCTGTAAAAATTTTGGTAATCTCAAGGCTAGACTCCTAAGAAAAGGCTTATCTGCTGTTTGGTCAATAAAGTCATTTCTTACTGTAAAAAGTGCCACCCAATAAATTCCTTTTCCATTAGAAGAGATATTATCTGGAAAACCAGGTAGGTTGTCCATAATGATTTCTGATGTGCCGGCTTTTGGTCCTTTAAGCCAATATTTTTGTATTCTATACATAAACGTTTCATTAAATAAAACGAAAGCATCGTCGGGGCCTACAGCAACCCCATTTGCAAAATATAATTTATCGAGTAGTGTGGTCGTCAGTTTAGTTTTTGGGTCATACACTAACAATCTTCCGTTTGGTGTATGTTCCATAGCTTCAATTTGGTCTTCCCCGTATCCAAATTTATCTGAAGCGTCAGAAAAGTAAATTTTCCCATCGGTTGCAATATCTAAATCATCTGCAAAACTGAGCGGAATGCCGTCTGAATCAGATTTTATTGAAAGGGTGCTAGCAATACCGTTTTGATTAATTGATATCAGTCCTTGAATCGCATCTGCAACGATTAGATTATTGCCAGCATCAAATACCATTCCAAGAGGACGGCCATTAGTATTGTAAAACTCCCCATCAGAGCGCATAATAAGCCCATCATGGTATCCAACATATAAATTATTGTCATGAATTGCGATGTCTTCTGGTCCAGAATGTCCATCGTTTTCCCAAAAGATTTCTATATTTTTTAAATAATCATTTTTTTCATATATGCCTGTCATTGATGGTGGATCAGGAGAATCCCAAGATACTGGATTTATTGGAACAGGCCACAACAAAAGATATGACATACAAATGAACAAGGAATAAAATAGTAGGTTTTTCATAGCAACTAATATGCTTTTGCAAAAACTACAAGATGCTTCGCTGGCTCTCCAGAGAAGATACATTTCAAATTCGGGTCATTAACATCTTCTAAAATACAACGGATAGTAGCCTTTGTTTGTTCTTTGATTTTGAGTTCTGAGGCATCAGATCCATCCCAATATGCTTTGATGAAACAATTTTCATTGGAGAGTTGTTTTTTGAATTTATTATAGTCACTTAATTCAAAAGTATTTTCCTCTAAGAAAGAATTTGCAGAATCGTACATGCCTTTTTGAATATCCTCTAAGGTTGATGTAAGTGTGTTTAGTGCTTTAATAGACATTTCTTCCTTTTCCCCGGTATCTCTTCTACAAACCGTTACACTTCCACTTTGGAATTCTTTTAAACCAATATCTATACGCAATGGCGCGCCTTTTAATTCCCAGTTGTTGAATTTAAATCCAGGGCTATTATTTGAGTCATCTATTGAACATCTAATACTACTTTCCTTTAACATGTTATGTGCTGTATCCACAAAATTATCGAATTTTTCCTTATCTTCATTTTTAGGATTAATAGGGATAATCACTGCTTGGTGAGGAGCAATTCTAGGTGGAATTTTCAATCCTTTATCATCGCCGTGCACCATGATTAGTGCGCCAATCATGCGTGTGCTAACACCCCAACTTGTTGCAAAGACGGGTTGCTCTTTATTTTCTTTGCTTTGAAATTTTACATCAAAGGCTGTACCAAAATTTGTGCCTAAGTAATGCGAGGTACCCGCTTGAAGTGCTTTTTTATCTTTCATCATTGTTTCAATAGAATAAGTTTCGTCTGCGCCAGCAAATCTTTCCATATTAGACTTTCTACCAATCATAGTTGGTATAGCTAGGTGCTCCTCAAATAAAGATTTGTACATTTCAACTATCATCAGTGTTTCTTTTATTGCTTCTTCTTTTGAGGCATGCGCTGTATGCCCTTCTTGCCATAAGAATTCTGATGTTCTTAAAAATAACCTAGTACGCATTTCCCAACGAACTACATTAGCCCATTGATTAATTTTAATAGGTAAGTCTCTATATGAAGTCACCCACTTTTTAAACATATGCCAAATTATAGTTTCAGAGGTTGGACGAACGATGATTTCCTCTTCTAGCTTTGAGCTAGGATCAACAGTAAGTACGCCATCTTCAGATACAAGTTTTGAGTGTGTTACAACTGCGCATTCTTTAGCAAACCCCTCAACATGCTTAGCTTCTTTTTCCAAAAAGCTTTTTGGGATAAAGAGTGGAAAGTAAGCATTTTCATGGCCGCTCTCTTCAATCATATTATTTAAAGTATTTTTCACGTTTTGCCACAATGAATACCCATATGGTTTAATAACCATTGTACCTTTTACTGGTCCATAATCCGCAAGGTCTGCTTCTAGGATAACGTCAGTGTACCATTTAGAGAAGTTTTCTGATTGTTTAGTTATTTTTGCCATTTACTTAATCTTTAATTTGTTATAAAGTAGAGTTAATTTATGCAAAATCCAATACAATGAAAAAAGCAATATTTTCCACTGAAATTTCTTTATTAAGAAGAACAATACAAAGGCTTTTAAGAAGAAAGGCTACCGCCAACTTAACAAAGATTTTACGCAAAACGCATCCTGCGGATGTTGCCCTTCTGATGAGGGGATTTAGCGGCTTCGAGCAAAAGACTATTTTCAGTTTATGCCCTACCTTTAATCACAAAGCTAACGTCCTGGAAGAGTTAGATGAATCATTAATTGAAAATATGCTTATGGATGAAAGCTCTATTAATATTTCTAAAATGTTTGTTTATTTAGATACGAACGATCAAGCAGCTATCATTAGCATGTTTCCCAACGAAAAACAAAAAGAAATTTTAAAGAAAATTGAAGTGGAAGATTTAGAAGACGTGGAAGAAATAATGTCTTATCCTGATGATAGTGCTGGTAGTATTATGACAAAAGAAACATTTACACTAAATCAGAATACGACTATTAAAGAGGCAATTAAAAAACTCCAATCTTTCCCTGAAAATGATAAGATTTTTTATCTTTATGTTTTAGATGATAAAGAAAAGCTTGTAGGGGTTATCTCCTTGAGAAATTTGGTCACCTCTAAAAATACTACAAAGCTTAAAGATATGATGATTAAAGATATTCATGCTGCAACATCAGAAACAGATCAAGAAGAGGTTGCTAAAACGGTGGCTCAGTATAATTACTTAGCTCTACCTGTTGTAAATAGACAAAATAGGTTTTTAGGTATTGTTACCATTGATGACGTCGTAGATATTATTAGAGAAGAAGCATCTGAAGACTTCTTGCAAATGGCAGGTGTTGGTAAAGACAGAGAAATTCTATTAAAATCTCCCATTGAGAACGCACAGTCACGCGCTCCTTGGATTTTCGCAAGCTTAATTGGAGGAATTTGTGCTGCTGCGATCATTGGATACTTTGATTATCTTATAAAAGAGATGATAGTGTTAGCTTCTTTTATACCGGTCATTATAGGAATTGGTGGGAATATTGGCACACAATCCTCTACTATCATTGTTCGTGGGTTAGCAACTGGAAGGGTTGATGTAGGTAATACCGTTCCTCTTATCATGAAAGAAATTCTTGTTGGAGTAATTTTAGGGGTAGGCTATGGTATTTTAGTTGGAGCTACTTCTGAATTTATAACTGGAATACAATTAGATAATCTTGGGATAGTCATAGGGCTAAGCATTGCTTGCTCAATGACAATAGCAACTGCAGTGGGAGCGAGTGTGCCGCTAATACTAAAGAAATTAAATTTCGATCCCGCAATTTCAACAGGTCCATTTGTAACTACCGCAATAGATATCTTGGGCGTAGCGTTATATTTTATTATTGCTTCACTGATACTACTATAACATTGAAATACTCAAAAACAATAAATGGTCTTATTTTATTTTTAGCTTTTAGTTCACTTACTATTTCTCAAGATAAAGATTATGATATTTATTTATATGATTCTATAAAGGGAATGAGGTTATCGATTGATAATGAATCTCTTTCTATTAAGGCACTAAATTTTGGGAAGTTTTTACTAGAAGAAGACTTAGAATATGAAGAGCAAACTTTGGACAGTGAAAACAATCTTTTTAATAAATTATTGCTAAAATCTAAAATTGATATTGTTGATGCAAAGTGGGAAGAGTCAATTGATCTTTTAGATGGTCAGAAAGTCAAAATTAGATTTTTATATGCTGAAAAGGATACATTAAGTATTAATGATAATGAAAAAATTGCCTTACTGTATCGGCTTGATATTAAAAGTGAAGAAAAAAAGGTATCAGATACTATAAATTCTCTTAATTTAGCTATTATAGAAAGCTCAATAATAAAAATATGGATAGATGAAGAAAGTAGCAGTTTGATTAAATTGAGTCTAATGTATAATGGAATTGTATATAGTATTAAATGAAAATGAATATTAAAAGTTATCTGGGCATTATTTTCCTTTTATCGGCGTGTGCTGCACCAACTGCATCTCTCGATATAGAACCTGAGCAACCTCTATCAAAAGAAAATTTTTTATTTTACGTTGATGAAACAATAAATCTACATCATTCTGAACTACTCACTACAATTCAATTACCCTCAAAAGATTATGTAGTGCCATCAATATTAAATTTGCTCCCAAATGCGAGCAGGGAATATCGATCTGGCACACATGAGGGTGTTGATTTTTCTGTGCCATTAAATGGCCCTGTTACAGCAGTTTATGATGGTATTGTTATAAGAAGTAACCCTTATCATAGTGACGTTGATATTGATACATATAACGCCCTTTTGGCTACCTCTGAAGGGTTAGGCAAGACTCCTGACGATATTTATCATTTTATATTACTTGGAAAGTCAGTTGTTATTGATCATGGATATTCAATTACTTCCAAATTTAGAACTATCAGTGTATATGCACACCTATCTAATATTGCAGAAGATATTGTACCTGGAACTAGAGTAGAGAAGGGTATGCTAATTGGTTTTTCTGGCAACACTGGCACGTCAGATGGAGCATTAAGAAATGAAAAAGGTGCTCACTTACATTGGGAAATGCATTTTGATGACACCTCTGGTAGATATTTCTTAGGTCAAAATATTCCATCTCAATATCTACAAAGCAACATTGAATTATTATTTGATCAATAGGTTGCTTTCATAATATATCTAATAAATAAAAAGGGGCTCTATAAAGAGCCCCTTTCAATTTGAATCCTTAACTAAACAGTTTAGAAGTCAAAGGTAACTTGCATTGTGCTGTGATCATCGAAGTATTCGTTCGCTGTTCTCATAGCATATGAAACATGCATTGTGTAGTCACCTACTGGCACTGTTACACCTGCACCCATTGAAGCTCCCCAATTGGTTCCGCTCCACTCTTCCCAATCTGCGTCAGAAACGTCATTTGGTTGTGAGTCATCTCCTACAGTCATAGTAGTAGCTGCACCCACCCAAGCACTACCTAACATATACTTAGCACCAAATGCTATAGTATTTGTTTGGTATGAGTGATTAGTGAAAGTTGTGCTCACATCTAAATTGTTAAGCAACGAGTAGGTTGCAGAAAGATCTAGGCTTGTTGGCAGAGCAAAGTTGTCTGCAACAATTCTAAATGTTTCAGATGATGAACCTGATTCTGCTCCCTCTGGTGTGAGGTTCTGATCAAGATTAATACCATCGTAATGCATTCTACTACCAACATTTTTCATTGCAACACCTATTGTTAGTGGTTGGTCAGGGAATTTGTATTGGACACCTACGTCAAATGCAAATCCTGTTGCAGATGTTTCTTCAATTGTCTCAGAAATCATCTTTGTTGAAACACCAACATTAACACGGTCAGAGAATGCTCTCGCAAACCCTGCTGTTGCTGTGAAAAAACTAGGAGAGAATGTTTGACCATCTCCCTCAGGAGCAAATGCAGTAGTTTTTGGGATATCACCAAAGTCTAAAGACTTTAGTGTCATTCCAAATGTTCCTGTTTCGCCCATTGCCATAATCATACCTGCATACATCACATTGATGTCTGCAATATAAGATGTGGTTGAAACTGTTCCTTGTAAACCAGAGTTGTGTCTTGCTAAACCAGCTACATTAGTAAATAATGCATCTACTCCAGCTACGGTACCAACGTTCGTTCCGCTAAGAGCTACTGTTTCAGTACCTACTGGGATAAGAAGCTGTGAGGCACCAGCGGTACCTTGTGATCTTACTGTACCAGCAGTTAGTGCTGAAACCAACACTGCGCATCCAAGGAAGATTTTAAATGTATTTTTCATTTTCATATTCTCCTTTTCCTTAATAAACGTCAAGACGTTGTTCTGGTTGAATTACAGCTAACTTCAGGATTTTATCTCCGTGGTTAGTCTCTACGTGTGCCACATACATTCCACTAGCAACTGGTAATTCGAAGTTATTCTTCATGTCCCATGTTGCATGTTGTGATGCTGTATCATTGTGGTGAATTGTTCTTACTAAGGTACCATCAAGTGCAAAGATACGAATTGTCGCAGGACCTTCTTCAGGTAAGTGACTAAACATCACTCTACGATCAAGCGCATCACGCTCTTCTGGGTTATATCCATAATATGGGTTTGGCCATACTGAGATAGTATCTGGATCGTATGCTTTATCCGCCATACCTAATCCTTCAGTAGTAAACGTAAACGTATCTGCTGATGAATTTGGTTTACTCATATTGAATACTACAGAACTTGCACCAACCCAAGTACTACCCCATTGGGCTAGTCCGTCTGCAGTTGGTAAAACTCCTGAACCTAAGTAATCAGTAAACATTGTTGCTGTCATGTATGGATATCCAATTCCTGCGCCACTTGTAGTAACGTTATCGCATGAACCGCCTGATGCCCAACCACAACCACCTGACGTTGTCAGATCGTCTTCAGCAATGTATTGTGCTACTTTAGTTGGATCATATGGAGTAGCAACCATTCCTACAAAACAGTAGATTGGTTCCCAGCCATCAGCGCCATAAACTGGCCCTACCCAATAACTAGCATCTATTTCAAAGTCTAAACTAAAGTTACGATCCCAGTGACCAGCATACATTTGCTCTTTTGCTCCAGTAGCAAAATTATGTCTGAATGCTGAGAATGGAAGCATACCAGTTGTCCACTCGTATATGTAATCCCAACCTAGTGACTCTGTACTAAAGTCAAGCTCTACGTCATCTGATTCCCAGTAATTAAATCGGTCAAAGTCACGATTATATGGTGGGGAGTACGCTACACCTGCTCTATTTTCTAAAATGTATCCTGTACGACCTAAACTAGCGAAAGGAACATAAGAAACCGCAGGGTCTCTTAGTTCGTTTGCATCTTTCCAAGGCGCTGTCCATTCTTCTACTGATAGTAGATCTTCTTGAGGACCGTTCACTAGTAATTGAATACCTTCAACTACTGGTGTTCCGCCTGGACCAACTTCAACGCCTGTTGCAGTATTCACACCACCAACAACAGCGTTGTTAGCGATAAGAACTTCACCAGTCATATCGTTTGTAAGCGTCCAGTTAACAGCTACAGTGCCGTCTGGCATTGCATCATCCATTGTTACTGTGTAAGTATCGCCTGTCATTTGAGAAGCATCTACTACAACCACATCAACAGAACCTTGAGAAGGTCCAGTGTGCACGGTTGCAATTAAATCACCAGCTGAGGCAGTATTTTCGCCTGGAGTCATGGTGTTAGGTACTTCTGGTCTTACAGTTAAATATCTCGGACTACTTTCCAATGTTTTTGGAATACCGTCCGCGTTGTAACCATATGCGGTTACAGAATAATAATAAGAACGATTTGTAATCAGTTTTGAATTACCGTTCAATCCATCTGTTGTGATAGCTTCAAAATGTGCTAACCCACTGTCTGAACCAAACTGTGTTCTAATATTAATGTTCTCACCTAATTCAGCGTTAAATACAGTGTCATAAATTTCAGTAGTTCCATTTATAACATCATACGTAGCTAGTCTTTTCTTTGCTCCAGCTCCGGATGCTGTTTCATGCTGATATACATTGTATCCTTCGAATACAAAGTTTGTAGGATTACCATTAGCATCTAAGTCAACTTCACTGACTACATTATAGCTTTCAGGAGCGTCGTCCCAAACTAATGTAATTTGATCTGCTAAAGAACTCGCTGTCACGTTTGGTGATGGCGGTGAATCTGGCAGAGCAAAATCAATGTCATAAGCTGTTTGAGCTAAGGCATCTATCTCTTTTAGGTAAGATACAGATGATAACGCGTCACCACCAGCAGCATGGAAAATACCAAATACTACTTCCTGTGAATCGCCTGCTGCCATAGTAAATGGACCAACACTCATTAAGAAACGTCTATCAGCTGAAGCTGCATAGTTTCCATCAACAGGGTTAGCAGTACTGTGTGCTGCAGAAGCATCTCCATAGAAACAGAAACGTTGATCATATAGATCACCAGCTATTTCATTTGGATACGCACTTCCATCTTTTCTTAAACCTTGTAAATAAAAGTAACCCTCTGTTTCATCAGCAGGGTCAGTATATGTCGCATCTCCATTAATATAAAATGCAAATGATGACATCTGAAGGTTCTTTTTACCTGGATGACGAGTACCAAACATTTTAGCACCTACTGAACAGTCTTCTGTTGCGTCACAATCTACCATTGGACCTTGGAAGAAGTCATACCCAGCTGCTGGAGTTCCAACACTTAGGTTATCATAGACACTGTCAGCGCCGTCATTCCAAACATAACCCAGACCTAAGTCAACGTCACAACCTACAAAGTCGTCACCAGCATATCCTAAGTCAGGATCTGACCATAGTCCCATGTATGTATCGACTAAGTCATCTGAACCTTTATTAATGATTAATTGTTTTAAGAACACCATGTCACCAAATACGTCAGGTCTATCAAAACCAAACATAGTTGTTTGAATCTCAACGTTTAGTGGCGATGTTCCGAAATTCAATTTATAAGCTGGGTCACCATCATTACTAACAAACCAAAGTACTTGGTCTCCTAGGAATTCTGGATGATCGGTTCCGCCTGGTAGTGGAGTATAAACTCCGTCACCATCTACGTCAACCCAAGGTGCACCAAAATCAACTGGCCATTCTTGGAAGTCAGCGAAGTCAAGGGGAGAAGCTAACATAGATTTCTCTACTTTATAGATTCTGTGCACCGCAGCTAGCGGGTCACCACCCCATGGACCTGGACCCATGTCTTGTGTATAATCTCCAACGATAGTTCGAATAGATCCATTCACTGTAGCTCCCATCCATAATGCGGATTGGAAGATAGAGTGTGCACCCGTGCCTTTAGGCCACTCTAGAGCTGAATCACCAGAAACATGGTAATCCAGAAAGAGACCGTTGTTAGCAACGTCTGCATAGATTTTATTCCCATCGAACGTACCGACAGAATCCACATAATTAGATGAGCTACTAAAGTTAGAGACATTTTTGTCTCTCGCCTCAAGGCCAGTTGTAACTGACAGTAACATCACCAATGTGAAAACGGTAATATTCTTTAAGATTTTCATATTTACCTCTTTACCTTCTTATTTAATTAAAAACTAATGTTCATACCAACTCTAACTGTACGAGGAGCGCTCCATCTATTAGGAAATGCTAAATTATCCTGGTAGAGTGCCGCTGCGTCAACGTCAGGGTTAGTTGCTAATCTATTGGCAAGCCATTGTTGCCCACTTTCAGTTGCAACCCAGCCATCTTCAGCTACGTTACCGGTTCCATGATAAACATCATTAACCTGTTCTGCGTCTAAAGCGTTAAACACTGCAACATATGCATTTGCTGTTACGCCGCCTAATTTAATGGCTCTGTCTACACGTAGATCAAGGTTAGTATAAGCAGGCATTGTACCTGAGTTTACCGGACCCTCTGGGAATTCCCATCTGTTCTCAAAAACTGTACTATAGATTTGAGATGGCGTAAAACGAGTACCACTACCAAAACTCATCACAGCATTAAATCCTGTGTTCGCTAACGCACCTGTTGCGTTCGGTGAACGCCAGTCAAGAATTACGTTTGCGGTGTGAGTTTGGTCATAGTCTAATAGATTCATCGCTTTTGGATATCCATCATCTGTACCAATCCAAGTAACGTAGAAGTTCTGTGACCCATAAGATCCAGTACCTCTAGCTTCTGAGTATGTATAATTCGCTTGCGCATACAAACCTCTAGTTCTACGCATTTCAAAGTTTGTTGTCAAACCTTGTGAGACCATAACGTCTCCATTTAAATACTGTGCCCAGTTTTGTTGAGTATCTGCACCACCAGTATTTGTAAATGCGTCTGTACGATTTGCTAGCGTCAAGTAATCTTTACTTTCTTTATAAAACCCTTCAATCTTTAATGAAGCGAAAGCACCGATACGTTGCTCAATACCAATTTCATACTGAGTTGAACGCTCTGGCTTTAACGCAGGGTTTTCAGATGCAGTAGCATTACCAGCTAAGATATCTGCTGATAGCTGTGAATCTGATAAGTATAGATATGACATTGGAACTGATTGCCAGTGTGTTCCGTAATTCGCACGGAATACTGTACGATCGGATACTGGGAATGAGATACCAATTCTAGGATGTGTAGCAGTTTCTTTCTTTGTTTTCTTCCAAACAAAGTTACCGTTACCATCACCATTTCTATCTACACGCTGTCTATTAAAGTATAGGTGGTTGAACCCGTCTGAGTCTCCATATCCGTCACCATCTGAGTCTGGTGCCATAGCGCCAGTGTCAATTGATTCCATTGAAAGACCTACTTGAACAACAACATCTTTAAATTCAAGCTTATCTTGAACATAGAAACGTGTTTGTGTTGGTTCTGCTGGAGATAACATATGATCGTCCTGATTATATGTTCCATTCCATTCATCACCATAAATATTGTAACCAAGATTTGTTACATATAGAGCTCTGTAGTTAATGAATTTCCAGTCTGCTGGATCACTTCCTGCAGCGATGATTTCTTCATTAGTAGCTACACCGTCATAATTAGCATCTACTTGGCTAATTGCTCTAGCAACACCTGATGCAGATAAACCGTAACGACTAATTTCGTGACTGTCTACCGAACCACCAATTTTAAACTCATTGTAACCAATTTGGTTAGTGTAGTCAAAACTTACGGTGTTTGTTGTAGTTTTTCTTGTATCGTAACTTGTGTACTGTGATCCAAAACCTGCTGCACCGATGAACTCATCTGGTGATAGTGGGTTAAATCCAGTTCCGTCACGTTTGTAATAATTTGCTGAACCAAATGCTTTGGTTCTTCTACCATATGCTTCAATATCATGTAAGTAATTTTCATTACCACCTGTTGTTTCATAAGATTGATTTGAAATCGAAACTTTAGCATAAGATAGTGGACTAATAGTATATCTGAAGTTCATGTATCCCATAGCAAAATCTGATTCATTAATATATGAACCATCTGTTCCACCTAGAACTCTACTCCAGCTATAGCTGTGTCCTTCAAAATCATAAGCTTGCGTACCAAGCTTGACACGTAATGGACCAAAGTCCATTGTCATGTTACCATTAACTGTAACACGGTTGTTGTCATCTTGAGGTTGTTGTCCGTACATACGCTCATAGTTACTATATACAACATATGTAGTGTCATAAGCTGCAACACCAGAAGCCAACAACGCTGGATCTGTTTGATTGTCTCTTATAACAGTTTCAATATGTGCAATTTTGTTACCACTTGCATCTGTACCATATACAAAGCCATCTGTACCGTCGCTGTAAAAGTCAGCAGGAACTTCAGACATTGCCATAGCGTCAAACTTAGGGAAGTAACTATAAGAAACGTCACCGCCTTTTTCTTTCGCCTCAACAGACAAATATACTTTTACATTATCACTGATTGGACCACCAAAGTCAAAGTTGACATTTTGGTAACCATCTGTGTATAGTTTATCAGGAGAAGTACTAGCATCTGCCCCTAAAGACATTTCTGCTCCTACTTTTGATCTCCATTGTGTACCACCAGTTTTGGTAGTAATATTTACAATCCCTCCATTAGCACCGCCATATTCTGCAGAGAAACCTCCAGTTTGAACTGAAATTTCTTGTAGTGCTGATTGAGAGTTACCGTTTAATAGATTTCCACCCCCGTAAACATCTTTTACAGGAACGCCGTCAACATAGTATCTACTATCTCCACTTCTACTTCCACGGAAATATCCATTAACAACACCTGTTTGAAGGTTAACAATATTTTCAACCCCTCTCACAGCAAATGCATCAATCAACTCTTTATCAACAACACGAGTTGTATTAGTAGCATTCGGATTAATTAATGGTCTTTCTCTTGTTACTGTTACTTCCTGACCTGCAACTGAGGCAACATCTAGTGCAAAATCAACTGTTGTTGTAAAACCAACAGAAGTACTTACACCAGCTTCTATAACTGTAGTATAACCGATATACTCGGCTCTTAAGTTATAGTCACCAACAGGAACGTCAAGAATATAGTATCTACCTAATTGATCGGTAGCTGCACCTAAGTTTGATCCTTCTACAACTACATTTGCTCCTACCAATGGATTACCATCAGCGTCAGAAACAACCCCTGCTAGTTTAGCAGTAGTTGACTGTGCAAACATAAGAGTAGGAAGAACAAGAAGCGCAATTAACATACGTAGTTTTCTCATTATTCTACCTCCAAATGAGTTTTTATATACAAATTTTAATTTGTTATTTTGTTTCATTCATTTACCCTATATATATATTAATGTATATATAATCTTTAATTTCATTCATACTTTTCACAGTATATATATACCACGTTTGGGGGATACGTATCCCTTCAAATGTGAAATCCATTTAAATTGAGGATTGTTTTAGTTGATGTCAATAGTTTTATTAGGATTATGTTAGTATTGACTGTCAGGTCGACAAATTGGAGTAAAAAAATTAAATCTTTCTTTTTTTAAGCTTAAATATTGTGAATTTCCGCGCTGTTTTTTGTTAAATGTTCCCAACTTTTTTATAAAACTACTGGACGTCATAGCTCACTTTTATACTATTTTTGTATTGATCAAGAACTGTTGGATCAAACTCTTCGCCTTTAAATGTATAATTAAAAAACTCTAAAATTGATCTGTTCATAATATTTTTAATTTTATTTTTTGAGATGTCTCCGAATTCAGATATCGGAATTGTAAATGGCCTTCCTACAATATATGTCTGTTTATAATCTGTAAAGTCAACGTGAAGGCTTTTTTCAATATAAACAACAAAAGAACTGGTATTGTTTTCTAAAATGGCGTTATGAATGTCAAAATTAATCTTTCCTGACTCAGAGTTATTAATATCACCGTCTATGTCCAAGCTCAAATACTCCTCTTGTCCTAAGTGAAGAAATGGTTTATTGGTTTTGGTGGAAAAGGTTTTTTTGTCTAGGGGGAAAAACCATCCATCTAATCCTACTGCTGATTTAATGCGCTTGTCATTAATTAATCCGTGATAACTTGTTCCTGCTCCCATGGAGTGTCCCATCATTCCCACGCGCTCAAAATCAATCATGTCGTAGTAGGGATTTGACATAGATCCTGGTAGAGTACTTTTTGATATCTCGTCTAATAAAAACGCAATATCTGAATATCGATATCTTATCAGTTGATTTGCATAGTACTTCTTGCTATAAATTGTTTGTTCGCTCCAGGTGATATTGGACTGATATATAGCTGGGGTACCCTCTTCATCAAAAGTAATAGAAGCATTATAGGTGTGGTTGGGGGCAATCACAATATACCCATTACTTACTAACGCCTCAACCTGTGATAGGTTTTGAGTTGCTACGCCTCCATCGCCATGTGAAAATAATATCAATGGAAATTTTTCTCCTTTAACTGGAGGTGCTCCCTGCACTGCATTTGACATTAATCGTGTACCATGTGCTATAAAGTTCGCTGGTACATTGAGGGTGCTCGCCATAGCATCTAAAGTTTTCTCAGGAAACACCATATGAGTTGTTTTTTGATAGCCTTCCTTCATTTGTGCGGGATACCAAATTTGTACCTGTAGCTTTCTAAGGTCCGTTGGGTCTGTTGTATATTGTTCGCTCCTTTTTTCATCTGTCCAAAAAAAGACTTGGGTGCCAATGCCATAGGGCCCCTTTGGCTTATCAATTGACTCCAGTGGAACAGCTAACTGGCCAATAGTGGCACAGCCATTGAGAAGTAAAACCCCTAAAAAAATAAGGCTTTTAAAAGTATTATTTTGGTATCTAGAATCCACGACATAAATTACACCTTATCAACAGAATCAAAAAGTGCAAAATAATAAAAAAAATATTTCAGTTATAATTGGCGCCCAATGGGGCGACGAAGGCAAGGGAAAGGTTACAGATTTTTTCTCAGCAAAATCTGATTATATTGTACGCTTCCAGGGTGGCAATAATGCTGGTCATACTATTATTCTCGACGACAGAACCCTTAAATTACACTTAATTCCGTCTGGGGTGTTGCACCCGAATTGCAAGCTTGTTATTGGCAATGGCGTTGTCATTGATCCCGCTGTGTTGATTAAAGAAATTGAGTTATTAAAAAAAGAAAGGCTTGGTGTTAATCTTTTGGTTAGCGACCGCGCTCATTTAATTATGCCTTATCATGTTGACATTGATCATCATCTCACTGCCCTACAAAACGATTTAGCTGCAGGAAGTACAAGGTCTGGAATTGCTCCTGTCTACGCAGATAAAATGTATCGCCATGGTCTGCGAATTGTAGATCTTTTCAATAAAGATGTTTTTGCCAAAAGACTGAAAAAAGCGTTTATTTTTAATAAAAAGCTTGTTGAAAATGTGTTTGAAGAATCATTTAATTATTCTTTTGAGGGCATTCTTCATCAATACCTAGATTATGCTGAAGCTATCAGGCCGTATGTGGGCAATGTTACAAAACAGCTTTCAAACGCAGATCGTAATGGAAAGACAATATTGTTTGAGGGCGCTCAAGGCGCTTGTTTAGATATAGACCATGGCCTGTATCCATATACTACAAGTAGCAACACTGTTGCAGGTCAAGTAGAGGCCGGCTCTGGAGTTGGTTTAAATAGAGAAAAGCGTATTGTTGGAATTGCTAAAGCATATCTTACCTATGTGGGCCGTGGACCCTTGCCAACCGAAATTAGTCCCCCGCTTGAAGACAAAATTCGCGAAGTAGGACAAGAATATGGCACAACCACCGGTAGAGCTCGTAGAATTGGTTGGATTGATCTGGTTCAACTAAAATATGCTAATCAATTAAATGGGTTTACTGAACTAGTCTTAACAAAGGTGGATGTATTAACTGGGTTGCCTGAAATCAAAATGTGTGTAGGCTATGAAATCGATGGCAAGCAAATTGATTATGTTCCTGCTGATTTAGACAGTTTTAGTAAAATTAAACCTATATATGAAACTCTTGACGGTTGGAGTTCTTTACCTGAACATATTAAAAATATTGATGAGTGTCCGTCCGAAATGAAAGTATTCATTAAGAAGATTGAAGATTTTACTAAAAATAAAATCTCATTAATCTCCTATGGTCCAGATCGAAACCAAACTTTTGCTTTATGAAAAAATATGAAAGTTGGGACACGTTTGACTTTTCCAATCTTTCAGATCAAGAAATTATAAATATTTTATCTGAACAAAATATTCCCCTAAGCATAAAAGAAACCAAAACGGTTCAAAACGAATTTTTAAAAAGGCCTCCCACGCTTGCGGAGCTTGTTCTTTTTTCTATTCAAGGGTCCGAACATAGTTCTTATAAAAGCAGCAAAGAACATATCAAACACTTTGTTACTGATGGTCCAGATGTCATTTTAGGGGCCAAGGATGACGCTGGTATTGTTTCAATTGCAACCGATAAAAATAATAACCGTTATGGTTTAGTCATTAGCCACGAATCTCATAATCATCCCAGTCAAATTGTTCCCTATGAAGGTGCAGCAACCGGTATTGGTGGTAATGTTAGAGACGTTTGCTGTATGGGCGCAGAGGTGGTTGCTGTTGGAGACGGCCTTAGATTTGGAGATTTAAAAAATAATAAAACTAAATGGATTCACGAAGGTGTAGTAAGCGGGATTGCTGGATATGGAAACCCGCTAGGCATTCCGAATATTGCGGGAGATTTGTATTATGACAAAGATTACAATGAAAACTGTCTAGTTACTGTTGTTGCTGCTGGAATTGTTCGAGAAAAGGATGTTATTAGGTCAAAAGCTCCTAAAAACGCAGAAGGTTACGATTTAATTTTGGTGGGAAAACCAACAGACAATAGTGGCTTTGGTGGTGCAAGCTTTGCATCACTAGAACTTGAAGAAGAAAAAGAACAGCAGAATAAGGGTGCGGTGCAAGAGCCAAACGCCTTTTTAGAAAGACATATTCTTAAGGCCAGCTATGATCTTTTTAAGTATTTACAAAAAAATAATATGGTAGACAAAGTTGGGTTTAAAGATTTAGGTGCAGGGGGAGTTGCTTGCGCAAGCATAGAGCTAGCAGATGCGGCTGGTATGGGGGCAGAGGTTTGGGCTGATAAAATTCATACGAGCATGGATAACCTGCAAAGCCATGTAATTCTTTGTTCTGAAACCCAAGAAAGATTTATGTGGGTATGTCATCCCGATACCACATCCACCATATTAAACCACTACAATAAAAAATTTGACTTCCCTAACGTTTCATCCTTAGCTCAGGCAAAGGTTGTTGGAAAAATTATTAAAAAACCCCACTATACTGTATATGCTGAAGGTAAAAAAATTGTTGATGGTCCTATTGAAAAAATTAATGAGGGCTTTGTGTACCAAAGGCCATTAAAAGAGGTAAAAATTTCTAAACACTCTAATTCTTTTCCAAATATTACAAACTATAATCAATTGATATTGGAGTTGTTGGGGGATGAAAATATTGCTTCACGTTCTGTGATATATGAGTGTTATGATAAACAGGTTCAAGGTCGGGTCGTATTAGAGAGGGGTGTTTCTGAGGCTGGGGTTGTTTCGCCCTTTAATAATAAATCTTTTCCAGAAGAAATTAGAAAAAATGGGTTTGCTGTTGCAATTGCACACAATCCAAAAATTGGTAAAATTGACCCCTATCTCACCGCACAACACGCTCTTTTAGAGTCAACTGCGAAGATTGTTGCAAGTGGTGCAATTCCTGTTGCGCTAACAGACTGTTTGTGTTTTGGTAATCCTGAAAAGCCAGAACAAATGTGGCAATTTGCTGAGAGTTGCAAGGCGATTAGAGACTGTTGTGATGATCTACACTTTGAAAACAACACCAACCTTCCTATCGTTGCGGGTAATGTAAGCTTTTACAATCAAAGTGGTGATAATGCTATACCATCAAGTCCAATGATTGGTTGTTTTGGAAAAAATATAGATGTTGACAAGTCTATTCAAAATAGCTTTCAATCTGAAAATTCTGCTTTATTTTTGTTGGGAGGAAACAATCATTCCATCGGAGGCAGTGTAGCTACAAGCCTATTAAAAACCAACAACAATGAAGTGTGTCACTTTTCTAATAAAGAATATAGTCAAATGCTAAACGGCCTCATCCACTTGAACTCACAAGAATTAATACTTTCATCAAGGGTGGTCACTCGAGGAGGTTTAGCGGTGAATCTCTGCAAGATGTCATTTCGAAACAATGTTGGCGTTAATGTTCATTTAGAAAATAAAGAATTTGCAGAAAGACTATTTAATGAAAACCTTTCTATACTATTGGAGGTTAAAAGCGATGACGCAAGCGCCGTTCAAAAAATACTAGAAAAAAAGGACATACCTTTTGATATTATAGGGTCAACATGTAGTGAAAAAACCATCACCATTAATGACAAGGTTAACTTATCTATTAATGAAGCTAATAATATTTGGGGGAATTCTTTGAGAGGAAAACTGCTATCATGAAAAAGAAGATTTCATATAAAGACGCTGGCGTAGATATTGAAAAAGCAGATCACGCCATAGCGTCGTCAAAAGACGTCATCCAGTCTACCTTTAATAAAAACGTACTCTCTTCGATTGGTGGTTTTGGTGCAATGTATAGCATTAAAGACATTGTGAATCAGTACGATGATCCTGTTCTGGTTCAAAGTATTGACGGTGTTGGCACAAAAATGGCTGTTGCGCAAAAATGTAGTAACTTTGATTTTATTGGTTATGATTTGGTTAACGCTTGTTGCAATGATGTAGCTGCAACTGGGGCAAAACCACTAACTTTTCTTGACTATATTGCCAGCAGTTCTCTTGAGCCTATGATAGTTTCAGAAATTATTAAAAGTGTTGCTGTTGAGTGTAAAAACTTGGGCGTTTCTTTGGTTGGTGGTGAAACAGCTGAAATGCCCGGCACCTATCACCCAAATGAATATGACTTGGTTGGGATTGCAACGGGAATTATAGAAAGAAAAAATATTGTGGATGGGTCTTCTGTTAAAGAGGGTGATTTGATTATGGGAATACCTTCAAACGGACTACACACAAATGGTTATTCTTTAGCAAGAAAGCTCATATTTGATGTATTAAATTTGGGGGTTGGTGATGTCCTTTCTGATAAAAAAACAACTGTTGGTAGCGCACTTCTTGCACCACACAAAAACTACAGTCAAATGATTAATATTCTTATTGAAAAAGGGTTTCAGCTTAAGAGTTTAGCTCATATAACTGGGGGAGGCTTAGTTGATAATGTGCCCAGGGTTTTCCCTGATGGTCTTGCTGCTCAAATTAATATAAACTCTTGGCCTAAGATTCCTATTTTTCAATTTTTAATAGACAATCTTGAGCTGGAGATAGGTGAGCTGTATCGTACCTTTAACATGGGTATTGGTCTTACCATTATAGTAAGTCCTTCTCAAAAAAATTACCTTCTAAAAATGCTTGGCAAGGGTAATTGTTATGAGATAGGTGTTATGGTTGCAAGCCCATCTAAACAAGTTTATTTAAATGATAGATAAATCTAAAATAGCTATTATTCAGTTTCCCGGCTCTAACACTGAGCTTGAAACTATTGCCGCAATCGAACGCAACGGCATGACTCCAATATCTCACCTTTGGAATGAGCCCTCATCTAACCTTGAACAATATAGTGGGTTTATTCTTGTTGGAGGTTTTTCTTATGAAGATCGTTCAAGGTCTGGAATTATTGCATCTCTAGACCCCATAATGAACACATTAAAAAAACAAGCTCTGAAAGGTAAGCCGGTCTTGGGTATATGTAATGGCGCACAAATTTTGGTAGAGTCTGGAATGGTCCCAGGAAATGGCAATTTTGACACCATGGTTAGTTTGACTGAAAACAAGCGCGTTAAAGGCGGACAGGTTGTGGGTACGGGGTACTATAATACCTGGTGTTATTTAAAGAGCAATGAAAAAAGTGTTTCTGCTTTTATTGATGGGTCTGATATGGGTCTTTTGCACATACCCATAGCGCATGCAGAGGGGCGCTTTATGGTGGACAGCAAGCTACATCAAGCTGTAGAAAAATCCAATTTAGCTGTATACCGCTATTGCGATAAAGGTGGAAGCATTATCAATGATTTTCCAATTAACCCAAATGGATCCATTGATAATATTGCTGCTCTTGGTAACGTTGCTGGGAACGTTATGGCAATAATGCCACACCCCGAACGTACACATGGGGGTGATTCTATTTTTCGAGCATTAAATAATTTTTTAAGCACAGATGAGGTTTTTAGTTATAAGGCTTTAAGTTATGATTGTAAAAAAATCAAGGTCGCTCCTTTTAAAAAATCAAAAGAAACTACTGAGCTTTTAATATCAATGATTATTGCAGACAATGAAGCGATTTCTGTACAAAAGTGTATAGAAAGGCTTGGCAAAACTAGCGTTCCTATTAAAAAATATTTACACCTTGAAATAGAACATGAGGGTCCGCTCAATATGGAGAGCGTTTACGAAACAGATGTTTTATTTAACCCGAGCAAAGAGTTTATAGTCACTAATGTAAAGAGAAATTCTGGTTCTCGTTTTTTAGTTAGAGAAAAAGAAAACATTGGTGGCAGAAAAATGAAAGAGACCCTGCAAAAGCGATTTGGTTTTAGTGGTATAACAAATATTTTAAAAGGAACTGTTTGGGAAATTAACTCTAAAGAAAAACAAATAAAAAAAGACATTGATTTAATCTTAAATAGTCATATTTTGTGTAATCCAATTTCGCAAGAATGTCATGAATATTGACAAAAAATATTATCAGGTAATTAGCGAGAACCTGAATAACACAATTCAGGATACCAACATTAACGTAAAAAATAAACAAGTGGGCAAGGTGCGTGATGCCTATTTTCTAGAGGACAAAGTTCTAATGGTTTCTACTGATCGACAAAGTGCCTTTGATAGGGTTCTTGCTCGAATACCTTATAAGGGTGTAGTTTTAAATTTGGTAAGCGCCTGGTGGTTCAACAAAACAAAAAATATGTTTCCAAACCACCTCATTGGAACTCCCGATCCTAATATTTCCCTTGTTGAGAAGTGTAAAGTATTCCAGGTGGAGTTTGTTGTAAGGGGGTATATTACGGGGTCTACAGAGACGTCTCTTTGGACCGTATATAAGAATGGTGCTAAAGAATATTGTGGAAATAAAATTCCTTCAGGTTTGAAAAAAAATCAAAAGCTTACCCAACCAATGCTAACACCAACTACAAAAGATAAAATTCACGACAGGCCTGTTTCAAAAAGTGAAATTCTTGAGCTGGGCTTAATGACAGAACAAGACTATGATAGGGCGGCACAGATGAGTTTAGATTTATTTAGCTACGGCCAAAAGGTAGCTGCAAAAAATGGATTAATATTGGTCGACACAAAATATGAGCTTGGTAAAGACTCTTCTGGCAATATTAAGTTTGTTGATGAAATACACACCCCCGACTCTAGTAGATATTGGATAGAAAAAACATATGCGTCGCGCTTTAACAACAACGAAGAGCCACAAAATATTGATAAAGAGTTTCTAAGGCTTTGGTTTGCAAAACACTGCGACCCCTATAATGATACTATTTTACCTGAAGCTCCAGACGAACTAATTGTTGAGCTCTCTGCTCGCTATATTTTACTATATGAACTTATTACGGGTGAAAAATTTGAATTTCCTGATCTAACAAGTATAGACCAAAGAATTAAAAACAATGTTAAGGAGTTAATATGAAAGCAGTACTTATCATGGGATCAACATCCGATCAACACCATGCAGACAAAATTACATCTACACTAGACACTTTGGAGGTGGGGCACGAAACTCATGCAGCTTCTGCACATAAAAATCCAGAAAAGGTTTTAGAGATTATAAGATCTTATGGCCCTGAAGAAGCTGTTGTTTTTGTAACAATTGCGGGTAGATCTAATGCCCTATCCGGTTTTGTAGCAGCAAACACAAGCAAGCCAACAATTGGCTGTCCGCCTTTCTCCGATAAGGTTGATATGAGCATTAATATTCACTCTACTCTTCAAATGCCAAGCATGACCCCCGTACTTACGGTTCTTGATCCAGGGAATTGTGCCTTAGCTGTACATAGAATATTGAGTCTAGGAAAAGTATGAGCGCAATATCTCCCCTGGACGGTAGATATAAAAAAAATGTTTCTGAATTAAATAGTTTTTTTTCAGAGCAGGCTCTAATGAAGTTTCGTCTTGAGGTCGAGATTAGATATCTAATTGCACTGTCTGCTCACCGCGCGCTTAAAAAGGATTTATCCTTAAAGAAAAAGGATCAAAAAATTCTTTGTTCTTTTTATGAAAACTTTGATCAGAAAGAATACAACGCGGTTAAAAGAATTGAGGCAAAAACCAAACACGACGTTAACGCTGTTGTGGGTTATTTATCACAAAAATTAGAAAAAAATGGTTATTCAAACCTGGTGCCTTTTATTCACTTTGGGCTAACATCAGAAGATGTTAATAACACCTCTTATTCTTTGATGTTTAAACGAGGCATTGATGGGCCTTTGTTGGAAAGCCTAAACCAACTATCCTCTCTTTTAGTGTTGTTGGTACGCAAAACAAAAGACATGCCTATGTTGTCATTGACGCATGGACAGCCTGCTACAACAACCACCCTTGGAAAAGAAATAGCCGTATTTCATAATAGACTTGAAAGACAAATTACATACATAAAAAAACATACTTTGCTTGCAAAATTTTCTGGAGCAACGGGAACTTTTGCGGCACATAAAATAGCTTTTCCCAAAGAGTCTTGGACTGGGTTTTCAGATAAGTTTATTAGAGAAATGGGTTTGAAAAATAATCCCATTACTACCCAAATTGAACCTAATGATTCCATTGCTGAGCTTTTGCATGCTTTTGTACGTATTAACAATATTTTGACTGATATGTGTGTTGATATTTGGCTATACATAAGTAGAAATATTTTTACTCAAACTAACAAGGCGGGTGAAGTTGGTTCAAGCACCATGCCACATAAAATTAATCCGATCTCTTTTGAAAATGCGGAGGGGAACCTTGAGCTTTCCAATGCTAGTTTTGTTTTTTTGGCTTCCAGGATTTCAAGGTCTAGGCTTCAAAGAGATTTGAGTGGGAGTACGCTTTTTAGAAATATTGGTGTTGCTTTTGGCCACTCATTGTTGGCTTACAAAAATATTGTTACCGGTCTGAATAGAATCCAACCAAATGAAGACCAGCTTTCTTCTGAGCTTGATGGTCAGTGGAGTATATTAGCAGAAGCAATTCAAACTGTTTTAAGAAAATCTGGTGATAAGGGTGCTTATAATAAAATAAAAAAGTTGACTCGGGGGGTTGCGTTAAACCAAGAGTCATATTTAGCGTTAGTAGAGTCGTTAGACGTTGCAGATAAAGACAAAAAATCTCTATTAAATTTAACCCCATCAACCTATGTTGGTGAAATTAAAAAGATTTTAAAGAAGTATTAATTATGTGTGGAATTGTTGGAATATATCATAAAGACAACGATGTTGCTGGGGACATATATGATGCTCTGATACAGGTTCAACACCGTGGCCAGGATGCAGCTGGCATCTCCACTTGGGATGGTACTAAAATGTCCTTGCACAAAGACTTGGGTGTTGTTACGGAAGTTTTTAAAACAAATGAATCTTTGAGCCTAGAGGGTAATGTAGGTGTCGGCCATGTGCGCTACCCCACCGCCGGTTGTTCAGATGCAAGCGAAGCGCAACCTTTTTATTCTGCTAATCCCGTTAATATATCTCTTGCTCACAACGGAACGCTTACTAATAGCGATAAAATTAAGGATGCTCTTCTAAAAACGCATTTTTGTCAGTTTAATACCCAATCAGACTCTGAGGTTTTATTAAACCTCTTTTCATATGAGCTATATAAAACAAACTTTAGAACATTAAAACATTCCCACATTTTTTCAGCATTAAAGAATGTATATAAACAGTGTGAGGGTGGGTATGCGGTTGCAATGCTCGTTGCCGGAGTTGGAATCGTGGCATTCAGAGATCCAAACGGTATTCGTCCCTTAGTTATTGGTAAAAGTGGTGACTCTTATATGGTTGCATCTGAGAGTGCTGCACTAAGCGCCCTTGGTTATTCGTTTGAAAGAGATGTAAAGCCGGGTGAAGCTATTATTATTTCGGAAACTGGTGAACTGTTGAAAAAACAGTGTTATAAAAAATCTGATCATACTCCCTGCCTTTTTGAGTTTGTTTATTTTTCTAGACCCGACTCAACCATAGATTCTATTTCAGTACACAAGTCTCGTTTAAGAATGGGTGATTATTTGGGGGAAAAAATATTAAAGGAGTACGGCCATCTTGATATAGATGTTGTTATTCCGGTTCCAGACACGAGCAGAACATCTGCAATGCAAGTGGCACACAAGTTAGATATAAAATATCGTGAAGGTTTTATTAAAAACAGGTATATAGGCAGAACCTTTATTATGCCCGGTCAAAGCATTAGAAAAAGGTCTGTTGCTCATAAATTAAGCCCTATTGAAATAGAATTTAAAAACAAAAACGTTTTGCTCGTTGACGACTCCATTGTGAGGGGTAATACGTCGAAAAAAATTATTGAAATGGTTAGAAATAACGGGGCTAAAAAGGTATTTTTTGCCTCTGCTGCCCCTCCAATTAGATACCAGAATGTTTATGGTATTGATATGCCCGCAACAAAAGAGCTCGTAGCTCACAACAGAACAGTAAAGCAGGTAGAAAACTTTATAGGTGCTGACACACTAATATATCAAAACCTTGAAGATCTGAAGCTCTCCGCGCATATAGGTAATAGAAAAATTACGCGCTTTGAGGACTCTGTGTTCACGGGAAAATATTGTACAGGAAATGTAACGAAAAGTTTTCTAGCAGACCTTGAAAACAGTAGGGTAGATAGTTCTAAAAGGTAATGGTTGGCGTACTTTTAATTGGTTCTGGCGCAAGAGAGGTTGCTATAGCTAAAAAAATTAATGAAAGTATTACCCCCACCCTTCTTTACTGTATTGCCCCCACTACTAATCCCCAAATAGAACAATTATCAGAACAATATTTTGAACAATCTCCAACTGATGTTTCTGGGGTGTTGAAATTAATAAATAACCTATCTATCAATCTTGCCGTTGTTGGACCAGAAAATCCGCTAGAAGCAGGTCTTGTCGATGCGCTAGAGGAGATTGGTATAGGTTGTGTTGGGCCTAAAAGGGCTGTTGCGAAAATTGAAACTAGTAAGGCTTTTGCAAGAAACATTTTAGACCTGTGTTGTCCTGAAAAAAACCCCGAAAGAAAAGAGTTTGATTCTATTGATGGCGCTAAAGAGTTCTTACAACACCTAAACGAAGATTATGTTATTAAATATGATGGCTTAATGGGCGGAAAGGGTGTAAAAATTTCTGGCGAACATCTTCACTCAATTGAAGATTCGCTTTCCTATGCTAGCTCCATAATAAATGGTGGTGGTACCTTTTTGGTTGAAGAAAAATTTTTAGGGGAAGAGTTTTCTTTAATGAGCTTTTGTGATGGCACGTCATGTGCTCACATGCCCGTTGTTCAAGATCACAAAAGAGCCTTTGAGGGCGACACTGGCCCAAACACAGGTGGAATGGGAACATATTCTTTTGCAAACCACAGCCTTCCCTTTCTCTCAAAACAAGATGTGCTTGACGCTCAACAAACCAATGAGCGCGTTGCTCTAGAGCTTTATAAACAGACGGGTCAGCGCTTTCGTGGTATTTTATATGGGGGTTTTATGTTGACAAAAAAAGGTGTTAAGGTTATTGAGTATAATGCAAGGTTTGGTGATCCTGAAGCAATGAACGTCTTAAGCATACTAGAGACTGACTTTATTGAAATATGTAATGCTATTGTTTCTGGATCTCTTGCTAGTTTGAAAATTAGTTTTAAAAACGAAGCTACTGTTTGTAAATATGCAGTACCGGTTGGATACCCAGATAGTCCCAGTAAAAATTTCGAGGTTTTTTGTAATCCAGAGGATCATAATCTTTACCTTGCTGCCGTACAAAAAACAGCCGGTGGGCTTATAGCTACCGGATCAAGAACTGCAGCCTTTGTTGGGATAAATCAAAAAATTGGTATTGCAGAAAAACTTGCTGAAAAAGGCGTTTCTGGGGTTAAGGGAAACCTGTTTCATCGAAAAGATATAGGAACGGGGGCGCTTATCAACCTGCGCATCAAACATATGAAGGAGATTTTAAGGTGATTAAACTCGGAATATTGGGCTCTACAAAGGGCAGTGACGTGCCCCCTATTGCAGACGCTATTATAGCGGGAGAGCTCGATGCATCTATTGAAATTATTATTACAAACAAAAAAGATGCGCTTATAGCAGATAAGGCACTAAGATACGGTGTTGACTTTGCGTTTATTGATCATAAAAATAAAAGCAGAGAAGAGTTTGATAAACAAATCAGTAAAAAGTTGCTTGAAAAAGAGGTAGATTTGGTTTTGCTGATTGGATTTATGAGAATATTATCGGCGCCTTTTATTAAAATGTGGGATAAAAAAATATTAAACGTCCATCCGTCTTTATTGCCAAAGTACGCCGGCGGGATGAACAACAACGTTCATGAATCTGTGTTAAAAAATGAAGACAAAGAAACTGGGTGTACAATTCACCTGGTTACTACACAGGTAGATCAAGGTCCAATTGTGGTGCAAAAAAAATGTGGTGTGTTTAAAAACGATACCGTTGAAAGCCTAAAAAATAGGGTCCAACGGCTTGAAGGTGAAGCATTTATAGAATCAATTAAATCATGGGGTAAAAAATGAATAGTATGGTATATCAATTAACGTCATTTATAGAAAAAGGACTACATCTTGTTATTTTAGGGATGGTGTTATTTCTCTGTGGGTACGAAATTAATAACGCAATTTCTTCTGGAGTTATTAGGGTGCAAAACGTGTTGATGCTCTTTATATATCTTGAAATTATGCAGATGGTAAATATTTTCTTTTCAACCGGTAAAATTCCAGTAAGGTATCCTTTATATATTGGGATGTTTGCTTTGGCTCGACACATTTCTTTTGAGACTGTTGAAGGGCTTGATTCGCTTTTCTTGTCTGCGTCTATTGCGCTTCTGGCTTTGGCTCTCGTAGCGCTTGCCTATAGAGACAAGCTTGTAAACAAAAAAGGGCCTCAGCTTCCAGAGGTATAATGGTTTTATCAAATAAAATTATTCCAAAAACGGCACTAATTTCTGTGTCTGACAAAACCGGTATTGTGTCGTTCGCTCGTTTTTTACAAGAAAGTGGTGTAAAAATTATAGCTACTGGTGGCACTGCAAAAAAACTAAAAGAAAATGACATAAAGGTTAAGTCTGTTTCTTCTTTAACCAAGTTTCCAGAAATATTTGGTGGGCGCGTTAAGTCAATTCATCCAAATATTGCAGGGGGTATTTTGGGGCAAAGAGATAAAGACGTGCAGGAGGCAAAAAAGAATAAGGTTCAATGGATTGACATGGTTATTTGCAATCTATACCCTTTTCAAAAGATTGCTCAAAACCCGAATTCATCTCTTGAAGAAAAAATAGAGAACATTGATGTTGGCGGACCAACCATGATAAGGGCGGCGGCCAAAAACAATAGGTGGGTAACCGTTGTAATTAACCCCGATGACTATAAAAACATACAAAAATCAATTGCTACTGGGGGTATAAAAGCAAACGAAAGGTTGGGGCTAGCGGGAAGGGCGTTTGATCACTGTGCGTCTTATGACCGTGCAATTTCTACAGAACTTGAAGAGTCAGCTGTGCATTTAAGGTACGGCGAAAATCCACACCAAAAAGCCTTTGTATTAAAAGAAAAGGGTGGTTCATTTGGTCTGCCCCAAGCAAAACAACTTCAGGGCAAAGACATGTCTTATAATAATTTTCTCGACGGTGAAGCCGCTCTTTTGTGCCTTCATGAATTTAAAAAACCTTCTTGCGTTATTGTAAAGCACGGTTCGCCCTGTGGAATAGGCTCTGCTAAAACACCGAGGTCGGCATTTCTAAACGCTTTAGGGGTAGACCCTCTTTCAGCTTTTGGTGGGGTGGTTGCAATGAACAAAAAGTGTGATGTGTCTACAGCAAAAGAACTAAATAAAATGTTTTTTGAAATAATTATTGCTCCCAACTTTGATGTTGAAGCGCTGGCCGTCTTTTCAAAAAAGAAAAACCTTCGCATATTGTCTATGGGTGGTTACAAACCCAAAAAGAGCGTTGGAAAAGAGATTGCTGGTGGTTGGGTCGTTCAAGATACAGATCTTTCAAAAATAAATTTTTCAAAACTCAAAACTGTTACTAAAAAAACGCCTACAAGAGCCGAGCTTTTGACCCTTAAGCTTGCTTGGAAAGCGGTCAAACACGCAAAATCTAATGCAATAGTTGTTGCACACAATAAAAAAATAGTTAGTATTTCTGGAGGACAAACTAGCCGCGTTGATGCTGTTAAATATGCGCTTACTAAAACAAAAATACCTCCTGGTGCGGTTCTTGCCTCTGATGCTTTTTTTCCATTTAGGGACTCTATTGATTTAATGGGGAAACACAAAATTAAATCTATCATACAGCCGGGTGGTTCAATAAAAGACGAAGAAGTTATAGTAGCTTGCAACGAACATAAGATTTCAATGGTCTTTACAGACATAAGGGTTTTTAAACACTAGGAGGACTTATGAAGGCTTTATTGTGTAAAGAATTTGGTCCAGTATCTCAGCTTTCCTGGGAGGAAACTGCAGATCCTATCGCTGGGCCCAACGAAATTGTTATTGATATAAAGGCTGCCGGTCTAAACTATCCTGATAATTTAATTGTACAGGGGTTATATCAGTTTAAACCAGACCTTCCCTTTTCTCCGGGCCATGAAGGCGCTGGAACTATAAGCTCAGTCGGTAAAAATGTTTCTTCTCTAAAGGTTGGGGATGGTGTAGTTTTTTTTAAGGGCTTTGGGGCTTTTGCAGAAAAAATCGTAGTTCACGAAACGTTTGCCTTTCCTATTCCACCATCCTTTCCTCACCATATAGCCGCCGGTGTTTTTATGGTATATGGTACGAGCTTACACGCCCTAGTTCAAAGAGCAAATATTGGTGAAAAGGATGAAGTGTTGGTTTTGGGTGCTGCGGGAGGTGTGGGTTTAGCTGCAGTCGACATAGCAAAGGCATATGGAGCTCGTGTGGTAGCAGCTGTATCAAACAAAGAAAAGGCAGCGATTTGTGTGGAGTATGGTGCCGACGACGTTATAGTTTATGGAAGTGAAAAACTAGATAAGGATGGCCAAGTAGCTTTTACTAAAGAATTAAAATCAAAGAGTAAAAATGGTGGTTATTCTATTATATATGATCCTGTGGGAGATTGTTTTTCTGAGCCAGCACTAAGATCTATCGGTTGGGCAGGAACTTATTTGGTGGTGGGTTTTGCTGCGGGTAAAATTCCATCCTTCCCCGCCAACCTTATGCTCTTAAAGGGGTGTGCTGTTTCTGGTGTTTTTATTGGGCGCTTTCAAAAGGAGGAGTCGGCCGTTTACGCCAAAAACCTAAACACTATAGGGAAATTGCTAGCTGATGGTAAAATTAATCCCCTTATATCTAAAACCGTTCCAATGAAGGATGCCGTTTCTTCTATTGAAGATATAGCTAAGCGTAGGGTTTTAGGTAAGATTGTTTTTCTTAACAACTAAAAAACCAAAAACAACATAGACAAGCAGACGGTTAATAGTGCTATAGCCGGCAGCATTTTGTGTATAGGGTTTTTTACCCTTATGTGAGTTGCAACAGCAGCACACATTAAAAAGGCGATTGACATCAATGCAACTATTTGTAGTTGGGTGTCGTTTGTTAATATCATTCCCGCGCAAGACAGCTTAATTATTCCTACCAAGTCCCTTAACCAGTTTGGAAGGTCATAGTCATCTCTAAACTCTTTAACTATATTGTCATACCTAACAACCCAAACGAAAAAAAGTGAAACAGCTAATAAAATTCGTAGTAAGTCAAAAGCTAGGTTTGCTGATATCTCTAAATTATAAATCATGTTTTCTCCTTGTTAACAATATTCTTCTGGTAACATCCCTCTAATTGATCTCATTGTTTTTTTTGTCAATGCAGATATATTTTTTTTGTCTTCACTTGTAGCAAGTATTGGTTTACCAAAAGTAATATTAATATTTATTCTTTTAAACCTTTTTAGTGCAGGTAAAACCTTTTCTGTCCCAAATATAGCCACCGGTACTATTGGTATTTCGTGTCGCGCTGCAAAAAATGAAGCTCCGTTTTTACCCTCTTTTAGTTTGGTACTTAATGCTGTACCCTCCGGGAAAATACATATTATTTCATTTTTTTTAATCTGCCTGTGAAGGGCTTTTATTGTTGATGGTTGTATTTTTTTTCTATTAACCAAAAGGACTCCATAAGAAAGTGGGGCCCAGGCCTCGTACCACCTTAGTGGGTTCTGGTCTTCTGCCATTAGAAAAGTAATTGGTTTTTTTATCGCCCCCGAAAGTGGAAAGGGGTCTATGTTGTGAATGTGGTTGGGCGCTAAAATATAGGGGCCAGTTTTTGGTAAGTTTTGTTTGCCACTAACACTTATTGGGGCCAGCACGAAACAAATAAAAGCCGAAACGTAGCTTAAAAGTGTTCTTGTTGTTCTGCTTCTCGGTTTTGATGTTTTCACTGCAAAAAACTAGAAAGGCAGGTCGTCTTCTGTAACTTGACTTGTATTTTCTTCTGAGGTTTTTGGTGATTGGTCCATTCCGCCGGATCTTTCATAGTTTCCACCTTCTCCGCCGCCTAAAATTTGTATTCCACCAAAGTTATTTAGTACAACACCCGTAGAGTATTTATCGTTTCCATCCTTGTCTTGCCACTTATCTGTTTTTAGTGAGCCCTCGATGTAAACCAGACTTCCTTTTTTGACATATGGCTGAATATATTTTTCAGCTGTACCTCCAAAGGCTGTACATTTTGTCCACTCTGTTCTCTCTTGAACTTCTCCGTTTTTATCTTTCCAACTTTCATTGGTTGCTACACTAAAAGAGGCTATTGCTTTACCATCTCCAGAAAATCTAATTTCTGGATCCTGCCCCAACCTTCCAATTAATGTTACCTTATTTACTGTTCCTTTTGCCATCTTTTTCCCTTTATAATATTCTAGTTTAAATTTAACTCATTATATATAATATCTACACGTCTTTTAAATTTTTCGTCCTTTTTTAGAAGCTCTGTAACTTTTTTATGAGAGTGCATAACGGTTGTGTGATCTCTTCCACCAAGGTGCAGCCCTATTGCATTTAGTGGCATATCTAAAACCTCTCTCGCCAAGTATGCAGCCACCTGCCTTGCTTCGGCTATATTTTTTCTTCTGGACTGTCCTACAATTTCTTCATGGCTTACTGCAAAAATGCTACACACTCCACTAATTACGTCTTGCATTGTTGCCTGCCCATAACCTTGGTCTCCAAGCCTTTCTCTTATAATAGACTCTACGAGTGCTTCGCTTATGTCTTCTCCAGAAAAAGTTGCGTGTGCGAAAATTTTAGTTACACAGCTTTCAAGGTCTCTGATGTTTGTTCTTACATGCGAGGCTATCTTTTCTAAAAAAACGCTTGGAATTTTTACATTATTTTGTTGTGCTTTTTTTGACAATATAGCGACCCTGGTTTCAAAGTCTGGTGGTTGAATATCTGCATGAAGGCCCGATTCAAACCTGGAAAGGAGCCTATCTTGAAGACCAACCATCTCTCCTGGATATCTATCTGCCGTCATTACAATTTGTTTTCCCGCCGTAAAAAGGTCGTTGAAGGTGTGAAAAAACTGTTCTTGTGTTTGTTCTTTTCCCTGAAAAAACTGTATGTCGTCTATAAGTAAGACATCTGCTTTTCTGTATACTTTTGAAAAATCCATGGATCTATTTTCTTGGATACTTGCTATGAAGTCGTTTGTAAACTTTTCAGAAGATGCCAAAACAACATTTAGTTGTTTTTTTCCCCTAATTAACGTGTTAGCAATTGAGTGTAGTAGGTGGGTTTTGCCCAAACCAACCCCCCCATATATAATAAGTGGGTTGAAGTCGCTGGAGCCCGGGTTTTTAGAAACGTTTAGGGCTGCGTTCTTTGCAAAGACACTGTTTGGTCCTTCAATGAAGGACTCGAAGGTGTTTCCAACATTAATATTGTGCCTTCTTCCCGTATTGCTTTGTTTGACGGGCTCGCTGTTTGCTAAGCTTGTTGCTACAACATTTTGTTGTGACTGAGGGGCAATGGCAACCCTTAGTTCTAGCTTTTTTTCGTGCTCTCTAAGGGATGAAACGATTAAATCTTGATAATTATTAACAATCCAATCATGTGCAAATTGGTTAGGGGCCTCTAATATAAATATGTTATTTGTTGCCCCAACTGGAGACAATGTCTCGATCCAAGCCTCATATCCGTGCTCCGGTAAAACCTGCTTGAGACTTTTTTTCGTTTTATTCCAAATTTTTTTATAGTCCATAGTTATCCACAAGTTGTTAACAAAAATAATAAACTCTATCCCTTAGATTAACATTCTTTTTTACCTATAACCAGAACTTTTCTTTGTATTTGCTCTTTTTTAAGATAGTTTTTATTGTTTCACAAACAATAATATTGGGCTATATTTCGGCAACAAAGTATTATGAAAAGAACGTATCAACCTAGTAATAGGAAAAGAAAAAACAAGCATGGCTTTATGGAAAGAAACTCTAGTGTGGGTGGAAAAAAAGTATTAGCCGCAAGAAGAAAAAAGGGTCGTAAAAAACTAACCGTTTCTTCTTAGTATGGATCAAAAAACGCTCATTGGGTTTATTTTAATAGGAGCAATCCTTTTATTTTGGCCAACATATCTTGATTTTATATCCCCAGAACCCCAAGAAAATGATGTTATTTCTCCCGTCGAAAGCGTTGTTCAAGAGGTAGAAAAAAACATTCCTACAGCCTCACACTCCCCCACTCAAGCTCTTTCTGGTATTTCAGAAAGTGTGTTTACGGTGGAAACGCCTCTTTTTACGGCCGGTGTTAGCAACAAAAACGGTGGTTCCTTAAATTCTTTTTTAGTTACAAAACACCTTAAGGTGAATGAGAACACTCTTAACCTTATTGATACTGAAAATAAAAATAATCTTCTCGTTTCTTATATTAATCAATCTGGTGAAGAGGTTTTTTTAGATGATTTTTGGGCAGAATCAAATATACCATCCGTTGAAGAAAATGGCTCTTTTGTTCTGAGCGAAGAAAACCCAACAGTTACCCTTTCTTATATATTACAGGTTGGTAGTGGGGCTGTTCAAAAAGATCTGACGTTTTCCCATAACAGCTATGAAGTTGTTGTTAATACAAACCTAAGGGATATAAGGGGCGATGTTTTAGATGGAAACTTTAGACTAGACTGGTTTGGTGGGTTGCCGCTTACCGAACCCTCTCAAGATGGAATGTTTCTTGAAGGTCTTGTTGGTCAGGGTGGAGACATAGAGTCTTTCAGGGCCGGATCTACTAGCTTTTTTGGTTCATCTTCTGGTATAATTGAGCGTTCTGCAAAACAATATACTGGACCTGCTGACTTTGCGGGATACAGAACAAAATATTTTGGTGTCTTTTTTGTTCCTCAAAAAACCGAGTTTGTTGAGCTTGTAAAATACTCTTCTGGAGATAGAGCTGCTGTTGATATTATAACAAATCAAAATATAAATTTTGAGGAAACTACCCTATACTTTGGTCCTCTTCAATATGGAGAGGTAAGTCGTCTTGGTGTAGGAATTGAAGAAAAAATATTAGGTTGGCAATGGCTTTCCTCCGTTTCTTGGTTGGTGTATAGTATTATGATTTTTATGTATGGGCTTATACCAAATTATGGCGTTGTGGTTGTTCTTTTTGCAATACTAATTAAGGTGGTTACATACCCCCTAATGGCTAAACAGCTAAGATCTTCTAAAAAGATGCAGGAGATTAACCCCCTGCTAAATAATATTAAAAATAAATACAAAAACAACCCAACCTTACAACAACAAAAAATAGCCGCATTGTTTCAAGAAAACAAAATTAACCCCCTTGCTGGCTGTTTACCGATGTTGATTCAGATGCCGGTTCTAATGTCCGTTTTTATGGTGTTCAGGAACACAATTGAATTTCGTGGAGAGTCGTTTGTTTTTTGGATTAGCGATCTTTCTGCGGCAGACACCTTATTTTTTATTGGAGAAATTCCATTTAATGTTTTACCCTTTTTAATGTCGGCCTCAATGTATTACACTATGCAAGCAGGAATGGCTAACCAACCTTCGGGTGGAGATCCCGCCCAGGAAGCTACCCAAAAAATGATGAAGTATATGTTTCCTGGAATGATGTTTTTTCTTTTTTATAGTTTCCCATCGGGTCTTAACCTCTACTATTTGTGTTTTAACGTAATGCAAATAGCTCAGCAAAAAATAATTAACAAAGAGGCTTGAGCGGGGTATTTTCCCCGTCTTTAAAATATGGGCACTGTAGTTGCGTGTTCAACACCTTTTGGGTCTAGCGGAATAGCCGTTGTTCGCCTTACTGGCAATGAATCACACAAAATAACCTCTCTTCTTTTAAAGAGCCCTTCAAAAAAAAATAAACACAACCTCCCTTCTCTTTTTGCTCTTGTTGATGCAGACGGGTCTGTTTTTGATGAAGCTGTAGTTAATTTTCTTTTTGGTCCTAACACCTATACAGGCGAAGACCTTGTGGAAATTAACCTTCACGGAAACCCGGTTATTATAGAAAAAACAATTGCTCTTTGCTGTTCTTATGGAGCAACTACTGCTCCTGGAGGGGAATTTACAAAAAGAGCCTATTTAAATGGAAAAATGGATATGTCTCAAGCCGAATCTGTTGCTTCTCTTATTTCCTCAAAGTCAATTTTGGGAGCAAAATTAAGCTATAAAAACCTAAAGGGTTCTTTGCTTGAAAACATATTGTCGATTAAAGGTGCTATAATTTCTGTAATTGGTCAGGTTGAGTTTAATTTAGATATTTCAGAAGAGGATCTTCAACCAAACCTGGTAGATGATGCTATAAAAAATATTGATAGTTCTGTTATAGCTCTAAGTTCGGCAATAGATGGTTTTGATGCTGTTAATGTGTTAACCGCCGGAGCAACTGTTGTTCTTGCGGGTCCCACAAACGCGGGAAAATCTACCCTTTTTAACACACTATTAAAACAAGACCGTGCTATTGTTAGTGAAGTTGCCGGTACGACCAGAGATGTGTTAGAAAATACTATTAACATTGAGGGTGTTCCTTGTGTTTTAAAAGATACTGCCGGGATTAGAAAAACAAAGGATATTATTGAAAAAATTGGTGTAGAAAAGAGTAATCAAGAAATTTTAACCGCTGACCTTGTTTTATATTTGGGTCCATCTGACACAGATTTATCCTCTGAGAATAACAACATAATATATGTTCGCAATAAAAAGGATTTGGGCGGAAGTGGAAAAAACTATGACATATCTATATCTGCTCTCACGGGAGAAAATATATCTTCTCTTAAGGCCCTTATTTTAAAGCGTGTTTCTTCCAATTTTTCAGATCTCGGTTTTATAATAACATCTCAAAGACAGCTTTCTAGTCTTATTTCAACAAGGAAATATCTAGTCGAGTCTAAAAATTGTTTACTCGGATGTTCTGGTCTTGAGTTAGCTGTTGAAGATCTCAACTCTGCCCTTTCTTGTTTAGATGAAATAACAAACAAAACAACAAAAGACGACGTTCTTAATGCCGTTTTCTCTTCTTTTTGTGTGGGGAAATAGTTTCACGTGAAACGAAATAACAATAAATGTGATCTTGTTGTTGTTGGGGGTGGGCATGCTGGAATTGAAGCTGCACTAATAGCCCATAGGCTTGGTGTTGATGTGGTTTTGGTTTCTATGGATAAAAAAGCAATAGGAAGGATGTCTTGTAATCCGGCAATTGGGGGTCTTGCAAAAGGACAGATGGTTAAAGAGTTGGATGTTTTAGGCGGTGTTATGGGGCTTTTTGCTGACCAAGCAACACTTCAAAGTAAAACGCTAAACCTCTCTAAGGGAAGATCTGTTTGGTCGCCTAGATCTCAAATAGATAAAATAAAATATGAGAAGGTTGCTCAAAAATATATAAAAGATGTTGGTTTAAGTGTTGTTGAGGGTGAGGTTATAAAAATAAACGAAGCGGGCGGCTCTATTACCTCTGTTGTTTTTTCAGACGGACTAGAGCTTTTTTGTTCAGCTGCTGTCTTAACGTGCGGTACTTTTTTAAATGGACTTATCCATATTGGTGAAGAAAAGATTAGGGCTGGTAGACTTGATGAAAAAAGATCGGAGGGTATAACCGAATCTCTCTCTTCTTTTGGTTTTAGCGCTGGAAGATTAAAAACTGGAACACCACCACGTATAAAAAAATCTTCAGTAGATTGGTCTTGTGGTTTAGCTGGGTATGGTGATAAAAAACCAAGGGCTCTTTCTTATAAAACAAAAAACTTTTTACCAAAAGACGAACCCTGTTTTGCCTTTAGAACAAACCAAGCAACCCACGACCTTATTTTAGAAAATTTGTCAAAATCGGCAATGTATTCAGGGGAGACAATGGCTGCAGGTCCCAGATATTGCCCATCAATAGAGGATAAAGTTTATAAATTTTCCCAAAACCCAAGCCACATACTTCAGCTAGAACCGGAGTGGACAAAATCAAAACAAATATATGTTAATGGTTTTTCTACCAGCCTTCCAGAAAGCATTCAACTTAAGTGCCTAAGGTCTGTTGAGGGGATGAATTCAGTGGAATTTTTAAAGCCAGGCTATGCTATCGAATATGATTTCTTTTTTCCATCACAATTAAAAACTACACTCGAAACTAAAGGAATTTCTGGTTTGTTTCTTGCCGGACAAATTAATGGTACTTCTGGTTATGAAGAGGCCTCTGCTCAAGGGTTGTTGGCCGGTATAAATGCTGCACAAAAAATTCTTCACGCTCCTCCCCTGTTATTAAAAAGAAATGACGCATATATTGGAGTTTTAATAGACGATCTTGTATTAAAAGATACAAATGAACCATATAGAATGTTTACCTCTCGAGCAGAATACAGGCTTCAACTAAGGTCGTCTAATGCAGACCAAAGACTTTTAAAGTTTTCAAAAATAAATAACCTTTTAGATGAAAAGCTTTTAGGAGAATTAGACAAAAAAAACAAAAAAACAGAGGAATTAGTTTTATTTTTAAAAACAGAAAATATTTCTCCTAATAAAATTAACACTCAGCTTACGGGTCTTGGAGAGAAAAAAATAAAAGAACCTACCAAAATATCTAAGTTGTTAAAGAGACCGCTAGTTAAAATAAGCCACTTTGATTTGTCATTTTTGAAAGAAATAAAAAAACATTTTCCTCACCACTATGAAGAAATTATATTTGAGGCTGAAACTATTATTAAATATGGTGGTTATATAAACAGACAAAAGGAAGAAATAGAAAAGTTAAAAATATATGAAGAGATGCTAATTCCCTCAAGCTTCGACTATAAAACAATTAAAAGTATTTCAAATGAAGGCAGAGAAAAGCTGACTTCTGTATTACCCGAAACAATTGGTCAGGCACAAAGAATACCAGGGATTAGACCAACAGATATATCTATTTTATTAGTATATTTAAAGCGTTCGTTTCACGTGAAACATAAAAGTGGAGATAAAAATTAAAAAATTATTATTAATATTAATGTTTACCCTTTCTTTTGCTCAAGAAGAAATATTGCTTGATAAGGTTTCAGCTGTTGTTGAGGGTAAAATAGTTCTCTTAAGCGATGTTGTGTTGGCAGCGAATGCTCTCGCAGCAGAGCAAAGAATAAACCCTACAACAAACCCTAAGGAATACAATAATTTATTATTAAAGTCTTCTGAAAGTATGATCGAACAATTAGTAATTATTAAAATGGCCGAAGTAGACTCTGTCGAGGTTTTAGATAAAGATGTTGATAGGGCACTCGAGAGACAAATTGATAATATTATTGCTCAAGCTGGAGGAAAACAAGAGGCTGAATTAGCCCTCGGAAGAAAAATATCAGACTTTAAAAGATCATATAGAGATGATATGAAAGGTAAGCTTTTGGCTGAGAAATATACAGGAGGTCTTACTTCTGGAATATCTATAACGAGAGGTGAGGTTATCAATTTTTATAATACATATAAAGATAGTATTATGCCTTTTCCAACATTATATAAAACTAGACATATTTTACTTGAAATAAAACCTTCTGAACAGTCTTCACAAGAAGCCTTACAAAAAATTAACAAAATAAGAGATGAAATTATTTCAGGTTTGCCATTCGAAGACGCCGCAAAAAAATATTCTCAAGATATTCAATCGGGAGAAAATGGAGGTAATTTAGGTTATGTGCCGAGAGGTACTTTTGTTCAAGAATTTGATAGGGCCGTTTTTACCTTAGAACAAAACGTATTAAGTGAGCCAGTAAAAACACAGTTTGGTTATCATTTAATTGAAGTTTTACAAAGAGCAGGTGAAAAGGTAAATGCACGACATATATTAATAAGTGTTGAGGTTTCAGAGGACGATAAAAATCTGACATATAAAAAAACAGCTTCAATCGTTAAAGAAATTAAAACAAAAGAAGATTTTATATTAAAAGTAAAAGAATTTTCAGATGATACTACAAGTAGTCCAAAGGGTGGATATATGGGTATGATAAATTTAGATCAATACCAGGTTAAAGAATTAGTAGATGTTATTAAAAATGTTTCTATTAATACACCAAGTGCTCCTATTTTAACACAGTTTGGTTATCATATTATTTGGGTTGATGAAAAAATTGATGGTGGTCCAGCCAATTTAGATAAAAATTGGTTAGATCTTGAACAAATGGCATTAAACCAAAAAAAGTCAGATTGGTACTCAAGTTGGATTGAAGAAATTAAAAATAAATTTTATATAAAAAGAAATCCACTGACTTATCCACAAATTAAAAATTAGTATAAAAAATAATTACATATTTTTTTTCAACATTTTATTAACACATTAAATTTAAATTTGTTAATAATAGAAATTATATTTCTATCTCAATAAAATACTTTTTTTTGGCTATTTATTAACATATAAACCTTATTATTATTAGTGTTTATTTTT
>ERZ802822.107-NODE-107-length-62989-cov-10.553170_pt1 | contig 62989 bp, 54 predicted proteins | sample MGYA00345649_ERZ802822 | MGnify/ENA primary metagenome ERZ802822 (study PRJEB30503, sample SAMEA104212359) | marine metagenome | biome: Westerlies Biome; feature: [SRF] surface water layer (ENVO:00010504) within the epipelagic zone...; material: water... | reverse complement strand
TTTCAACTGGCATGCTATCAAAAATTGAGAACGGAAATACTTCTCCGTCGCTCTCTACTTTACAGACATTATCAAATGCCCTTTCGATACCACTAACTTCTTTCTTTAAACAATTTGAGGAAAAAAGGGTTTGTGTTCATACCAAGGCAAACGAGGGTGTAGAGGTTGAGGGACAGGGGACAAGAGCGGGTCATCAGTATAACTTACTCGGACATTTAGGATCAAATGATAGTGGTGTAATTGTTGAGCCCTACCTAATTGAACTGACAAGCGAGACAGATACGTTTCAAACGTTTCAACATGGTGGTATTGAAACCATTTACATGTTGGAAGGCGAGGTCACGTATCGGCATGGCGATGGTCTATACTCACTTCGACCAGGGGATACCTTATTTTTTGATGCTAACTCTCCCCATGGACCAGAAGTTCTAGAAAAGTTGCCGGCCCGCTTTCTTTCAATAATTTCGTATCCGCTGGATAAATAATTAGCAAAAGTGGGTAGTTTGTTATTTTTAACTTTTTAAAGGTGGCTCAGTGTCACGATCGGGCCAAACTCCCGGACTTGTCGAGAGACCATCATCAAACTTTTCGAGATACTCCAACATTAATGGTCGATTATCAATAAAACCCTTATAGGTTGCGAGCTCAACAGGAAGGTCACGGACAACGCGGTGTAGGCGCCTACCCCACTTTGGAATTGTTACCAAGTCTTTAAAAGAGATTAAGTAGCACCGAATTGGGAAAACTAAAGCGTTAGATCTAGGCAACCTAAAGAAAGTTTGCAATTCAACTCGCAAATGCTGTTTAGAACCAATATTTTCAGGTGTAAGTGTTGTTTTTTGTATACCCCATTTATCATAATTTTCTGGACTTGAATCAAGTAATGGATTGACCGTCATTGTCCAATTCAAGCGTCTAGCAGGTGCACTTTGTTTCACATTTAATAAGAATTTCAATGCACGTTTAAATATGCCCATTTCATGCGCCAAGGGCACTGGTGCGTGCCACTCAAAAAAGTTCATGCCAATATCAAAGTCTAACGACCAATCTGCTTGTGTCGTTACCATACCAGCATCCATCCAAAGCATTTCATCTCTCTGGTCAAGAATAACATAGTCGCCCTGTGCCTGCCTTGTAATGTACTCCATTGGACCGTACGGAAGTGTAGTTTCATCCATGAAAGTAAACGTATCATCAATACCCATGGGTTTGTTTATCCAGCGCCAAATTGAGCCATCACGGTGCAATTCAAAGAGGTCTGGATAATCTTCGGACTTACTAACCATTATCAGTTCAAGTAAATCCCATCCTGCCAGCGTCATATGAGGTAATGACTGGCACCTTAAAGGATCCTCATCTAACACCAGAGCTCTATCTTTCATTTCCGATACATAGTGCTCATCAACATCAAAGCGCTTCTCATAAACTGAGCCGGCTGGGCCACCTTTGTGCATCTCCATGTTCACGGCGTACATGTAACTATCTTGATGAAATGGAAAGGGAAATCTCTTTATTGCCCAATCAGAGTTCCAAAACGAATAATCATCTCGAAATGTTTCATTATTGAATTGTATCGTCATATTTCCCTCACTTAGCGATTGATGACCAGCGAATTACCTAAAAATCTACTGACACATGGCATGATTTTCGTACCACTGTCTTGCTCTTCAGAGTCCAACCAGTGGTCTCTGTGGATGATTTCACCATCTAGCTCAACAATTTCAGTCTCACACTGGCCACAAGCACCACCCCTGCAGGAAAAAGGTGCATTTACGCCTTCTCGCTCCATTGCCTCTAACAAACTTTCGTTTTCACCAACTTCAATTGTTAAATCTGATTTGCAAAGACGAACTTGGAAAGATTTACCGGGTTTAGGTGCCAGGAATTCTTCAGAATGTACATTTGCATTCGGCCACCCAACATTTTTAGCGGTTGATGTTACCCATTTAATCATTCCTGCTGGACCACAAACATAAATGTGTGTTCCAATTGGCTGTGTAGTCAATAACTTTTGTAGCAGGATAGCTTGATCCGCATCATCAAAATACTGATTTACTTTTTTCGGATATTTGTTTTTCAGCTCTTCGCCATAAGATGCCAACTCCTCAGTTTGAGTTGCATAATGTAGTTCCCAAGAACCAACCAAGGATTCTAGCTGCATGATCATTGAAAGAAATGGCGTAATCCCAATACCACCCGCAAAGAAGAGATGTTTTCGTGCTCGAAGATCAAGTGAAAAAAGATTCAGTGGATAGGTTAAATTGACTTTATCTCCAACTTGGATTTTTTTATGCAGAAATAAAGATCCACCTCGCCCAACATCATCTCTCCTAACAGAAATCGCATATTTGGAACCATCTTCAGGATCACTCATCAAAGAATATGGATTGCGAATTGTTCGGTCGCCATCTTTCATCTCAATTACGGTGTGAGATCCTGCGGAAAATACAGGAAAATCTTTACCGTCTATGCGCTTGAACTCAAAGCGGGTCACAAGTTCATTAACTTTCGTGATTTTATCTACAAGAGCTGGAATTATGTCCACACCCGGTTCTACTTTTTGAGGTGCAGCTGTCATGTATACAACTCCACTGGCTCTGGAACGTTACCAAAATCTTCAGCATCAACTCGTACGCCTTGATACGCAGCAAGCCGCCGGGAATAATGATCACGAACAAACAGGTTTAGTCCGCAATGACCGCATACAAAGGGGTCTGTAATAACATCTTCAGTTATTCCTTTGCAATGTACACATTGCATTCTTCGAGCAACAGAACCTCTGTGCTCAGTCTGTATGGCTGTATGAGGGAACCCAGCTTTCATAATCTCATTTTGTGCCTGCCCCATAAATCCTTCTGTACCAGTTAAATAGAATTGCGAACCCATTTTGGCAGCCTCTAAAACTTTTTGCAGCCGTTGCACTGAAGCTGAATAACTTGGCCCAACATAAAATTGCGCCGATGCTAGTGATTTTAACCTTGAAACATATTTCTCACCACTTTTGGTTGCAACGAATATAATATGAGCCTTGTTCAAAAATTTCTTATCAGATTCCACAAAATCTATTATGGCTTCCGCACCCTCATCTTCTGCAATTATTATATGGAATATGCCATCACGTCTCTCAAGCACGCCGTAGGTTGGGCGACTAGGTATGCTAGGTGGGAATAAAAATTTTGACATAAAAAACCTTCCTAACGCAGTTTATTGGGGCGCTGCAAGCAGCGCCTTACTATCAACCTTTAGCTGATCGAATTGACTTATCCTCATCATAAAAAGGCATTTCGGAGGCAGTACAGGAAATTTCTGTTCCATCTCCGTTACGAACCGTTAACTTTCTACCCGGTGTGGCACAATCAACCGGCATTCTAGCTATGCCTACATTGTGGTTGTTTACCTCGGAGCACATTCCAAAGGTCACAACCCCGACTTTCTCACCATCTTTCAAGAGATCCGCACCTTCATCTGCTGGCGTCTTCCCGTCTAATTTCACACCAAATATCTTGAAGCGTTCTTTTCCCTCTGATGCATAGTGGTTTTCAGCGCCAATGAAGCCGGTCTTACCAGGAGATACAGTAAATTCGAGACCAAGTTCCCAAAGCGTATCACCACAGGTCTCATCGTCGAATGGATAAGTTTCTGAATTATCACCTGGATAAAATAACAAATAACTCTCTGTTCTCAAAAGATCTAAAGTCGAAAATTGAACAGGCACAATACCCATGCTTGCACCTTCACTAAGGATACTATCCCATAAATGAATGGCGTTCTTTGATCCACAAAATATCTCATAACCTCGTTCGCCAGTGTATCCAGTTCGAGAAATCATTACCGGGCACCCAAAAAGCTTAGTCTGCATAATACCAAAATAAGCAAGATCTCTTATACCTGGAACATGCTTTTGAAGAAAATCAACAGCAACTGGACCTTGAAGAGACATATCATGAAGGTCGTCATCAAAAATTACTGCACAATTTTTTGATGCAGCAACAGTTGATAATTGCTCCATACCAGTTCCAGTACCATGTACCACCATCCATGAATTTACTGATACTCTATATATCACACAGTCGTCGATAAACTTACCTTGATCATTTAGCATACAAGCATAAGTTGAACGGCCAGGCATAATTTTTTCTACATTACGTGTTGTAACGCGATCTATTACCTGAGCCGCATGCTCTCCTACGACATGCACTTTTTTTAGACCAGAAACATCCATTAGACCTGCTTTGGTTCTTATAGCTTCGTAATCTGCCTTGGCACGCTCTGGCGTATGATCATAAAACCAGGCTGTACCCATGCCATTCCAATCTTCAAGCTCACCACCAATTTCTGCGTGACGCTGCGCTAACGCCGATTTTCTCCAAATAATAGACATTTCTTTTCTCCTTCTTATTCCAAATACATCATAGTTGTTTATTTTTCACAAGCATATCAAAAGATATACTGTCATTCAATTTATTTTCACTGTGGGAAATACAAATAGGCGCAATAAATCTCAAAATTTTACATTTATTGCGAGTTATGCAACGCTAAAAGTAACAACAAACAATTTTTATGATTTCTGGAGGATAATTTTCGAATCGCTTTTTAAAAAAATTATGAGATCACGATTTTATATCTCATAGGCAAAACAAAAAAATGACCGGGTCTATTTCAACCCGGTCAAATTAATTTTTAGAATTTAGACGATTTCCTCGCTTCTGAACTTTGTCCAACAACAAGAACAAAAACACATATGGCCGCCGCAATCAAAGTTGTAATGCCTGGAAGGGCAGTACCCCATCCCATAAACATCGCTCCATCAACAACCGACCAAGAGGCTTCACTATATGGAAACATTTTTTTTCCTTTCTATCTATTTATTCGGCAGGCGGCGCTGATTGCGCGATGCCCTCGGGATAACCTTGTGCTGGTACTTTGACGGTATCCATACCCGCTTCTTCTGCTCCTGCAGGAACTCTAAGCATGCCTAGCATATTTAATATGTAGGATGAGATATAGCCTGGAACAAAACCAAGTAGGAAAAATACGATTGCACCAACAATTTGTCCAATCAATGAAATCGTTGGAACTTCTCCTGCTGCACCTTGTAAAGCGGGATAACCCGACCCAAAAATGCCCAGAAGCACAACTCCATACAAACCAATTGTACCGTGCACAGTAACTGCACCAACCGCATCATCAATTCCCCGACGTTCAAGCCAATCAGCACAAAATTTGAGGATTACCCCGGCTGAAAACGCTATGATAAAAGTAAGGGCTGGATAGTAGATGTCTAGCCCAGAAGCCGTTGAAATAATACCAGCCAGCGCACCGGACATCATCCAGAAAGGATCCTTAGTCATAACCCAAGCGCCAATTATACCTCCAGCTATTGCCATCAATATATTAAAAGCGAGAGCTGATAACGTGATAGGTGTTCCATAAATGGTGGAAGGTTTATCACCAAACCAGGACCATGCCTCGCCTGGAACAATTACGCATGCCATTAAGAAGCCCCAGAACCCGACAATAATGAGCATAAGGCCAATTACTGTTAGTGGTAGATTGTGACCAGCAATGTGATTTGCAGTACCATCAGCGTTAAACTTACCAATGCGTGGACCTAAGTTAATCAGCACGCCAAGTGCGAAGAAGCCCGCAACAGCGTGAACAAGACCCGCAGCTCCAAAATCATGGACCCCAAACTGCGTGACCAACCAACCATCTGCGTGCCAGCCCCAAGCGGCTGCTACAACCCACGCAAATGACCCTAATATAACTGCCAAGATCACAAACCCAACAGTTTGGATCCGCTCAATTACAGCACCTGACATAATAGACGCTGTTGTTGCAGCAAACAAAGCGAATGCGCCGAAGAAGACACCTGAAGCTTGATCAGCAATGTTTGGACCCATATACTGAGCAGAGTCCCCCCAGCCCCATGCTATTGCACTTGCATACGCTGCTCCAGATATTCCTGCCGGACCTTCGCTGAAGGTTAAACCTGTTGGGAAACCCCAATAGACCCACCAACCAAAAAAGTAAAAAGTTGGAATCATAAAAGCAAACGCGAGCAAATTTTTCACGCCTGACGATAGTACATTTTTAGCCCTTGACGCACCCATTTCATACGCCAAAAAGCCAGCGTGAATTATAATCATCAGGGGAATCGTCAGATAATAAAATGTTTCGGCGAACATTGTGTTCGTTACGCCTGCGCTGCCTTGTAGAGCAGCGATTTGTGCGGTTAATTCCGCAATTTGACTTTCCATTTTCAGCTCCCTATTAGCTCAAATTATGGCCACATTTATAGTGTGACGATTGTACTCAAACACTAATAGTTGTAAAAAATAAAGTATTTTTTTCCATAAATGCAATTTTTTTTCCTGACAGTTGAAAAATTTTCGATATAGTGCTTCTTTAATTAGTAACTTATTAATCGATTATTTTACTGATATACTGGAGGTATCAAATTGAATAAAAAAGTGGCTGTAATAGGCGCAGGACCCTCGGGTTTGGCTGTACTACGTGCATTTCAATCTGCAAAAGAAAGTGGATATGAAATTCCAGAGATAAAATGTTTTGAAAAACAAAATAACTGGGGTGGCCTATGGAACTATACCTGGCGCACTGGCCTAGATCAATATGGTGAGGCCGTCCATGGCTCTATGTATCGGTATCTTTGGTCAAATGGCCCAAAAGAGGGTTTGGAATTTGCAGACTATTCTTTCGAGGAACATTTCGGGAAGCAAATAGCAAGCTATCCCCCCAGGTCAGTGTTATTTGATTACATTGAGGGTCGGGTCAGCAAAACAGAAGTCCGAGATTGGATTGAATTTTCCACTTCAGTGAAAAATGTAGAGCAAGCTGAAAGTGGTTTCACAGTGACAACATCAGATTTGACTAGTTCAAAAACAAATGTCGATTACTTTGATCATGTGGTGGTGTGTTCAGGGCATTTTAGCACTCCCAACATGCCTAGCTTCGATGGGTTTGATAAATTTCCAGGCCGTATCCTTCATGCGCACGACTTTCGCGATGCGGTAGAATTTCAAGGAAAGGATATCCTTATTATTGGCACAAGTTATTCCGCAGAGGATATTGGTAGCCAGTGCTGGAAGTATGGTGCAAAATCCATAACAGTTAGTCACCGAACTGCCGCGATGGGGTATGACTGGCCAACAAATTGGGAAGAAGTCCCCTTGCTGACAAAAGTTGATGGTCAAACTGCTCACTTCAAAGATGGCTCGTCAAAAACGGTTGATGCAATTATCCTTTGTACAGGCTACTTACATCACTTCCCATTCATGGAAGATAAACTCAAACTTGTGACAGCAAATAGATTGGCGACTGCAGATTTGTATAAAGGTATCGCATATGTTCATAACCCAAGGTTACATTACATAGGGATGCAAGATCAGTGGTTTACTTTCAATATGTTTGACGCGCAAGCGTGGTGGTCCAGAGATGTTATATTGGGCAGGATCGATCTGCCGAGCCATGGCAATATGTTGAAAGACGTGAACGATCGCATAGCTCGTGAAGATGCAGGGCAAGATGATTATGACGCCATTTGGTACCAGGGTGACTACGTACAGGAATTAATAGATGAAACCGACTACCCATCTTTTGATGTCGAGGGAGCATGTAAAGTTTTCAAAGAATGGAAGGGGCACAAGAAGAAGAACATCATGACTTTTCGGGATAACGCATACAAGTCTGTCATTACTGGCTCAATGGCACCAAAGCATCATACACCATGGAAAGATGCTATGGATGATAGTGTGGACAGCTATTTATTAAACACAGTAAACTAATGAAAACAATCTAACAAGAAATTGAATATTATTTTTTACTAAAATGAAATTTTTATTCATACCAGTTGATTAATTTATATAGATGGTTATAAAGGATTCTATAAATATTCTGCAAAGTGGGCAGTCTCTTCTTTATTAAAATGGAGCAAAATAATGTGCGGTATAGTAGGATTGTTTTTGAAGGATGCCAGTCTAGAAACTAATCTAGGCAATCTTCTAAGCGATATGTTAGTCACAATGACTGACAGAGGGCCCGATAGCGCAGGAATTGCAATCTACGCTGATAAAGACGCTGGTAGAGCAAAGTTTACTATACAATCCGATAACGCCCACAAGGACTTTGAGGATTTACCGAACTACCTGAGCAAGCATTTAAATTGTAGTGTGGATATTAGAATTAACGACACTCACGCTGTCGTTACATTAGATGAAAGCGTAACAGGTAAATTTTCTGCGGCTTTAACATCTTTCAATCCCAAAATTAGGACAATGAGCCGAGGCTCATCTTTAGAGATTTACAAGGAAGTTGGTTTGCCTAAGCAAGTCACTGAAAGATTTAAGATCCCACAAATGTCTGGACGGCATGGGATCGGGCACACTCGAATGGCGACAGAGTCTGCTGTTACCACCATGGGAGCTCATCCATTCAACACCGGTTTAGATCAATGTTTGGTTCATAACGGCTCTCTATCAAATCATAACTCGTTACGCCGACAATTACGGAGAGAAGGTGTCCATATAGAAACAGAGAACGATACAGAAGTCGGTGCTGCCTATCTAACTTGGAAAATGCAAAACGGAGCCAGTCTAGGTGAAGCATTAGAAAGTTCTTTGGAGGATTTGGATGGATTTTTTACTTTTGTGGTTGGAACAGAGGATGGCTTTGGGGTAGTTAGAGATCCCATAGCTTGCAAGCCAGCAGTCATGGCAGAAACTGATCAATATGTAGCGTTTGGTAGTGAGTATCGGGCTTTGGTAAATTTGCCGGAAATTGATAGTGCCCGCGTTTGGGAACCAGAACCAGCAACAGTATATTTTTGGAAACACTAAAATGTTAGAATTTGACCTACAAGAAAATGGACTTCGAAAGCTAAATAGCGCTTTGCATGACCAGAAAGAGAACACTAATCAAACAGCATGGGATGTAATAAACCCAAAGGGTAGCCACGCAATTGCTGTTGGAATAGACGCACCTATAGAAGTAAATATCAATGGTTCAACAGGCTACTACTGCGGTGGAATGAATAAACAGGCAACAATAAATGTTAAAGGTTCAGTGGGTCCGGGAGTAGCCGAAAATATGATGAGTGGCAAAGTTGTAATTGAGGGCGATGCCAGCCAATATGCTGGAGCAACTGGCCATGGAGGTTTGCTAGTGATCAAGGGAAACGCCTCTTCCCGTTGTGGGATTTCTATGAAAGGCATAAACATAGTTGTTCATGGGAATATTGGACACATGTCAGCGTTCATGGCTCAGTCAGGTAATCTTGTGGTCTGCGGAGACGCTGGAGATGCATTAGGCGATAGCCTTTACGAAGCGAAATTATTCGTGCGGGGAAGTGTCAAAAGCTTAGGTGCTGATTGTGAAAAGAAGGAAATGCGTCCCGAACACATTGAGCTACTCAAACAATTGCTTTCGGAGGCCGAAAGTGACGCTAAACCCGAAGAATTTACTCGTTACGGATCAGCAAGAACCTTATACAATTTTAACATTGATAATTCAGATGCATATTGAGGGTAGAATAAATGAATAAAATGGAAAAGCCAGCCATACCAAACACTACACCGAGATACTCAGCTACATTCTCAAACGACGTCAATAGTGACATACGGCGTGCTGCTGCAACAGGTATCTACGATATCAGAGGTGGCGGAGCGAAAAGAAAACTCCCAACATTTGACGATTTATTATTTCTTGGAGCCTCGATCTCAAGATACCCATTGGAAGGATATCGCGAGAAATGCGAGACAAGTGTAACGATCGGAACACGTTATGCTAAAAATCCAATTGAATTAGAAATCCCTATTACTATAGCAGGCATGAGCTTTGGTGCCCTTTCAGGACCTGCAAAAGAGGCTTTAGGTAGAGGCGCATCTGCAGCAGGAACTTCAACAACTACAGGTGATGGCGGAATGACGCCAGAAGAACGCGGACACTCAACAAAACTTGTATATCAATACCTCCCTTCACGCTACGGCATGAACCCAGACGACCTTCGAAAGGCTGACGCTATCGAAATAGTAGTTGGTCAAGGAGCAAAACCTGGTGGAGGTGGTATGCTGTTAGGTCAAAAAATATCAGATCGTGTCGCAGAAATGCGAAATCTACCAAAAGGAATAGACCAACGCTCTGCATGCAGGCATCCCGATTGGACCGGACCAGATGATCTGGAAATAAAAATACTAGAGCTACGTGAAATTACCGGATGGAAAGTTCCCATTTACGTAAAAGTAGCTGGTGCGCGTCCATACTATGATACTACATTAGCTATCAAAGCCGGCGCAGACGCAATCGTCTTAGATGGGATGCAAGGTGGAACCGCTGCTACTCAAGATGTTTTCATTGAGCATGTGGGACAGCCAACTCTGGCAATTGTACGCCCAGCTGTACAGGCTCTTCAAGATTTGGGAATGCATCGAAAAGTTCAATTAATTTTATCTGGCGGTATCCGCAATGGTGCAGATGTCGCCAAAGCAATGGCTCTTGGTGCAGATGCAGTTGCAATTGGTTCCGCTGCCTTGATTGCATTGGGAGATAATGATCCAGTCCACGAGGCAGAATACAACAAGCTTGGAACGACAGCCGGGGCTTACGACGATTGGCATGAGGGAATGGACCCAGCAGGTATTACAACTCAGGATCCTGACTTGATGAAGCGCTTTGACCCTAAAGAAGGAGGCCGCAAATTGAGGAATTACTTAAAGGTAATGACTTTAGAGGCTCAAACAATAGCAAGGGCTTGCGGAAAAAATCATTTGCATAATTTGGAGCCGGAGGATTTAGTTGCTCTTACAATGGAGGCTGCTGCCATGGCTCAAGTACCTCTTGCTGGAACAAATTGGTACCCAGGAAAACCTGGCACATCGTATTGAAGCTACTTGAGTAGTGTTTCGCCGCTACATAAATATGATTGGGAGAAGAAAATGACGAAAGACTTAGCCGCATTTGCCAAAGAAAAAGGCGTAAAATATTTTATGATATCGTACACCGATTTATTCGGAGGTCAGAGAGCTAAGCTGGTACCAGCACAGGCTATTGCTGATATGCAGGAAGACGGTGCCGGTTTTGCAGGTTTTGCGACCTGGCTAGATTTTACACCTGCGCATCCAGATATGCTTGCAGTTCCAGATCCAAATAGTGCAATCCAGCTTCCATGGAAACCAGAAGTAGCTTGGGTAGCCGGGAATTGCGTAATGGAAGGTGAGGACGTCGCTCAGGCTCCTAGAAATGTGTTGAGACGCCTCATTGATGAGGCAGCAGCAGAAGGCATGCACGTAAAGACAGGTATCGAGGCTGAGTTTTTCTTGTTGTCACCCGATGGATCCCAAATCTCCGACGAATACGATACTGCGGCTAAGCCATGCTATGATCAGCAGGCAGTTATGCGCCGTTACGACGTAATAAAAGAGATTTGTGACTACATGCTAGAGTTGGGCTGGGGTCCCTACCAAAATGACCACGAAGACGCTAATGGCCAGTTTGAAATGAATTGGGAGTTTGATGATACCTTAGCCACGGCGGACAAACATAGCTTTTTTAAATTTATGACAAAATCTGTGGCAGAAAAACATGGTTTTCGTGCAACATTTATGCCCAAACCAGTTGAAGGGTTAACTGGTAACGGATGTCATGCTCATATATCCGTTTGGGATGCTCCTGGTTCGAAAGCTAAGACAAATGTATTTGCAACTGATCCAAGCGCTGCCAGTCAAACATCAGAACTTGGTCTGTCAGAAAAAGGAAGGCATTTTCTTGGTGGAATAATGAAGCATGCTTCTGCTTTAGCAGCTATCACTAACCCAACCGTTAACAGCTACAAAAGAATAAATGCTCCAAGAACTATGTCCGGAGCAACTTGGGCACCCAATTCAGTCACATGGACTGGTAACAACAGAACTCACATGGTTCGTGTGCCAGGACCTGGCCGCTTTGAGTTAAGGTTACCAGATGGAGCAACAAATCCTTATCTATTGCAGGCAGTAATAATAGCAGCTGGCTTATCTGGTGTAAGATCAAAAGCTGATCCAGGAAAGCGTTATGATATTGATATGTATGCACAAGGCCATACTGTAAGAGGGGCTCCGAAATTACCATTAAATATGCTAGATGCACTTCGAGCTTATGATAAAGACAAAGGCCTCAAAGTTGCTATGGGTGAAGAGTTTTCAAAAGCATACTTGAAACTTAAGATGGAAGAGTGGAATTCTTTTGTGTCTCATTTTTCATCTTGGGAGAAAGAAAATACCATAGATATTTAGGGTGTGACCATCATACTGTTGAATAGCAATGATTGCTGTATTCTAGATGAATTTTTATGTTGTCTCTAACATTTGGCTTAATAGCCGCCTTATGCTGGGGCCTTCATGATTTTATTATAAGAATTCTAAGACAACCTCGGGGCATTTATGCTTCTATAGCGGCTGTACTGTTTTTTGGTTGTTTGTTCCAAACTCCAGTAATAGTACTGAATGCTGATTTCTCCAAATTGCCACTTCTTGCTGTGTGGGTTTCGGTATTATCCGGATCTTCTTTTGCAATTGCGGGCATAGCTTTATATAAGGCCTTTATAATTGGACCGATTAGGCTTGTTGCCCCTATTGTAGGATCATATCCTGTATTCTCCTTGATATTTTCTAGTTTAAATGGAAACCTACCAAGTCAGATACAAATCGGCGCGGTTATTTTAATAGTCTCATGCGCCGGATATGTAGCAGCCTCAAAAGAAGAAACAGATCAAGATCTTTCTAAGCAAAAATTAGCTATTTTTTGGGCTTTGGTCTCAAGCTTTTGCTTTGCCATGAGTTTTGCTCTCGGACAGTACGCTTCTAACATAAGCAATCAATATGCACTATTACTACCAAATCGTATTTCGGCATTAATAGCTCTAATCCTAATTGCGAAGTATCTGAAACAACCCATAATTCCAGACATGTCAGAGTGGAGAATATTTGCCCTTATGGCATTTCTTGATGCAATGGCCCATGGTTTAGTAATCAGTTCCGGTAAACTGGAAAATCCAGTATATGCGTCAATAAGCTCTTCATTATTTGGCTTAGTGACAATATTACTAGCCTCTTTTTTCCTAAAAGAGCGGGTTTCATCAAACCAATGGGTAGCCATATTTCTTGTTTTCGTTGGACTGGCTGTACTAGGCTATTAGGCAGTTAAACCCGTTGGTTCATCAACTCCATTAGCCCTACATGCCGCGGTCAATGTATTGGCCAATAAACAAGCTATTGTCATTGGACCAACCCCGCCCGGAACAGGCGTGATGGCACCAGCAACATCTGCGCAACTATCATAATCGCAGTCTCCTACAAGACGAGTACCACCTTCTGGTTTTGGAATGCGATTAATGCCGACATCAATTACGGTAGCGCCTTCTTTAATCCAATCACCAGGCACCATGTTAGCTCGCCCTACAGCCGCCACCACAATATCAGCTCTCTTAACAACACTTTGTAGATCTTTGGTCCTGGAGTGTGCAATTGTTACTGTACAGCTATCTCCTAGTAAAAGTTGTGCCATTGGCTTACCGACTATATTCGATCTACCAATCACAACCGCATCTAAACCAGATAAAGTACCATGGTAATCACGCAACATCATTAAACAGCCCAGGGGAGTGCATGGAACCATTGATTTTTGGCCAGTGCCAAGCATCCCGACGTTAGAAATATGAAAACCATCTACGTCCTTATGAGGCGCAATGGAGTTAATCACTAAATCTTCGTTTAAATGATTAGGCAGAGGCAATTGGACGAGGATGCCATGTACTTCAGGATCATCGTTCAATTTTGAAATCAGACCGAGAAGATCACTTTCGGATGTTGAGGCATCTAATCTATGCTCATAGGAGTTCATTCCAGCCTCTACAGTTTGCTTACCTTTAGATCTGACATAGACCTGACTCGCAGGATCCTCACCCACCAAAACGACCGCCAAACCAGGTTTTATGCCATGAGCATCTACCAGTTTTGCTACACCTTCGGCAACTTTACTACGTACTCTTGCAGAAAACTCTTTTCCATCAATCACATCAGCAGCCATGACATATTTTCCTTTTTAACTAAATTTATTCAGTAATTTACATGCATGTAATCGGATCAGAATAATCCCTCTATCTGACCTGTTTCATTTAACATGATACTCTCAGACGCAGGTTTTGATGGCAATCCAGGCATAGTCATTATTTCACCACATATAACTACAACAAAACCAGCACCTGCACTCAAGCGCACTTCCCTAATCGGTAAAGAGTGGCCAGTCGGCGCACCTCTAACGTTAGGATCAGTTGTAAAGCTATATTGAGTTTTGGCCATACAAACAGGCAACCCCCCATAACCAGCCGTTTCCCATTCTTTGAGTTGGTTCCTGATTTTAGCATCCGCCAAAACCTCATCGGCACGATAAATCCGCTTTGCAACTGTTTCAATTTTATCAAAAAGAGACATTTCATCATTGTACAGCGGTGCAAAGTTTCCTGAATCTGTATCTGCTATTTCTGATACACGGTTAGCTAGATCTACAGTCCCTTCAGAACCTTTTTCCCAATGCTTACACAAAATGGCCTCAGCACCCATTTCAGATACATAATCTTGTACCGCTTTTACTTCGGCGTCAGTGTCAGTCACAAAATGGTTTATAGCCACTACTACCGGGACACCAAAAGATTTCACATTTTCAATATGCCGACCTAGATTTGGACAACCTTTTACGACGGCCTCAACATTTTCATCTCCCAAATCTGACTTTGCTACTCCACCATTCATTTTCATAGCTCTAATCGTGGCAACAACAACCACAACAGACGGGGTAAGGCTTGCCTTTCGGCATTTTATATTCATGAATTTTTCTGCCCCTAAATCCGCACCAAAACCGGCTTCCGTGACAACATAATCTGCTATTTTTAGTGCTGTTGTTGTCGCCATTACGGAATTACATCCGTGCGCAATATTGGCAAATGGTCCGCCGTGCACAAATGCTGGATTATTTTCTAATGTCTGAACGAGATTGGGCTGCATAGCATCCTTCAGAAGTACAGTCATAGCACCATCTGCCTTGATATCACGACAATAGATCGGAGACTTGTCACGTCTATATGCAACGATAATATCTCCCAAACGTTTTTGTAGATCTTCCAAGTCTGTTGCAAGACATAGTATCGCCATTACCTCAGATGCAACAGTGATATCGAACCCAGTTTGGCGGGGAAATCCGTTAGACACTCCCCCAAGAGATGTTACGATATCTCTCAGTGCTCTATCGTTCATATCCATCACACGACGCCACACTACTCTGCGCTCGTCAATTTCAAGGGAGTTCCCCCAGTAAATATGGTTATCGATCATAGCCGATAATAGATTGTGGGCTGAAGTTATAGCATGAAAATCGCCAGTAAAATGTAGGTTCATTTCTTCCATTGGAACAACCTGCGCATATCCTCCACCGGCTGCCCCACCTTTCATGCCAAAGCATGGTCCAAGAGAAGCCTCTCTAATACAAATTGCAGCTTTTTTCCCAATTCTATTTAACCCATCACCTAGGCCTACAGTGGTTGTAGTTTTACCCTCCCCGGCTGGTGTTGGATTAATAGCTGTAACTAAAATTAACTTTCCACTGTCATTTTCCTGCACAGAATTTATGAATTCCTGGCTTACCTTAGCTTTATCATGCCCATATGGTAGTAAATGCTCAGAAGGGATACCAAGCTTTGATCCGATTTCTTGTATGGGTCGTTTTTGAGCTTCTCGCGCAATTTCTATATCTGACTTATAACTCATCTTAAATCTTCCTTTTGATTAATTAATTTGCGACACTCTCAACACTGATAGAGATAAATTTAATTCTGATATTTTGCCCCATCGCAATAAAATTATTTTCCTAGTATTAAAAATTTTTAACCACAGGTCAACTACTGAAAATCGTTTTTACGATATTCAACCCCAAAAATTTTACATTTTGTAATAGTCTTATTAAGCTCAATAATACAAGCCCATCATAATGAATTTAGAAAGTCTTTAAATTTGGCAGCTACCCACAGCAACACATAGAAATTCCGATATGAATTGGTATTTTGGGACTAATTCATTTTAAATTTAGGATACCGATTTTAGGTGAGGCCTATTTATCTTAATATTTGAAAAAGTTTTTTCACTTTCTTTACTAATTTGAAGAAGCCAATTTCGAACTATGTCCCTTGCTTCAGAATTTTTTGCCTTCTCCGAAACCAGTAAATAATAACCGTCTGAAGTTTTAAGACTCTTTTCACCTAAAGGACATACTAAACTACCTGAGTTTAAGTAACGATCAACCAAATGCTGCCACCCTAATGCGACTCCTAGTCCATCAACAGCAGCTTGGATCGCAAGGGGATAAGTATTTACGATTGTTTGCCTACTACTTTGGGGACTGTTCAATCCTTGGGTTTTCAACCAGGTGGCCCAATTCATCCACTCAAGGTGACTGCTAGCTACGTCAATTAAATCCATATTTTCTATATGTTTTTCAGAGGTAACATCTGAATTAGCCGCCAAAAAGTCAGGAGAACAAACTGGAAAGATGGTTTCACCAAAAAGAAGCTCACTATTAAAGTTTGGCCAATCTCCATTACCCCGCAAAATTACTAAATCATTGCTTTCCGCTAGACACTCTTCATCATCGTCCGATGAAACAATAGCGATATTGAGATATGGATTAATTGCCTGGAAGTTATTTAACTGAGGCATTATCCACAAGGAAGCGACAGAGTTAGTTGCTGCTAAAGTGATTGAGCTAGAGGGCTCCTGATCCACAAGTCTTGATGATGCATCTTTAAGAATATCTAGCGCTTCTGATACTGATGACAGTAATTCTAAACCATCTGAAGTTATCGCTATTGACCTATGCCCTCTGTTAAATAATTGAACACCATAATGCTGCTCTAACAGCTTTACCTTTCGGCTAATTGATGACTCCGAAATGTTTAATTCCTTTGCTGCTGAGGTAAAACTTCCTGTTTTTCCTGTAACTTGGAAAGCCAAAAGGTAGTCTAATGGAGGGAGGCTTTTTCGACCCTTTGGCATAATATCACAGAGCTCCTCTTTAACATTGTTTCCTATCTTACTGCAGATTTTTGAAACCTCAACCTTTTTGCCTATCAGAATTAGAGGCAGAGCCTCTCAAAAATCTTGGTCACTATTAGTGAATAATTTGGCAAAATGTCACGGTCGGACATTCGTCCAACAAAGTTTGATTCGAATCAGGGAGAAATTTATGTCAAAAATAGCGAGAAATTTTTTGCTATCATCAATAGTAGCGATGGCACCTGTAGGTGTTATGGCCGCTGATAGTAGCGATCCAATTGTAATACCAATACATAACTGGTCTAGCCAAATTGTAATGAGCAATGTGGTAGGCCAAATGTTTGAGGAGATGGGTAATAACGTTGAATACATCACCACAGACAGCCAAGCAGTGTACGAGTCAGTCCGGCTTGGAGATGTAGCTTTAGAACTTGAAGTATGGGAAGGTGCATTTGGCGCATCATTCCGAACGGCTCTTGAAAAAGGTGGTCTACATGATGTTGGGGATCATGACGCTGTTACACGCGAAGATTGGTGGTATCCAATGTGGACTAAGGATAGTTGCCCAGGCTTACCAAGTTGGGAAGCACTCAATGATTGTGCAGCACTATTTGCAACTCCAGAAACTGGAAGTAAAGGAAGGTATCTCGACGGTCCAGTTGACTGGTTGAAACATGGACAAGAACGGGTGGCAGCCTTAGGAATGAATTTTCAAGTTGTGAATGCCGGTTCAGCGGCCGCTTTATGGGCGGAAATTGGTGCAGCAGAAGCAGATAGAAAACCTGTGGTGGTTTTTAATTGGACACCAAACTTCGCGGAAGCAGTATGGCCTGGCGAATTTGTAGAATTCCCAGAATGGGTCGACGGTTGCGACACTGACCCATCAGTTGGTCCAAACCCCGACGCACTATTTGATTGTGGAAACCCAGCCAAAGGTTATCTAAAAAAAGCAGCCTGGGATGGCATGAAAGACAAGTGGCCCAATGCTTATTGTGCATTAGGCAAAATTTCTTTTACTAACCCCCAAATCGCAGAAATGGCAAAACTTGTTGATACAGATGAGCTTGAGCCAGAAGAAGCTGCTGTAGAATGGTTAGCTGCAAACCGCTCAACTGTTGACCCGGTTATTAATGCATGTAAGCATTAAGTCTTAGCTGAATTAACTGGTGCCCCCAAATCTCTAGTGTTGGGGGCACATTTTTTGTGGGACGACTTATGACCGGAAAACCTGTAATATCTGCGAAAAATGTTTGGAAAATTTTTGGTTCGAACCCCAAAAAATATCTATCACAAATTTCTGCCGACTATTCCTTTGATCAGATAAAAAAAGACGGCTACATAGCCGGTGTAAAAGACGTCTCACTCGATGTCCACAAAGGTGAAATGCTGGTCATAATGGGACTCTCTGGATCAGGAAAGTCGACCTTAGTGCGATGCCTTTCGCGATTACACGATATTACTGGAGGTGATATCTCTGTCGATGGGCAGAATATTATGTCCTTGACCGAAAAAGAACTAATAGAATTACGCCGTTCAAAAATGGGTATGGTTTTCCAATCTTTTGGTCTACTTCCGCACAGAACTGTTTTGGAAAATGTGGCATTCCCACTCGAAATGCGCGGCCAAGACAAATATACCCGTCGGGAACGCGCCATGGAAGTCGTTAAATTAGTTGGGCTCGAGGGAAGAGAAGAATACTTTCCTAGGGAGTTATCAGGCGGACAGCAACAACGTGTTGGAATAGCTAGAAGTTTAGCCATTGAGCCAGATATTTGGTTCTTAGATGAACCCTTTTCAGCACTCGACCCTCTAATTAGAAGAGAAATGCAAGATGAATTCTTGAGATTACAAGGTCTCCTGGGAAAAACTATTGTATTCATTACACATGATTTCGATGAGGCCCTTCGGTTGGCTGATCGGATAGCTATAATGAAAGACGGAATGATTGAACAATGTTCAACACCTGACGAAATAGTACTTAATCCGGCAACAGAATATGTTCGAAAATTCACCGAAGAAATTGAGAAAGCCCGTGTTGTTACAGTCGAGGCCATTTTGGAACCAACAGGAGAACAAACTACATCTACAAACGCAATTTATGGAAATAAAAAATTAAAAGATGTAGCTAAAATACTGGCCTCAGACACGCGGGAATTTATTCCTGTAAAAGATAATAATGATAAAATAGTTGGTCATATAAATCGAAAAATGGCGCTCGATATAGTGTTTGGCGAATAGTTATGAGTAAATTGAACCAAGATACGAGGACACTAAATTCGATTGATACTAATACAGGTATCGCAATGGTTCTTTTATTTGTTGCTGTGGGGTTTTTACTATCTAGAGAGATACTGCCAGCTTGGCTAATCCGCATTCCCGAAGAGTTTATTCCTCCTTTAGCGGTTTGGCTAGATCTTATATTTAACTTCATAAAAGACGACTTACATCTTATTGATCTTACGCGTGCAATTTCAGGTGGTTTAGAAGTTTTATTAGATATTACAGCTAATTTATTATACGGAAGGAACCGGTGGCCAAAATTAGGGCCTATTCCATGGGCAGCCGTCTGCGCTTCTTTTGTCATTTTAGCTTATTATCTAGGTGGATTTAAATTAGCATTACTTGCTTTAGTTACATTTGTATGGACTGCCATGATTGGTCAGTGGAAAATTGCCATGCAAACAATGTCGGTACTGACATTAGCGGCACCGTTAGCAGTTGTTATCGGTTTGGGATTGGGCGTCACTGCTTGGAAGTTTAAAACTTTTGACAGGTCTATTCGGCCAATTTTAAGTATTCTTCAAACACTTCCCTTTTTCACTTATCTGCTGCCAGCCGTTATTTTCTTTAAAGTTGGGCCTACTGCTGGGGCTGTTGCTACCATAATGTTTGCCATACCACCTATGATTTTAATGACTACCCTTGGTCTCAGAAAAGTATCAACAGAAATCGTTGAGGCTGGTCACATGAGCGGATGCACACGGTGGCAAATGCTTAGCCGTGTATATATTCCCGCCGCAAGAACAGAGATACTAGTTGGAGTAAACCAAGTTATTATGCTGTGCCTCGCCATGGTAGTACTTACCGCATTTATTGGCATGCCTGGTTTGGGCGCAAAACTTTTGGCTATGATGGGATCATTCAAAATAGGCCGCAGTTTTGAGATAGGAATAACCATTGTTTTATTTGCGATTATGCTTGACCGGATGTCAAAAGCATGGGTCTTAAAACAGCCTGTTCATTTCGATCGTGGAACTAAATGGTGGCAAAGACATAAATATTTTCTGTTATCACTTTTGGCATTTTTGTTTTTTCTCCTTCTTTCACAAATTATACCCATATTAGCCGAGGTAACCCGCAAACAAAGCTTCTCGCAAGGCAAAGAAATAGACAAAATCATTAAAGGTTTTTTAGCAATTGACGCCATCAAAAATACCACTGAGTGGCTCCGTTGGTTTCTGAATGTTAAGGTACTGATACCATTTCGTAACTCTTTACTTTGGATACCCACACCAGCGTTTATACTTATCATAATGGGCTTGGGCTGGTACCTAGCTGGTAAAAAAGAAGCACTGATAGCGGGTGTTTTTTTTACAATCGTAGCAATTACCGGATGGTGGGACCGCTCTGTAATTACCTTATACACAGTAATTTCTGCGGTCGTGCTGGCTACATTTATTGGTCTACCACTTGGTATACTTGCTGCAAGGTCAGTTAAATGGTCGTCTAGAATACTACTTGCCTGTGACACTGCACAGACTTTTCCGAGCTTCATTTACCTAATTCCAGCAATCATGCTTTTTGGTGTCAATGACGTAGCCGTAGTATTTTCAATCTTAATTTTTGCAGCAGTGCCACTAACAAGATATACAATTGAAGGTTTAAGGGGAGTGCCTCCAGAAATGGTTGAGGCTGCAGATATGTCAGGAGCAACACGCTTCCAAAAACTTCTGACAGTGGAACTTCCTCTCGCACTACCTACTATGGGAGTGGGTTTCAATCAGGCAATTAATTTCGCATTTTTCATGGTTATAATCGCCGCATTTATTGGAACACAAGACTTAGGTCAGGAATTGCAACGAACGTTAGCAGGGACTGAGCTCGGTAAAAACTTTGTTTTGGGTATGAACGTTTCTCTAATGGCACTGAGCTTTGATTTTATTATCACCAAATGGACTGAAACACGAAAGCAAGCATTGGGTTTAGGATCATGAATGTAAAACCAATTTTCGAGACTCCATTTGAAAGAAAAGGGATCGTAACCCCCGGTGTTCCAATTTTACCAAAAGGGACTGAACGTCATCCTGTGCCTGGAGGTGGCTCGAGAGCACTCTCAGTTTCAGCAGGAGATCAAATTTGCATCCTAGATTTCGATGGCCTACAACCCGGTGAACTTGTATTTTTTGCACCAGATAAGACCTCAAATGCTGCTTACTTAGGTGTTAAGGGAAGTGGTAGGCCAAACGGAGTTATTAATACTCTGGCAAATGGCTCTAAATCAGGTCAAAAGGTTTTACACGCACTTAAAAAATCGGGTTTTGATCTGGCAGTCGGTGACGGCATCCAAATTTTTTCGGAAGGATCATCGCCTGGAGACATGGCGCATTTTACTGCCGAGTGTGATGGTCTTTTGATAATTGCAACCGTTGGCAATCTCATGGCGGCAGACACTCAAAAAACTTTAACCGACCTTATAGTCTATCTAAAACGTAGCAGCTTAGAGGAAATCGGGGAAGAACTTTTGCCACCTGATCCATTGGCAAATCCAATCCTAGATATCAATATCCAACCAGGTGCTGCTGAAACTTACGAGGTAAAAAAAGGGCAGTATATTCAAGTTCTTGATGTCAAAGGTAGAGAATGTAGCGATTTTCAAGCTTTCTCACTTGGAGCGCTGGATCAAGGTTTGGAGAGAGATATTGACCCAACCACAACTCGCTCACTTATGGGTAATCTCTACCCTGAGCCTGGAATATTCAGTAAGTATTGGAGTGTAGATCAAGAACCTTTGGTTGAAATAGTGCAAGATACTTGTGGAAGGCATGATACCTTCGGTTTAGCTTGTACAGCACGCTATTATGAGGATTTGGGTTATCCAGGTCACTTGAACTGTTCCGACAATATAACAGAGAAACTTAAGTCCTATAACGTGCGCCCTAGGGCTGGTTGGCCTGCTATAAACTTCTTTTTTAACACAATGTTAGACGAAGCTAACGCAATAACCATGGATGAACCTTGGTCGAGACCAGGTGACTACGTAATGCTTCGAGCGCTAACAGATCTAGTGTGTGTTTCAAGCGCATGCCCCTGTGACATAGATCCCGCAAATGGTTGGGTTCCAACTGACATCCAGGTACGCACATACAAAACAGACGAAACTTTCAAGAAATCAATTGGATACAGAAAATCAACGGAGGCCGAAGTGGAAGAGACAAAGAAAACCGGTTTTCACGATTGCTTCGCAAAACACACCAGGGATTTTGTGGAATATAATGGTTATTGGTTACCAAACACTATGACTAATTATGGAGCAATTTCGGAATACTGGTCATGCCGAGACGGCCTAGCAGTAATGGATCTGTCTCCATTAAGAAAATATGAAGTAACTGGGCCTGACGCTGAAGAACTCATGCAAATGTGCGTAACTCGAAATGTAAAAAAACTCAGTATCGGACAGGTAGTTTACACCGCTATGTGTTACGAACATGGCGGAATGATTGATGATGGTACTATTTACCGCTTAGGAAATGAAAATTTCCGCTGGATTGGCGGTAATGACACCTCTGGATTATGGCTAAAAGAACAGGCTGTTAAAAATAATTTAAATGCGTGGGTTAGAAATTCTACTGATCAATTACATAACATTGCATTGCAAGGGAGGCACTCTAAAGCAGTATTATCAAAAGTTTTTTGGACACCTCCTACACAACCCACGGTAGACGAATTAGGATGGTTTAGACTTACGATTGCGCGTATCGGTGACGTACACGGAAAAGTTGTTGTCATTTCTAGAACTGGATATTCTGGGGAGTTAGGATACGAAATCTTCTGCCATCCAAAGGATGCCAATGAGATTTTTGACAGTGTTTGGAAGGCAGGGGAAGAATATGGTATCACGCCTCTTGGATTAGAAGCTTTAGATATGCTCAGAATAGAGGGGGGCCTTATTTTTGCTGGTAGCGAGTTTGACGATCAAACCGATCCATATGAAGCAGGAATAGGTTTTACTGTTCCACTAAAGTCCAAAACAGATAATTTCATTGGTAGGGCTGCCATTACAGAGCGCAAAGAACATCCGCATAGAAAATTAGTAGGGCTAGAAATTACGGGTGGTTTAGTGCCCTCCCCCGGAGATTGTATTCGCCTGGGCAAAGCACAGATAGGGGAAGTAACGTCAGCTGTGAAATCACCCATTTTAGGGAAGGTAATAGCTCTTGGTCGCGTCTCCATATCACACTCAAAAATTGGAGCAGAAGTCCAGATTGGTCAACTTGATGGCCATCAAAAGAGAATAAATGCAAGCGTTTGTTCGTTCCCGCACTTCGATCCAACGAAAGAAAGAGTTAAAGGTAACTACGAAGTGTAGTAACCTTTAACTAACTGTGATCTTAAACTGATAAATGGTGTAGTTAAAACTACCCGATAACCTTTGATCATAAATTCGGATACAATGGATAGTTTGCACACAACTCTTTAACTGCAGCTTTTACACGTTTTTCTGATACATCATTATTATCTCCACCGTGCTCTGCCAAGCCGTCTACAACTTCTATAATCCATTCACCAATTTGACGAAATTCTGCCTCGCCGAAACCCCGTGTGGTACCAGCTGGGCTTCCCAACCGAACTCCGGATGTGATTGTTGGTTTTTCATCATCAAATGGAACACCATTTTTATTACAGGTTATATTTGCTCTACCTAGTGCAGTTTCCGTGGCATTCCCTTTCACTCCCTTAGGTCTTAAGTCAACGAGCATAACATGTGTGTCTGTACCTCCAGTCACAATGTCCAAGCCTCCTGTGATTAGAGTATCAGCCAATGCCTGAGCATTCTTTATAACTTGTTGTTGGTATAGCCTGAAATCAGGTCGAAGTGCTTCACCAAACGCAACGGCTTTTGCTGCAATCACATGCATCAACGGTCCACCTTGGATACCAGGAAAGATTGCTGAATTTGCTTTTTTTGCGATCGCCTCGTCATTAGTTAGAATAATACCGCCTCTTGGGCCACGTAAAGTTTTGTGTGTTGTACTTGTGGCTGCATGTACATGGGGAAACGGGGACGGATAAACCCCAGCAGCGATCAAGCCAGCAAAGTGTGCGACGTCTGCTAGCAAATAGGCCCCGACTTCATCTGCAATTTCACGAAATTTTTTGAAATCTAGCTGTCTCGGGATTGCAGAACCACCTGCTATAATCATTTGCGGTTTATGCTCTAGGGCTAGGCGCTTTACTTCATCATAGTCTATATTAAGAGTATCTCTTCGAACGCCATATTGAACAGCGTTAAACCATTTCCCAGATTGGTTCGGTTTTGCGCCATGGGTCAAGTGTCCACCGGCGTCCAAACTCATACCGAGTATTGTATCACCAGGTTTCAATAACGCCTGAAAAACGCCTTGGTTAGCTTGGCTGCCAGAATTAGGTTGAACGTTTGCAAAGTTACAATTGAAGAGCTTACAAGCTCTTTCAATTGCAAGATTTTCAGCAATATCTACATATTCACATCCGCCATAATATCTACGGCCGGAATAACCCTCAGCATACTTGTTAGTCATTACTGAGCCCTGCGCCTCTAAAACAGCTCGAGAAACAATGTTTTCAGAAGCGATAAGTTCTATTTCTTCGCGCTGGCGGCCTAATTCTGACCTAATAGCGTTGAACAAGTCATTATCACTGCTGTCCAACTGTTCAGTAAAAAATCCATCTTGTTTGTGAAGTACATTCATTAGCGTTTCCTTACCTTTGTTTCTTAACCTGTCCAACCGAGTCCTGCTGAAATACAATTCATACTTTGCATTAGCTGTATCCGGTGATCATTAATATCATTTTCTCTTACTTGCTTTAACAATTCAACTTGGATCTTGTGAGCCCAGTCCAACTGACTTTCATTTTTTTTAATAAGCGCAACCACATTTGGAAACCTTAAACCGATCTTACGTTCAGTCAAATCCTCTATTACCTCAATGCAACAATGATATTCGTCACTTACTTTTTCATATATTGCTTGCGCTGTTTTCTTCTCATTGACTAACCCACTATAAAGTAGCGCTATTTCCATATTTGCCAACAATAGAGACTTTTCTATTTCATCAACAGACAATTGGAACAGTGGCAACCTACTTAACGTCTTTTTAAGCACCTTCTTTCCAGATGAACCTCTTATTTCAAAAAACTTTTTAACAGCCTCACCAAATCCATACCAGCTACTAATTAAATGCCTGTTTTGGCTCCATGCAAATACCCACGGTATTGCCCTCAAGTCGGACAAACTGGACGCACCAAAACGCCTAGCCGGTCGAGAACCAATTTTCAACAAAGATAATTCATCAACAGGGCTTGCTTCATTAAAATATGAAACGAAGTCATCATGATTAACTAGGTTCAGATATGAGAGTTGACTTAAACTTGAAAGCGCCTCCATAACGTCCTCTGCCTCCGGATCCACGGCCGAGACATTGGTAAGACCAGAATGATGCAACACAGAAGAAGAAAGAAGTTCCAACTGAGTCGCAGCAGTACCAACATTTGCATATTTCGAGGTTACGACCTCACCCTGCTCTGTAAGCCTAAGAGTACCATTCAGTGTCCCCTTCGGTTGAGCCGCAATAGCTAGGTCAGTTGGTGCTCCACCTCTGCTTACCGAACCACCTCGACCATGAAAAAACTTTGGCTTAACGCCATTTTCGGATAGTGACCGAGCGATTGCTCTTTGGGCCTTGTCAAGTGTCCATGACGAACAAAGAAACCCACCATCTTTGTTACTATCGGAATATCCCAGCATGATTTCCATGAAACCGTCGGCATCTTTAAGACTTCTCGCTGCAATGGGAAAATCATAAACTTGCCTCAAAATATCTGGTGCCTTATCAAGGTCCTCTATAGTCTCGAAAAGTGGAACAACCTTTAAAGATAATTTTTCTGAACCAAAGCCAGCATAACGCGCTAACAAAAGCACGGAGAAAATATCTGCTGCTGATCTAGTCATAGATAAAATAAAAGGCCCTACAGCATCTGGGTCTGGTCCATTTTGTATTTTGAAAATTAACTCAAGTAGAGAAAGTAACTCAACTGATTCATCACTTAATTCTGATTTGTCTAAAATAGGAAGGTTAGGTTCTATCAATTCAGATTTCACCTGCTGCAACCAACCCTCAGCCCCAATTTCATGACATGTACCACTAATACTCCAAATATTTTCAAGTACTCTTGTAACAACCTCAGAATTTTGCCGCACATCTAACGTATGTGCACTGAAACCAAAAACAGCTGCTTGCCATCTTAGTGGTCGAACAAGCTTTTCAGAAACATTTGAAGCATCGATAGAGCACAATGCTGCCTCAATATTCTGCAAATCGGCAACAAAGTCGTGTGCATATTTATATCTACGATCATCCAAACATTGGTTCATTGCCGTAATTGCCTGACGAAAAGTTTCATTTGGATTTCTGCGTATTAAACCTTCTGGATCTTCCGATCTTGCTCTAATAATCTTGTCTAAACTAGAAAAATATCTTTCGGAAAGCGGCATAATTTTGTTAGAAACACTTAGCTGCGATGCAATGTCGGTTAAACTCTGCGAATAAACCGAGAGAACCATTTCTTTTGCAGAATCGAGAGCAAACATCGTTTTCTCAGTTGTAACATTGGGATTACCATCCCGGTCTCCGCCAATCCAAGAATGAAACCGAAGGTTAAAATGATCAAACTCTTGCTTTCCAAAAACAGATTTTATGGCTTCATCATAACTTTCAAATACACGCGGTAAAGCTTCAAAAAGACTTGTCTTGTAAAATTGCAGACCCCACTCAATCTCCGCCTCTAACGATGGTCTTTCTAATCTGAGCTCTCCAGTTAACCACAGTAAGTCAATTTCCCCCTCAAGGTCTTTCTCGAGTTGCAATATTTCCTTTGGACCCCATCTAAAACTGTCAAATTTAACAAGAGTTTGATAAATGCGTCTGTGTATCTCAAGAACCGAAACACGTTTTGCCTCAGTCGGATGCGCCGTAATTGTTGGCCCGATACCGAGTTTATTTTTCTTTAAAAGCCCTAAAAAGTGAGACTTCGTATCTATATTACAATGTGATAAAACTCCCTCGAAATTGTACTGTGAAGGTTCCCCGATAGGATTGCCATTGTAACCTGAAAGCCTGGATCGCCTGATATTAAGAATTTCATCCAGAATTTGGGAAAGATGGAACCATATAGTCACGGCTTGGAACATATCGCAAAACTGATCAGGGCGGCACAAATAATTACCTGATCTTATCTCTTTGGACACCTCAGATGCTCGGTTATCCAAAACCCTAAACCATGAAGTATGCAAGCGTTTCTGAAGAACGCTTGCATATGACTTATCCTTATTAGAGTTAATCTGATCTACATCTGGTAACATTATATATCCTACGGACAAACAATAGTAAGCCTCAAGCTGCCTTTTGCATGACCTTTGCGATTGTATCACCAATTACAGCTGGGTTAGGAGCAACAGTTACACCAGCGGCCGATAGAATCTCAACTTTCTCGCTAGCACTTTCACCGAAAGCAGAGATAATAGCGCCCGCGTGGCCCATAGTTCGACCTTTTGGTGCCGTCAAACCAGCCACGTATGCGACAACTGGTTTTTTTACATGATCTTTTATATAAGCGGCAGCCTCTGCTTCCTGCGGACCCCCTATTTCACCTATCATGCAAATCACGTGAGTATCGTCGTCATCTTCAAAGCGTTGTAAAATATCTTTAAAAGACGATCCGTTTATAGGGTCACCGCCTATGCCCACAGAGGTCGAGACCCCAATACCGTGTGCTTTCAGCTGTGCGGCAGCTTCGTAGCCTAAAGTGCCTGAGCGGCCCACAATACCAACGTTACCTTGGAGGTAAATGTGACCTGGCATAATTCCAAGCAAAGCCTTACCCGGACTGATTGTTCCAGCACAATTTGGGCCGGTCAAAACCATACGCTTCTCTTTTGGATACCTGTACATATAACGCTTTACCTGTATCATGTCTTGCGCCGGAATACCGTCCGTTATGCAAACGCAGTACTTTATACCTGCATCTGCAGCTTCCATTATACTGTCAGCAGCAAAAGGTGGTGGAACAAAAACTAAACTTGCTTCGGCACCAGTAGCCTCCACAGCGTCAGCAACAGTATCGAAAACTGGTAATCCTTCCACTTCCATGCCACCTTTACCGGGAACTACGCCTCCAACTACATTAGTACCATAATTTACCATGTCAGTTGTATGAAACCGGGCCATTTTGCCTGTTATTCCTTGAACAATTACCGGCGTATTTCTATCAATTAATATACTCATTTTATTGCCCTCAAGTTAGGTTCTCTGTTGGAGTCGCTTTGCCAAGCTTCTACTGAACGCTCCGCAGCCTCCATCAATGTTGTTGCTCTGATAATTGGAAGACCAGATTTTGCCAAGATTTTTTGACCTTCTTCAACGTTAGTACCTGCTAATCTGACAATTACTGGCACATTGACCTCAACCTCTCGTAAAGCTTGCACGACACCTTCGGCTACCCAGTCACAACGATTTATTCCAGCGAAAATATTCACAAGGACGGCCTGCACATTATCATCGGACATAACTAGTCTAAAAGCTTTAGCGACCCGTTCAGGAGTAGCGCCACCGCCGATATCAAGGAAGTTTGCGGGTTCTCCTCCAGCAAGTTTAATTGTATCCATTGTGGCCATCGCCAGACCAGCACCATTTACGATGCAACCAATATTTCCTTCTAATCCAACATAACTTAGGCCCCTGTCTGCGGCTCGACTTTCTCTCGGGTCTTCTTGGCTTTTATCCCGCAGTTCAGAAATATGTGGATTTTTAAATAGCGCATTATCATCAAAGGTCATTTTGGCATCTAGAGCGAGAATTCGGCTATCTCCGGTAACTACCAATGGGTTTATCTCGACCATAGTAGCGTCATGCTCTCTGAAGGCTTTATAACAACCTTGCAGAGTTCTAACCATGCTTTGAGTGAGCGCCGGATCAATACCCAATTTGAAAGCAATTTGTCGACATTGAAAATCTTGCAAGCCAACCGCCGGTTCTACCGTTGAGCGGACAATACTCTCCGGCTTCTCCGCAGAAATATCTTCAATATCCATCCCCCCTTCTGCTGAGGCTACGATCATCACACGTTGAGAAGATCTATCGAGCACAAATCCAAGGTATATCTCCCTGTCAATTGGTACACCACCTTCAACGTAAACTCGGTAAACGCCTTTACCGTTTGAGTCAGTCTGGTGAGTAACTAATTTGCTTCCAAATAGATTTTCGCATGTCTCTACAATTTCAGTATCGCTGTGACAGACCTTAACACCACCAGCTTTTCCTCGACCACCTGCATGCACCTGCGCCTTTACAACCCAAGTATCACCCCCTAGTTCCCGAGCACGATACGCGGCTTGTTCTGGACTGTATGCAAGAGCCCCCGGCGGCACCCCTACTCCGAACTTTGATAATATTTCTTTTGCCTGATATTCATGGATATCCATCAAATTATCTCCAACTAAAATTTTTTAATATAATATATTATTCTGCTGCAACCGCTCGTTCGTATGAAGTAGTCAATGTCTCATGAACAAGGTCTTCGTCAACATTGCCACCTAAATCACGTATTGCTTGAGCGAAGCGGTTTACTATTTCGGTAACCGATTCTCGCGTAAGTAAATTAAGTATTCCTATTCTTACTTGTACAGGTTCAGATAGAGTTGGCCAAATGCCAAAATTTTGTGCTCGGCAATGCTGAACCAGTTCCATTTCTCTACCAGCTAGGTCTTTTGGTAAATTTAAAACTATCAACGAGGTCATATTGGATGTCACTTCACAACCCATAGCCTCTACAGCTGCACGGAGTGCGCTTTCGTGATATACGTAGTCAGCGGCTCGAGCAGCTAAACCTTGGGAAAGAGTTATCCGTAACGCCTCATGAAATGCTGCTATTGCATACGCAGAATGGGTACGATGGTAGGTACCTTTTTCAACATCTTTTCTTTCTACTACACCCCAATGACGGGCTTCCATCACTGGATGGTGTACAAATGATCTCGCTCCCGATGCAATTACTGTGTCGATGAAGCGCTCACTGAAGGATACTGGAGCGTAAGTCACTGGCAAACAACAAATGCCCTTCTGTGGGCATGAAGCCCAGCCATGCACACCTGGATAATCATCAATTCTGAAGTTTGACACACCAAGGGAAGAGACGGCATCAACAAGACCTAGAACGTCATATTTTTCGCAAGCTGCACTGAAGCCTTCTAAATCGTTTATTCTTCCCGATCCAGTTTCCCAGTGAGCCATGGCCGCCCATTTTGGTTTATGTTCACTTAGGGCCTTATCAATAATTTGTCGCGATACCGACTGCCCGTGAGGAACATTTATCGTAACAACTGATGCTGCTTCTGGGTTCAAAGAATTTTCAGCCATCTCAGCTGCTGTTGCAGCCTTCATTCTCGCAGACAGTGCATCAATTCCTGAGAAAGTTCCGTTGACAAACATGACTACCTTGTCACCCGGCTGAACGCCACTGAACATCATGTCCAAACCACTCCAACCAGTACCTGCCACCCCGAATGTGTGGATGTTGTCAGTACCCCAAACTTGTCGAAGCATTTGTTTACACTCAATCATCCCTCTTAGGACATCTGAGTGCATGTGATCCGCCAAACCAGCATTTGAAAATGCTGCGAGTACTCTTTCATCAGTATTACCTGGCCCAGGTCCAGCTGCAATTGTTTGAGGAATTTCTAATTTTGAGAAAATATTGTTATTAGCCATGATTACTCCGTGATACTGTTACAACGCCTAAGTAGTTCATTCCCCAAAAAGAAAAACACCTCTTACTATTGCTTTTGGGTATCTTTTAGAATAGTAAATTAACTACCCATTTGTCTAAATATACAAAGGTATCCAAATTTAACTATACAAATGGGTAGTTTTATCGAGAAGTATTATGTATGACCTAGATATATCTGAGCCAATCGACATTATTCTATGCGATGGCAATCCCATAGTACTGTCAGCAATGTCTGAGACATTTGAGGAAGATTCGCGTTTCTCGCTTGTAGCGACAAGTGGCACTTCAGAGGGATTTTTAACAACTATCTTACGAATTGATGTGCAACTCTGTATCATAGACTGGAATATAAGAGATCTTGGAGCTGAAAAATTAATAGATGTATTGCGAAGTCAAAGCATTCCTCCACGTACTATTATTTATGGCGACGGAAGTGACCCAGATATAGCTCGGCAGGCAATGGGAGCAGGAGCGGCAGCGTTTGTATCCCGATCTTCACCCATAGAAACTCTTATCCAAACTTGCTTAGACGTGGCCGCCGGCAAAATGGTATTTCCTTTTTTAGATGTACGGGAGTTACGCAATGATCCCATTAATACACTGTCCCGCAGAGAAAGAATTCTGATTGAAGCACTTTCTGAGGGATTGACAAATAAACAGCTATCTCAACGTCTGGAAATTTCATCCAATACCGTGAAGTTTCACATCTCTAACATATTTGACAAGCTTAGTGTTAAAAACAGGGCTCAAGCAATCGCGCACTACTACAAGTCCAAGTCTAAATTGAATGACTAAAATATTTATGAGTATACCAGTGCGCCGAATTTTTCATTGACAGTTTAATTTTTAATCGCCAATGAGCACGATTAAACACAACAATCTGTAAGAGGAACCACAAAATGTCTTTTTTTCCAATTGAACAAGCGCCAGCACGACTGAATAGATCTGAACTGGCGGTACCGGGCTCTCAAGCCAATATGTTCCAAAAGGCAGCAGACTCCGATGTTGATATAATTTTTTTAGATTTAGAGGATGCAGTTGCTCCCGACGAGAAAGAGCAAGCGCGTAAAAACATTATTAAGGCTCTGAATGAAATAGACTGGGGTAAGAAAACCATGTCTATCAGAATTAATGGACTTGATACTCACTACATGTATAGAGATGTAGTTGACATCGTTGAGCAAGCTGGTGAGAGACTGGATTTAATAATGATCCCTAAGGTCGGCACCGCTGCTGACGTGTACGCTGTAGATATGATGGTAACCCAGGTCGAGGATGCAATGGGTTATAAAAAACGTATTGGTTTCGAACATATAATAGAAACGGCGTTGGGCATGCAAAACGTTTCTGAGATAGCAGCTGCTTCAAAGCGTAATGAAAGCCTACATTTTGGAGTCGCAGACTATGCTGCATCAACTCGAGCTCGCACAACAAGTATAGGCGGTGTGCATCCGGATTATTCGGTTCTAACAGACAAAGTAGAGGGCGAGGCACGCCAGATCCATTGGGGTGATATGTGGCATTACGCAATAGCGCGCATGGTTGTAGCAGCTCGGGCAAATGGCCTAAGACCAATAGATGGACCGTTCGGAGACTTTCAAGATCCTGATGGGTTCAGAGCGGCTGCTAAAAGAGCTGCAGTTTTAGGATGCGAAGGGAAATGGGCAATTCACCCAAGTCAAATCGCATTAGCTAATGAGGTCATGAGCCCGTCAGACGCTGAAATTTTAAAAGCAAATCGAATTTTAGAAGCTATGGCTGATGCTGAAGCAGCCGGTAAAGGAGCAGTATCTCTCGATGGACGGCTTATAGACTATGCATCTATTAAGCAGGCTGAAGTACTTGTTGAGAAAGCAAAACAAATTGCTGGTCAATGACCTCAATAAATTAAAAACCAAAGCTTTTAGAGCCTATGAAGCTGCTGTTGAAAGGGCTAACCCTTTCACAGCAGTACAGTTTTGTGTAAAAAAAAATGGCATTCCAAAACCAGAAAAAGGCGGAAAAACATTAATCATTGGTGTTGGAAAAGCATCTCCAGCTATGATCAACGGTTTAAGACCGTCAATTGATGGACCGAATAATTGTATATGCATTACTCACAAAGAAAATGAAGAACATGTTGACGATTGTGAGATGTTTAAGGCGGGGCATCCCGTTCCTGATGACACAGGAGCGTTAGCATCTAAACGAGTAATATCAGCGTTGATGGAGGTCAGCGAAGACGACCAAGTTCTTTTTCTTGTATCCGGAGGTGGATCTGCTTTGATGCCGGCACCCGTTGATGGAGTAAACCTAGAAGACAAAATAGCCCTCAATAAAATCTTGTTGAATAATGGATTAAGTATTGACGAAATGAACCATGTTAGACAGCAAGTTTCGAAGTTGAAGGGTGGAGGCGTGCTGCATTATGCTGACAGAGCTTCAGTAACAAGTTATATACTTTCAGATGTTATTGGAAATGATCTACGTGTAATTGCAAGTGGGCCAACCGTGAGCCCCTTAGGTACTGCTGAAAGTGCTTTAGAAATTCTCTCCAGTAAAAGCTTGCTGAATTTAATCCCCCAAAACATACGAAACTATTTAGAACGAGGATCATCTAAACGGCAAAGCAATGATGCTGTTAATTATTTGATTGGCGACAACCGAGAAAGTATCTGCGCATCAGCAGAAACTTTAAGCAATGACTTTGTAACACTGGTTGAGGATGAGCCATTGGTCGGTGATGTAAATGACGCTGCAAATATAATTTACCAAAAACTAAAAGAAGTTGAGGTAATTGATAAACCAACAGCGATAGTGTGGGGTGGAGAAACAACAGTTAAAATCAAAGGCACTGGCTTGGGAGGGCGCAATCAAGAACTTGCGCTGATAGTTGCTAAATTGGCTCATGAAAACCCGATTACCAAATCATGGGTTTTCCTTTCAGCTGGCACGGACGGACGAGATGGCCCAACCGAAGCAGCCGGAGCGATTGTTGACCAAGAAACATGTAAACGTATTCTGAAAAACGGCTGTGAAGTTACTGACTTCCTTTCAGAAAATAATAGTAATGCGGCTTTAAGAATATCCGATGACCTACTGCACATTGGAGCTACTGGAACTAATGTGGCAGATGTTCAAATTTTAATTATTTCCTGAAAATTTACTATTGTTTTCAGTTTCTGAAAATATTCAATATCTCTTTTATGTAATCAGAAAATATAATTTACGGTTACTTTTAATTGGCTATTTAAAAAAGTTGTGATAAATAACTATTTGCCAACAAGAGAAGGGACACTCAATGGCTGGAGTACTTCGCAGACTTCGGTCTGAAATGGAGTATCAACGATACGCATGGAATGTATTTTATCGCTGGTACGTATTGAAAGACTACAAAAAATAAAATAACCCTTTGGGAATAACCACCCAAAGGGTTATTTTTTTCAACTTTCTATTGGCTGGTATTTTCTTAGATATCTAGAAAAATAAAATAACCCGATAATTGCTAAAACTAAGATAAAAGCAGGTAAGATGGTTATTGAGTTGTGCAACGCCCCTAGTGCCTCAGGTATTTGATCAGTAAACCCGCTGTTAGACTCTTTCCACCCAAAAACAGCAAGAATTAATGACAAAATTAATGGTGCGATTGCATTTGCCACTTTCTGCCCAAATAACCATATTGCGCTAAATGCACCCTCGATTGCATCCCCCGATGCTTCTCGCGTCATATCCATCAAATCAGGATAAATCGCCCAAGGAATCTGTTGATATGCACCATTTGTCATTCCAGCAATAATAAATAACATCGCAATGATCATAATTTCTGCAGATGGCAAACTTAAAAAAATCGCAATTAGTAAAATTACGTAAATGAAGAGACCAAAAATTAATGCACTAACTTTACCCAAACGGTTCGACATCCAAACCCAGAAAGCTTGGCTCAGAATTGATCCAAGCACAAAGCAAGCAAACAACAATGACAGTATTCCAAGCGCACTAGATGCGGGCGACAGAATGGAGTTTCCATTATCAAAAATCAGGTAGATTGCGGCAAAAGGGAGCCCTGCTGTGATTAATGCAATGGCAAGTGTCATAATACCATAGAGGCAAACTAAAATAACAAATGGTTTGTTTTTAAATACCAATAGCCAAGTTGAAATAAATCCTCGAGCTGACGGGGATAATATTCTGGGTGCTTGCCGAGTTGCCCACACGGATCCCCAAATGGATAAAATTATAATTGGGGCGATGTAGATTGCTGCCGTAAAATGGCCCTCTCTGGTACCTCCAGCAAGCTGGGGAATAACCGCACCACCGACCAATATACCTACGCTTGCAAAAGCCATCCTAAAGCCCATCATTGAGGACCTTTCTTTGGGATCCTGTGTCATCTCACCGGCAGTCGCCCCATATGGGATTGCCACCATGGTAAAACCAACCGTTGCCAATGCAAAGAAACTGCCGACCCAAATTATAGTTCCAAAGATGCTAAAAGATTGCGGCGCGCCAAATAATCCAATGATACCCCCTGAAAGAATTACTGCACCAATAACCATCCATGGTACTCTCCTACCCCATCGCGAATTGGTGCGATCAGAGAGATAACCCACAATTGGGTCTGTAATTATATCAAAAATCAAGACGCTTGTGGTCAGTAGTCCAGCAATTCCAACAGGAACGTTAAGATAATTCGTTAAAAATGATAATACTAATAATTGTTTAACTATAACAAACACTACGACGCCCATATCGGCCAAGCCCCAACCAGCTTTTTGACCGACCGACAGTGTCGGATTATCTTTTTGCATTTTAGTTACCTCAAATCAAATAAGCCATGTCTACTCCGACTTAATATCCCTATCTACCAATAAAAGTTTTAGTTAAATTTGTCTAAAAATAGGTTAGACCTTCTGATGGACTTCTACAATATTACCCTCGGGATCATGAAAAAAGACCTGGTGCCATTCCTTGGCAAACGTTGTCCCATAATCAGAATAAGGTATTTTTTTATGATCCAAAAATTTCAAAAACGATGCAATATCATCTGTTCTGAATGCTATGTGACCTCTTTCAACTGGATTGATGTGGTTATTATGCTTATAGGCAACATCAAGGTTCTTCTCAGCAAGATGCATTTGCATTACCCCATCAGTCGCAAATTTTATTTCACCACTATAGCCCTTCTCTTTAGTTTCAGAGGGTCTTGGAAAATTCTCTAACGGAATATCCTTTAAACCTAAGACACTAGTGTAAAATTCATGCATCCGATTAACATCAGTCGATACAAAGTTAATGTGATGAAACTCAAGTTGCATATTTTAATCCTATTTTAAAAGGTTGTGCCAAGTAGATACACAACTCACCTGATATTGAAACTAATGTCGAGTAAAGTTTTTGGTTATCATTCATTTTGATAAGCCCCAAAAATACGAAAGACAGACCCTATCAATGAACCAGAACAAAAAGTAGAAAAATATTCCAGTTACAATTGAGATTGCGTAAAATACTAGCCTATCAGCCAGTACCATGTCATTTAAGAAAGGATACGGAAGACCAGTGGCCTTGGAGCCAACTGGCGTACTGTTTAAAGGTCCAGTAACGATTTCAGTCCATGCCACGTATGAGAAACTGATTAACAGTGCTAAAATAATTCCAATTTTAAACTGCCGGAAAGACCTATTAAACATAATTGAATCCACAAAAAGGAACAGTGGCCCCAATAAATGCAAGTAATACTCTTGGAACCATACAATACTACCGGAGTAATTTACCAATTTGGGATCGATAAAATACAGTCGCCAATAAAGAAACATGACTAATGCATTCAAAACACATGTGGCGGAAACAACAGCAAAGTATTTTTCGTTTTGCTTTGATAAAGTCTGCCTAAATAGCAAACCAGTCACAATCATGTTACCAGTTAATCCCCAAATAGTAAGATATCTGAACTGGATCCCAAACCCATTATAATTTGCCACATAAAACTGATAGAACCAATAGAGCGTGGCAGTCGTGAAGCAAACGCCCCTAAAGTAAAGCAAGTTCCTTTGCCGAGTATTATAGTACCAAATTTTATTTTCTTTCTTAATTACCCGCACATTATACTATGCTGGATGATGAAAATCAGAAAATTTTCTTTCAAGCAATAAAATCTCTGTAGTCAACCGATCAATTTAATCTCTACTATGAAATGTTTGATGCTGACTATACAAAACTAGTATAAAGTAGTGTTACTTAAAACCAGAAGAAACTTTGATAGAATATCAAAGGATATCAGCAGGCTACTTTCATCACTCTGTCGGTAGCCGCAAGGACCTGCGACAACGATTGACCAGAATCTGACAAATCACCGTTAGCCTTCAAGTAACCGCAGCGTGTGGCAATTTCATGTACGTCACCACGATTAATTTGACCCATTCTAAGTTTACAGTAATTAAGAACCAACATTTTCTTCTCTATATCCGTAACAGACGCCATCTACACAATCCTCACTTGCTCGTAAAAGTATATGACCAGAGGCCCACAAGGCTAATTTTCAAGTTCGGGTGCCAGATTGCTGTAGAGAAAGACCATAAACCAAATAGTTAATAAAATAATAGGCACAACTCCGAATAAGAGAATTGTTTCTATCTGCTGGTTAGACAATCCTTCGCCCAAGAGTTTTTTCCACGTTAATTCCATGTTCATCTGATTCCCCTCTAGCCAGCTATAGCCGGAAAGCTTTGTCCAAGAGTAAAAAACCCTGTCGCAACTGCGATGCACAAGAGAGTAGCGATACCCAAAACTCTTTGTCGATCATTCATACCATAGAATGGCGTGCCACAAGCAGGACACGAATTACTTAGTGAGTTGGCTACTACGTTGCATTTATTACAATTATGATTTTTCATACCCTGTAAATAACTTTCTCAAATAAAAAGTCAATAAATACAATGGTATACATAAATTATTTAGAAGATTCAGTAGCCTAAATTTGTATTCAAATGTATGCAATGCTTCATAGTCTTTAGAATACTAGCGTTTACACGTCCCCACTCCATAATTGATCTTTATCTCGATTCCGGATTAAGCTGACCCGTATTCAAAATACTAAACGTCTATTAGATTTATTAAACATGATTAATGCTCTTTCAAACCGATCAGGTTATCCTTGCCTATCTCAAAATATTTATCTTAATCAAGCATCATTAGGCTTGTTAAGTGATAAAACAGTTACTGAAATGACGAAATTCCTCGATACTGTTGCAAGATACGGCAACCTTAAAATGACAGATGAAGAGGAAGCACACTTTCTTAATCCGTTGCGTAGAAACGTAGCAACATTATTACAGGCAAAACAAAAAAATATAGCAATTGTGGCGAGTGCCAGCGAAATATTGTCTCAGATTCCTGAGTTATGTAAGCCAAAGAGGAATAGTAAAGTTATTCTTGTTTCTACAGACTTTCCCGCGATAACACGACCTTGGTTAGGAAGTGCTAAATCGAGGGGTTTTGAAATATGTTTTGTCCATGAAATTCCAGAGGCTGATCTCACACAATCTCTTATAGAAAAAATTGATTCCAATACCTCTATTGTGTGCGTTAGCTACGTGCAATTTGCCTCTGGAACACGGATCGACGTAAAAGAATTAAGCCAGCATACTAAGAAAATTGGAGTTAAGTTAGTAATTGATGTTACACAGGCAGCCGGTGCGATACCCATAAACATAAACGACTGGGACTTAGATATTTTGGTTTGCAGTGGATACAAGTGGCTTGGAGGGCACGGCGGTATTGCCATTGGTTGGTTGTCAGATGAAATATTAGACCTGGAACCACCAACGATTGGCTGGTTTGGTAATGAAAACCCTTTCGATATGGATGCAACAAAACTGAACTTATCAAAAACAGCCGCAAAATATACTCAATCAACTTTATCATATATTTCGGTTGTGGGATTGAATGCTGCAATAGAACAGCTATTGGAAATTAGTATTTCAGAAATAATGAAACACTCCGACAAACTAGCAATGCAGCTATGCTCAATTCTATTAAACAGCAACTGGAAAGCTTTTAGACCAGCAACGTCAAAAGAATTCAGCTCCCATATCATTTCACTTATGCATCCATCTGGCGATGCAATCAAAAGCACATTTGAACAATTATCTGAAAACGGTTTGATTTGTGGAATAAGAAACGGGCGACTAAGAGTATCAATCTCTCACTATAATAATGGTAATGATATTAAATATCTAGGAGCCGCATTGCACCATGAATAATTTCAAGTGTTTTAAATTAATATTTCTAAGTTTGCGGCAGGCAAGGACTTGACTAAGCCTTACCAGAAAAAATTATTTGAACCATTGACCATAAGAAATAAGGTTTTCAAAAATAGAATCTTCTCATCTGGGCACATGGCGGTAATGCTGAAAGAGGGTTGCCCAACTGATGATATGGTTGCCTACCATGAAGCAAAAGCAAAAGGTGGCGCTGCACTTACAATAATAGAAGCCGCACGAGTACACCCATCCGGAAATTCTGGACGGCCTGCGATACGCGCATACGACCCTAAATGTATTTCTGGATACAAAAAATTAGTAGCTGCTTGCCATGGATATGATTGCCTTGTCTTCGGTCAGCTCACACATCCTGGGCGGGAAATGTCTAATTTGGAAGATGGAACAAGCCCAGTAGCATATGCACCATCTGCAATTCCAAACGAGCGATTTCACATAATGCCTCGTGAAATGTCAGAAACAGTGATCCATGAGATTGTAATGGGTTTTAAAATTTCAGCAAAAAATTTAAAAAATGCTGGGCTCGATGGTATAGAAATTGTTGCTTCACACGGTTATCTTCTTGGGCAATTTTTAAATAAAAATATAAATAAGCGAAAAGATAAGTATGGCGGCAATTCTAAAAATAGATTTCGAATTTTAAATGAAATAATTGATGCTGTAAAACTTGGCTCTGACGACGAAATGCTAATTGGCATAAGACTATCTGGGGATGAAAAGGAATTCCGAGGAATAGAATTACAGGAAACTCTCAAGGTTGTTGAGAAACTGAATAAAAACAAAAAAATAGACTATATTAATATAACAGCAGGAACTTCCGCGGGATTAGCAGGATCCACGCACATAGTTCCCTCAATGCGTTTTGAAGCGGGATATACACTCCCACTTTCAAAAGCCATCAAGTGCGTAACAAGCAAACCAATTTTTGTAGCAGGCCGCATCAATACACCTCAGATGGCAGAGGAGGCTTTAATAAACAAAGCAGCAGACATGTGTGGAATGACGAGGGCAATAATTTCAGATCCACAAATGCCGCAAAAAGCAAAGTGCGGTCAATTTGATGAGATCACTGCATGTGTGGGGTGTAATCAAGCATGTATAGGACACATGCTAAATGGACAGCCTATTTCTTGCATTCAACGTCCAGAAACGGGACGGGAATTAACATTTGGTAAATTAAAACCTGCCTCAAAAAAAAGAAAAATCCTCATAATTGGGGGTGGTCCAGCGGGAATGAAAGCAGCTACGGTTGCGGCTTCACGGGGTCATAAAGTAAAATTGATTGAAGCTTCTTCTGAGCTGGGTGGTCAAGTAAATCTAGCACAACGACTACCTGGTAGATCTGAGTTTGGCGGAATAACGACAAATTTGGCAAACAAGTTACATAAACAAAATGTTGAAATAAAATTTCAGACGAAAGCATCCATCAAATTTGTAATGCAAGAAGCTCCAGAGGTCGTTATTTTAGCGACGGGAGGAAGATCATTCGAGCCGAAAATAGACGGTAAAGAAAATGCTCATGTGGTTACAGCGAGGCAAATACTGGAGGGCAAAGCCAATGTAGGCTCAAGAGTAGCCATAGCCGATTGGCGTTGTGACTGGGTTGGTTTGGGATTAGCTGAGCTTTTAGCACGCCAGGGCTGTCATGTCAGATTAGCTTGCAACGGTATGGTCCCAGGGCAAACTATTAATCAGTATGTGCGTGACAATTGGCTCGGCACTTTGCATAAACTGAACGTCGAGACATTCACGCATTTGAGATTACGCGGCATAGACTCAGAAGATGCTTTCTTTCAGCATACTTTGAGTGGAGAGCCCGTTATTTTAAATGATGTTGATACGCTTGTGACAGCATTTGGGGCAGAGTCTGCAAATACCCTAGAGGCAGAGCTTAAAAATAAATTTCAGTCAGGACTTCATGTGATTGGTGATGCATTAAGCCCAAGAACAGTGGAAGAAGCTATTTTTGATGGACTTAAAACTTCAACTCAAATTTAAGCAAAGTAAAACAATTTTTAACAATATTTCTCGGGACCTACCCACTGTTTTTCAGAATATCTATCGCCCTGCGCCCAACCAACCGGAAGCACTCTTTCAATTTGCTTCACCTGTTCCTGCGAGAGCGTTAAGCGAGCACCATTACAATGCTCCAAAAAATGCTTAACTGACCTGGTTCCTGGAATTGGGATAATATGTTCGTTTTTATTTAGAAGCCACGCAATCGCCAGCGCAGCTGCAGAAACCCCATATTGAGCTGCAAGATCTCTAAATCTGCTGGCAGCTTCAGTATTAAAAGTAAGATTGGGCTCCGTAAATCTTGGGTTTTTACTTAACCAATCCATTTTTTCCACTTTATCGGATGAGTGCGGTCTATCAGTAAGTAGGGATCTGCCGAGCGGTGAAAATGCAACGAGTGCTGTGCCAAGTTCTGCAGTAGCCTGAACTAAGCCTAATTCAGGGCTACGAACCGAGAGTGAATATTCCGACTGAACGGCTGCAACATGATGAATAGCCGCCGCTCGCCGGAGTGAAGATGGAGCAATTTCCGAGAAGCCAAATGACCTAATTTTTCCTGCTTTTACAAAGCCAGCAAGGGTTTCAGTTACCTCTTCAATGGGTCTATTTTGATCGCGACGATGAATATAGTACAAATCAACACTTTCCACCCCTAAGCGTTTTAAACTACTATCCAATTCTTTTTTTAAATAATCTGGGCTATTGTCAAATTCTGTTTTACCAGTTTGGATATTTCCTTTTATTCCAACTTTAGTTGCAATTGAGAAAAGAGTGTTTCGTTGTGGGCCCTGCTTAGCTAGAAAACTACCAATAGCAGCTTCTGATGCTCCAGCCCCATAAACGTTCGCTGTATCAATATGACAAATATCCTGGTCCAAAGCCTCAGTTAGGATCTTGTGAGACTCTTTTTCATTGGTAGGACCATAAAAGTTACTGAATGACATGGCACCAACCCCAATAGGCGAAACTTCAGCACCATACTTACCAAGCTTCCTTTTTTCCATCTGCAAAAAATCCTTTTAAAAATCAAAATAGACCTATTTATGCCTTACCCCTAAAATTGATAATAATATGCGAAATTTCAAGAGATCACTATTTCAATTCGATATTCTAATAGGTAGCAAATAGAAATTATCTCTAATAATTTTCGCTAAAAATACATTTATTTAAAGCTCAGAGCCTCTCTCATAACGTTTCAGTCGATGAGCACTTACTGCACCAAAGGAGGCAAACAAAGTAATTCCAACAATCATCGCAATAGGCGTCCCATCAAAAAATTGCCCAACGATCGCAGCTAAAAATACAGAACCTATTGTCGCAATCGCACTAATCAAGCTAGCAGCTGTCCCCGCTATGTGCCCCACCGGTTCCATTGCAAGAGCCGTGAGATTTCCCATCGTCAAACCCGCCTGAAAAAAAATGCTAAACATCCAAAACAAAAAACAGAAAAAACCAAACTCACCATCAAAATATCCAAGCCCAAAAACTAAAAGAATTATGGTGCTGAGACCGACTTGAGTTCTAAAGGCTATATTGGTGAGCATACGCATTCCGAGTCTACGAACAAGCCGCGCATTTACATAACTAGATGAAGCAGCAAGTAATGCTATTGCTGCAAACCAATATGGAAAAGTTTCCGGCCGTCCAAACACCTGCTCGAAAACAGGTTGAATCAAGAAAATGCCTATGAATAGTATACTATATGCAAAGACTAAAGTGATGACCGCAGTTAGTATCAAGGGATGAGAAAGAACTTCTCTGAATGCTGAAACCAAATTTCTTAAATTAAATTTAACGCGATTTTCTTCACTTATAGTTTCATTTATTCTCAGACCCATCCATATCGTGCTTATAGCCACGAATGCGATAAACATAAAAAAGATAGCACGCCAATCAAAAGCGAACATCACAAATGATCCTAGAAGTGGTGCTACTGCAGGAACCAGTGCAAATACAATCATTATGAAAGATGAAATACGTGCCATCTCGCGACCTTTATAAAAGTCTCTAACTAAAGCTTGAGCAACAACACGCGGTGCAGACGCTCCAACACCTTGCAAAAAACGTGCGACCAAAATCAATTCTAAACTTTGTGATACAACACAGACGACCGACGTCAGGATATATATAAAAGCGCCACCGTAAATGATCGGCTTTCTTCCATAACTGTCTGAAAGTGGCCCCACGATTAAAGTGCCTATCGCCATACCTGCGACGAAAGAAGATAGTATTATTTGCGCATTATTGGGACGTAATGGGGTGAGTTCTTCAGCGATTATTGACAAGGCAGGTAGCAATCCATCTATTGATATTGCCACCGTTGCTACCAACATTGCCATTATAGCAACAAATTCGGCTGTAGAAATTCGCAACGAAGGACCTTTCCTAACGTGCAAATTTTGATACCAGGGTAGTTTGCACTTCAGCTATTTACATCAAAGCTTTTGGATGTGATAGCCACAAAGAAACGGAAACTAACGAAATCTAGTAAGAAAAGTGAAGGTTTTTGGCACTCACGAATTATCATTCCTCTAAACTATCCAATACTTTTTTTGCAACTCGAAAGCATTCTAAAGCCTGAGGCACACCACAATAAATACCGACAACGTGTATTATGGCTCTAATTTCTTCAGGACTGACGCCATTACTTATCGCACCCTTGCAATGAATTTCCCATTCATGCATTTTTCCTAACGCTCCGATCATCGATAAGTTCATCATCGATCTGACTTTTGGAGGAATCACTTCGTCTCCCCAGCCGAAGCCCCAACACCAGGCAGTCATTGCTTCTTGAAAAGGACGGGTAAAATCGTCTGCGGCCTCGAGGTTACTTTCCACGTAACTTGCACCCAAGGTTGACTTTCGCTGTTCAAGTCCTTTTAAAAATAAGTCTTCATCAAAAATGCTCATTTTAGCTCCCATTGTTTTGTCAAAACTAAGCTCTCCATTGCACCTTAAATAATTAATCAAGATAAGTAAAAGTGATGATATATAATTGGATGTCTTATGCCGCTAATCTGATCATAAAAGCCGCATCACCAGAATCTAGATCCTATTATGTACTTGGGTCAAATCGATATCTGGCCCCATCGGGACAACTCTTGACGGGTTAATCGTCTCATGGCTGCCGTAATAATGCTCTTTAATATGCTGCATATTAACGGTCTCTTCGATCCCTGGCTGCTGGTACAAATCACGTAGGTAATTTGAGAGATTTGGATAATCGCTTATGCGACGTAAATTACATTTAAAGTGACCTACATAAACCTGATCAAAGCGAACTAGAGTTGGGAAAAGTCGCCAATCTGCTTCAGTAATCAAAGGGCCGGTAAGGTAACGCGTTTTTGCTAGCTTAGCTTCAAGCAAATCAAGAGTATCAAATAATGGAGTTAGCGCTGCCTCGTAGGCTGCTTGAGTTGTGGCAAATCCACAGCGATACACGCCGTTATTGAGGGTATTATAAATTCTATCATTCACCTCATCAATTTGTGCACGCAAGGCCTTTGGGTAATAATCTCCAGCCAATGCCCCTACTCCATCAAAAGCAGAATTGAACATGCGTATGATTTCAGAAGACTCATTGGAAACAATAGTTCCTGTTTTTTTATCCCACAAAACAGGCACAGTAACACGACCAGAGTATTTAGGTTTGGCATTTGTATAGACTTCGTGCATGAACTCTGCACCATTTACATTATCCGAAATAACACCATCCCCGGCTTCAAAAGTCCAACCATTCCCAGCCATATACCAATGGACTACGGACAATGATATTATATCCGTCAAACCCTTGAGTGTTCGGAAAATTAATGTCCGATGCGCCCATGGGCACGCTAACGATACATATAAATGATAACGTCCTGCCTCCGCCTTAAACCCACCTATACCTGTGGGTCCAGCATCGCCCTCTGGTGTAACCCAGTTCCGAAACTGAGAAGACATTCGCAGAAAATGCCCGTCAGAAGCTTTTGTGTCATACCACTGGTCAACCCAATTGCCATCTTGCAGTAATCCCATTGGTTTTTCCTTGCTTTAATGGTCTACAGGTTTAATGAATTTATTATTACGCAAGTCATTAAAAGCTTGGTGTAACTCTTCTTTTGTATTCATGACAATCGGACCGTGCCATGCTACCGGCTCTCGAATTGGTGATCCTGCTACTAGTAAAAATCGCATTCCTTGAGAGCCTGCCCTGACGACTATCTCATCACCAGTCCCAAAGCGCACCAAAGTTCGATTACCTGACAGATCACGAATGTTCAATTCTTCACCGAGAACTTCTTTTTCAAGTAAAACACCCTCTGGGTCGGAGCAGTCAGCAAATTTACCAGATCCTTCGAATATATAAGCGAAGGTGTTACGGTATGTATCCACCTTTAACACTTTTCTGCACCCAGCAGGTACGGTTACATCCAGATATAGCGGGTCAGCAGCGATCCCATCGACCGGGCCAATTTTCCCCCAGAATGAGCCTGTAATAATCCGAACTTGCGTACCATCATCATCAATAATTTCTGGAATTTCTCTTGCACTCACATCTTGATACCGAGGCGCTGTCATCTTTAGACTACCTGGCAGATTTGCCCAAAGCTGAAATCCATGCATCTGGCCTTTGGCGTTCCCACTAGGCATTTCTTGATGCATAATACCTGATCCTGCAGTCATCCACTGCACATCGCCGGCCTTCAGGCTCCCATTATTACCCAAGCTGTCGCTGTGATCCACGGTTCCATTGAGCACGTACGTAATTGTTTCAATGCCACGATGAGGATGCCAAGGAAATCCACGAGCATATGCCTCAGGGTTATCGTTACGAAAATCATCAAAAAGTAGAAAAGGATCGTGGGCTTTAGGATCATGAAAGCCAAATGCACGATGCAGGTGCACCCCAGCGCCTTCTGTCGTGGGCATAGCTATGCCAGTTGAAATAGCAGGTCTTAACGACATAAACATTCCTTTTTAAAAACTATCTAATATAACTAGGGCATTTTAAAGAAAAGAAGAGTTTTAATTATTAGAACAGGAAAGCCTATTATTTATAATTGGGTCCCTAGAACAACTCACTTTCCCATGGCGGATTACAGCCTTGCTTTTCACAATTTAATGAAGCAGCTTTTCCTGCATAATTCTGCAAATCTTTTTTTTCTTCGAGCTCAATAACACCCAGTCGCTTCAAATTTTCATTTTTAGTCAGCCACACTAGAACTGACGCCATGAAAGTATCACCGGCTCCAACTGTATCGGATAGTTTGCCTACCGGATATGCTGGTGCTTCATACCAGTTATCATAATGCCATATTAAAGAACCCTTAGATCCTTGAGTTAAAATAAGTATGTCTGCATTTACAATTGCTCTTAATTCCGAAAGTGCACTACTCTCATCAACACTGTCATTAAAAAGCCAAAGAAGATCCTCGTCACTCAATTTTAAGATATCAACTTTTGTCATTAGACGCTTTATTCGCTGGCGATAAACGTCAGGTTCTGCAATGAGCGATGGTCTAACATTGGGGTCAAGGGATACTTTTACTCCTTTATCCATCGCTTTGCCCACGAACTCCTCCCAGACTGACGCATCCGACCCACCGGTTAGCGCAAGTGAGCCAATATGGAAAATGGCCACTTCACCAGTTAGATTTTGAATAAGCTTGTCCAAAGTTACAAGCCGTTCTGCTGTACCTTCTCTGTAAAATGCATATGAGGGTGTTCCACCCTCAATATTCACCATGGCCAATGAAGTAGGAGCTGAAACTCTTGGCCCAAGCAGTCGAACATTTGAACTGAGAAGGTTTGCGGTTAACTGATCGCCATTAGAATCCTCTGAAATCGGGGTGACGTAACCCACCTGCACTCCTTGCCTACCAGCGGCCATAGCCAAATTATATGGAGATCCTCCAGGAACGGCCTCAAATAAGGCGTTCTCATTCCGGTTATCGACCTGGATCAGATCCATTAAATTTTCACCACCGACCAAAATCATTTACTGAAACCCTATTGCTCTGCCAAAATGGGTATGCTTGCAACTAAAGGTTACTAGCATCAACGATGCCGCGTTAAACGAATTTTCCAAAAAAATAAACCTCTACTGTTTGTATCCATTAGCTTAAAGGCAAGTTTCTACACTCAGATACCGCTAAGCCAGCAAAGTGGGCCTGCTGATATCAGCTGCAATATGATAAGTGTAATTTATCAACTAGGAAACAAAGAAAATCACTACTATTTTTCTTTATAGAACTAGAAAACCTTGTATTTTGTCCTTAACGCTGGGAAAGGTACCTAAAACTAATCCAGTGGCTTAAATTTGCGATTTCTAAAAATAAAATCAGTCCCCACACTATTTTGGAGTGCTCCAAAACCTTTAACTGTAAAGCCACCACTTATATCACTAATGATGTTGATTATTGGCTTGATCCTATTTGGGTTAGGAGAAGCCTTACTAATAGCATCAGGAGCCGGTGTTAGTCCTTGGACTGTTTTTGCACAAGGTTTTTCTAAAGTGACCAACTGGAGTATCGGCCTTTCAACATTTACAATCAGTTTTTTTGTTCTGCTTTTCTGGGTTCCTTTGCGCCAAACACCCGGTGTCGGTACTGTTCTCAATATAATTATAATATCATTGGTGCTGGATCTATCAGCTCCTTACCTACCAGTATTCGAGACCTCAGCTATGCGTCTTGCTGAGGCGGCGCTTGGAGTTATAATTACGGGGTTTGGGGGTGGTATATATCTAATCGCCAACTTAGGACCTGGGCCCAGGGATGGTTTGATGACAGGTCTTCAACGGCAAACTGGCCGTCCGCTCGCGACCGTTCGCAGTGTAATTGAGATAAGCGTAGTTGTGCTTGGTTGGTCTCTTGGTGGTGTGGTAGGTCTAGGCACTTTAATGTTTGCATTTGGGATAGGCCCATGCGTTGCTACCTCAATGTTATTTCTGCAATTTTGCTTTGTAGATCGTTCCGCTCATAAGCATATTAAATAATAGTACTGGCTACCCAATTACACTTGCAAGATAGACCAAACTGAAAGACCAATAACTAAGCAAAGGCAAGCTGCCATAAATATGTTTACCCACCTTTGCACTTTAGTTGAAAGGTTAAGCTCATAAAGTTTACAACCGGCATAAAGCCAAAGCGCATGTAAAAGAATCCAAATGAAATTCATTATGACGAGCTTCAAACCCAGCTCAACCACAAAATTATTCGGGTAAAAAGCGAAGCCAGTAAAAAAAGTCGTGTGCACAGCATATGCTTTAGGATTAACAAACTGGAGCGTCAAACCACCCAAAAACCCTGGTGCATTTATAACATCCATAAAGGCAATTTTTGATCCTGCTAAAGCTATGCAAAGAGCCAAGTACCCGAGATAGCCAACGGAGCAGAACAATAGTATTGTGCGCACAATCGGTTCTGCCAAAATAATGGCGGCTAAGCCAGTAATCACCGCTAAACTTACAAATACATGTCCAGTGAACAAGCCGGCCATATATAAGACACCTTGCCGCCAACCAAATGCAGCACCAACACCAGCCAGTGACATAACACCTGGTCCCGGTGTTATAAACATCAAAAACGATACGACTGCAAAAGCTAACATAGAAGAGCTTTAAATCGATTGTGATAATCATTCAATCGCACAAAAAAGACTGACCACTAATGTATAGACCAGTATTTTTAATATGCTGGCGTAGACAAAGACCCATGAAACTTTTTTACTTCCACGCCGACATTATGAGCAGCGGCCCCCTGTCCCAGTCGCGATGTCCCGCAATCTGTAGTGAGCACATTTGGGTTACCAGAGATGTCCACTCCGTCTGGTGCAGGCGCATACCAGGACCCCGTTACCATAGACACCACACCCTGCTTGATTTCACTGGAAATCAAAACCTGTGCCAAACAAGATCCGTTGGCATTACACACTATAACCTGATCCTGGTCTTGCAATTGACGACTAATTGCATCCTTTGGATGCATCCTCACTGTATTAAAATACTGATGGTCTTCGATTGCAGATTGCAGCTGACTATGTAACTTATTTCCTGGCTGTGGGGATGTTAATCGTAACGGATATTTATGGTCTTTTCTGGGTGGGTGGAAAACTGGATGCCCCGGCACATCGTCATATTCAAATCCAGCGATGGTTAGAGAGTGTATCTCTATCTTACCAGATGGTGTCGCCAAGGGGTTGCCATTTGGATTCTTTCTGAAAGCTTCGAAGGGAACATTATCAAACTCTTCTGTGTCGATGCTCAATCTGACAAAATTCTGCGCCTTCAGCTCTTCCCAAGTTGGCACTGCTACGTCGTCGGCGCGCGCATTTTTAGCAAAATCCTGATAAATTTTTGCAATCCATTGTTCAGACGATCTTTTGTCAGAAAATGCCTCAAAACATCCCATATGTTTAGCCAGCAAGTGAAATATGTCATAATCATCTTTGGCGTCACCAACAGGCTTAATCATCTGTGGCATGTGAAACAGATATGGGTCACCCTTGGCCCACCCGATATCTTCACGTTCGAATTGTGTGGTCGCAGGTAAGACGATGTCAGCACGCTTGGCAGTGGCTGTCCACCAGGGTTCATGCACGATTATTGTCTCGGGACGCTGCCAAGCCTCATTCAACCGGTTAAGATCCTGATGATGATGGAATGGGTTTCCACCACACCAGTAAACTAACCGAATATCAGGATATTTTCGACACTGTCCGTTAAAGTCATAAGCTCCATTTGGGTTCAACAACATGTCCGCAATACGCGAAACTGGGATAAAATCAGAGATAGGATTATTACCTTGTTCAAATACCGGGCCTTGAAGCCGATGCGCTGTCTTGCCCACATTGCCAATCGCCCCATATCCAAATCCTATGCCGCCGCCAGGTAGTCCAATTTGACCCAACATCGCAGCCAGTACGCAAGCCATCCAATATGGTTGTTCGCCGTGGTGTGCGCGTTGCAGAGACCATGACACACAAATAAGTGTTCGTCCGGACGCCATGCGCCGGGCTAATGATCTAATATTATCTGCTGAGATATCGCAAATTGATGCAGCCCAATCAGGCGTTTTAGGCGTTCCGTCCGTGTGTCCTAATATATAAGGTAAAAACACTTCATAGCCAGTGCAATGGCTTTCCAGAAATGCTCTATCGCAGTGCCCTTCAGTTTCTAGCACATACGCCAAAGCTAGCATTAGAGCTGTATCCGTACCAGGTTCAATCGGTAACCATGTAGTTTCCGGTGGACTATCGTCTCTCTGTGGGCTCACTGACACCATGTATTTCTCACCTTTGGCAAATCGCTTAAACCAGCCCTCAGTTCCATGCTCTGTTGTGCCGCCCATGCTAACCTGAGCATTCTTGGGATTGATCCCTCCAAAAATCACCAGATTATCTGTATGGCGTTCAATCAACGGCCAGCTATTGGTTTCACCCCAGGTTATCTTATGAAAAGTCATGCCTAACACATGTGGTATAATTGCCTGCGCTGCGCCCGTACTGTAACTCGCAAATGAACTTACGTAGCCACCAATACAATTTAGAAACCGATGGACCTGACTTTGTGCGTGATGAAACCGTCCTGCGCTGGCCCAACCATAAGAGCCACCGAAGATTGCTCCGTTTCCATTTGCCTTTTGCACACGCTGTATTTCGTTGGCAGCAAGATCAATTGCTTTGCTCCAAGGTACGGGCACATACTCGTCTTCACCACGCCGAGACTCACGGTTTCCCTCTAACCAACCTTTGCGTATATAGGGCTGGTCGATACGCGACTTGTGATGCACCGCAGCGGGGACGTTTAACGCAATATCAGACGGCTCGGGGTCAATATCAATCGGTTTGGTTGATACGATACGACCGTTTTCGACCGAAACCGCGAAAGCTCCCCAATGGCTTGTTGTAACCTTTGTTAATCGCTTTCCCATTTAATCTAACGCTCACTAATCTCCGAAACCCAAGCCTTTAACATCCTATTACCGCTAATGTTATCCACTGATAATTGTCATGCTAATTTTGTTCCAATTGCAATAAAATATTTGTCCCGCAATATATAGCTTTTAGTCAATAGTTAATCTCAGTTGGGTTAGCCCTTCAGGAATATGACTTTTCTAGTTAGGACAAGCAGTATTTGCTATATGGAGACATAATAGTCTTACTTTCCACATGCGCACCGCCTGCTTCACGGATTGCTTTTATGTTAGCCTTTCGTCGAATGTTTTTATTTGGAATGACGCTTGCATTTCTGCTACCACATAAACCGTAGTATACATTATAGACACAGCGTAGAACCTATACTTATCCTGGCAGCCCTCCTCACTCTTAACTTTTCATTCGGATGCCCTCTGGGTCGTAAAGTGGGTGCGTGACTAATGTTGCGTCGAAAAACTGCCGAGCGATGTCGACCTGAACAACAATTCCCGATGTGGCATGGTGGCGGACCATCCCTAAAGCCACAGGTTTACCAATACGATAACCAAAGGCACAGGAACTTGTTTTCCCAATGATTTTGCCATCATAATAGATCGGTTCATGCCCTAGGGGTATGGCAGTTTCATCATGAAATTTCAGAGAGACCAAAGACGAACTACCCCTTTTTTTTCGACGTTCTGCAAGTGCTTCAGCACCTATAAAGCCGCCCGCCTTGCGGGTGGCAAAGTCAAGTCCAGCATCGATAGGCGTGACATCACTATCCAGTTCATGTCCCATGGCGCAGAAACCTTTTTCGATCCGCATTGAGGTCTGAGCATAAAGGCCAGCCGGCTTTGCACCTACACTCGCAAGAGCTGTGTAAATCGCGGCTGCGTTTTTAGCTTTCATCGTTATCTCCCACCCTGCTTCACCAACATAAGACAAGCGCGCGGCACGCACATGTTTTCCGGCGATATGGGCAGGTCCAACCTTGAAGTAGCCAAGTTCGTTTAGCTCGGGCGCTCCACACTCTGAGACAATTCGCGCAGCTTCAGGTCCCATGAGCGCAAGAACGGCATAGTCTTCGGTACTATCAGTTAGGCTGACGTCAAAGCCTTTGGAATTTTTTTGGAACCAAACGAGATCACGTTTAATGGCGTTTGTGCCGACAAACAAACGATAATGATCATGCGCGATGCGCTGAGCAGTTATATCACTCTCAAAAGTGCCACGTTCGTTAAGAACGGCGGTGTAAATAACTGACCCAGGTGGACGGCCAAGAAATCCAGAACAGATATATAAAAGGAAGGCTTCAGCCTCCGGCCCCTGCACCTCTATCTTTCCGAAAGATGCGGCGTCAAAGATTGCAGCATTCTCATGGGCGGCCATAACTTCGGTGCGAACATTTTCGAACCAATCAGGACGACCAAAGGTCATTCGTGGTTCGTCAATTTTGCCAAAGTACAAAGGCCGCTCCCAACCATAGAACTGCCCCATATGCGCTCCTGCCGCCTTGTATTTATTCTCCAGAGATAGGGCGTGCAGATTGCGTGCAGTGGATAGCTGTTTACCCGGGAAGGCAATATCGTAATGGGTACCAAGGATTTCTGGTGCACGCGCCATCAAGTGATCGATATTGTTAAAGACGGGTGCAAACCTCTTGGCATCCGCCTCTGTTAAATCATAGGCTGTGTGCCCATGCAAGATGCAATGGGCCAAGTTCATACCTGCGCCGCCACCCGCCGCGATCCCGACTGAGTTCATACCACAACCTAGGAATAGCCCTTTAGTTTCGGCGGTTTCACCTAACATAAAAGTGCCATCGGGCGTGAAACTTTCTGGCCCGTTCAGCAACATTTTGACCTCGGCGGTCTCTAATGCTGGCAAACGATGTAACGCATTCATCATCATCGGTTCAAAATGGTCCCAGTCTTCGGGCAACAGGCCAAATTCGAAACTCGCATCCAGAACTCCGGGTGCAATTGGTTTTCCATTAGGTTCAAAACATCCCACTAACAGTCCCCCAGCGTCGTCGCGGATATAGAGATGATTGTCATGATCAGAAAGAGTTGGCATGTTTCCCACAATGCCGTCGATAGGCTTGGTCAAGAGGTAGAAATGCTCACAGGCTAGTACAGGCACTTCGGCACCTGCCAGAGCACCCGCCTCGCGAGACCAAAGGCCCGTGCACAGAGCGATCGCGTCGCACATCACCGTTCCTTGTCTAGTTTCCACGCCTTTGACGCGGCCGTTTTCGGTTAGAATTCCGGTAACACCAGTGTCTTCGAAGATCTTTGCGCCTAACTTCTTGGCCGCTTTTACTAGTGCCGCGCAAACATCTGACGGGGACACCCGTCCATCATCTGGTGACCAGACTGCTCCTAACACATCTTCGGCATTCATTAACGGCCAGCGTTCCTTAGCTTCACCAGGTGATACGGATATTGCTTTGATGCCATAAGCATGGGCCAGTGCTTCCTGCCGTTTCACATGGATTAGACGGTTAGTATTGGTGGCAATCGACAGAGATCCTTTTTGAATCCAACCCACATTCTGCCCAGTTTCTTTCTCAAGTTTAGAATAGAGGTCCACCGAATACTGGATCATGCGAGTTAGGTTTTGCGAGTGCCGGAGAGCTCGCACTTGTGCAGCCGAGTGCCACGTCGTGCCACTGGTTAGCTTGTTTCTCTCTAGAAGAATAGTATCGCTGATACCCATTTTGGCTAGGTGATATAACGTAGAACAGCCCATGATACCGCCACCAATGACGACGACTGATGCATGGGGTGGGGGAAGGTTGTTGTCTTTCATCGACATGATTCCTTGACGAATCCTGAAATATATATTTCACTAACCACTCTAAATGTAAGGAACGCAACAATAAATTGTCTCAAGCATATCCCGTCAATTTAATGGATCTGCCATCCGAATGATTAAAGGCACTAGGTTCGCAATTCTTCTCCTCCCATGTAGTGCTAGTTGCTGTTTTAGAGACGCTTATCGATATGGTTATGCGTGCGAAAGATAGTGAGGCGCAGGAATAAATTGCCGCGATAGAATGGCAAAATCACATATTCAATGAGTATTGGCAGGAAGATCTTGCCACCAACAAAGGAGAAACAAACTATGAAAAACTTTTTTAAGACCGCTGTCAGTGGTCTGGCATTGGCGGCTATGTCCGTAGGAAGTGTCAGCGCTCAGTGCACAAATGATGTTTGGAACAAGGTAATGTCTAGCGGCAAAATCGTGATTGGTGTTAAGGCGGATTACAAACCTTGGGGGTTTCGCGATGACAGCGGAAATCTTGTTGGTATGGAGATCGATATGGCCATGGATGTTGCCGCCAAAATGGGCGTTGAGGCTGAATTGGTTCCTGTACAATCCTCTAACCGGATGCAGTTTCTGGAACAGGGTAAAATCGACATGATGATCGCGACAATGTCTGACCGTGCGGATCGTCGCAAGATCGTTGGCATTCCAGGACCAAACTACTATACCTCTGGTACGAATATAATGGCGCCCAAGGCGCTTGGTTTTACCTCTTGGGAAGACCTGCGCGGCAAAAAGGTTTGCGGAAAGCAAGGTGCATTTTATAATCAGATAACAGAAGAGCGTTATGGCGTTGAAATCATGGCTTTCACTGGGAACGCTGAGGCCAAGCAGGCATTGCGAGATCGAAAATGCGTCGCATGGGTTTATGATGACAGCTCCATTGGCTCTGACCTGAGCTCCGGCAACTGGGACGAGTTTGAAATGCCATTGGCGTCAGAAGACGATAACCCTTGGGGTCTTGGCGTCCCGCTTAATGAAGCCAGCTGTGTTTTTGGTAACTTTATGTCCGGAATGCAGTATAACTGGCATCGCGAAGGCTCACTTATAGCATTGGAAGAAAAGTGGGGCATAAAGCCAACAGCTTTCCTAAAAATGCAGAACGAGCGTAACAGTGACTGGATTGAATAATTCACACTAACAATCTGACGCCCCTCTACACTCGTTGTGGAGGGGCGCTTCGGAACTAAACCTCATGGAAGAGTACTTTCGACAATTGGCGGAGACCGCACCGCGTTGGAACTTCATATGGATGTATGAAGATCGCCAACAAGGTAAAATATTGTCCGGCATCTGGATGACACTCAAACTGAGCGTCATGTGCCTAATCTTTTCTGTTGTCATTGGGGTTGTGGGGGCATGGATGCAAGGAGCGCCGTCACGCATTGTGCGAGCAATTGTTCAGGGATATATCCAATTTTTCCGCAATACACCGCCAATGGTTCAACTTTTATTCTTTTACTTTGCACTGGGTCAGTTCACTCCTTTCGTTGTCGGTGATGATGGATGGAGCGTAGAGCCAATTATTTCAAATGTTGGCTGGGCAATCGTTTCACTTTCAATGTTTGCAGGGGCCTTTAATGTAGAGATCTTTCGGGCTGGGATGGAAGCAGTTCCCGAAAGTACGGTTGAAGCCTCTGAGTCCTTGGGCTTTTCGCGTCTGCAAACCTACATTTACGTTGTATTACCGTTAGCCTTCCGTGTTTGTCTCCCAGCGCTTAACAATAATCTAGTCAATCTGGTCAAAACTACCACCCAAGCCTTCGCGATCGCCGTGCCTGAGCTTCTCTATCACTCTGTCACGATCTGGAACGATTATCCTTCAGCCCAATATCCGACCATGCTATTGGTGTTCGTAGCCTATGTGGGATTAGTTGCGATACTTGTATTTGGCATGTCTCGGTGGGAACGATCCATTAAGATTCCGGGATACGGCATATGAAGCGAATATCTGGTATAAATACGCCTGTAAAAGGCGGAATGGCGGTACTAAAACCGTTTGATATCAATGCTCTTAGCCCAGACGGCTATATCTTCACACGCTGGCTCGCAGCTTTGCCGTGGTGGACGCCACTGATGATGCTCGCGATCATTGGAGGCTACCCCACTATTGCCTATGCTCAATCGGGCCTCTCTATTTATGACGCCTTTGATGCTCTGTGGCGATGGATGCCATTCCTGCTTGTCTCGGGTTTTTCGTTTAATGTTTTGATCTCATTTTGGACGCTGCTAATTGGGACTGTTGCAGGCGTGGCATTGGGGCTGGGACAGATCTCAACTTTTGGTCCCTTGCGCGCGTTTTCATGGTTTATTACGCAGCTTTTTCGTAATTCTCCATGGCTGGTGATCTTATTTATTGTGCTCCTGGCGCTACCCTTTGAATTTACACTGTTTGGTCAGACCATCCGCGTGCCCGACTGGATGAAAGGAGTCTTCGGCCTAAGCTTACCCATAATGGCAAATATCTCGGAAATTGTGCGTGGGGCGGTTCAGTCTGTTCCAACGGCACAATGGGAGGCGGCAGAAAGCTTGGCTTTTAGTCGCCGTCAAATACTATGGCAGATTATTCTTCCACAGTGCTTCAAACGCATGCTACCACCATGGATGAACTGGTACGCTATTCTGACTATGGCTACTCCCTTATGCAGCTTGTTGGGGATTGAAGAAATTATTACCCTGAGCCGACAAGCAATGGAGTCAGAAGATAACCAACCTGAACTCCTCGTACCATTCTATGGCTTCGCATTATTGTTATTCTTTGTCTACTGCTACCCGATCGCACGGTTAACCATGCGGCTAGAGCGTCATTATGCTGTGAAATTGTGAGATTAATATTATGAATTGGACTGCTGAAAAACCTATCGTTTCTCTAAAAGACGTGCGTAAGAGCTTTGGCACATTAGAGGTGCTTAAAGGAGTTTCGATTGACGTTATGAAAGGCGAGGTGATTTGTATTATTGGCCCGTCTGGTTCAGGTAAATCTACCCTGATCCGCTGCATAAACGGGCTCAACGATATCCAGGGTGGATCAATTTTTGTCCAAGGTAAAGAGGTCCATGCCGCTAATCTGGATAAGCTGGAGCTACGCAAGAAGGTTGGAATGGTGTTTCAGCAATACAACCTTTTCCCACATAAAACAGCGCTCCAAAACGTTATGATGGCCCCACTAAAGGTGCTCAAGGAAAACAAGACTGAAGTAGAGTCGCGCGCGCGACAGTTGATCAAGAAGGTAAGGTTGGAAGGCAAAGAAGACAGTTACCCAGGAGAGCTATCTGGAGGGCAACAGCAACGCGTCGCCATTGCTCGGTCTTTGGCGATGAATCCGGAAGTGATGTTATTCGATGAAGTGACGGCCGCGCTTGATCCTGAAACAGTAAAAGAAGTGTTAGTCACTATCCGCGAGCTGGCGGAAGACGGCATGACATGCATACTTGTAACTCACGAAATGGGATTTGCCCGTGAGGTTGCAGATCATATTTATTTCACAGACCGTGGTGTAATTGTAGAGCATGGACCTCCCAAGACGTTTTTTGACAACGCGCAGGATCCAAGGACTAAGGAGTTCCTTGGGCAAATTCTATAAAAAGACTTTATAATCTGCATTTTGTATTATGAGATACGACTGATCCGTCTAAAATAGCTTTTTTACTTATCACAAACACCCTTGCTACCCTACTGTGCGCGGGCGCACATGCGTGTTATATTAAAGCAAATAAATCAAGATTTATGAGGGCAAATGTAGGGATGCTATTTAATTCATGATTCACGAATAAGTTTAAGGTTCTCAATCTTTCCAAATTGGACTTAGTCCGTCAACGAGGTAGTCCATACAAATAGACGGGGCAACCTTTTTATAATCCTCTATCGTCTCAACTTCTGGACGTTCTTCCCGAAATTTTTTCAAAAATATTCTAGCGTTCTCAAAATCTTCTAGATGAACATAGATCGCTGCCCGCCAACCATTATAACGACTGTGCGAACCCCTATCATACAGGATATTGCACCACTCTAAGCTCTTATTAGAATCAGCCATTGCCATGTAAAGAAACGGCATTAAGCCCTCATATCCTCTCCTGCCAATTGGATTCATTTCCATTGCTCTTAATAGATAATATTCTGCTTCTTCAAAGCGCTTTTCATTACATAGAGCCCAGCCGTAGTCATTATTCGAGCCATCGTGGCTTGGGTTCAGATCCAATGCCTGTCTGGCATATTTCAATCGCTGTGGGTAATCTTTTTTTAAATTAAAAGATCTACTATACATTGCGACTGCTTCAGGATTATTGGGGTCGATAGAATAAGCTTTGAAAGACAGATTATGAAATAATAGCTCGTTTTCTTTCCTTTGATGTTGATGCACAGACATAAATAAGTTGCCATAAATGCGACGAGCTTTGAGAACATAGGCATCACATAAATCTGGATCCTTAGCTATTGCGCTATCGCAAAGTTCGAAAAATACCTTGTTTTCATCTTCATCTGGATCGTCACCAGCCCATGTCTGATTATATATTGCCAGTGCTTTCAAGTAATTGTCCCAAGCGGACAATGATGAAGGCGATTTAGTTCTTATGCGTTCATGCTCTTTGCCTTTAAGAGCTGGAAAAATTAATGTTGCCACCTCCTGTGATACCTCATCTTGTACCTCAAAAATATCGTCTAATGAGCGATCCCAACGTTTAGACCAAAGTTGTTGATCATCCTTTGAGTCTACCAAGTTTGCTGTGATCCGTATCTTGTTGCCACCTTTGCGTATGCTGCCCTCAACGATATAATCTGCCCCCAATCGTTGGCCCAGTTCCGATGGCTTAATTTCTTGTCCTTTGAAGCTAAAGGTAGAGTTTCTAGCAATAACTGGAAAAGATTTCCAAGAAGAGAGATTAGCAATTATATCTTCTGTAACACCATCAACAAAGTATTCTTGCTCTTCATCGTTAGTCATGTTTTTGAATGGCATTACGGCAATTGTTGGCGGCTTACTTTCAGTTATTTCGCTTAACTCAATTGAGGAACCTAAGATCCGCGGTTCTAAACCTTCTATGATTAAGTCATAAGCATGTAATACAGTATTTTTTATTTTTTGAGTACCCAGGTCAGTAAAATCAAATTCCACTTTTTTATTTGCAAAATCATAAATTGATTTTGACAAAGACACCCCCCCTGCTTGGCTTAATGCTTCTAGCCTTGCAGCATTATTTACCCCCTCGCCGTAAAGGTTTGTCCCCTCAGCAATAACATCACCTACATTAAGACCAATGCGGAATTGCATCTGTAATTCTTCTGATACAGAAAGATTACGTTCACTAATCATTTGCTGAAATTCAGCAGCACAAATTACTGCAGTTACTGCACTTTGGAATTCAGCAAGAACTGAATCTCCGGCTGTATTAAAAATACGAGCATCGTATTTCTTGAAAAGTTGGTTCATGATCTGACGACAGGCCCGAAGACTTATCAGTGTAGAATTCTCATGTTTTTCCATCAGCGTGCTAAAACTAACAACGTCTGTCACAAATATAACTGCGATTTTACGAACAATCTGGTCTTCAGTCACCTAAGTTCTCCTTAGATACGAATAATGTTTGGGCAAATAGCTATAAAATCCAAAAGGGCAAATAGTGTATAACACAGAAGTATCTCTCAAATACAAGGAAATAGATCATTCAGATATTCAGAATATGGCCTATCTTAAAGCTAAACTCAAACATGCTGTTTCCGGCGAAGATATTAGTTGCGGCTGGTTTTTTATAATATTAGCGGAAAAGTATAATTTTAGAGTTACAAGTAATTATTTTGAATTTCAGTTTTTATGGAACCCAAAACAAGCTATTTATTTTATAATTCTCCCGAGAACCCGCTATGATCGAAATTTCTAAGACCTATTACCGGTCAACCACATCAAGCAAATTTCCGTAAATATTATTGCTTTGTTGACCATGTGATGTAAGCTCATATTATGCGAAAGAGTACAACTTCTTACAAACTTTATGGCATACCTTTCTTAGGGTCCATGGCTATTGAATTACTAATGGAAGAGGCTGGTATAAAATATGAAATTATTTTTCCAACTCCAGAGGAAAGAGGCTCAGTGGAATTTAAAAAGATTTCGCCTAGAGGATTAGTACCTGTTTTGATTACCCAAAGTGGGCAATCTATTTTTGAAGGACCTGCAATTATTAATTTTCTGTTAGAAACACATCATACCAATTTAATCGCCCCTATTGGCAACCCCGATAGAGCTACTTGCTTTCAATGGCTGTCTTTCCTTTCTACGGCACTAGTAAATGCCAACAACCGTTTTTTCTTTCCAGACAGATATGGTTCCACTGAAAATGTTATAAAAGAAAAAGCTGAGTCAGATAGGAAGGATTGCTACGATATCTTGGAACACAACGTTGATGATTTCTTATCAGGAAAAACTTGTGGGATTGCAGACTTCTACTTTTATGTTTTAATGAACTGGGATAGCAACAAAACAGACGAACTCGCCAAAAGACCAAACCTTGAGAAAATTTTTAATCAGGTTAACCAAAAAGCATCAGTCCAAAAAGTGCTGAAAAATCAAATTTCTTAACATCAAGTGCGAAAAATACGACTAAAACATACTGAACGCACAAGCCCCCAATAGTAGTACTGTAAGCACTCCCCGAAATAAGTTCTCTGCAACTGTGGGAACCGAAAAAGTGTCTGTCACAAACCTGCTCTTTTTCGGCCTAATAGTGGGCAAGAGGATCTACATTTCAAATAAAATATGGCGAGTTTGATCTAAAAGTCATTTCTCGCTAAAGGTTTGAACATGACCTACGTATTAGTGATTTACGTACTTAACTTGAAAAATTTTGCGAAATTTGCTATTAATTTGTTGCTACTAGAAATTGTAAAGCTTTGACAGCGTAACTTTTTCCGTATCAACTCAATCTGAGTTGAGCTACGAAATTTAAATATATTTGTTTCTTATCAGTTACTTGTCTGGGTGGAGGGTGAAATGCTAAGTCACAAATTATATGAAAAATTGGCAAATATAATCAGCCAAGCAGCACTAAATCAGTTATCAGATTTACAAGTAGAAATCTTAGAAGAAGAGCTCAGCAAGTTAGTACATGAAAAAAAAGGGGAAATTGAAGAGATTACCTACGATGAACTAATGTCATCATGGGATAAAGCTAATTCCAGATCCTAAAATGGTGTCACTAGACAAAAGTGTTTTCCCATTCATTTTTTCTGGGGCCCCAATCGAACTGTAATTGATCAAGACGGCTTCTTTGATCATTAGTTAATTATTGGCTCTGCTCCTTTGCTCAAGAACCCAAAGACCCAATTTTATATCATTAACTTTATGATCTACATGAACCCTAGAGTGCTGGTTTTTTTGCGTTTACCCACAGAACTTTGCACCGCATCCTATATCTTCTACCCTATTGATTTTATTGTTGCCCTAAGACGGACTTGAACTGCTAAAGTACTATTTACGAACAACCATGTTCAATTAAACTTGCTACTCCAGTGCATAAACTGAGATGATTTTTCTCACTGATGATTTGTGAATGCCACTCTTTCTTCAGGAAATTTATGTAATTCTGGTTGCGTAAGAATGGCCCTGAAGCAATTAATGGGCCTTTTGCATCTATAGCATCTAGCCCATTTAATGTCTCCTTAGCAAAAATGGTAGAAATACCTTTTTCGACTGAATCTAAACTAAATTTACTTAGATCAATTTCTTTGGAGGACAAAGAATTTATGAATTTTGCTTTTTGAGCACTTTCTTGAGACTCTCCAATCTGGGCGTTTTTATCAGCTTGACCAGAATAGAACTGATGGACCCCCAGCTGACCATCTACCAATCTTTCGTTACCTGCAAAAAACATAAAGGCACATGCAGATGCACAGTTACCTTTCTTTGGTATATAAGTTTTCAGTTGTTTATCAAAGATTATACCGGCCATACTTAGACCTTCCCAAACTGAACCACCCGGGCTTGCTAAAACAATGCTATCTATGTCGTGTGTTCGAAGAGCCTTTCTTAATTCAAAGCTGTCATTTGCTTCAATATCGTCAAAAAAGAATAAAGCATTAGGAACGCGTTCAGTGTGCAAAAAGCTGCCATAAGATCGTAATTTAAAATCTTCAAAGGTGTCTGCAAAAGAAGCAGAGATAGAACTTACACTCAGCCAACTGACAACCAAACATATAAAACCTTTGAGACTCAACTTAGACATGCTCAACTGTACCATATGGAAGTGTAAAGCCAAGAGATGTGGTGAGGTATGCTGATGCACAACACCCTATCTGTGTAAGAGGACAACTACGTATATCCGTCACTTAACTTGGGTCTGGTATTGGGGTATGTATTACACACGCTTAAGCGGTAGGTCATTGTTACATTAAGGATGCCACACCAGTGCGGCCCTTATACTAGTAACGATAAGGAATTATACGTACTCTGCCTGCATGCACTGTGTGGTGCGACACAGGGGAAACATCCGCTTTGAAAAAGAACCTTTATTTTTGTTTATTTACTTCTTCACTCAGAGTTAAGCCGGGTAGTCTTAACAATAAATCTTCCAGCCCGCTGCTCCATGCATTACTTACATCAACAAAGTATGGATCATTTGCATTCAAACGGCCCTCGACGCCAGATTTCATAGTATCGGTAAAGTAAATTTGAAAATCTAGTGGAAAACCAACTGTTAAATTGGCTTTCAAGGTGGAGTCGAAGCTTACTATTAAAAGTTTAAAAATATCCGCCATACTGAGGTCTCGCCTATAGGCTCTTACGAGGATTGGGCGCCCATATTTTATTTCTCCAATTTGAAAAAAAGGCGTATCTTCAGTCGCTTCTATAAAATTTCCCTCCGGGTATAT
>ERZ802822.105-NODE-105-length-63321-cov-11.063121_pt1 | contig 63321 bp, 64 predicted proteins | sample MGYA00345649_ERZ802822 | MGnify/ENA primary metagenome ERZ802822 (study PRJEB30503, sample SAMEA104212359) | marine metagenome | biome: Westerlies Biome; feature: [SRF] surface water layer (ENVO:00010504) within the epipelagic zone...; material: water... | reverse complement strand
GGCTCTGGCTCTGGCTCTGGCTCTGGCTCTGGCTCTGGCTCTGGCTCTGGCTCTGGCTCTGGCTCTGGCTCTGGCTCTGGAGGCAAATCTGCTAGCACTTGATGATTGTCAATACTATCATTTGTAATTTGAAGATCTTCTTGATCTTGGTTCTCCGATGAACCTTCTACTCCTTCATGAACGATAGCTTCCAAGCCTTCGTCAATTTTTGAAGATGACTTGAATAGCCTATCTTTCAGTTTTTTAAAAAAAGACATTAAGCCTCCTGAGGCAACTTTTGCTGAATTTGTTCATGTAAAATATACCTTAAAGCCTTAAGAATTTAAAAGCTGATAATTTTTGAGTAATTTGTATTTTTGTTAAATTCATGAAGTAAATTTCCCGATATCACTAAAATAGACTTCCCTGCGTCGGGGTTTTACCTTTAATTTTGGTGTTATCCTTCGCCTTAGTGGCTTGTTTTTTTTCATTAGCAGCCGTTTCAGTAATACAAGCTCTAATTCGCCCATCTATAAATTCGACTTCGATCTGAGCTTTGTTAACAACCGCTGAAACCGATGTCATAACTGAACCTTCAGCTCTCACCACCGAGTACCCTCTATTTAAAGTTTCTTTATAACCAAGCGTTTCTCTTAACCGATCTAAGCTCTCTAATTTTGTAAATCTTGCAGCTAACAAATTTGATTTTGCACTTAATAGACGATAGACCATTTGCCTAAAATTTGCTTTGATTCCTTTAATAGCTTGATTGAAATCATTGGATCTTATGTTATTGGATAGCATTTTTAGGTGGACATGTTTTTTTTCTGAATTTCGTTGGAAACTGACAAATAGGGACTGAGAATGAACCGCCATTCTCTCATGCTGTGCGTCCAACATTTGTTTGAGAAAGCGAGGGTGAAAGCCTGCAAGAATCTTAGCGCTTTGTAATTTATTTCTCTGAATTAAATTCAGCAGTCCCCTTGGCAGTCGTTCCGAAGTGACATCTAATCTCTGACTTGGTAACGCACAAATTTCTGCACCTCTGGGCATCGATCTTGAAACATCTACGAACCTTTGCTTTGAATGTGAGAGCTTTTGCTTAAGTTGTCTCCACTTTCTATGCTCTATTTTATTTAGATTATGTGATATCTCACTAAGTACAGGCACAGCAATCTCTGCAGCAGCGGTAGGTGTTGGAGCCCTTACATCTGAAACTAAGTCAATTAAAGTTGTGTCAGTTTCATGCCCTATTGCAGAAATCAGGGGTATTTCAGACGCTGCAACCGCTCTCAATACATTTTCTTCATTAAAGCCCCAAAGATCTTCAAGTGACCCACCGCCACGGGCAACAATCAGTAAATCCGGTCTTTTAATTTGATCCGAACGTGTGAAGCTATTGAAACCATCAATAGCTCTAGCTACTTCCGCCGAACAGCTATCGCCCTGAACTGCAACAGGCCAAATTATAACCTCTCTCGGGAATCTATCCCTAAGCCGGTGTAGAATATCACGTACAACTGCACCTGATGATGACGTTATAACGCCAATAACATCTGGAAGATAAGGTAAGGCCTTCTTCCTTGATGCGTCGAACAAGCCTTCTTGCCTTAGTTTCTCTTTACGCTTTGCGAGTAAAGCCATCAAAGCCCCTTCACCCGCCGGTGTGATATGCTCTACAATAAGCTGATACTTAGATTGAGCTCCAAAAGTTGTTAACTTTCCAGAAGCAATAACCTCTAAACCCTCTTCGGGCATGGTAGGAAGTTTTTGGACATTTCCTTTCCAAATAACTGCAGCTAAAACTGACTTTTCATCCTTAAGATCCAAGTAGATATGCCCAGATCTAGGATTTGATACTCGACCAATTTCACCGCGAATTCGAACATATTCAAACTCACTTTCAATTAGCCCTCTCACGATGCCAGAAATTTCACTTACGCTATACTCAGGTCGGTTGTCGCCCACTAGATCATTTTCAATTATTTCTGACATTCACCGTCCTTGCTTTCTATTTATAGCAAGCATAGAACGCAGGGATATTGAGTCCAAAGGGTCTTGCAACATGAATATCCTTATACTTGGCAGTGGTGCCCGCGAACACTCTATAGCGTGGGCCGTCAAACAAAATCCGAAATGTAGCAGGCTACTTGTAGCTCCTGGAAATGCTGGGATAGCAGATATTGCTGATATTTCAAATATCAACATTGAAAATTACCACGAAGTGGTAAAATTAGCCACTCAAGAGGAAATAGATTTTATTATAATCGGCCCTGAAGCACCCTTGGCTGCTGGCGTATCTGATGAACTAAAAAATAAAGGTTTTCTAGTCTTTGGCCCAACAAAATCTGCCGCTCAATTGGAAATTTCGAAGAGTTTCATGAAAGATATATGCAGAGCCGCCGGTATACCCACTGCAAAACATTCAACATTTGATAATCATGCTTTGGCAAAAAAGTATGTTTCAGAGCAAGGCACTCCGATAGTAGTAAAAGCTGATGGTCTCGCAGCTGGAAAAGGAGTGACTGTCGCAATGGATCTAGCAACTGCTTATCAAGCTTTAGATGATATATTCTCTACTAGTAATAAAAATGTGGATGAAAAAGTAGTAATTGAAGAATTTATGGAGGGTGAGGAGGCCTCGTTTTTCATACTTTGCGACGGGCAAAAACTATTGCCAATGGGAACGGCTCAAGACCACAAACGCGTTGGTGATAGTGACACAGGACCGAACACTGGTGGAATGGGTGCATACTCCCCAGCACCTGTCTTGACAAAACAAATTCAAGAAACCGTAATTGAAGAAATTGTTAAACCGACTTTGATTGAAATGGAAAGACGAGGTCAACCATATCAAGGCGTACTTTACGCTGGTTTAATGATTAATAACGGACAAGCCCGCTTAGTTGAGTACAACGTGAGGTTTGGAGACCCAGAGTGTCAAGCTTTGATGATGAGACTAGGTGCACAAGTCTTAGATTTATTAATTGCCACAAGCAGTGGTGACCTTGAAAATGCTCAGATTAATTGGGCTAATGATCACGCTCTATGCGTAGTGATGGCTTCCAACGGATATCCAGGAAAAATTGAAAAAGGTTCGATTATTTCAGGCTTGCAAAGTTTAACTAGCTCGTCGTCACAAATGTGTTTTCACGCAGGAACAAAAAAAGAAGGTGAAAACATAGTTGCAAACAGCGGGAGAGTTCTGAGTTTAACCACAAGATGTGAAACTTTAGCAGAAGCACACACACTTGCTTACGAAATGGTTAAAAATATCGATTGGCAAGATGGTTTTTATCGAAGTGATATTGGCTGGAGGGCGCTGTAACAGAAGTACTACAACGGTAACTTAGGTTCTGCTTGTAAACATATTTGCAACTATATTTGCTTTTCCGGCATTTGAACGATTAATCCGTCTAAGGCATCTGTGACTTTCAACTGGCAAGTAAGTCTAGATCTTTCCGGATCGGGTTCGTAAGCAAAATCAAGCATATCTTCTTCCATAGGTTCACGCGCCGGTACCTTCGCTACCCAGTCAGGATGGATATAAACATGGCAGGTTGAACATGCACATGCTCCACCACAGTCAGCGTCTATGCCAGGTATATTATTATCTCTTGCCCCCTCCATGACTGTTAGGCCATTAGAGACTTCCACAACATGTTCAAAGCCACTGTGCTCAACATATTTGATCTTAGGCATTTATTACTCTCTCATTTGTTTAGTTTAACTTTGTAAATGCTTATGTAACCTTCAAAAAGAGAATTTGCGAGCCCTCATTTTATGTATTGCGACAAAATAACAATGTTCTATATTTGTTCTATGCACTATCAAGAAAGATCTAACTGGCCAAAGCCACCTAGCGCTTGTCCCGCAAGCATGCTTAAAAAGGCGAAGCATTTGGCTCCAATTTGTGTTGCGGGTTTAGTAATTTTACGGCAAAGACCAGGGACTGCTAAAGGGGTTATCTTTCTCACTTTAGAGGATGAAACAGGTTACGCAAATATAATAATTTGGCGTAAAATATATGAAAAATATAGACGTGCAATAATATCTGGAAGATTATTACGGGTTACTGGTAAGCTTCAACACGAAGGAGACTCCACCCATGTAATAGCTAAGGAAATTGAAGATATTTCAGACCTTTTAGAACAATTAATTTCTAGGGAAAGCCAATAGAAAACTCAATAATTAAATTAGTCCTCTATCGGTAACACTACAAACCTAGGCTGACCATCTCGCCGAACTAATAATAAAACAGATTCTCGACCAGCTTTCTTAGCCTCACCAACTCGGCTAAGCAAATCCTCTAAAGTGGTTACTGCTTTTTGCCCAACATCGCTTATTACATCACCAGGCCTAATTCCCTTTTCAAAGGCAATACTTTCTTCCTCTATCTCCATAACTATTAGACCCGCGCTGTTAGATGGGAGTTCCATTTCTTGTCTTTGAGCATCAGTTATTTCCAACAATAACATTCCCAAAACTGTCTCAGGCTTTTCCTCTTGCTTAGGCACATTTTCTTGTCTTTGGGCTAATGCATCTGGATCAGGTCTTTGACCAAGGGTTATCGACAACGTCTTCTCAGCACCTTCTCTTATAATTACAGCGTCGACCATTTTACCAACGGCAGTTTTTCCCACCAGTCTCACAAGCTCACCAGAACTTTTAACATCCTGACCATCAAAAGATATTATAATATCCATACTTTGTAAGCCAGCATCTAAAGCAGGACCATCGAAAACATCGAGCACAATTGCCCCGAGGGTGTCTGACAAACCAAGAGCTTCTGCCATGTCATCCGTAACGTTGCCGATGTTAACGCCCAACCAACCACGCCGAACTTCTCCAAATTCCTGTAACTGCTCAACTACTGGGGCCACCACATTGGATGACATTGAAAAACCTATGCCGATAGAACCTCCATTAGGAGATAATATAGCAGTATTAACCCCAATAACTTCTCCACCCATGTTGAAAAGAGGCCCACCAGAATTACCCCGGTTTATTGCGGCATCAGTTTGGATATAGTCGTCATAAGCACCAGAAAGTTCTCTATTCCTGGCCGAGATTATTCCAACAGATACAGAGAAACCCTGGCCCAGTGGGTTTCCAACAGCCATTACCCAATCTCCCACTTTGGAAATGTCGCTGTCACCAAATTGTACGAAGGGAAGACTTTTATCGTGCTCAACTTTTAGGAGCGCAATATCGACATTTTTATCGACACCAATTACCTCTGCCTCCAATTCCATACCATCCCTAAACTCTATGCGAATTTCATCTGCATCTTCTATGACATGATTGTTGGTTATAACGTAGCCATCACTAGAAATTACAAAACCTGATCCCAATGCGGATGAGTTCCGTGGTGCACCCTTACCCCCATTACGATCTTGAAAATCACGGAACAGATCTTCAAATGGACTTCCCTCGGGTACGATTCCTTGTGGTCCAACAGGAGCAGAGACTGTAGTGGAGGTTGTTATATTCACCACAGCAGGACTGACAATCTCAACTAAAGGCGCAAAGCTTTCTGGTGCAGCCTTTGCTAAATTTGCCGCAAATTGAAAGATTAGAAAACAAGTGGCTAATCCTATTAGGTACACTTGGCTTCTAATAAATGACGTCTGTTTCAACAAGGTAGGTAGGGACATACTATGCATTCAATTGATCCGAAATAATAATGTTTACTTTAGGAAACTAATTCCTCTGGTGAGAGATAGGGTGCCAAACAGGTTCCGGCAATAGTAACAAAAAAATTGAGTTAGTGCGTAACTAATCAATCTATAAAAATCTAATGAGGTATAATAACGAAGATCCCACTAAAGCCATTAATGCACCAATCATTCGTCTTTGTTGAATTGAGGTACCTGCTAAAATTTTCAAAACCCTCTCTATCAGCGAAGGTGCAACGATATAAGCTGCACCCTCTACTAACAGTATTACACCAATGCCCCAAAGAAGGGTTATTATCATTTGAGGCCAATATCTGACTTCAAATAATCAAAAAACTCAGAGTCGGGCGATATAACCATGGTAGAGTTCTTTCCCTGAAGAGCATTTTTATATGCAGTTAAAGATCGATAGAATTCAAAAAACTCTGGGTCTTCACCGAATGCATCTGCAAAGATAGAATTTCGCTCCGCATCTGCTTCACCGCGAATAATTTCGCCATCACGGCGGGCATCGGAAACGATTTCGACCTCTGTTCTATCGGCTAAAGCTCTTACCCTCTGAGCCGCCTCGTTTCCTCTGGCGATCTCATCAGCTGCTTCTCGTTCTCGTTCCGCACGCATTCTTGCAAAAGTTGCGTCGAGATTTTGCCTCGGCAGATCAGTTCTCTTAAGTCTGACATCAATCACTTCAATACCTATTGCTCGTCCTTTAACCTTTGCTCCGCTCAATATACGGTCCATCAAAAGCGCACGATCAGAACTTAAAATGTCATTTGAAGAAACTGAACCTAATACCTCTCGCAATTCGTTTCGGAAAATACCGTCCAATCGACCTTCTGCAGCAAGTTCGCCACCAGTACCGACAGCTTCCCGAAATTGATTAACATCCGAGATACGATACCGAGTAAACGCATCCACTACTAAGCGTCTGTCGTCCAAAGGAGTAACTTCTAACGGATCAATAACACTGCTCAGAATCCGGTCTTCATAATATACAACATTTTGAATGAACGGTAATTTAAATGATAGGCCAGGATCTTCCTTGATTGCCACCACTCTGCCGAACTGTAAAACTAAAGCCTTATTCCTTTCATCAACAATAAATATTGATGACAGTGCCAGAACTAAAACTAAAACTACGCCTGGTATTATATAAGAAATTCTACGCATTACTTGTTCTCCCGCCGCAAATCATTGAGCGGCAAATACGGAACCACACCTTGCCCACCATTCTTTTCGTCAATTATAACTTTCTCCACATCAGAAAAAATTTCTTCCATTGTCTCAATATATAAACGTTTTCTTGTGACTTCAGGAGCTTTTTTGTATTCACGAAGTACCGCAGTAAATCGACTTGCTTCACCAGTCGCGCCATTAACGACCTGTGCACGATAACCCTCAGCCTGCTCTAGTGTTTGAGCAGCTTCGCCCCTGGCCTGAGCCAACACTCTGTTGGCATAAGCATCAGCCTGTTTTTCTAGCCGGTCACGCTCTTGTTCAGCTGCTTGAACTTCCCTAAAAGCATCTATGACCTGTTCCGGCGGGTCAGCTTTGTCGAAGTTAACACGCACAACATTTACTCCACTAACATAATTATCTAACGTCAGTTGTATTAACTCTTGTAATCTAGAAGCAATAGATCCCCGGTCTCGGTTCAATATCGGGGCCAACTCTGATTGTGCTATGATTTCACGCATCGCGGACTCTGCGACGGCCCTTATTGTTATTTGGGGGTCACGTAAATTAAACAAATACTGTGCCGGATCTTTGATATTCCAGACTACTTCAAAATCAATGTCAACGATGTTTTCATCGCCCGTGAGCATCAATCCCGCATCTGATCCACGACCACCCACACCAATTTGCTCGTTTTGCTCGCGAGTGACTGGCAAGACCTCTTTGGTAACTAATGGCCAAGGGGCGAAGTTAAGACCAGGATTGCCGATGGAAGAGAATTTACCTAAAAATAACTCAACCGATTTTTCTTCCGGTTTAACCGTGTAAAAACTTGCAAAAGCCCACAACCCAGCAAGAAACAAGAGAATTAGTGCAAAACCGTTCCGTCCCATGCCACCGTCACCGGAAGCACCTGAACCACGGCCACCTTTTTTGCCGCCGCCGCCCATCAGAACCCTAAGTTGTTCTTGGCCCTTCTTAAGCATATCGTCAATTTCCGGAGGCATTTGTCCCTGATTATTATTTTTTGGGGGCCTGCCACCATCACTTCCATTGCTCGGACGCTTTGGTCCGTCAGATCCACCGCCCCAAGGGCCGCCAGAATTACCCGCCATTATCTTTTCCTTTTTTATTCGCGAACGTTTAATTATAACTGGGTAGTAAAAAGTAAATTTCAACTACTCCGCGTCGGTTTTTGCATAGTTACTATTTCTTCCGATATAGTAGGATGGACAGCTAAAGTGCTATCAAAGTCCTTTTTTGTAGCCCCCATTTTTATCGCAATTGCCACCATCTGCACCATCTCTCCCGCTCCAGGTGCGACGATATGCACACCTAAGACTTTGTCTGTTTTTTTGCAAACTATCAACTTTATAAAAGATTTATCATCATTATCAGCAAAACTAGTCTTCATTGGCCTAAAATATGTTGTAAAAATATCAATTGGCCCACGTTTATCTGCCACTTCCTCACTCAAACCAACTGTACCCATTTCGGGTTTAGTGAAGACCGCAGTTGGAACGCTAGAATAGTCTAAATTTGTCGGATTATTGTGAAAGATTGTTTCGACAAATGCCATCGCTTCTTTTATTGCAATTGGCGTGAGTGGTGCTCGATCTGTAAGATCGCCAATTGCATAAATTGATTTAATTGATGATTGGGAATAATCGTCAACTACTACCTCACCTCTACTACCAAGGATTAATCCAGTAGATTTATTGTGCAAACCTTGCGAATTTGGCACTCTACCCGTGGCAAATAATATCTGCTCAAAAAATTGATGCCGCCCATTCGTATCTGTAATCTGGAAACCATTTTTATGTTTCTCAACACTACTCACATTTATACTAAATCGTAAGTCTATGTCATTTGATTTCATTTGATCAGCGACAACAGCGGTCGTTTCGCTATCAAAACCTCGTAAAATGGTCTCACTTCTACAAAATTGAGTTATTTTGCAGCCAAAACCGTTGAAGATCGAAGCAAATTCGCATGCAATGTAGCCACCGCCAACAATTAACATTGTTTTTGGTAGATCGGTTAAGGAAAAAATCTGGTCTGACGTCAATACATTTTCAATACCGGGTATATTAGGAAGATCAGGCTTTCCGCCGGTTGCGAGCAGAATATACCTTGACGTGAGACATTCGCCATTTTCTAACTCAACAGTATGTTCATCCACGACTTTTGCATGTTGATCGAAGGTTTTAACGCCTGAGTTTTTTAATAAATTACGATATACGTGTTCCAGCCTAGATACTTCGTTGGATAGTTTTCCTGAAAATTGTGTCCAATTTAGCCCATTATCTTTTGGCAGATCCCATCCGTATTCTCGCGACTCAGCAAAAATTGAGGAAAACTCAGAGGCAAATACCATGAGTTTTTTAGGTACACATCCTCGAATAACGCAGGTACCACCATAGCGATCCATCTCAGCTAAAGCTACTCTTTTGCCTTCCAAAGCTGCAGACACCCGAGCAGCTCTAACCCCTCCAGAGCCGCCGCCAATAACAAATAAGTCGTAATCAAAACTCATTAAATTCACTCGATCGGGTTGTTATTAAATGCATTTCCAGAGTTCCGATCATCACCGTCCTTCCAATTCACAGTGACCAGTTCGTTTGCATCAGCGAAAACCACACAGTCACAAATGTTAATAAATAAACCGTTTTCCAATACACCAGGAATTAGATTCAAATCATTTGCGAGAGTTTCTTCGTTAGAAATAGAATTTAAGTGAAGATCTAAAATAAAATTTCCTTCATCTGTAATAAATTTTTTCTCATTTGAGCCACGAAACATTACCTTTGGGGACTTATATCCATTTCTAACTAGATATTGCATAACCTGCGTTTTTGTAGACTCACAGCCATATTGCACCACCTCTAAAGGCAGGGGAAATGAACCTAATTTAAAAACTTTTTTCAATGAATCGGCGATTACAATCATTTGGTCAGACGCAGTCGCAACTATTTTTTCACGCAGGTGGGCTCCCCCCCCGCCCTTAATTAAATTAAAACTTGGATTTATCTCATCTGCTCCATCTATGGTAACATCCAGCCAACCAGCTTGATCCAATGTGACAAGCGGGATACCCTCTAATTTAGCTAATTCACTTGTTTTTCTAGAGGTCGGCACCCCCTCAATATCTAAGCCTTCATCCCGAACTTTACGTCCTAAATGCTTTACCAGCCAATATGCTGTACTACCCGTACCAAGGCCAACTTTCATACCAGATTCGACTAGTTCTGCTGCTTTCTCTGCGCAAAGGTATTTTGCCCGCTCGGTAGGCGATAACTCCGTAAGCATTATATTCCTTTTTGTTAGTTTTGTTAAATTGTTAGTAAGAGTGTTAGACTAACTTTACTCTATATTGACAATTCATCACTAGTAATAGTCGTTTCTATAATAAAGCTAAAAGGTTTTATACATTAGCATTAAAGAAAAGTAATATTTAACACAAATCTGTAATAAAAACTAAGATAGATTAATTTTATGAAGAAAAATCAAGAAATATGTTTTGTATTTTCTAAAAGTATAGGAACTCTTTAATGTTTGTTTCAGTATTTGACATGTTTAAAATTGGGATCGGACCATCGTCTTCACATACTATGGGTCCAATGGTAGCGGCAAATAATTTTCTGGATTTAATGCGTGCCTCACCATTCAATTTTGTTGGCGTGGGATGTCGTTTACATGGCTCATTGGCATTTACCGGTATCGGCCATGCTACAGACAGAGCTATTACACTTGGCCTCGCAGGCTTCACACCAGAAAATTATGATGAAGTAAAAGCCAGCGACGCACTAAGCCAAATTCATTCAACACATTTTTTAGCGCCAGATGGACTTGGAAAATTGAAATTCAACATTTCAGAAGACCTAATTTTTGATTACGGACCCCGACTAGATGAACATCCAAACGGAATGATTTTATATGGTACGGACTCCCAGGACGACATAATACTTGAGGAAACATATTTTTCTATCGGTGGAGGTTTTGTGCTCACAAAATCAGAAGTCTCTACACAAGTGCAAAGTGAGGCCGAGACACCTGTGCCCTATCCGTTTAAATCTGCAGCAGAAATGCTTGAAATGGCGCAAAATTCTGGGAAATCTATAGCAGAAATGAAAAGAGGAAATGAAAAAGCCTTCCACAGCGACAATCAAATAACAAACCAGCTTTCAAGAATTTGGAGCTCTATGAATATGTGCATAGAGCGTGGCCTAAAAAATACTGGGCAGCTTCCAGGCGGCCTAAATGTAAAAAGAAGAGCAAAGGGGATTTATGATGCTTTAATCTCTGAAAGAGGTAAAAATCTAACACCTCCACACACCACTAACGATTGGATGAGTGTCTATGCAATGGCCGTCAACGAAGAAAATGCGGCAGGAGGGCAAGTCGTAACTGCCCCAACAAACGGCGCAGCAGGGGTAGTGCCTTCAGTACTTAGGTATTACCTAGACCACGTTCCCACCAGTTCACCAAAAAAGATTGAGGATTTTCTTTTAACAGCTGCTGCTATTGGTGGGTTGGTTAAATTCAATGCATCCATCAGTGGAGCAGAAGCAGGTTGTCAGGCTGAAGTCGGTTCAGCGAGTGCTATGGCTGCCGCTGGATTTTGTGCAGTCAATGGAGGCACTCCAGAACAAATTGAAAATGCAGCCGAAATAGCATTGGAACATCATTTGGGGATGACGTGTGATCCTGTAAAAGGACTTGTACAAGTTCCATGCATTGAGCGAAATGGGCTGGGTGCGATAAAAGCCATTTCTGCCGCCAGCCTAGCTTTGAGGGGTGATGGAACTCATATTATTCCACTTGATGCGTGTATAGAAACGATGCGACAGACTGGTGAAGATATGAGCGAAAGGTACAAAGAAACGTCAATGGGTGGTTTAGCAGTTAATGTGCCCAATTGCTAAGACATGATCATGACATCTAATTTTGGTCTGAGGATAGCCCTACGTCTGTATCAAATAGGCCAATTCTTTGAAGATGTTAAAGCTACACAAGTTGCAGCCAAAAATTCTCTTGGAACAATCGTAAGGACAAGTGGTTTGCTTGGGTAAAGTTCAATTTTGTCTCTTGTAGCGTGATTTGATGTTCCGATTGTACTTGAGGGCGAGAATTCTATGCCTTCAGTGTTCCATTTTAAACCAACAGAACCGATAGAACATTCCCCCATAGGGTAAAGTGAAACCCGACACATATTTCCTAGAGTTAATGAAAAGTCTGGAGGAGTTAAAAAAATTAAATCATGGCTTCCAATTAGAACGACCTTCTTATCAAAGTTTTTTACCAATGCAGTTTGAGCCGCCATTTGATGATCCACTCTATCTCCGAGAAAACCAACTCCAAGAATTAATGGAGCATGTATTCTTTTTAGTGCTTTTTCAAAATCAGTGTCGTCTTGATCACTTATAAAATGGATTAGATCCTGCTTAATTTGAGTTTTCGAATATTCGTCAATACTGTCAAGATCACCAATTACTGCTACAGGGTTTATTCCATATCGCAGACAGGTATTTGCGCCACCATCCGCGGCAATAGCAGTGGATGCAAATTGCATACTTTCTCTAAAATTTTTAGCTGAAACTTCTGCACCACCTACAAGAGTTATTGGGGCATCGAATAACAAAGCTGGATTGTACATAAAATAAGTTAAACCTTGATCAGGCTTATTCGCAACCCACTAATTTAAACATACAATAATTAAATATGAATTTGGTTTTATTCAGTTTGTTCAGGATCTGCTTGCCCTATACCCTTAAATATATACTTAAAAGGTAAAGCCCAAATAATTCCGAGGCTTAGATAAATAATAACCTCGAGCAAAATCGAAGGTCGTTCAAAAAATGCTAAAATGTTAATCGCTACAATAACATACACTGGCAATCCAACTAGCAATAAAAAAAGCGATATGCGCCGTCTATTTTTATAGTTAATATTCATTAATCCTCAAAAGGGTCCCTAACTAGAATTGTATCTTCACGCTCCGGTGAAGTAGATAATAGCGCTACAGGACACCCAATCAACTCTTCAATTCTTCTAACATATTTAATTGCTCCCGCTGGCAATTGTGCCCAACTCCTTGCTCCCTCAGTAGTTTCACTCCAACCATCCATTTCTTCATAAACTGGCTCACACCGCGCCTGTTGATCAGCTGCCATTGGTAAATAATCTAGAAATTCGCTCTCTAACTTGTAACCTACGCAGATTTTAATGCGTTTAAACCCATCTAATACATCTAATTTAGTTAAAGATATTCCATTTACTCCTGAAGTAGCGCAAGTTTGGCGGACAAGAGCAGCATCAAACCAACCACAGCGTCTCCTACGTCCAGTAGTAGTGCCAAATTCATGTCCGCGTTCGCCAAGCAAGTTACCATGCTCATCATTTAATTCTGTAGGAAAAGGCCCTTCCCCAACTCTTGTGGTGTACGCCTTAACTATTCCCAAAACATAATCGATCCCGCCCGGCCCGACACCGGAACCAGTCGCGGCCTGTCCAGCAATAACATTGGAAGATGTTACAAATGGATAGGTTCCAAAGTCTATATCAAGTAAAGCGCCTTGCGCACCCTCAAAAAGAATGCGTTGGCCCGACTTTCGCTTATCGTTCAAAATTTTCCATACCGGGGCAGCGTATTCTAAAATAATAGGGGCCACATCGAGAAGTTTTTCTAAAAGGCTGTTTTTATCAACTGGTTCTAATTCCATTCCTTTTCGCAAAGTGTTATGATGCTGGAGAAGCCTGTCAATTCGATTAGACAACGTGGCTTCGTCTGCGAGGTCGGAGACCCTCACTGCTCTTCTTCCTACTTTATCTTCATAAGCTGGTCCAATACCTCGACCAGTGGTACCGATTTTAGCAATTCCAGTTTGTGCCTCTCTTGCCCGGTCTAATTCACCATGCACCGGTAAAATCAAAGGAGTATTTTCTGCAATTTTCAAAGTATCAGAATTTACCGTAACACCTTGCGCTCTAATTATTTCTATCTCGCTTAACAGGTGCCATGGATCTAGTACTACACCGTTACCGATGATTGATAATTTTCCCTCTCGAACAACACCAGATGGGAGCGCGTGCAATTTATATATTTTTTCCTCAACCACCAGCGTATGACCTGCATTGTGTCCACCTTGAAATCTCACAACCACATCCGCCCTCTCACTCAACCAGTCGACAATCTTACCTTTCCCCTCGTCACCCCATTGTGCGCCCACTACAACAACATTTGCCATCGGATAACCTTTCAAGTAAAAAATCGACCGCATCGGTATAACGCCTCGGTACAAGCTGTAAAGCGGTATTATAAACAAACGGAGTATTTTTTTAATTTTGATAAAACATTATTACGTGTGGGGAACATAATCGTAAAACTATTATAATTGGCTCTTGCGGTATGCTGTAAATTTACCTATTTAGCTCCGAAATACGATTAGGTTTAGGATTTATGGAAAATATTGTTTTAACAGTCCACCTTCTGTTGGCTTTGGCTTTGGTTGGCGTCGTACTTATCCAAAGGTCCGAAGGCGGTGGATTAGGCATGGGATCTGGCGGTGGCGATGGTGTCATGAGTGGTAGAGCCGCAGCAAGTGCACTAACCAAATTGACTTGGATATTTGCTGTATCGTTTATAATCACATCAATCACTTTGACTGTCATAGCTGCAAACAAATCCTCGGAAACGTCAGTGATGGACAGGTTGGGTGTACAGTCGAGCAATGACAAAAAGTCTGAACCGTCTATGGAGGATGTCGACTCATTATTACCGCCTACAAAAAGCCAATCCGAAAGCCTAGTACCCAGTTCTGATTAGTAATTTATTTATTAGCTATTTCTAAGTTGTATCAACATATTGGCAGGCGCGTCTTGCAAGAAGTCACCGAATCCTGTTATACTTAACTCCCGTGATAGTTGTGGTTTTGCTGACTTTTGCAGCACTAATTGCGTCAGATTGTTAAACCAAAGACCATGGGAGCACTTCGATTATGGCTAGATTTATATTCGTCACAGGCGGAGTCGTTTCTTCTCTTGGTAAAGGGCTAGCTTCGGCTGCACTGGGTGCGCTCTTGCAAGCAAGAGGCTACAGCGTGAGGCTTAGGAAATTAGATCCGTACTTAAATGTCGACCCTGGCACAATGAGCCCATTCGAGCATGGGGAAGTTTTCGTTACAGATGATGGTGCCGAGACAGATCTAGACCTTGGTCATTATGAAAGGTTTACTGGAGTTTCTGCAAGGATGACAGACTCAGTATCTTCAGGACGAATTTACTCTACTGTCTTAGAGAAAGAGCGCAGAGGTAATTACCTAGGGAAGACAATTCAGGTTATTCCCCATGTTACCGATGAAATTAAAGAATTCATAAAAATTGGAGAAAATGAAGTTGATTTTATGCTCTGCGAAATAGGTGGCACTGTCGGTGACATTGAAGGCTTACCATTCTTTGAAGCCATCAGGCAATTTTCACAAGATAAGCAGAGAGGGGAATGCATTTTCATGCATTTAACTTTGCTACCATTTGTAAAGGCAAGCGGCGAATTAAAAACTAAACCTACACAGCATAGCGTCAAAGAGTTGCGATCAATTGGTATATCACCAGATATTTTAGTGTGCCGTTCGGAAGGATCAATCCCGCAAAAAGAGCGTGCAAAGCTCGCTCTATTTTGTAACGTGCGTCCCGAAAGTGTTATCTCAGCTGAAGATTTAAATTCTATTTACGAGGCACCGATATCTTATCATAACGAAGGTTTAGACCAAGCAGTTCTTGATGCTTTTAGTATTACACCAGCTCCCAAACCTGATTTGTCCAAGTGGGAAGACGTTAAAGACCGATTAAATAATACAGAAGGACATGTAAACGTCGCTATAGTTGGGAAATACACTCAACTAGAAGATGCATACAAATCTATCGCTGAAGCTCTTACACACGGGGGCATGGCTAATAGACTTGAAGTTAAAATTAAATGGGTAGATGCTGAAATTTTTGAAAAAGAAGATCCTGAAATCCATTTATCCGGCTTTCACGCCATTTTAGTACCTGGTGGTTTTGGTGAACGCGGGACCGAAGGAAAAATCATGGCTGCTAAATTTGCTCGAGAGCATAAAATTCCGTATCTAGGTATTTGCTTAGGTATGCAAACAGCTGTAATTGAAGCTGCTCGGAATATTGCTGGAATACAAAATGCTGGATCAGAAGAATTCGACCATGAAGCCGGAAAGCGTCGTTTCGAACCAATAATTTATCACCTTAAAGAGTGGGTTCAAGGAAATCATACCGTTTCACGAAAAGTGGAAGATGACAAAGGAGGTACTATGCGTCTTGGAGCATATTCCGCAGTGTTGGCCGAAGGCTCAGCTGCAGCAAGAGCCTACAATTCTACTGCTATAGAAGAACGCCACAGGCACCGTTATGAAGTTGATGTCAATTACCGCAAAGAATTGGAAACCAATGGATTAATCTTCTCTGGCATGTCTCCAGACGGGAGACTGCCTGAAATTGTAGAACTGAGCGATCATCCATGGTTCATTGGAGTGCAATTTCACCCAGAATTAAAGTCAAAACCTTTTGACCCTCATCCCTTATTTCGAGACTTTGTTAAAGCAGCAAAAGATATTTCGCGACTTGTATAAATTATACCAGTATTTCAAACAAACCTATAAAAAAAGAGTTTTCTATGATTTCAAATTTCCTGCGATCAATTTTATCTGAGAAGCCAGACCCCATCTCGACTGAAGAGTCACATGTTGCCTTGGCGGCACTATTAGTGAGGATTGCCAGATCTGACTCAAAATATGAAAAAAGTGAGATAGAAACAATAAAGCATGTACTAATTCAGCAATATGAAATGTCTGAAGACAAGGCCATTTCTACAATTGAAAATGCAGAAGAGCTTGAAGCAGAGGCGCCAGACACGGTTCGTTTTACGCGAGCTCTCAAAAATACCATACCCTATGAGAACCGCAAACAAATTATCGAAGGTTTGTGGCAAGTAGCATTGGCTGATGGTGCTCGTGATAGTGAAGAAGATGCAATAATTCGCCTGGCAGCTCAATTATTGGGCGTAACAGATGTGGAAAGCGCCGTAGCACGTAAATCTGCCCAGGCCAGTCCAAAAACTGAGTGATTTATGATCCAGTCTAGATTATATTTCGAAGATATTTAAAAATAATAGCAGTGAGATAATTAAGAGATTTAGAACAGCCTAGCAAAATTTTAAGGTTATTTAACACTAGCTAAAAAGTTGTGTAGACAAATCACAAATTGAATGAAATTGTCGAAGCAAATATTGATGGTGAGACTATGTCGAGGGTATCGACGAAAACAATCCAAGTGGCAGTTGGAGACTTAAATGGCATTCTTCGAGGCAAAATACTTCCAATTAAAAGTCTCAAAAAATTAGAGAACAGGTCAGTCCGACTACCCTTATCCACCTTAAACGTAGATCTATTTGGCGAGGATATTGAGAATAGTCCGCTAGTCTTTGGGTCCGGCGATAAAGACGGATATATCACATCGACAGGTAGGGAACCTTTTAGGTTTAAGTGGCTTCAGAATGCACCCTTGTTCTATCCATGTTGGATGTTCAAAGAAAGTGGTGAAACCTTTCTTGGTGATGCACGACATACACTAGCTAAAACTTTGGAAGGGTATACTGAGAAAGGTTGGAATGCCATCGCCGCTACTGAAATGGAGTTTTATTTAGTTAACACAAGAAACGGTGCGCTTGAACCTCCCATTAATCCCAAAACAAAAAACCCACTGGTCTGTGCTGATGTTCTATCTACTCAAGATTTAAACGATTTTGAGGTAATCTTGGGTGAAATACAGGAAGCTTGTATTGAGGCAGGTATTGATTTTGAAAGCATAACTTCAGAGACGGGTTGTGGACAATTTGAAGTCACTCTTAAGCATCGGAATGCATTATTGGCGGCAGATGACGCACTTTTCTTTAAGATTATAACTAAAGGCGTGGCTCTTAAACATGGAATGACAGCTACTTTTATGGCGAAACCATATCTTGAACAGCCGGGCAATGGAATGCATGTACACTTTTCCATATTAGATCGAAATGGAGAAAACATATTTAGCAACGGTGGGGATACTGGCTCAAAATTTTTAAAAACCGCCGTTGGTGGATGTTTATCGACCATGGAAGCCTCAACCTTAATATTTGCTCCATATGAAAATAGTTACGAACGCCTAACGCCAAAAGCTCATGCTCCTACTGGAATTTCTTGGGCTTACGAAAACAGAACAGCAGCAATCAGGATACCAATGGGTAGTCCCGCTTCAAAGCGTGTTGAAATTAGAGTTGCAGGAGGTGACGCAAACCCATATTTATTATTTACGTCGATATTTGGCGCAGCTCTGATGGGAATTGAGAATAAAACAAATGCGCCACAACCAATACATGGAGATGCATATTTATTAAAATTACCTCAGTTGGCAAAAAATTGGAGCTCGGCGATTGAGTTATTTGAAAATGATAGTTGTATTAAAAATATATTTCCTAAGAGTTTAGTGGCAAACTTAGTTTTAACAAAAAAGCAAGAGCTTCAGCAATTTGATAAGATAGCTTCAGACGATAAGTGGAAATACTATATTAACAGTATATGAATTCATATATTAGGGGAATTTATGAAAATTGGGATTTTACAAACTGGGAAAAGCCATCAAAGTCTTTTGGATAAATTTGGTGATTATCCCGATTTGTTCAAAACCTTTTTAGACTCAGAAGACTTCGTTTTTGAAACGTATCCTGTATTAGAAATGATATTTCCAAAGTCATCGGATGAATGCGACGGCTGGCTGATAACTGGCTCACGCCATGGTGTATATGAAAATCATGAGTGGCTACCGCCACTTCGAGAGTTTATAAAACGCATTTACAAGAACAAAACCCCACTAGTGGGTATATGCTTCGGCCACCAAATTATAGCACAAGCACTTGGCGGTGTTGTCGAAAAATTTGAAGGTGGCTGGTGCGTTGGCGCTACCAAATATAAATTTGGGGATAAGGATGTAACCTTAAATGCCTGGCATCAAGATCAAGTAATTGTGCCACCGGCAAACGCTAAAACCGTTATGACTAACGAATTCTGTAAATTCGCTGGGCTAAATTATGATGAAAAAATTATTACTTTCCAACCACACCCTGAATTCAATTCCGACTATGTAGATGGTCTAATTGAAAATAGGGGAAGAGGTATTGTTCCAGGTAGCCTACTTGTTGCCGCAAAGTCAAAATTACATAGCTCAAATGATAACGACCTGTTGGCAACAAAAATTCTGTCATTTTTTGTAAAGTGAGTTCAAATATGAAGACATTCTCCGATATTTTGAGCAAAGCTCCCGATGCAGCTAGGGCATACGTAGAAGGGAAAAAAGTAGATGAAGTCGAATGCATTGTGTCTGATCTTCCTGGTATTGCCCGTGGCAAAGCCGTGCCAGCACAAAAGTTTCTTAGACAAAAAACCTTTCATTTGCCAGACTCCATTTTCTTTCAAACGATTACAGGTGGCTGGGGAGAGGCTGCAGGAAAAGAGGGTTTTATAGAACGGGATATGATTTTAAACCCTGATTATTCAACTACTACCGCGGCACCGTGGACAGGAGATTGGACGCTACAGGTAATTCATGATGCTTACGATAGAAAGAACAAACCTGTACCTTTTGCACCACGGAATGTTTTAAGGAAAGTTTTAGACTTATACAAAAAAGAAAATTGGGCTCCCATAGTAGCGCCTGAGATGGAATTCTATTTAGTTAGTCGAAACTCAGATCCAAGGACACCAATTCAAGCGATGATGGGCAGATCGGGGAGGCCTGCTGCTGCCCGTCAAGCATATTCAATGACAGCCGTTGATGAGTTTGGACCCGTAATTGATGATATCTATGATTTTGCAGAACTTCAGGGTTTCGAAATTGATGGAATTACTCAAGAAGGAGGAGCAGGACAGCTAGAGATCAACCTCCAGCATGGGGATCCGCTCAAATTATCAGATGAAGTATTTTACTTTAAACGATTAATAAGAGAAGCTGCACTGCGTCACAATTGCTTCGCTACATTTATGGCCAAGCCAATTGAAGATGAACCTGGAAGCGCCATGCATATTCATCATTCAATTTTAGACTCCAACACAGGAGAAAATTTATTTTCTGGGCCTCAAGGTGGAGAAACAGATATGTTTTACCATTTCATTGGAGGCTTGCAGAAATACTTACCTGCTGCAATTGCTGTATTAGCCCCTTACGTGAATTCATACAGACGTTATGTCAAAGATCACGCTGCACCAATAAACCTTGAATGGGCTCGGGACAACAGAACAACTGGAATAAGGGTACCACTTTCGAGTAATTCTGCAAGAAGAGTAGAAAATCGCTTAGCTGGAATGGATTGTAATCCATATTTAGGTATCGCTGTTTCACTTGCTTGTGGTTATTTAGGCATAAAAAATGAAGTTCGTCCCTCTAAACAATTCCGTGGCGATGCATATGAGGGGGCTGAGGACATCCCACGCGGGTTAAGATCTGCTTTAGAGTTATTTGAGGAAGCGACCCCACTACATGATATCCTTGGGCCGGAGTTTTGTCGCGTTTATTCCATAGTGAAAAAAGCAGAACATGACGAGTTTCTTCAAGTTATTAGCCCTTGGGAGCGGGAACATCTTCTGTTGAACGTATGAATTTACTGTATGTAAATGATGAAACCAATAACTATCCTAAGAATAGTTGGTACACGGCAACTTCAGAAATTCTACCAGAGTTCGAGTCACTGAATAATGAGACTTCGGTTGACGTGGCTATTATTGGCGGCGGCTATGCCGGATTAACTGCAGGACTGTTCTTATCTAAAGCAGGCGTAGATACCATCTTGCTTGAGGCTCAAAAAGTAGGCTTTGGTGCATCTGGAAGAAATGGTGGACAGTTGGGTGCCGGTCAACGTATGGATCAGCGCGACCTGATCAAATTGTTGGGAGACGATTTGGGAGATAAACTATGGTATCTTGCAGATGATGCATTAGACACCGTCAAGACAATCATAAAAAGAAATAAAATTGACTGTTTCCTACGTCCAGGAATAGCAAATTTGGGTAATTCAAATGCCGAGGCGTCCGATCTACACTCTTACGCCGAATTCCTTGAAAAACGCTATAAACCAGGAACTGTAAGTACCATTAGCAAAGAGGAAAGTTTGGCACTATGTATTACACATGACTACAAAGGTGGTGTTTTATTTTCAAATGCAGCCCACTTACATCCACTTCGCTACGCTCTCGGGCTTGCAAAAGTAGCCAATGAAAATGGTTTAAGAATTTTTGAACGATCACCAGTCCAAAAAATAACAAAAGGCACTCCTGTTGTTTTAAAGACCAATAAAACCTCCGTAAAAGCAAAATATGTTATCTATGCTTGCAATGGCTATTTGGGAACACTCGAACCTAAAGTGGCTACTCGGGTCATGCCCATTAATAACTATATCGTGGCGACGGAACCATTAAATAATCCAAAACACAAAGTCCTGACTCAAGACATCGCGATTGCAGATTCAAAATTTGTCGTAAATTATTTTCGCATGTCTCACGATAATCGGTTATTATTTGGCGGTACAGAAAGTTATAGATATAAATTTCCACTCGATATAGCGTCAAAAGTACGAAAACCGATGCTTAAAATTTTTCCACAGTTACGAGATGCTAAAATTGATTATGCATGGGGCGGTACTTTAGGAATTACAATGCGCCGAATGCCATTTTTCAAACGTTTGAGTAAAAATGAGTTCAATATTTCCGGCTTTTCAGGACACGGCGTTGGTGCCGCAACCCATGCTGGGAAACTGATTGCTCAAACAATTTTAAATCAGGACAGTAGTGGCTTTGATGCCATGGAGAAAGTGCCCTCCCTTCCCTTCCCAGGTGGTCGCTTTGCCCGTTCGCCTTTGCTGGTTATGGCAATGACGTGGTACTCACTCCGAGATAGATTAGGATTTTAGAGTTTAACTCAATTTATTTAGTTTCTCCTGAAGCTCACTCAATTGAGTTTTAATTGCTGCTAGGTCATCTTTTGTTTCATTTTTTGGATCAGCTGCCTCAGGTTTTGAAGCGTTATTAGAACTATAGCCCGATAAACCACCCATAAATGCCTTCAGAAAAGCGTCTTGTTGAGCCTGTAAGTTTTCATATCCAGGCATTCCCTGTATTGGATTAATACTGTTCATATTTTCCATAAACTTCGATTGATTCTCACGAAACATTTCAAGGGACATTGTTAAAAACTCTGGAAGAGCAGAAGTCGTTTGAGTTGCATAGCTTCGAACCAAATCTGTTAAAACACCAAGTGGAAGCACATTATCTCCCCTACTTTCGTGCTCAGCAATTATTTGGAGAAGATATTGTCTAGTGAGATCATCACCTGACTTAAGATCAATAATTTGCACATCGCGACCAGATCGAATAAAACCGGCTATGTCATCAAGCGTAACGTAATCACTGGTTTCAGTGTTATAGAGGCGACGGCTAGCATATCTTTTGATCAGCAAAGAACCTGACTTCTGTTCCACTTTTAAATCCCCCATCGCCATATTGCAGCGTTGCGGCAATTATTAAGCAAATGCAGCAAAAAAGAAAGAGGCAACTGAATGCCGCCTCTCGATGGATTATAATCTATGAAAAAAGAGTATTAGAAAGTTTAATTTTATGCTTTTTTCTGTGTCGGTGCAAAATCATTTGCAGCTTTTTTGACAGAAGCCGCTGTTTCGTCCTGTACTTCTTTTGCTGTAGCAACAAATAGAGATACTGAATCCAACTGAGCCTTTTTTGCGACTTCAGCCAGCGCGGCTAAATTTTCAGTAGCGACATCAGTCTGTTCAGATACAAAATCCCCAATAGATTGAGCATATTCCGAAGGATCAGTTTTAGAAGTTTGGACTTCTTGCATTTTCGTGAGTACATCGGATGCCCACTTATACGATATCGCAGTAGACTTTTCTGCAGCCCCCAAAAATAAATTATAATATTTCTCGTTTACAACTGTTTGCTTTTTAACTGCATCTTCAAAAACGGAAGTATCCATCGGTAAAGAAGCCATAAAATCTTTAAAAAACTTATTCATATCTTTCGTACTCGTCATAATAACTATCCTCTAAAAAACGCTGTCTGATTTACTGTATACATGCTGCGCCGCAGCAATGCAAGTTATTTTTCTGCATCGCAGCATTTTTTTTGCAGGAACTATTGTCTTCAAGATTTCTGATGAACGTAACAACCTGGAGCATCTCCAAAGTCCACGTCATCAAGCGTCCCAGGCATACGCGCTTTAACTAAATCTTTAGATTGTCCCCCCAACCATTTTTCCCAAAATGGCCACCAGCTTTCTTTTTTAAAATCTGCGCGTTGTTTCCAATTTTCTAGATTTTTAAAGTCATCTTTACCAAAATAATACCCATACTTTCCTCTGCCAGGGGCATTAACAATACCTGCTACATGTCCTGCCTCGGATAAAACAAAAGTCTTTTCTTTCGAACTAAAGTTATGTAACCCCCGAAAGCTATCTTCCCAAGACGCTATATGATCCGTTTCACAACTTACTGCGAATACAGGTGTTTCAATATCCGATACACCGAGTTTCTCTCCAAACATCTTTAACTGATTTTTTGCAAACTGATTATCCTGACATAGATGTCTCAAATACTGTAACGCCATCTTACCGGGTAAATTTGATCCATCCCCATTCCAAAAAAGCAGGTCAAATGAGGGCGGCGCCTCACCCATCATGTAACTTTTAATTGCTGGACTGTAGATTAAATCGTTTGAGCGAAGGAAACTAAATGTCCGCGCTATAATAAAACTCTCAAGAATACCTTTACTTTTGATCTCACTTTCTATGGTATCGATGAAATCGTTTTGTAAAAAGGGAGTAAATTCACGCTGGTCTGAAAAATCAGTTAAGGTCGTAAGTAGCGTAGCCGAATTTATAGATGCATCACCTCGTTTTTTCATGAGAGACATCACAATGCTAAGCACTGTCCCAGCAATACAATATCCTAATGCATTTATTGTTTTAGCGTTACAGATACTTTTTACTTGCTCAATCGCCTCAAAATAACCCTCTTCAATATACTCCTCAAGCCCAACATCGGCATAACTAGTGTCCGGATTCACCCATGACACCACGAATAATGTATAGCCTTGGTCAACAATCCAGCGTATCAGACTATTATGGGGCTTTAGGTCTAAAATATAAAACTTATTAATCCATGGGGGAAAAATCAGTAGCGGTGTTTGGTAGACCATTTCGGTCGAAGGTGAATACTGAATAAGTTCAAAAAGTCTATTTCGAAAAACAACTTTACCTGGTGTAGCTGCTAAATCTGATCCAACTTTAAAAGCAGTTTCATCAGCCAGTCTTACCAAGAGCTCTCCATTATTTGACTCTAAATCTCGGATTAAATTCTCTAAACCTTTTACTAAAGACTCACCCTTAGATAAAAAAGCCTTTTCTAGAGCGTCAGGATTTGTTCCAAAAAAATTAGTGGGGGCCATCATATCGATAATTTGAGTAGAAAAATATTCCAAACGCGCTTGATCTTTCGAAGATAAGCCCTCTACCTGTGCCACAGCCTCAATGATCATATTCGAGTTCACATGATACTGTTTTAAGACATTTTTATAAAATGGATTAGTTTTCCATAATTGGTGCGTAAAACGTTTATCAACATGTTCAATATTTTCGTTGTCAGCACTATTAGAAAAAAATTGTTCTTGCGTTTCCGCAAAATATTCTAAAGTTTTTCCCCAATAAGATATTTGCTGTTCCATAAAAAAAGTTGGGTTCTGCGCCATACTTTTCAAATAAGCGCCAGCAGTTTTTACAAAAAGATCGTGCCCTGGACCGTTAAGTCCAAGATTGATCTGCTTCTTGTTGTTTAGAACTTCAAAAAAACGCCCAGATAATTCCTCTAATTTTTGTAGATTTGCGTTTAATTGCAAATCAATTGATGGCAAATTTTTATCTGAACTTGTCATATGAGACTTTTCCAACTAACTTAGCTGCAGTGCAGCATAACAAAAAGATTAAATATTACCATGCCCGTTTTTAATCGCACCAGTAGTTTAGGATAAATAAATGCACAAGATGCTAGGATATAATTATTTTGACGCGATGCGTAATATGAATCAGTGGATTGGGGCCACAGCAAAAATGGCCGCCTCACACCCTGCAATGTCAGGTTTACCCAACCCTAGTATTAATTGGGTTGCTGCGTGGGGAGAGGTAACTGAGAGATCATTTGAAAGAATGGCCGCAAAACCTGACTGGGGCATAGAGCGCATAACATGTTGCGATGGTCGAGATCACTTAATACAAATCGATAGAAAAATTATTGGTGCTTTTGGAGATCTCGTTCATTTCAATGTTTTAGGGCGAGAGCCAATTTCAAAAAAGATTTTATTAGTAGCACCTATGTCCGGTCACTACTCCACTTTACTTAGATCGACCATAAACAGTTTAATCATAGATAGTGAAATTTATGTTACAGATTGGCACAATGCTCGAGATATCCCCGTGTCTGAAGGACATTTTGATATCGAAGACTACACCCAATACTTAATTGATTATATAAGATTTTTAGGTCCAGAGATTAACGTGATCGCAATTTGCCAACCAGCTCCCTTAGCTCTTGCAGCAACAGCATTTTTTGCACAGGAAGAAAAAAAATCCCAGCCAAAAAGTTTAATTCTTATGGGGGGGCCAATTGATCCCAACGCTACTCCAACTGAAATCACTAATTTTGCCAATAAAGTAACTTTGTCAAACTTAGAGCGGACGGTAATTCAACGTGTGGGATTTCAGTATGCAGGTGCTGGACGGCAGGTGTATCCTGGTTTATTACAATTAATGTCTTTCATGTCTATGAATGCTGAGAAACATGTTAAATCATTTTCGGATCAAATAGCTAAGGTCGCTCATGGGCAAGCGAGTGAACACGACAGACATAACAATTTTTATGACGAATATTTGGCTGTAATGGATATGACGGCAGAATTTTATTTATCAACCGTAGATCGAATATTTCAAAAACATGAGATAGCCCAAAACAAGTTTACATTAAAGGGATTGCATTTGGACATAAATACTATCTCGGATGTTCCAATAATGACTGTTGAAGGCGGTAAAGATGATATAGCAGCTCCTGGACAATGTTCGGCTGCGATACGGCTATGTAAAAATGTACCACCAGAAAAAAAATTAAGCCATGTTGAGATTGATGCTGGCCACTACGGCATCTTTGCGGGAAAAAACTGGAGATCTAATATTAGGCCGAAAGTAATGAATTTTATTGATAACTTTCAATAGGTAAAGTTTTTCCTAATTTCATCCTCACAAAAGTTCTTTATTCCTCGCGTAGACCATGTCAATCATGGTCTGGGTACCTTTCGAAAACTCTAGCGAACACTTGTATGCCTGAGCGGTGGTAGCGGACAAAGAAAAGGCCTCAACTTGATTAATGTATTGGTTTTCAGATGGAAACTTGAAAATTTCTTCCTGTTCATTCCCTTTCCTAAATACAACCTGCGCAATATCAAATACATTAGGGTTGAAGGGAGCTGAAAGTTTCAAAAACCCCTCAGAACCATGAATTGTCATTTCTTGTCGAGGAGCAGCTCTCATAGAAGTTACTGCCTGCATTTTAAAACCGGGGAATTGAGCTGAAATACTTGCCCAAGTATCAACTCCATTTTCAAAAACAATATCTGCAAATAGGATTTTGGTGGGTTCACAGCCTGTCACAAATCTACTTACACCGTAGGGATAAACCCCAATATCAGGAATACCACCGCCGCCATAATTTGCTTGATTGCGAATATTCATTGGGTCATCAGCATTATTGTAACTGAACACGCCATCGATCTGTACTAATTGTCCTATTTTACCCGTATCGACAAAGTCTTTAACCAATTGCCACTGTGGATGATGCACTACCATGTATGCTTCCGCTGCTAAAAGCTGCGTTTCGTCTCGCAATTCTATCAAGCGATCTATTTCCCCTGCAGCCATAGAGATTGGTTTTTCACATAAAACGTGCTTGCCAGCCTTTAGACACCGCATAGCCCATTCGATGTGAATATGGTTGGGTAGTGGAATATATACTGCATTGATATCGGGATCTTCTAATAAACCGATATAATCATCATAAATTTTCAAACTATCAGAAAGCGCCAAAAATTTATTAGCCTTTTCTTTATCTTTGGTCGCGAGTGCTACTAACGAATTTCCTTTAGCAGCATGAATAGCAGGTGCCATTTGCTCCAATGCAAATTTTGATGCACCTAAAATTCCCCATTTAAAACTTGTATTCACAACAATTAACCGCGCTTTTTGGGATATAAATTTGTGACACTAACTGCGTTATAATATATTATCAGTATCAGCCAATAAGTGTGGCTTTAGAAGCTAGGTCCCGCATTTGAATTTGAAGCTTTTCAAACGCCCGCACCTCAATCTGTCTTATTCGTTCCCGGCTTACTCCATACTCCAGACTAAGCTCTTCCAAAGTAGATGGCGTGTCCTGCAACCGGCGTTTATGCAATATATCCTGTTCGCGCTCATTGAGGAAACTCATTGCTTTAGTCATCAAATCCAACCTAAATTCGACTTCATCTTTATTCTCAAAATCAGTTGCATGATCCGCCGACTCATCCTCTAGCCAATCCTGCCATTCCATTGACCCATCTCCATCAGACGAGACAACGGCGTTAAGGGAAGCATCTCCACCACTTAATCTACGGTTCATTGAAATCACTTCATTTTCAGACACACCTAAATCGGTAGCAATCTTCTTAACATTCTCAGGATGTAAATCGCCTTCATCTAAGGCTCCAATCCTTGCTTTTGCTTTTCGTAGGTTAAAAAATAGTTTCTTTTGTGCACTCGTTGTACCCATTTTTACCAATGACCAACTACGTAGGATATATTCTTGAATGCTTGCTCTAATCCACCACATAGCATAAGTGGCCAATCTAAATCCTTTTTCAGAGTCAAAACGCTTAACGGCTTGCATTAAGCCAACGTTTGCTTCGGAAATTACTTCCGCTTGAGGTAAGCCATAACCACGGTAACCCATAGCTATCTTAGCTGCCAAACGTAGATGAGAAGTCACTAATTTGTGAGCAGCTTCCGAGTCCTGTTCATCAGCCCAGCGTCTTGCAAGCATATATTCTTCTTCCGGTTCAAGCATTGGAAACTTTCGTATTTCTTGCAAGTAACGGCTTAAACCAGCTTCTGGACTAGGGGCAGGTAGGTTTGCATAATTGGTCATATCAGCTTCCTTTGATTAGGATATATGTAGTAACACATAACCGTCTTTTCAAGTTTACATTTTCATTTAAAGTTTGGATTGAGCGATATCTGCAATCGCTACTGCAATAAATTGAGTACAGTTAACTCAACTTATTAATAAGGTTACTCATATCATCCGGTAAAGGCACCTCAAAACGTAAAGTTTCTTTTGTTTTTGGATGCACAAACCCCAAAGTGGCAGCATGTAAGGCTTGCCGAGGAAAAGATAGTATTTCATCGACAATTTCGTTTGGAAAAGATTTTGACTGGATTTTTCTCCGGCCACCGTATAGCGGATCTCCTATCAAACCATGCCCGACATGCGCTAAATGAACACGGATCTGATGGGTTCTACCAGTCTCTAAACGACAATCGATCAAGGCTAAACTAGACAAGGATCCGTACTTTTCACTGACTTTTATCCTGGTGATTGCATGGCGCCCTTTATCAAATACAACAGCCTGCTTTTGCCGGTTCGTTCTGTGCCGTGCTAAATTGGTGGTAACTTTCAAAATATTGCCTGGCTCAAAACTGACGCCCTTAACACCTCTCAATCTAGGATCATTCGCATCTGGAGCTCCAAAACATAAAGCTTGGTAGCGCCTTTCCACTGAATGATTTTCAAATTGCTTGGCAAGGACTTGGTGCGCAAAGTCCGATTTTGCAGAAACCAATAAACCGCTTGTATCTTTATCAATTCGATGAACTATACCAGGTCTTTTGCTACCACCAATTCCAGATAGGGTATCGCCACAATGATGCAGCAATGCATTTACCAAGGTCTTATCTGGAGAGCCAGGGGCTGGATGGACAACCATTCCTGCTGGTTTATTCACAACAATAAGAGAGTCATCCTCATAAACAATATTTAAGGGAATATTTTCGGGAGCATTATCAATATCCTCAATTTGCGGGAGTGTGATTTCTATAAATTGTCCCTCACATACTGAAGCGTCTAAATGTGTTGCAACTATTTCGTCGACACGAACTACACCTTTTTCTATAAGTTTACGAATTCGAGATCGCGATAGACTAGCTGAATCTGGCGCATCACGCGAAAGAGCTTTATCAAGACGCGCAGGAGGATTCGCTGTGACGAAAAAAGATAAGACAGAAGACGACAAAATTATCCTCCAAAATGAAATTATTCTACCCACAAGTATAAAGTTCTTAAAGCTCCTTGTCACTGTGTTAGCTGGGGTGATGATAATTGGCTTTGTGATAATAGTGTGTGTGTTTGTTATAAACTTTCGAAAAAGCCCCACTCTAATTCCAGCGACGCTAGAATTACCAAGCAATGTGAACCCAATAGCCTATACACAGACAATAAACTGGTACGCAATAGTAACGGATGATGATGAAATCTTAATTTTTGACAATACAGGAAATGAAATCCAAAAAATTAAAGTTAATTTTAAAACTCCCTAATCAAAAAAATACTTTTAAACTCTTCCCACTCACCCTTACTCATGCCTGAGCTCTGAAGATCTACATCTTCGCCTTTGATCATTCTACGCAAAACATTTACGGAAGTTTGAGAAAGGGAGGCGCCGCCTAGCCTGTAATCTTCGAAAGCACTATAAGTATGCGGCACCCATTCTTTAACTAATTTACAGATTTCCTCAGCATAAACTCTAATTTCATATTGAGCATGAGGATCTGCCCTAAGTCTCAAAAAATGGAGTAAATTATGTAGATCAACTTTCCAGTACCATTGCGTATATATGTTTGCAGGCAAGTTCATGCGCGCCAACTCTCTTGCTAAACCCTGTTGATCTTCTTGGGAAATCATTTTTTCGTAATTATCATAGCAACGCGCACTGTCAGCTTTCAAAAGCTCTAAAACAGATTGTGCTTCTTCCCCACTTAAACTTTCACCCCTACCCTGGTTATTTACCACAGATTGGGCTGCAATATGCTCAGGGCTGGGTATGTAGAACTCTCTATCTAAGATTGAGTACCGCGCTGAATATTCATTTACATTTGCAGTTCGGTGTCGGATCCATTGCCGCGCTACAAATACTGGTAGCTTAACATGCAATTTGATTTCGCACATTTCAAATGGCGTAGAGTGCCAATGGCGCATTAAATATCTGATTAATCCCGCATCGTTCTGAACAGATTTCGTACCCTTTCCGTAACTAACTCGGGCAGCTTGGCATATAGCACTATCATCTCCCATATAGTCAATTACACGCACAAAACCATGATCAAGAACCTTGAAAGCGGAATAAAGCCTCTGCTCCATACCCTCACTTACAACTCTACGCGTGATCGCTGTTTGCTCCCTTTGGACATTTATTTCTTCCATTTGTTTTGAAGATAGGGGCATTTTGGAGTCCTTTACTGAATCACTTATTGCTGACTATATCTAGAGATTAGTTGTGAATAAACCACAACATGCAGAAAGAATTGAAGTAATTTTCAAATTTTTAATTGAATTGATCATTCAGGCATATGTAACAAGGTGAATAATCTTGAAATTAATTATAATTATTTTGAGCAAAGTGTTAGTCATTGATACAAAATTGGAAAAAAAATGAAAATTAGATATCTCCACACGATGGTAAGAGTAAAGGATCTCGAAAAATCAATTGCATTCTACCGTTTAATTGGACTGAAAGAAATAAAAAGAAATGAAAATGATGTTGGACGATTCACGCTGGTTTTTCTTGCACCGGACGGACAACATGAATGCCCACTGGAATTAACCTTTAATTGGGATGGTGATGCTGAACTCCCGTCAGACAGCAGACATTTTGGCCATTTAGCGTATGAAGTCGAAAACATTTACGAAACATGTCAGAACTTAATAGAGAATAGCGTCACTATAAATCGACCTCCTCGTGACGGACGAATGGCCTTTGTGCGATCACCAGACAACATTTCCATTGAATTACTGCAGCGTGGGGAAGCTATGCGGAAAAGTGAGCCATGGATTTCAATGCCAAATATTGGTCATTGGTGATAACAAAAACGTTCAATAACAAGCGGAACAAGTGAAAATCAATGATAGTTAAATTTCTTTGCTTTGAGGATATCTCTTATCTCAGCAATAATGGCCGAATATTTTTCTTTGGGGACTTCTTGTCCGGAACACCAGCTGTATAGGTCCTGATCGTTTTCAAATAAAAGGTCAGAGTAGAGATCCAACTTTAAGCCTGACATTTTCTCTAGGCAAACTTCGCTGTAGTAGGAGAGGATGACATCCATTTCCTTAATACCACGCCTCATTGAACGCATTTTAAGCTTTTTGATTTTATTCTCTCGAACGTCTAGCATTACATGTCCCTCAATTTAGCCCTTAATTGTTTTTCAAGCTTCGCGAGCTTATCTGCCGATGTAAGGAGCCCAGTCTGAAGCGCTCTAATTTCGAATAATATATCATTGATTTCTGGTGGAACTTGGGCTTCGTTGTCAGAATAATCTACTCCGTCACCTCTACCATGCAGCAGCCACATAACAGATACGCCAAGTAAACCAGCTAGCATCGACAGTCTATTAGCTCTTGGTTCGCTAACATCCTGCTCCCATGATTTCAGTGTAGCCAATTTTATGCCTAATCGCTTAGCAACTAGTTTTTGTGTCATACCTGATTTTTCAACGGCTGCTGATAGTCTGTCACCAAAAGTGGCGGTTTCGGGTCCATACCAATCCAAATCATCAATCACGAAACACTCCAATTATTTTTCTTGAATGGTTATTAGCTGCAGCATAAGACACTTAGATATCAAACTCAAATAGGTATATTATGATAGAGCTCTCAAAATCAGTTTCTAAAATCAATTCATCTGCAACAATTACAATGTCTGCTCTTGCGAATAAATTGAAATCAGAGGGGCAAGACATAATTAGTTTATCAGCTGGTGAACCAGATTTTGGGACGCCGAAGCACATTCAAGAGGCAGCGATAAAAGCCATCAAAGCTGGAAAAACAAAATATACAAACCCAGATGGGATGCCGGAGTTAAAAGAAGCAATTTCCCAAAAATTTATCACAGAGAATGATCTTAAATATGAGGCAACACAAATATCAGTAGGAACTGGGGGAAAGCAAATATTATATAATGCTTTGATGGCAACACTAAACCCCGATGATGAAGTTATCATCCCAGCGCCTTATTGGGTTTCATATCCGGACATGGTAAAATTGGCTGGCGGTAGTCCTAAAATTATAAAAACAGCTTCAGAAAATAACTATAAGTTACGGCCAAATGATTTAAGGGCTTCGATAACAGAGAAGACAAAGTGGCTGATATTTAATTCACCTTCCAATCCCACCGGTGCAGGTTATACATTCAAAGAACTCAAAAAGTTAACAGATGTCCTTTTGGAATTTCCCCAAGTACACATACTGACAGATGATATTTACGAACACTTAACTTTTGGAAATTTCAAATTCGTAACCCCCGCACAAGTTGAGCCAAAGTTATATTCTAGAACGCTTACATGCAACGGCGTCTCTAAAGGGTACGCGATGACAGGGTGGCGTATTGGTTATGCAGGTGGACCAGAAAAAATAATATCAGCGATGCGTAAAATTCAATCACAATCAACATCTAATCCTTGCACGATCAGTCAATGGGCCGCGCTCGCGGCTCTCACTGGAAAAAAAGATTTTATTTTAGAAAATAAAATTATTTTTGAGGAGCGCCGTGATTTGGTTGTAAAGAAGTTAAATGGTATTAACGGCATCTCTTGCCCAATTCCAGACGGAGCCTTTTACGTTTACCCTGACATCAAGCAATTAATTGGAAAAAAAACACAATCAGGAACGGTGATTTTCAACGATGAGCAATTCGCGTTATCACTTTTGGAAGAGGAAAACGTTGCCGTTGTATTTGGAGCGGCTTTTGGTCTTTCACCAAATTTCCGTATAAGTTTTGCAACATCCACTCATGAACTTCAAATTGCCTGTGATCGCATTTCTTCATTTTGCGCCCGTTTGACTAATTAATCTGTCATTTTATAGTGGCATTTTACGGTTAGAGTTTGTGAGATAAACAAATCGAAATCCGAGCAAGATAGCAGCAAAACCCAAACCTGTCGCTAAACCAGCCCATATTCCTATAGGTTCAAAATTAAGAACAAATGCAAAGAAATATGCAGATGGAACGCCTACTAACCAATAACTTAAAATTGTTATTAGCATTGGAACTGTGGTATCCTGTATACCTCTGAGTAAACCCAATGCCATCGCCTGGCCACCGTCTACAAATTGGAAAAGAGCCGCTGCAACTAGTAATAGGGCACCAGTGTAAATTATCTGATTTCGGGAAGGATCATCAATATCCACATAAATTGATACAAGAGTATCACCAACGGTTATAAGAACAGTCATTGCAGCCAAGGAGAATAATATCGAGCATGAGGCAGCGACTTTAGCTCCTTTTTTTAGTAACAATAAATTCCTATTCCCCCAAGCGTTACCTGCTTTGATTGTTGAAGCCTCAGCCAGGCCCAAATGAATCATGAACATGACAGACGCAATTTGAAGTGCTATGCCATGAGCAGCAAGGGTGATTGCTCCAAACCAGCCCATCATAATCGACGAGGCTGTAAACAAACCTGTCTCCGCGACAATACTTGTTCCAATCGGCAGCCCTAATGTCCCGACTTTAACAAATGCAACTTTGTCAAAACGAAAAAACCTGGTTAGTAGCTTATACTCAGGTAATTTTCTTATTGCATATGCAGTGATAGATACTGCAGTAATAATTTGAACTATTACTGAAGAAATGGCTGCACCTGACACTCCTAATTCAGGAAAGCCTAAATTTCCAAAAATCAGTAAATAATTAAGCGGTATGTTTAATAGCACCGTTGTTAAGGTAATAATCAAGGTCACTTTAGTAAGATGCAAACCAGAAAGGAAAAACCGGATAACCATAGCCCAAAGAGCGGGTATTAACCCAAATCCAATGATACGCGTATAATTTTCAGCGTATCCAGATATGTCAGGAGCTTGTCCAAGTATAATAAGGATAGGCTCAGCATTGAAAAATATTGGTAGAAATAAACTTGCGTAGATTAGGGATAGCCACAACCCCATTCTCATGTAGCGTCTTGCGAGTTTTAACTCTCCCGAACTGGAGGCTGATGCAACGAGAGGTTGAACTGCAAAAGCAAAACCGGCACCAAATAGAAAAAATACGAAAAAATAAGCATTGCCAAGAACAAGGGCAGCCAAAGCCGTTACTGAGTACCAACCCATCATTACAGTGTCCGTAATACCAAGAGCCACATTGGCCAGATGAGTACCAATAAGGGGTATCGCTAATTTAATGAGATTTTTCCCGCTAGTCCGGAAAGTCTGTTCGTGATCCATGATGTACCCATTACATTTGAACAGAACCCTTTCAAGTAAATTGTAAACTGACTAAATAAAACCTCGGTTCTTACATAAGTTCTTGAAGAAGAGTTTTAAAATTGTGACTAGAGTGCAGTCGCTTTAGTTGAAACAGAGAAATTATTCTTTCTCTTGTTTATTCAGCCTTCCAGGCTTAGAAAAGAATAAAAAAAGAGCAGCACTAGATGACTGACCTATTGTCAGAGTTAGAAAATCAAGACTATGACGCATCTTCGATAGAAGTTCTTGAAGGCCTTGAACCTGTACGAAAGCGCCCAGGAATGTATATCGGCGGCACCGATGAGCGTGCCCTGCACCATATGGTTTCTGAAATTTTAGATAACTCCATGGATGAAGCCGTAGCAGGTTACGCTAACCGGATAGACGTCGAACTTAAAGAAAATTATGAAATAGCTATCAGAGACAATGGTCGGGGAGTTCCAATTGATCCACATCCAAAGTATCCAGATAAATCAGCACTAGAGGTAATCTTTTGCACGTTGCATGCTGGAGGGAAATTTTCAGGCAAGGCCTATCAGACCTCTGGAGGTTTGCACGGTGTAGGCGCGTCGGTAGTTAATGCCCTATCTAGTTCTATGGTCGTTCAAGTAGCCCGTAATAAAGAATTACATGAGCAAAGATTCTCCCGCGGTGTGGCCCAAGGAAATTTAGAAAAGATAGGGAGTGCACCAAATAGGCGAGGAACCTATGTAAGTTTTTTACCTGACAAAGAAATCTTTGGTAATCACAAATTTAAACCATCTCGTCTATTTAAATCCATTAGGTCAAAAGCTTACTTATTTTCTGGTGTAGAAATAAGGTGGAAATCAGAAATAGATGACGGTGAAACTCCAGCAGATGCTACCTTTCACTTTCCAGGAGGCCTTTCAGATTTCCTGAACGAAACCTTAAATGGAGTATCTACATACGCCCAACGACCTTTCGCAGGTACAGTTGAGTTCCACGAAAAGTTCCAAATACCAGGTAAAGTCGAATGGGCAATCAATTGGACCCCATCAAGAGATGGTTTTGTTAAATCGTACTGTAATACGGTTCCAACGCCAGAAGGCGGTACGCATGAAAGTGGCTTTTGGGCAGCAATATTAAAAAGTATAAAAACCTACGGAGAGCGCGTTAATAGTAAAAAAGCTAAAGACATAACTCGTGAGGATCTAACTCTAGGAAGCTGTGCGCTGGTATCGTGCTTTATACAGGAGCCAGAATTTGTTGGCCAAACTAAAGATCGCTTAGCAACAGTTGAGGCCCAAAAGCTAGTAGAAAACTCAGTGCGCGATCATTTTGATAATTGGCTGGCCTCTGATAGTAAGTCTGCCACTGCTATCTTAGATTTCCTAATATTACGTTCGGAAGAGCGGCTAAGACGAAGACAAGAAAAGGAAACAGCCAGAAAGTCAGCAACCAAACGTCTTCGTTTGCCTGGAAAGCTTGTTGATTGCTCAGAGAACACTCGCAATGGCACGGAATTATTTATCGTTGAAGGCGATAGTGCCGGTGGCTCAGCCAAAATGGCACGGAATAGAAAAATACAGGCACTTTTACCCTTGCGCGGAAAAATTTTAAATGTACTTGGTGCTGCCAGTTCAAAATTAGGTACTAATCAGGAGATCAACGACCTAACCCAGGCATTGGGTACGAACCTTGGTTCAAAATTTAATATTGATGATCTGCGTTACGAAAAAGTCATAATTATGACAGACGCTGACGTCGACGGCGCTCACATAGCATCTCTTTTGATGACATTCTTTTTCACACAGATGCGACCGCTGATAGATCAAGGACATCTTTACCTAGCTTGTCCGCCCCTCTTTCGTCTTACTCAAGGATCTCATCGAGTATACTGCAAAGATCAAGTTGAACGTGACGAATGGCTTTCTAAAGGCTTAGGCGGTAAAGGTAAAATAGAAGTTAGTCGATTTAAAGGCTTAGGAGAAATGGACGCCAAGGATTTAAAGCAAACGACAATGGACCCAACCAGTAGGAAGTTAATTCGAGTTTCAATAGATGAAGAAAAACCCGGTGAAACTGGAGATCTAGTTGATCGATTAATGGGCAAAAAGCCTGAATTACGTTACCAATATATTCAAAGTAATGCGCGTTTTGTTAACGAGCTGGATGTTTAATCATTTAATCGATATCCACTAAGCTTTTCTAGCAAAGCTAAAAGATCATCAGGCACTTCTACTTCCTTTGCTCCAACTTTACCCTGACCTGGCAGACGTGTGCCCACATCTTTAGATACGGAAGCTTTTAAATCTTTTAGAAACATTTCAAAGGAATTAGAATTATTAGGATCAATCAAAATATAATATTGCCCCAAGTTGTGAGGCTCTCCATTTGTAGCTTTAAGCGGCTGCACAAATTGTGATGCCAAACCTCCTGCAAGCCCTGCCGCTAACACTTCCGCCATAAGCCCAAATCCCCAACCTTTATAACCACCACTCGATACTAAAGATCCTTCTAAAGCGGCTTCTGGATCAGTAGTTGCATTACCACTTTTATCAAGTGCCCAACCCAAAGGTATTTTTTCACCTGCCGCTTTAGCCATTGTAATTTTACCTAGTGCAACAGCGGTTGTAGACTGATCGAAATGAATGGCAATATTGCCCGCTCCATCTGGTACAGAAAATGCGATTGGATTCGTTCCAATGATACGTGACTTACCACCTGGTGGTGCTACAATTGGAGAGGCATTTGTAAATCCGATACCAATTAAATTTTGCTGTGCAATCTTTTCTGTAAAATAGCCTAAAGATGTACAAGTATGTGCATGTCCAATTACTAAAGAACAGATGCCATTTTCAAATGCTGCTTTGCAAGCTGAACCCAAACCTCTATTAAATGCAGGCTGAGCAAATCCAAACTTAGCATCTACCGTGACTATTCCACTTTTTTCTTTTGAGACAATCGGTTCAACATTACCCTTAACTCGGCCCGATTGAAGTTGCATGCAATAACTCTCCAAATAATAAAGGCCACAGATCCTATTACCTACGCTCTCTGATTTAGCGATTGCGTCTGCCACCGCGTCCGCGATCCAGTCAAGTGCTCCAAATTTTAGCAGAGCAGCCTTCGATAAACTAAAAATATTTACAACTGATATTTGAGCCATGTTTGCCCTTTCAATAGTTAAGCAAAAAATTCTAAATTAAGCTGCAGAAGCACTAGCTTAAATTTATGTAACTTTGAAGAGAAATTAGTGAATAATGTTGGCAAAAGTATAAAAGAAAATTACGTATTAAAGTATGCAAATTATTATTAGATTTACAGAAGAAGAACGGTTTTCTGATATTAATTTTAGATAATTAGTGGGATCCTAAAATTAAAGAAATGAAGTTTTAATAAAAGAGATAATGTGGATTGACGTGCTAAACCTATGAGCTATCACTGCAATAAAATGATAGGAATAAATAATGAACTTAAGTAACGGTGTCGAATATCTGGCTATTCCAGGGCCGTCTGTCATTCCCGAAAAAGTTCTTCAGGCAATGCATCGTTCTTCCCCCAATATATATGAGGGGGAACTTATAGACATTACTGATAAAATCGTACCAAAATTGTGTCAGGTTGCTAAAACGGATGGCAACGTAGCCATGTACATATCAAACGGACACGGTGCATGGGAAGCGGCCCTATCGAATACGACTAATAGAGGCGATAAAGTGCTTGTAGCTGCAACTGGCAGGTTTGGACACGGCTGGGCAGAAATTGCGCAAAAAAATGGTGTAAAAACGGAAGTTTTAGATTTTGGAACCAACAGTACAATAGATTTAAATTTGCTAGAGACTGCGCTCAAAAAAGACGGAAACTATAAAGCAGTTTTAATAACTCATGTTGATACTTCAACATCCGTTAAAAACGAAATCGCTCCTATAAGAGCACTATTAGATGATCTTAATCATGATGCCTTACTGTTAGTTGACTGTATAGCGTCCCTTGCTTGTGATGAATTTCAAATGGATAGTTGGGGTGCAGATGTTATGGTAGCTGCCTGCCAGAAAGGATTAATGGTGCCGCCAGGCGTAAGCTTTGTATTTTTCAACCAAAAAGCGAAGGATTTACAAAGTTCCCTAAAACTAGTCAGCTCATACTGGGACTGGGCTCCTCGCATAAACCCAGATTATTATTACAAATATTTTGGAGGGACGGCCCCAACTCATCACTTGTATGGACTAAATGTGGCTCTTGATATGATTTTGAAAGAGGGTATTGAGGCAGTCTGGAGAAGACACGAGGTGCTTGCTAGCGCTATCTGGGCTGCTATTGAAAGTTGGGAAAAAGGTGGTGAATTAAAAGCTAACATCCAAGATAAAAAGCTGAGATCGGCTGCTGTAACTTCTCTCCATGTTCAAACTCCAAAAGGTACTCATATAAGAAAATGGCTACAGGCGAATACGGGGTTAACAATCGGCATAGGATTAGGAATGGCAACTCCTAACGATCCTAATGGTGACGGATACTTTAGATTAGGCCACATGGGTCATGTAAACGCTCAAATGATAATGGCATTAATCGCAACTCTCGAAACTGCAATGATTGCAGTGGGAGTTCCTCATGGAAATAATGCTATAAATAAAGCTGCATCTATTATCGCAAAGTTTTCAAAACCTTAGGAAGAACATTATCAAATATATCTAGTTCGTCATCCCGCCCAACACTCACTCTAATTGTCCTATCAAGTGGCGCCACAACAGGTTTCCTAACAAAAACATTGGCTTCAAGTAAGCCGTTCATCACCTGCACTGCAAAACTACTGTCCTTACCACAGTCAATAGCTACAAAGTTTGTAGCAGATGGAATGGCAGACAGACCATTTTTTTTTGCAGTTTCATATAATTTTTCCCTGCCAACTGCGGTTTTTTTGACAACATCTGATAAGTAATTTTGATCTTCAAGAGCGGCTATTGCCGCCACCTGAGACAATAAACTGTTTCCAAAATGGTTTCTAATTTTATCAAATTCAATAATTAAATCGGGACTTGCCAGGCCGTAACCTATTCGAGCACCAGCGATTCCATAGGCTTTAGAAAATGTACGAAACCTTATTACTCTGGGATCATCTACAGAGATTTGAGTTTTTGCTTCATTTGGCGCAAATTCAGCGTAGGCTTCATCCAAAATAAGCAAGCAGTCGTTTGGCAAATTATCTAGTAAAGAAAGTATTTTCTCACCACGCGTCCAAGTACCCATTGGGTTGTTCGGATTAGAAAAGTATACCAGCTTTGCCTTGGTTTGAGCGGCGGTATCAATAAGTAATCGTAGATCTTCCTTATCATCTCGATAATCACATTTTAAAAGTTTTCCACCAAAACCTGCCACATGATAATTAAAGGTTGGATAAGATCCATTTGATGTTACTACGGTGTCACCCACCTGAATTAACAATCTAACTAAATAGCCCAACAGCGCATCGATACCTTCTCCAACAATAATATTTTTATCAGAAATATTATAAAATTTTGCTAATTCTTTTTTCAAAGTATGGGCGGTAGGATCAGGATACTTCCAAACATCATGAGATGAATTTATGATCGCCTCAAGTACTTTTGGTGATGGGCCATAACAGTTCTCATTAGCTCCAATACGCGCTAGAAACTGTTGTCCTACATCACGTTCATGTTCCTCTGGTGAAACAAAGGGAATACTGGCTGGAAGAGACTTTATAATTTTAGTTAATCGATAGCTTTTCATAAGAGAATAGAAAACCAATTTTTTCTAGGAAGCAAGAGCAGTTGCAGATTTAACATAACCGATTTACAGTCGGGGTTAACTTTGCGAAAATCGCTACAGGGACATACCATTGGAAAAAAAAGCACCGCCCTTTGCAGCCTACGAATGGACGATTGCATGGCGATACCTGAGAGCTAAGCGATCAGAAGGCGGCGTTAGTGTAATGACTTGGATTAGTCTTATTGGCATTACACTCGCGGTTTTTGCTTTAGTTGCTACTTTATCAGTAAGATCCGGTTTCAGAACTGAGATTGTTGATACAATATTAGGTGCTAATTCACACATAACGTTATACAAAGCACCCTCACAGGATCAGTATGGGAACGTTATTAGAACTTTCGAAAACTATGATGAAATTTCGTCTAAACTAATTTCTCTACCAGGCGTTAAGCGCAGTGCCCCCCTCATCCGTAGTCAGATCATGGCAACATTTGACGATCGTAATACTGGCTTGGAGGTCTTCGGAATATCATATGAGAACCTTCTTGGGCTTGATCGAATATCTAATCCTGAGAAATATTCAGGTAACCTAAGTAATTTCGAGAATGGTATTGCCATTGGGTCAGGAGTAGCTAGAGAACTAGGTGTACAAGTTGGTGATAAAATTAAGCTTATTTCACCCAATGGGGTCAGGACAGCTTTTGGTGTTTCGCCCAGGATCAAACAGTTCAAAATAGTTTATATATTCACGGCTGGCAGATACGATATTGATAGAACCAGGTCATACCTACCATTCAATATCGCGCAGGAATACTTTAACAGAGAGGGCTTAGCAGACGAAATTGAAATTCTGCTAGATGATCCTAGCAATCTTACTGAAGCTATTAGACTAATCGAAAATATAGTCGAACCCGATATTCAATTATGGACTTGGAGAGATGCCTCAAGTAGTTTTTTGCGGGCTCTCGAAATAGAGGACAATGTGATGTTCGTTCTTATGTCAATTTTGGTCATGATAGCCAGCATGAATATTATATCAGGCTTAATTATGTTGGTAAAAAATAAAGGTAGAGATATTGGAATTTTACGCACTATTGGCTTATCAAAGGGCGCGATAATGCGAGTATTTATGATATGTGGGGCTTTTACTGGAATTATAGGTACTTTTTTCGGTGTAATCTTTGGCTGTCTATTTGCACTTTATATCGATCCAATCTTTGCTGTAATTAATATACTTTCTGGCGGCGGCGTTTGGGACCCATCAATCAGAGGAATATATTCTGTGCCTGCAGAATTACATTTCATGGACCTAGTAAAAGCGACATGCTTATCTTTGGGGTTAAGCTTTGTGGTAACTATCATTCCAGCCAGAAGAGCCGCAAGCCTCCATCCAGTCGAAGCTCTTCGCTATGAATAACCCAGTATTAGAGTTAGCGGCTATTGAAAAAAGCTATTCGAAAGGCAGTTCAAATAAAATTGAAGTGCTCAAAGGAGTAAATTTAAAACTATTCCCTGGTGAAACAGTCGCTTTAGTAGCGCCATCTGGTGCAGGAAAATCCACACTCCTCCAAATTTCTGGGTTGCTTGATAAACCGCTGAGTGGAAAAATATTTATAAATGGTACAGAAATACAAAATAAAAATGATAATTATCTTACGATGATAAGAAGGCGCGAAATTGGCTTTGTTTACCAATTTCATCATCTATTGCCAGAGTTCTCGTCAAGAGAAAATATTGATTTACCTCAGTTGTCCAATGGGATTTCATCAAAAGAAGCTCAACGACGATCCAATGAACTCCTGAGTTTAGTTAACCTTGCAGATAGATCTGATCATAGACCTTCTGAACTTTCTGGTGGTGAACAACAAAGAGTTGCAATTTGCCGTGCTCTTGCCAACAAGCCTAGAATAATCTTAGCCGATGAACCAACAGGTAACTTAGATCAAAAAACAACTTTATCAGTTTTTGAGTCATTGGTGACAATCGTAAAACAAACAAATTTGTCAGCTCTGATAGCGACACACAATCTAGATTTGGCTAGCCGCATGGACCGAGTTGTTAAATTAATTGACGGAAAAATTAGTTAGCATCAATAATAATTATCTTCTAAGCTGGTAGGATCTGCTCCTAGTAAAAAGCGGGCTTGTCTAAAAATATTTCTTCTCCCTTGTCGCAACCAGCCTTCTTTTTGATATTTTTCTGATGAGGTAGTTATGGCTATGGGCATTCCGAATAATCTGCCTTTTAGTCGCAGAGCTAAGTCCATATCCTCCATAATAGGGATAGATGAGTAATTGCCATTTTCAATTAGCAACTGCCTAGCTAACAATAGCCCCTGATCGCCGTAAGGCAGATTAAATATTCGCGATCTAGCATTTGCCCAGTTTGAAGTCAGATAAGCAAGCGGATGTTTGCTATCAAAAGATAGTTTACAATAATATCCAACTTCTCGATTTAAAAACTTTGATATTTTTTTACTCCAATCGGCTTGAAGTACTGAGTCGCTGTGCAAAATAAATATGAAGTCGCCTTGAGCTAATTTCACCCCTGTACAAATTTGTAGACCTCTGGACTTTTTGCAAGAAATAAATTTTCCACCACACCCAACAACAATTTCTTTAGTTTTATCAGTCGAGCCCCCATCAACAACAATCAACTCTCTGATGATCCCAGCCTCAATACCTTCAAATAAGCTCACAAAGGTTTTTTTTAATGTTTTTTGTGAGTTTAAAGTTGGAATTACTATTGAAATTGGTGCACGCATAAGCTTTCCATATAATTAAAGGGCGATCTGTTATTAAAAGGAGCTTTTAAAATGGAATTACCACTTAATAACCGAAAGGTGCTAGAGCTTAAAGGAAGTGACAGTAGAAAATTTCTACAAAATTTAGTAAGTAATGACGTTAACTCATTGAATGACAAGCTTGTTTATAGTGCCCTACTTACTCCGCAGGGTAAGTATATTGCTGATTTTTTTATAGTACCTCTAAAGGATGCAATTGGAATAGATGTTCATGTTGAATTAGCTCAAACGTTACTTGAAAAACTGAAAATATATAAATTGCGCTCAGATGTTGAAATTAAGGAAGCAGATCTAAGCGTCGCTTTAGGACTAGTCAAACCACCAACAGGCGCATTAAGTGATCCGCGACATCCAAAAATGGGATGGCGTTTATACCGAAGAGACGCAGCAAAATATGACCAAACAGTAGATTGGACCAAATTACGAATTGATTACATGATACCAGAATATGGCAGTGAACTAACTGGGGAAAGTTATATATTGGAAATGGGATTTGAAAGACTTCACGGCGTGGATTTCAAAAAAGGCTGTTACGTTGGTCAAGAAGTTACAGCGAGAATGAAACACAAAACAGAACTGAAGAAGGGTTTAGTAAGAGTACAATCAGATCAAAACATTTTTTTTGGAGACGAATTATTTTTAAATGAAAAACCGGTTGGATCTGTGCTCACTTCCTATGAAACAAAAGCGCTAGCATATGTTCGGATTAAAAATAAAAGTGATATATTATCTACAAAAAATTCTGAAAAGGTAGTAATAGATCGTGACCCCATTTCGTCTTGCTAGCCGCGTTCAGAATACTCCATCGTCTCAGTATTGACCATAATATTTTCATCCTGAGAGATAAATGGTGGAACCATGACTTTCACACCGTTCTCTAAAACTGCAGGTTTAAAACTCTTTGCAGCTGTTTGCCCCTTAACAACAGGTTCCGTTTCCACGACTTTACAAACAACTTTGCTTGGTAGAGATGTGTTAATCGCCTCATCATCATAAAATTCGACGACAATCTTCATTCCATCTTGCAAAAATGGTCTACGCTCCCCGAGCAAATCGGACGGCAATTCTATTTGCTCAAACGTTTCAGTATCCATAAAAACAAGCATTCCCTCGGTTTCATACAAAAACTGTTGATCCTTTTGCTCCAATCGAACCTTCTCAACTTTATCTGCACTTCTAAAACGCTCGTTGAGTTTTGTGCCAGTGCGAAGATTTTTTAGTTCCACCTGGGCAAAAGCTCCACCTTTTCCGGGCTTTACATGGTCAACCTTTACTGCCGCCCAAAGTCCTCCATCATGATCAAGCACATTACCTGGCTTTATTTCGTTTCCATTTATCTTTGGCATTTTATAAAGAACCCACTTATTGATTGTTTTGGCATCAGCTCTACCTAAATCGTAGAGTGGAAACAAGGTTTATGAGTATGGTCCATTTGGGTATGCAAAATTGTCATACTAGATATGCAAATTAAGGCTACCCGAATCAGATAATTTAATACATAACCCTCTCCACGCCAGAAACAAAATAGAAGGGTGACGAGATGAAAGATTTCGTTGACGCATCAGCGTTTAATACGGAGCAGGGAAACCGCGCCCGGAAGCTATTTGCGGCGGTGGTTCTGGCGGCGTTGGACGACGCTATAGCCGATGACCGAAAATATGGAAACGGCCCAGAGCAAATAGCGAGGTGGGCAAGATCACGGGATGGGCGTGAAGTGTTATCATGCGCGGGTATTGATCCAAATGAAAGAGTTGTAAGCGGATTAATGGAATTCGTAGCCAAAGGGGTAAGAACCTCTGTGGCGCTTTCTAGAGAGGAAAGCGAGCGAAGAAGCGCAGCGTCAGATCATGCTGAGGCTGCTTAATTACAAAATGTACAACCTTCTATTTCTCATTCAATTCTTTTAGTAAATTTAATATTTTCGAATTTTGAAAACTTTTGTCTTGGTTATTGACAATAGACTTATAATATTCTTCTGGATCGTATCTCACAACTGATAAATTTAAATTATCTACTGTAAGTAATCCGGATGCAGATAAAACATCATAGGCAGCCAGATACTCATCATAAATAGCATTTATAAATTGAGATTTGGCATCCAATAATTCTTGCTCAGCATTTAAAACATCTAAAGTGGTCCTCGCACCGAGCGAAGCTTCTTCTTTGACGCCATTAAATGCAACCTCCGCGGCTTCTATTTGCTTTTCCAATGCAGCCCTACTTGTCTTTGCAACTTCGAGCATAGCAAATGACGAAGATATACTCTGCTCTATAGAATTCAATTGCACATGTATTGCAGAGCGAACTGCCTGAAGGTTAGCGAGAGCCTGCCGCTCTTTGGCTTTTATGGAACCACCTTGATAAATTGTACCACTTACACTGAGACCAATGGAAGCCTGCAAGGTGTCAGAACCAACGTCGCTATCCGAAATTCCAATATCACTGTTTAAAAGCATTTTAGCTTTTGAGGATGCTTTTACTCTTTTTACGGTTAGTTCACTTGCTTTGATTTGATACTGCAACTGTCTAAGTTCAGGATGGGAGGAAGAGGCAATTAATAATGCTTCACTGCTCGTTTTTGGTAACGCTGGCATTTCTTTTGGAGCGATCAAATCTACTGGTACAACTCCAACAGAGTTCTTGAAAACCGCCTCTGCCCGAACTAGCAAGCCTTTTGCTGCGGATAGTGCACTTGATGACGATGCCAGCCTAGCCTCTGCAAGTGCTACATCCGTCCTAGTAATTTCACCCACTTCATAGCGATCTCTCGCTGCTCTCAGTTGCTCTTCAATTACAGAATAATTTTTTTCTCTAAGTCTAACCGTCTCAGTACCTTCTAAAACTCCCATAAATGCACTGACGGCACTACTTATTACTTTTTGCTCCAATGAAATCAAACCTTGGCGTGTAGCTAGCACATTTTGCTTAGTTACATCTGTGGCGAGCCTGTTAGTACCTCCGTCAAAGATAGTTAATGATGAGTTTAAGCCTACTGAACCTTGCCAGACCAAATCAGACGATGAGACACCTGTTCCACTGCCAACCATGTCAGTTCCAGACCAATTTCCTGAAAAGTTAGCAGCCCAGGATACAATTGGTAGTAAAGCAGAGGATGCTATAATAGTATTCTCATCAGCAGCCCGTAGCAAAGCTCTATTCTGCTCTAATAATCCAGAATTGTTATATGAGTTTACAAGTGCATCTGACAGGGACTGAGCACTGAGCGAAGAAACCATTGAATGAAATAAAATGGTGACTATCACTACAGAGAACTTTAGATTAGCTTTCATTTTTTTATCCAATTATTTAATTGTTCAGACATACATCGATTTTAAAGTGTGAAAGTTGGTTCTTTTTCAAAGTCACTTAATACAGGGGCTCCAGCATTAAAAGCAAATCTCCAATTTACTCCCCCTTTTACCTTATACCCAATTTTTACACTGCCAAGGGCACCTTCCATAAATAGAGCCACCATTCTTCCGCCCTCTTTTAATTGCAATATTAATTTTTCAGGAATAAATTCAACTCCACCCTGCACGAAAATTACATCATATGGTGCATGACTTGCGGCTCCATCTAGCAAAGGTCCTTGTTCGACAATGACATTATCTATCCCATGTTCAATTAAGGCGTTTTGCATTTCACTGGCTGGCTTATCATCGCTTTCAAGAGCCACGACTGCCTCTGCAAGATAAGCTATGATCGCCGAAGAATATCCATAACCTGCGCCAATATCTAAAACTAATTCACTATCAGTTACATCAACTGCCTCAAGCATCTTTGCCAATGTCCGAGGGTCCAGAATTACTCTATCATTCCCAATTTGTATGTGTTCACCAACATAAGCCGTATCTCTATTTTCAGTTGGAACAAAATACTCGCGTTTTAACGATAAAAACGCCTGAATGATTGGAAATTTCGTAACATCAGATGGGCGGATTTGATTATCAACCATCATTCGACGACGCGTTGCGTTATCTGACATGAAGAACTCTCAAAAGTTAAATTATCATTATTTATTGACACAACAAATAAAGAGTATCAATCTAATTTACAAATAAAATTCATCTGCCGATAATATTTAATGGTATAAATCCCCAAGAATATTCATCCGTTTATCCGAAGCCTCTCCTCAACCATTCCAGCATACCAACTGGAGCCGAACGGGATAGCTTCATCATCAAATATATATCCAGGATTATGCAGCATTTGGCTGTCACCATTTCCTAAAAAAATAAAAGCGCCTGGTTTTTCCAGTAAAAAGTAAGAAAAATCTTCTGATGGCATAATCGGAGGTGTATCAGTATCAACTTCAGAAACATCTGATGCAACGGCTATAGCATGCTGCGTAGCTTCTTCATGATTATCAGTTACAGGATAACCGCGTTCGTACTCAATAGTTATCTTACATTGATTAGCAGCTGCAGTCCCTTCTGCTACTTCGTATAGGCGTTCTTGAACGATGCCTCGCATGTCTTCGTCCAAACTACGTACAGATCCTTCTAGTTCAACCGAATTGGCGATAACATTCAGCGCACTGCTATCAGTTTTGAAGGTACCAGCAGTGAGGACAACACGTTTTAGAGGGTCGATAGATCGTGACACAATTAGATTTAAACTCACCAGTATCTGGGCAGCTATCAAGGTAGTATCCACGGCCAAATGGGGCATTGCTGCATGTCCGCCTCTACCCTTTAGTATAATTTTGAAACGGTCAGCGGATGCCATTAATGGACCTTTTCTGATGGCAAATTTTCCTGTTTGAATGCCTGGCATATTATGAATGCCATAAAACTCATCAATACCAAATCGATGAATAAGTCCATCATCTATCATAGCCTTGGCACCTGCACCTCCCTCTTCAGCAGGTTGGAAAATTACCGCTGCTTTTCCATCAAAGTTTCTTGTTTCACATAAATATTTCGCTGCTCCAAGAAGCATTGATGTGTGCCCATCATGACCACAGGCATGCATTACACCAGATATCTCTGATTTATATGCAACCCCTGATTTTTCATCGATTGGAAGTGCATCCATATCAGCTCTTAACCCAATAACACGCCGTGAAGTATCTTCTTGACCGCATATAACTCCTACGACTCCCGATTTCCCTACTCCTTCAACTACCTCGTCACAGCCAAAGGCTCTTAAGAGTTCTGCTACCTTGCCTGCAGTTTTGGGCAGTTCGTATTGCAGCTCTGGATTTCTATGGAAATCATGCCGCCAGCTTACAATCGCAGGGTATAATTCAGCAAATCGATTTTTAATGGGCATCGGTATAATCCAAGTTCAACTTATTTGTAGATGCCAAAATGTCAGGCACTGGTCAGTTGCACAAGTTAAATTTTTCTTTTAGTGGGTACGATCATCAAATGACTAATTGACGTCAGGTAGACCCGTGAACCGAACAGAGTTTTTCTTAGGCGTAACTGCTATGCTGCCCCTCTTATTAGGGGTTATCCCATTTGGCTTAGTTTTCGGTGTTCTGGGTGTCGCGAGTGGTCTTACAGAAACACAAACTATCTTCATGTCGAGTATTATTTTCGCTGGAGCGAGTCAGGTTGTTTTCGCCCAATTATGGGCTGCTGGCTCAGCTTATCTTATTATAGGAAGCTCTGTGGCACTGATTAATTTACGACATGTCCTATATAGTGTCGCCGTATCTGAGCACCTTAAAAAGTTAAGTTTTAAATGGAGAGTAATTTTAGCCTACTTATTAACCGATGAAGCATTTGCGGTTTCGATACAAAGATTTAACACTCACGGGGGTAGCAGACCAGTACATTTTTTCATGCTTGGAGCAGGTTCCGCTCTATGGATCGCATGGCAGATCTCAACAGTAGTTGGAGTCATCGCCGGTTCTACTATACCTGAGAATTGGGAGCTTGCTTTTGCTATACCATTAACCTTCATAGCAGTCATAGTTCCCCTACTGAAGAATTTTCCCACTATCATCTGTGCACTTACCTCAAGCCTAATTGCTATTTGCGGTCAATCATTACCGTGGAACAGTTGGATCTTAGTTGCCGCTTTTGGAGGGATTTTACTTGGCGCTGTAATCGAAAAATGGAATTGCAGGAGATGATTTGGTTTATTATGATTTTAACTGGTGTAATAAATTTTGCATTTCGCATATCTATGTTTTCAGGATTTCGTAAGATTTATGTACCGGCCTCATTACATCGGTATGTCGCTTTTGTGCCTGCCTCAGTACTATCCGCAATTATAGCAAGTAGCCTTGCAACCTTTGATGGTCAGGAGATTACCTATGAATTCGAAAAACTAGCAGCGGCATCAGTAGCCTTTGCATGTGCGCTATTAACAAAATCTGTCGCTGCGACTTTGATAGTGGGATTGGTAACAATTTGGATACTTTAGCATTTTAATCTTTACACAGAATTTACATTTAATAAAATTGAACATCTAGCTTTAAATGCATATAGTAACGAGGATAACAGCCGCGGTGGTTGTATGATTTATTAAAACTCTACTATTTGACTTTGATCAACGTCTCCAATTAAATACTTTAGTTGATTTCTTGAAAGATAAAGTTCCAATCCACAGAACTGGATATACTGAAATTGACTAACAAGAAAACATTTAAGGCAATAATATGGCTGTTATTCTCAATCATATGCTTCGATCTAATGGCTGTTCATATTCGTTATCTTTCAGTAACTTATACTGCCGAAGAACTTTCTTTTTACAGAAACACTCTTGGCCTCATCCCCAGCATATTACTGTTATATTTTACGGCCGAATTATCACTTAACTTTAGAGATTATAAAATTAAGCAATGGAAGCTCGCCTTTTTTCGTGGACTTGTAGTGGCCCTGGCTCAGCTACTTTTTTATACTGCCATAAGTAAATTAGAACTGGCGACCGTCGCAACTTTAGGACAGACCAGCACCTTCTTCATAGTAGTTTTAGCAATCATTATTTACAATGAATATGTAGGTATCTGGCGTTGGGCAGCTATTTTTACAGGATTATTCGGCGCGGTTTTAGTAATAAGGCCAGGCAGTGATATTTTTACCTGGAACTCGCTACTGCCAATTGGTGCCTCGTTTTGCTATGCTCTTTCGATAGTCACTCTTCGCAGTTTCACAAAAGACATTTCAAACTCTATTTTATATTTATATTCTGCAGCTGCTGCAGCATTTGGGGCCGGTATATATGCGAGCATATCAATAACATTTACGCCGGTTCAAAGTTACTTTGATATGCTTCTGCTGTTATCAATGTCCTTTTGCGGAGGCTTTGGAGTGGTTTGCCTTATGATTGCCTACAGAGCTGCGGATGTCTCTGCAATTGCACCATTCAACTATTTTGGAATATTATCATCTTTTATCTTAGGCTGGATAATTTTTGGAGAATTCCCTGTGGAAACATTATTACCTGGTGTTTTTTTTATAGTTGCAGCAGGATTGATTATTATATGGCGAGAAAAGATCAATAAAAATTGACAGGTGAAAAGTATGGAATTACCAAAAAATAGTTTTAAAAAAGCTTTAAAATCTGGGATACATCAAATTGGAATTTGGAATTCCATAGCCGGAAACTCAGTCCCAGAACTTTTAGCGACATGCGGATTTGATTGGGTTCTGATTGATACAGAGCATGCACCCATCGAAGCGGTTGAAATTCAAAGCAGTTTGCAGTCCATGGCTGCGTATGAAAATGTTTCTGCTGTCGTAAGACCAGCTGCAAATGATCCCATTTTAATTAAAAGAATACTCGATATGGGAGCCCTTACTTTGCTTCTCCCCTATATCCAATCACCACAGGAAGCAAAGGATGCAGTATCATACGTAACATATGGTCCGAATGGCTTGAGAGGGATGGCAGGAATGACTCGGGCTACTCGATATGGAATGGTCGAAAACTATTTCGAGAGAGCAAGTGAACAAATATGCTTGTTGGTTCAAGTTGAAACAATGGAGGCGATCGAGCAATTAGACGCTATTGCATTAACCCCAGGAATTGATGGAGTATTTATTGGTCCCGCAGACCTTAGCGCGAGCATGGGCTATCCAGGTGAGATAAATCATCCAGAAGTAGTTAAGGTAATATTAGATGCAATTAGTAAGTTGAATTCACTTAATGTACCTTCTGGGATACTTACTTTGGATTTTGATGGTGCTAAACGTTATATTAATGCCGGTACAAACTTTACGGCTGTTGGCGTCGATATGGTACTACTGGCAGAGAGCACTCGAAATCTGCGCAAACAATTTACGTAGCTTTGCCACAATCCTATAAGGAAAACTTATAATGATTAGGCTTTTAAAAATTACGTTGTAACACTGAATGATCAGGCTAATTCGAAGAATGAGAGAGATTTAAGTTTATGTCACGAACAGAATTTAGATTTAAAACTATATTACTAACTTTATCATTTATCACAATTGGGCAGATACAATTGCATGCGGAAAACCTCATAGAAAGTGGTAAATGGATTTATTTTGCTGATAACGTTATGGGGGGTATATCCGAGGGAGCGTCTGAATATGTGATTGAGCAATCAGGCAAAGCAATAAGGCTTTACGGAGAGGTGTCCACCAAAAATAATGGAGGCTTTATCCAAGTGCGCATGCCATATTCAATCGAAAGAGCAAATAAATATGAGGGCATAAAAATTAAAACCAAAGGTAATGGCGAAGAATATTTCTTACATCTCAGAAATAGCAGCTCAAGACTGCCTTGGCAATATTATCAAGCAGGCTTCAAATCAGATACTGTCTGGACAGAAGTAAAAATTCCTTTCAAAAGTTTTAAAAAATCCTCAAATTTTATGAAAAATGCATTTGACCCTAATACAATTAAAACGATCGCAATAGTTGCTTATGGAAAAGATTATCAGGCTGATATCACGGTATCTGCACTAGAGTTGTATTAATCTTTTGCGAGTTAATATAAAGCCTTCAAATCTAGCATTTTAAATGCATCATTGCCCAAACTACCTCTTGATAATTTTTTAATTCAAGATATCCTTTTAGTTGTATCCAATAGCTATTTTTTATGTAGTTTTAATTAAATGGAGATCTTTTTTATCATACGAAAAAAAAAGGCTCCTTATAGTTTTTCGATTGATTCAATTAGAACTGATAAAGTTGATCATGAAATGCAGAATACGCAAAAGAAAGGATATCTTTCTTCAGATAAGTTACATACAAAATTTGGATCATCCGTCGCCCTCTATTTAGAGGTTTAATGCCGAATTAATGGACAGTATGAATTATGGCGCTTGAAGAAGACATTTATGAAATGTACCGCGATGGGCCTTATGACTGGTTTAATCCGCTAGATTTTATGACAAGTACATTAACCGGCGGACCATCAGGTAGCTGGTCGGAAAAAACACATTCTGAAAAGATCTTTGAAATAACAAAACAATACCCAAATCTTAACACAAAAGATGTCGAACTTCTCGTATCCTCCCAAAAACGGAAAAGGGGTTTAGAATGATATTTGTAACCTGCATATTCTAGCCGTTGTTATTCCTTTTATATTATCAAGCAATATCGGATTATTATGTAGCATAATTAAAATAAATTGACATTTGCTTTGAGGCCGCGACTTGCTATATTCAGTTACTTTAAGTAGTTGTTCTGTCAGCTCACCATTTAATAGCTATTGATTCTAGGCGGGTTGGCGGAGTGGTGACGCAGCGGATTGCAAATCCGTGTACAGGAGTTCGATTCTCCTACCCGCCTCCAAAATTACAGCAAGTAGATATTAAAATATCCATCCCTTACGAGTGACGTATGTTTGATCAGGCTTTATGAATAAACCACGCGCCATCGCCTCTATCTTTTCTAAATTTTATGTCTTCTACTTTATCAGAGAAAAATTCATCAACAGCCTTCTTTGCACCAGGCCATGCTTTCGAACCGTAATCATCAAAAACAATACAGCCACCCTTTGTAAGGCTTGGGTAAATGTACTCTAAGCATTCTAAGTGCGGTTTGTATGCATCACAGTCAATATGCGCGAAGCAAAATGTTTCATCGGCCGCTATTTTATCCAAAGTATCATCAAAAAACCCTTTTAAGCAGACGCCATTTATGTCGTAATAAGTAAAAAATTTGTCAAGTTTCGCTGGAACGTCTTGCGCGGCAGTAAACTTCCTTTTCAGCCGTGTCAAAGGGCGAAATAATTTCACGTCTTGATCGCCTAATGTTGAATCGCCAAAACCTTCAAAGCTGTCGCACGCATAAAATGTTTTTTTCTCCTCTGTTTCTTTCAAAGATCTACAAAGCAATTTGGTCGTTCTTCCTCTCCAAACACCACACTCGATGACGTTACCAGAGAGAGATTTACAATCTTCAAATACACTAACCAAATCGCTCTTTCTCGTATCATTCCAAAGAGCCTCCCAATATTTTGTTCTTCCATCATTAGTCTTCAAGGACTCATATAGCATCTCATCCTCAGCGATTGCTTTTTTGTATTTTTTTTTCAATATCTTATCCAATCGGTTTAGTTTTACAGTTAGAACCTAGTGGTCTCGCATTGTAAATATGTATAACGTTTCAGGCTCAGGACACACAACCTGAAATCAGGGTTGCTGTGCGAGCGATAGAAGCTGTGCATGTACAAAAAGGACTTTCGACACCGTAAAATATAAACAAGGTTTTGGGGATATTAAGGGGAAATTTTACCTCAATTTGGGGATCTCCTACCAGTCTCCCAAATTACATCGCCAAAAGAAAATAACTTACGCTAAGTATACTAGAAATTATTAAAATAATGAATATTGGCTTAACCAACTTTTAACATGTAATAGTTTCAACCATAGTAATGATGGAGGGCTGCAATGAAAAAGATTGAAAAAAGTAGATACGCTATCTTGCGAGAGTTGACTGACGCCGCCTTAGAAGAAGCGGTAACGACATACATGAATGACGGATGGAAACCTGTAGGTGGTCTGGTCGTTAGTTATAATGAAGACTTGGAGCACAAGGAATATATTCAACCTATGTCAAACTAAAATTTCTAATATAGCTAATTGAATCAGAAATTTCTTTAAACGCAAAGTGGTGAGCCATATGTCCAACTGTAGGTAAAATGTGGAGGCGAGAATTTGGGATTACCTCATTAAAAGCAACAGCCTGACTTTTAATAGGCACCAAAAAATCTTCCACACCATGAATTATCTCAATTGGCATTTTCATATGGTTATAATCAGCAAAGTTTTTGTCGAGCGCTTGCGAGGTAAAAACCAAGTCATTTTTGTTTGCTTTAATGGTAGATAGGCGTCTAGATAGCTCCGACCCAAGATAATCTAGATAAGCTTTTGGAATATCTTGCGGTTTGAACATGCGGCGTGCAAATTTTTCGATTGAACCGCTATCAACTTTACGAGCAACATTGGTAAAGTATAATTCATAAGCTAGATTAAAAATACCAGTATCATTTGCTATTTTTGAAACTCCTGAGAGAGGCATGTTCAAACCTGCTATAGAAATTACGCCCTTTACCTCCTGCGGATATTTAGCAGCCCATGACATAGCGACTAAAGCACCCCAGCTATGTCCAACTAGTATAAGATTTTCACCATTAATTCTTTTTACATATGCCCTCGCCTGGTCAGCCTGCCTTTCGGCATCCCATTTGCTATTGTCTCGTCCAGAATAACCAAAACCAGGTCTATCAACATAGATGAACCTATTATCACGTTTTGAAAGTGATCGAGCAGCAAATACCCAATCACGAAGATTGCCAAAAGCACCATGAATAAATACGATATCTTGCGATCCATCTCCCTCAATATAGCCGTGCATATTAAAGCCATCTATAACTAAAACTTGGCCCGTTATCGGTACATTTTTCTCTGCAAACTCAGTTGGAATAGCGTAATTTTCTACTTTATCACACGCTGTTATTCCATGTGCGATTAGTCCAAGTCCAAAACTTCGTCTAGATAGACTTAAGTTAACCATTAAATAAGTTATCCAATCACATAAAATGCTACCGTAGTTCGCAGATCAAAGACACTACGCTCTTATAGTTAAGTAACTACAAGTAAATATAAAGCACTTTATAAAAGTCACTTAAAATTTATTGTCTTTACTGACTAAATGTAATTCAAGTAAGTTTTTATCATGAGCCCTTATCAATTATTCTTGTTAATTCTCTCGCACTCCAAGGACTATTTTTTCGCAGTTTAATTTGCCCGTCCTTACCAATTAAAATTATCAGAAATCCCTTTGGTCTAAACCGCTTTCTCAATTTTGAATTGGGCTCAGGCTTATCATCTATGAACACTCTAACATCTCTGCTTGAAAGTACATGTGGATCCGACCCAATCATGTTAATTTGTTCCTTTAGGTTTGGGTCCAAGTGTGAATTTGAGAAAACTAGCATTGGGCGTTTTTCCCAAATTAAGTCTTTTATGTCGGTATTGGTTTCCACATATGTAATTTCTAAAGAGTTTTCGGAGGCGTGCGCACTCGGAACGATTAGAAAAATGGATAAAATAAATACCCTCGCAACTATTTTATAATCCAAAAAATTTTCCTTCAACCAGCAATTGATACTTTGTTTATTTAACTATAAAATAAATTACCTTTGTATAACTTCAAATTATAATTTCATCTAACGCTTTGGGATGCTGAGTTATTTGCTCATACCCCGTTTCAGTAATAATAAAGCTGTCCCCAACTTGCGCTCTAAAATCACTAGTCAGTACCGAACCATCTACGGCGAATACCATTCCAGGTTGCAAAATTGTTTTATCTCCCTTGATTAAAAAAGGTTTTTCTAAAAAACTGTATCCAGTTGCTCGACCACACCTAAATGGATAATCGTAACCTGCCTCCTGAATTACCTCCGCATATGCTTCATGCACCTGCTCTGCTTTAACACCAGGGCCTAGTACGGCTAAAGCAGCTTCTTGACTTGCTACAGCCGTTTCATAGACCTTTATGTGCTCTGGTTTTGCTGAGTTGATCCAGAATGTTCGATCAAAACCTAACTTGAATTTGTAAAAGTTGGTCATTCCACAAAAGCATAAAAAAACTGGATCGCCAATTTTCATAATACGGGTAGAAGCTCTATGATGAGTTTTTACAATATCTTCTCCCGATGCCATAATTTGTAAAAAATGAGTATTTGGGGAAATATCATTTGATGTATAATGCTTATCCAATAGCTCGGCAGCTGATCGTGTTCCAGCAGCAGAAGTTGCTATGGCAACTTCAAATTCTGGTCTTCCATCGATAATTGCCTCTCTACCCGCTTTCATCATTGCATTTGCCACCTGCCCCGCGTGACGGGCAACTTCAAGTTCTTCTGGAGACTTTATCATTCTCATTTCGTCCAAAATTTCAGAAAAATTCACAAATTTTTCCTTCGAATTTAATGAATGCAAATAAGACAAAACAACTTGAGGAATTCTATCCGTTTCAATGCCAATCTTTTTTGATGACTTTATTAAATTGGGTAACTTTTCACGCCATTCATCTCCCATCCCATCATTCCAACTAAAAATTTCATCGCAATGCGCGAGAGATCTCGCAGAATTTTCATCAATCTGTGGAGTTATTAATAAACTCAGACCTTGTTGATGGACGACAAAAATTGTTGGCCTTCCAAACTCCATATGAAGGTAATCATGATAACCCGTAAGGTAAAAAATATTATCATCGTCAGTTACCAAGGCTGTATCAATTTCTTGCTCGCACATACGGTCTCTAAGATCTGCTAGTCTTTCTTGGAAAAGGTGTTTCAAAGCTACACCTCAGTAAGTGGCAAGATGTTGCGTACAAGGTTACTCCAAATTTCTACTCCAATTGGCAATAATTTGTCGTTAAAGTCGTATGAACTTGAGTGTAAGGGACTTGAGACACACCCACTTTTTCCATTACCTAAAAGAAAAAAGCATCCAGGAACAATATTTGAAAAATGCGCAAAATCCTCAGAAAAGCTCATGGGCTCACAATTACTGTCATGACTTAAACCAAGTTCTTCAGCCACTTCGATAACAGAATTTGTTTGATCCCCTGAATTTATTGTTTCCACAAATTCAGTTTCAAATGAGAATTTACTTTCAATCTCATGTGCACGTGAAATGCCGTCAACTATGTTAGTCATTAATCGCTTAATTTCCAACCTATCTTCTTCATTTCTTGATCGAACATCACCTTTTATAAAACTAGTTCCAGGCAAAACATTTCGGGCACCGTCAGAAGTAAACTCAGTCACCGAAATAACAGAGCCTGAACCTGGTGGAAGCCTCTTTGAAATAATATTTTGGAGAGATTGTATAATTTCTGATCCGATCGAAATCGTATCACGTCCAACTTGAGGCATTGAGGCATGTCCGCCCTGGCCTTTCAATTGTATTTCAAACAGACTTTCAGAGGAGCAAATCAAACCTTTTCTTGTCATAAGACGTCCCATTTCTGTACCAGGTAAATTGTGCAGAGCGAATATCTCTGACATAGGGAAACGTGATAACAGATCCTCATTTAACATAGCTTTTGCGCCTAAGCCATTTTCCTCATTTGGCTGAAAAATAAATATCACCCTACCATTAAAATCCAAATTATCAGCCAACTTTTCGGCCGCACCTAACAGCATAGTCATGTGACCGTCGTGACCACATGCGTGCATAACACCAGGATGCACAGACGAATATGAGTGCTTGGACGTTTCTTGAATTGGAAGAGCGTCCATATCAGCTCGCAAACCGATTGTTTTACTTCCCTCGCCTGATTTGAGTATGCCAATCACTCCAACGCCTTCGATAACTTCAAGCCCTTTAGCCCTCAAAAAATTTGCGACCTTTTTTTTTGTTTTTCTCTCTTGAAATCCAAGCTCCGGGAACTGATGAAATTCACGCCTTAGTTCTCTTAGATTTTTAATGGAATGGGTCAAAGTCATACCTTATCTTGTGGGGACATCTTCCATAGCTTTTAACGACACAAAACTTAAATCAAATAAAAAGTGCAGAAAATGATCAAATATAACTAAAAGCATTGGATTAGCTCTTTACTTTTTGTCTGGGCATAAATGAAGCAATACTTTCTCTTTTCTTCTCTCTGACCAATACATACAAACCCGAACCAACTACAAATATAATACCAATAAAAATATACAAATCTGGGATATCTCCAAAAAAAGTCCACCCCCAAAAAATACTTAGTGGTAATAAAGCATATTCAAAAGGTGCCACGCTTGCAGCGGCGGCTGTACTATATGCCTTTGACATAAAATAACCAACGCCCGCAGCCAAGAAACCTAGAATTAAAAAATATGGTAACTCATTTCCTTTGGGAATTAGCCAGCCTCTGAAAATGAATTGCATGCTAGTATTTGAGCTAAGATCCGCGAGTTTCCCATCTCCAAAAATTAGTCCAAAAATTAAGCTTAACGACATAAAGGTTACCTGAATGTAGAATGCCAAAGCTGAGGGTTTAGAGGATTTTGACAATTTGCGGGTCATTATTTGCATGAATGCGTACAGCATTGCTGCAATGACAGGGAGGAAATATATGAGCGGGTGTATATCAGATCCAGACCAGGTATTTGGCTTCATCATTATAAAAACGCCAAAAAAACCAAAAATAACTGCTAACAAACGCCTTATTCCCACTCTTTCGCCAAGCAGCGGAATTGATAACAGCGTAATAAAAATTGGCGCCGCAAAGAAAAGTGCTGTGGCTGTAGCTAAGGACAGTGTTGCTATCGCTGAAAAAAAGATCATATTGCAGAAAAAAATTGATATAGCTCGTAAGGCATGTAATTTTATTTGTTTAGTTTTTAAGATTTTGAATCCACCTTCAACCTTTACCAAAACTAGCGTCACCAGCATTGCTATTGCAGATCTGATAAATATAATTTGGTGCAGTGGATAATTTGTCGAAAATTGTTTAACAATTAAGTCATTTATTGATATGCAGAGCATTCCTAGAAAAACATAAAATGCAGCTTTTTGAACGGACCCTACTTGCAAAACAATTCCTCTGAATAAAAAAGGGCATTCTTACTCGCCTTTAACGTTCATCCAATAAATTGAGCTAACCATGAAGAAAAGGAAAATGATAGCGGTGTTTTTATTTCTAAGCCGGTACTTCAGGACAATTCATCCACCAGTTAAAGAAATCATTTGTTAATGAGTGACTATCAAAAAGGATTACTAATAACATTTTTTGGTGTTTTATTTGTAACGCCAGACTCATTATTTGTGCGCCTTATATCCTCAGATGGCTTGACCATTGCTTTCTGGCGAAGCTTTTCGGCTGGTATCCTAATTTTGGTCGCCTTAGTGGCTTTCACGGGTTTAAGAAATATAAAATCTTTATTCTTAATGGGTAAATTAGGCTGGCTTTATTGTTTTTTGATAGGATCTACTTCTCCAGCTTTTGTTTGCGCAGTAGAAAATACTAGTGTTGCAAATGTCGTTTTTATTTTTGCAGCAATGCCTATCTTTGCTTCATTATTTAGTTATTTCATACTGGACGAACCCATTTCTAAAAGAGTAAAAAAAACAATATTTATAGTTACCTTAGGCCTAATCGTAATCGCCTATGGCTCCACTGAAAATGAAATATCAAACTGGAAAGGTGACTTATTTGCGCTCTATGTCTGTGTTTCCTATGCTGCAGCATTGACACTGATAAGAAAACTAAAAAGTATTTCTATTCTACCAGCTCTACCAGTTGCCTATTTAGGTTCTGCCATCATCTTATTTTTTTTCACAGAACCTTTTACAGGATTTGAAAGAAATGCTCATTTATATTTGATACATGGAGTTTTTATAGCAATTGGAACATGCTTTCTTGCCATAGGCCCTCGATACATAACCTCGCCTGAGGCATCACTGCTAATACTCCTGGAAACTATATTGGCACCATTACTGGTCTGGGCGGTACTATACGAATACCCAGGCATATGGAGCATTGGAGGAGGTGCCATGGTTGTTCTGACCCTCTCAATTTCAAACCTCTATGTATTTAACAAAGTTAAACGGCGGTCAAAAAAAGAAATCTCTTGAAATAATTATTGCTACGCCTGAATGGGCGGCTTATCGGCAGGTTAGCGTCTTTATAAATGAAAACAAACCGACTGAAAACTTTGGTATATGCAAGAAAATTATTACAATAATTACGTTCAGGCCACCCATATTTACGCGGTGATTCTGCTAAATAAAGAAAATTTTATCTAATTTACTTAAGCATTGCTGACCTGTTTTGGGGATAAGTTATAAAATCTTGTGGACAAGTACCCTGCAAGCTGTGGATATGTAAAAATTCATTTTGAGCTATAAAAAATGAATGGCATATTCGATGTAAGGGTAAACACTGGGGGGTATTAGAAGTTTAGAAATATATAGGAGCTTAGGCTTTTATAAATTTCGAATACGGACAAAACCAACCCCAGAAGCATAGAGTTCAGATCGTCCACAACCTTTTGGTTGGATCGGAGCTCGAAGTTGGATAACAACTCCTGTCTAACAGAAAGTATTATCCATGTCAGATGGGAAAAAAACTTAGTTTTTTTCTTAGATGAAGCCGATGGGGACAGTAGTTATCCAAGGAGAGGCAGGATTTGAAGAAATTCAAGTTCTGTCTTTTCTGCTTTATGCGAGAGCCATGGCAATCGGGGGGTATTCAGATTTGCCATGGCTCTAGATCGTCCACGGGTCGTGTAACATTTTAAATTTAACGAAATCAACCAAGAATTTACACTATCTGCAAGTCAGCCCACTGCTCAGGCTTGCATTATCAAAAGCCAACGACATGCCCATCTTTTCGCGACTCAGAGCCACCGATGTAAAATCCATTTTGCAATCGCCGTATCAATTGTGCTCCTCCAAAACCAAATGCATCATTTGAGGTCTTGGTATAAACATTATGGCCGAGTTCCGATAAAAAAGATAAAAGTACGTTATCCATCGACGCTTCACAAACAAGATTTAACCCTCCCTCAACTCTCCATCTGGGTGCGTCAATAGCCTCTTGTGGGTTTTGCTGCCACAGATGGCTCCGTACAACCATTTGAATATGCCCTTGAGCCTGCATCGGCCCTCCCATCACTCCAAAACTCATAAGCGGACTTCCATTATCCATTAAAAAAGCTGGGATGATCGTATGGAATGGCCTTTTCTTCGGCCCAACTACATTTGGACTATCAGGATCCAATGAGAAGCCTGCTCCTCGATTCTGCAAATGAATCCCTGTCCCCGGTATACAAACTCCTGAGCCAAAGCCCGCATAATTGGACTGAATAAATGAAACCATCATGCCATCTTGGTCTGCAGCTGATAAATATACCGTTCCTCCACTTTTTGGAGCTCCAGCTTTAAAATCTACCGCTTGATCATATTTTATATGACCCGCTCTCTCTTTTAAATATTCATCACTTAATAAGTCGGAAACAGTCACCTTTTTCATAAATTCTATATCCGATACATACTTATAAGCATCGGCCAGTGCTATTTTCGTTGCTTCAATTTGAAGATGCACCGCAAGAGGACTGTCACAGTCTAAATCAGCAAGAGATGTATGACTTAATATTCCTAAGGCCATTAGTGCAGCGATCCCCTGCCCATTCGGTGGAATTTCGTGCAGAGAAACACCGTGAAAATCTTTAGAAATTGTCCCTGACCAATCTGGTTTATGCTCCGCCAAATCGCTTAACCGTAGTGCAGCGTCATGTTCTTTAGCATAGGCATCAATTTTTTCAGCTAAAACACCTGAGTAAAAGGCTTCTCCTTTTGTCTCGGCAATCAGTCTTAAAGACTGTGAGAATCCAATGTTCGTATATATTTCACCAGCTGCAGGAGGATTTCCATTTTTTAGAAAATTTTCAGAAAACCCAGGTTGATCAGTCAGTTCTCCAGCTCCAAGGCTCCATTGCTGCGCTATTATCGGCGAAACTGCGAAACCAGACTCAGCGTAACGAACAGCGGGTTCAAAAAGTTCTTGAAATGGCAACTTGCCAAATTTTTCTGAAAGACTTACCCAACCGGCCACCATTCCCGGAACGGTTACGCTTTCCCATCCTCTATATGGCATTTCTTCGAAATTAGAAAACCGATCTTTTGTCCATGATGCTGGAGATCTTCCAGAAGAATTAAGACCGTGAAGACAGTTGCCATCCCAAATAATTGCAAAAGCATCCGATCCTAATCCACATCCTGTTGGTTCCACTAAAGTTAAAGTAATAGCAGTTGCTAGAGCAGCATCAACGGCATTACCCCCACGCTTAAGCATTTGCAATCCTGCTTGAGCTGCCAATGGTTGGCTTGCGGCCACCATATTCTGAGCAATCACAGGAGATCTTCTTGACGGATAATTTGGATAATTTTCTATGCGCATGTATTTTTAATTCTTCTAAAAACTGAATTTCCTGAATGTATGCTGGCAAGTAACCATCAGCCATTCATTGTATTAGTCATACTTGAAAGTTTATTTTGTACCAGAAGAATATCTTTATAAAGTGACTAGTTTTTGATTATACATCCACTCCTGCAGTGTTTTTACCTGTATATCACTAAGGCGCAAACCTAATTTCGTACGACGCCAGAGAATATCTTCAGCAGAAGTTGCAAATTCCTCTTTAATTAACCACTCAACTTCTTTTTGCGTTAGTGATGCACCAAAATTGACGCCTAAATCATCTTCATTACGAACAGAGCCTAACATTACACGAGCTTCTCTACCATAACCCTTGACCAAACGCTCTGCCCACTTCTGGCTTAGAAAAGGATAATCTTTCCTTAGATCATTAATTAAGTCCGCGAGCCCATTCACAGGAAAATTTCCTCCCGGCAAGTGAGCTCCAGCAGTCCAAGGACCAGGTATTTGAGGAAAATATAAACCAACTTTATCCATAACACTCTCAGCAAGTTTTCGATAAGTTGTTATTTTTCCGCCAAAAACATTTACCAAAGGAGCATTATGTTCACAATTTACCTTTATGCTATAATCACGCGTCACAGAAGTCGCGCTACCCTCAGAAGTGTCTTGTAGCGGTCTCACACCTGAATAGGTCCATACTATATCCTCAACTTTCAATGCGGATTCAAAATACTGGTTAGCAAAATTGATTAAATAATTTTTCTCAAACTCAGTGCACTTTGGCTTTGCATCTAACTCTGAATGCTCAATATCTGTTGTCCCAATTAATGTAAAATCTGTCTCGTAAGGAATCGCAAATATAATTCGACCATCGTCTCCCTGAAAGAAATAACTCTTTTCATGGCTCCACATTTTTGGAACTACGATATGGCTCCCCCTAACTAATCTGACTTTTTCAGATGAATTTATCCTCAAAACATTAAGACGTAG